>Ga0210042_1001109_pt1 | contig 22857 bp, 20 predicted proteins | sample CryGeymeta201518_FD_183982 | JGI IMG/M metagenome (GOLD analysis project Ga0210042, IMG submission 183982) | Groundwater microbial communities from Crystal Geyser aquifers in Utah, USA - Crystal Geyser metaG 2015-18 (SPAdes) (version 2) | ecosystem: Environmental > Aquatic > Deep subsurface >... | reverse complement strand
TCTAAAACTCGAAGGTTTTTTCAATCGTCTCCGTTGCAACCAGCGCCGTATCAGCGGACGCCGATCCACCAAAGAACTCCGTGACTTTGGCCAGTTTCAAGCCTTGTTCATGGTCGACAGTCAAGATAATTTGCTCGAACAGATTCGCTGCGTTCCTATTGAAGAATACAAAAAATGCCGCCAGCGTTTGGAAGACAGTGAAGCTCCGCGACGTTTCATCCATCAGCTTCATCGGAATCCCAAGGACACCATTAGTCGTCTGCTTAATAAATATGTTGAACATCAGCGCGAACTTAACTCTCAACTTAGGAATGTTCCTCCAGAACCATGCAGTGTTTAGACAGTCAGGGTTCAACACCACCACCTGTGTGCGCGGGTTGATCTTCTTGACACGGCGGGTGGTCTCCACGCCATCCATGCCGGGCATGATTAGATCCATCGGGACCACATCGGGGATGTGTTCGGCTGCCAGCGTAAGCGCATCTTCACCCGAGGCGGCTTCGGCAATCACGTTGAATTCGGGCAGGGTTTCGAGATAACCGCGCAAGCCGTTGCGGACAAATTCGTGGTCATCCACCAGGATGATGGAAATTGGTTCAATCATGTTTAGTCCTTTATCGGAATTCGAATGGAAAGTTGCGCGCCTTTTCCGGGGGCGCTTTCAATATTGAACATACCGCCGACACTTTCCACGCGTTCTCGAATGGAGCGCAAGCCCATGCCATTCGGTTTATGGCTGAGATCTTAACCATCTTGAGTGGGATCCCGTTTTGGGTAACAGCAACCAGGCTGAGGGGCGGTACGAAGCGGTTGTCGCTCACGCTCGAAGGTTGGAAAGCACTAAGTCCATATATGGAATTAAAAAACGAACTCTCCAGCATCCTTCCCCCCGACCGCATCCTGACGCGCCCGCTCGACCGATACGCGTATGCCAACGACGCCTCTTATTTCCGCCTCATCCCGCAGGCGGTTGTTCTGCCGGCTTCAATTGATGAGATCCGCGGCCTGTTCCAGTTCTCGCAACGGAACCGCATCCCGCTCACCTTTCGCGCTGCAGGCACCAGCCTCTCAGGGCAATCCGTCAGCAACGGCATCCTGGTTGTCATTTCTCGCCATTGGGGAAAAGTCCAGGTGGAGGACGGCGGAGCACGGGTGCGCGCCCAGCCTGGCGTGGTGGGAGGCTTCATCAACAACCTCCTCAAGCCCTATGGGCGCCGCATCGGTCCCGATCCGGCTTCCATTGACGCGGCTATGTTGGGGGGCATTCTGGCCAACAACTCCAGCGGTATGTGCTGTGGGGTGGTGGAAAATGCCTACCATACTCTCCACTCACTAACGCTGGTTTTGCCCAATGGCCTGGCGCTGGATACAGCCGCCCCGGACGCTTCAGCTCGTTTTCAGGAAGGCGCGCCCGGGATCGCCGCCGACCTGCTCGATCTACGCCAACGCCTGCTGGCGGATGCGCCTCTGGCCGAGCGTGTGCGTCTCCGCTATCAGAGCAAAAATACCGACGGCTACTCACTAAACGCCCTACTCGACTACGATAATCCACTCGACATTCTGTCCCACCTGATGATCGGTTCCGAAGGCACCTTGGGCTTCATCGCCGAGGCAGTGCTGAATACCCTGCCCGATTACACTCGCAAGTACACCGGCCAGCTTTATTTTAAGAACATCCATGACGCGGTACGAGCCATCGCGCCCCTGCGCGATTCCGGCGCGCGCGCGGCCGAGATCATGGAGCGGGCCGCCCTGCGTTCGGTGGAGAACCTGGCCGGGGCGCCGGTCATTCTTCGCCAGTTGCCCGACTCGGCCGCCGCCATCCTGGTGGAATATCAGGGCAATTCCGCGCAGGATATTGCCAGCCTGCGGAACGTCTCCGCCCGCACCATGAGGGGTATGCAACTGCTGAACGATCCCGAATTCACCGAAGACCCGGTTGTTCAAGCCGGCCTGTGGAAATTACGCAAGGGACTTTACCCATCCATGGGCGCCATGCGGCCCAGGGGCGCTTCCGTGATAACCGAAGACCTGGTCTTCCCCATCCCGCGCCTGGCTGAGGCCGTCACCGACCTGCAATCCAGGTTCCAAACGCATGGATATGAAGATGCCATCATCTTCGGCCATGCCAAAGACGGCAACCTGCACTTCAACTTCAGTTGCCTGCTCAATAGCCAGGAGGAGATCCTGCGACTTGAGCGGTTCATGGACGATGTGTTCGCCATGCTGAGAAACAAATATGATGGCGCGCTCAAGGGAGAACATGGCACCGGACGCGCCATGTCCCCCTACCTGGAAGCCGAGTGGGGACCCAACGGTTATGGCATCATGCGTGACATCAAATCGCTGTTCGACCCATCCGGCATGCTCAACCCGGATGTAATCATCAATCCCGGCCCGCGCTCGCATGTCTTGAACATCAAAGATATGCCAACGGTGGAGGACGAAGTAGACAAGTGCATTGAGTGCGGGATGTGCGAACCGCGCTGTCCCAGCCGCTACCTGACCCTGACCCCCCGCCAGCGCATCGTCATCCGGCGCGAGATCGCCCGACAGCGCACGTCGTCCGCGGAAGACCCGGACCTCCTGCCGTCCCTGCTGGAGGATTTCAACTACTCCGGCTTGGAGACCTGCGCAGTAGATGGACTGTGCGCCTCGGCCTGCCCGGTCAACATCAACACCGGTGACCTGACCAAACACCTGCGCGCCGGCCTGGTCACTCCGCGCGGTGAAAAAACCGCCCTTTGGCTTTCGGACCATTTCACGGCAGTGGAAAAAGGACTCGCCTTTGGAATCAATCTCGCCCACGCAGTCGAATCCGTCATTGGGGCAAAGCCTATTACAGGACTGACGCGCTTAGGCGAAAAAGTCACCGGCCTGACCCTGCCCAAGTGGAATGCCGCCGTGCCGCATGTACCAGCCCGGATGCCTGCCACCCAGAAGAAAGATGCGGCTTATGTTTATTTTCCATCCTGCATTTCGCGGCGCATGGGAATCCCAAAACCTGGCATGACTTCGTTGGCCGAAACGCTCATCACTGTTGCCAAACGGGCCGGGGTGTCGTTATGGATCCCGGGAGATGTGGATGGCAACTGTTGCGGTATGCCGTTCGGTTCGAAAGGCTATACTGCCGCGTACCAGGCCACCCGTCAGCGCACGTTGGAACGCTTCTGGGAATGGTCCGATCATGGCCGCCTGCCCATCGTGATTGACACTACTTCATGCGCATACACCCTGCGTCAATACGCGGGAAACCCTTCCGGCTTGACGCCTCCTGAGCGCGACATTTTCGAGAAACTCACCCTTTTGGATGGACTGGAATTAATGCACGATGTGCTTTTGCCGAAGTTGGAAATCCATCCAACGGGAGACGCAGTTGTCTTGCATCCCAACTGTTCAAGCCGCAAACTGAACTTGCAAGACAAAATGGTTGCCATTGCCAAACGTTGCGCAAAAGACGTGACGATACCGCTCAACCTGGACTGTTGCGCGTTCGCGGGTGACCGAGGGTTGCTCTTCCCTGAGTTGACCGCCTCGGCCACCTCCCTGGAAAGCGCCGAAGTAAATGCCCATCCATATGACGGATACTATTCCTCCAACATCACCTGCGAGATGGGCATGACCCTTGCCACGCAGCATAATTACCATTCCATCATCTACCTGCTGGAGCAGGCTTCGCGCGAATAAAATAAAAACCGCCCTGCCTGGAAACGGGCAGGGCGATAAGTTTTTTTCTCTACCGTACATCCCGTCATTGCGAGGGCGCTAGCCCGAAGCAATCTCGCTCGCAATATTGGAGATTGCTTCGTCGCACACCTGCCCTGACGGGCGGTGCCAGGGACGAACGCTCCTCGCAATGACGGAATTTACTCGTATTTGTACGGTAGAGAAAAGTTTTTTAGAAGTTAGGCGACCGCGGGCCTTCGTTTTGTGCGCGGGCGAACCTTTGGTGAATGTAATCGGGGTAGGTGGATTTTAGAATAAACCCGGCTGTCTGGGATGGGATGGCAGGCTCGCGGCTTTTTCCTTCATCAAATCAGACAACTTAACGGGCGCTTCCTTGAACGGATGCGGAAACGCCAGCGCGCCTACGGCGGTTCCGCGCCTCCAGAGCGGATTCCGTGCTGGGAGTATCCACGCCTTTCGCGCCGCCCGAATACAGGACCTGACCAGAGAGTCCACAAGCGTTACCGACAAATTTCGCGCAGGCCTATCCCGCCTCATCCAAGTGACGCGAGCCAACCACCGCGCGCTTCTTTTGGACGAAAAATCGCCCTGCCCGTTTCCAGTGACCGGGGCGAAAATCTGCATGATTGCCAAGCATGATTTAGAAAATCTCCACGCCCTCCTGTTCCAACTTCAAGCCACGCTTCAGTAGATGTTCGATTACTGGACGAACATCGCGCAGTTCGGGACGCAGGAGCAGGCGTTTGATGTTGGCGCGGTCAGAGTCGGTGAGAGGACGGGCGCGGGGGATATTGGATTCGAGAGTATCAACATCCATTAGATAAGGTTGGATTTGTTCGCTAACGAAGCGGCGCAGTTGGCTCAAAATGTTGAAGCCGCCGTAATCCAAATCAGACCAGAGGTAAATGGGGGTGGTTTCGGGAAGGAGGCGCAGTAGGTGGCGGACAGCGGGGGAGGGGTTGCCGTAGGTGCAGATGACCGCATGTTGCGTGTTGCGTGTTCCGTTGTCTACTTGTTTACTTGTGTACTTGTCTACTTGTTGGTGGAAGGTGGTGAGGTTTTCGATGAGGAGGACGGAGTCAGCGCGGACGGATTGAAGGGAGGATGTTTGCGCGGCAGGAAATCCAATGGAGGGGGTGAAGCCACTCAGGTTGAGGATTTCACCGTTGATGGTGGTGAGTTGCCAGTTGCCTGCGAGATGGATATAGTTTGGGTTGGCGACAAGGTTGAGTTCGCGCAGGACTTCTTCGGCAGGAATTCGTTTCCATTCGGGATTGCCGAAGCGGGCAAGGCTGACGAGTTGATGTTTGATAGCTTCGAGTCGTTTGCTGTCGTTGAAGACGCGCACGCTGAAAACGCGGTAGGGAGTCTCCGCTGTCAGGGTGGGCAAGGCTTGTAAAACGGCGAGCAGGTCGAGGGTCAGGTTGGAATCGGCGAGGCTGAAGGGGGCGGGAGATTTCCCAGCCTTGAGTTGGTTCAAGATGTAATGAATCGCGCAGGCGCGCCAGTCATCCTGAAAGCGGAATTTGTCGGCGAGCAAATGGCTTTCGAGGCGGGAACGATTTGTGGCGAGAGGGGTGCGCGAGAGGAGATTGAAGAGTTCGGTGTTGCGTGTTTCGTGTTCCGTTTTTGGGAGGGTTATGGATTGGAGGATGTGGCTTGTTTCGCCTGGGAGCCAGGTAAGTTGGATGAGGTTGGCACGTTCGAGAATTTGGAGTTGTTCGTTTGCGATAATTCGCGGGGTAGGGTCGGTTTGGGAAAAGTAGTTTGGGAGGGGGAGGTTGGAGAGGGTGACTTTAATGGAGCGTGTTGCGTGTTGCGTGGATTCGTGTTGCGTGTTGCGTGTTCCGTTTTTTAATGGACGGCGTTCGAGGATGTCGAGCAGGGCATTCAGCGCGACACTCACATCAGGCGAAGGGGTAAAAGAGAATCCCATCTCTCACTCAACCCACGGAACACGCAACACCGAGCAGGTAGACACGTACACAGGTAAACACGTAAACAACGGAACACGGAATACTGATTACTGTTCACTGATTACTGCTCACTGGCTTTCGAGTTTCTCGATCATCTCACTCTTGTCAATATCAATGACGAAGGAATGATTATTTTTGCGGACGACGGTGCAGACGCTATCAACATACGGCAATAGCGAACCCGATTTGTCGGGTGGGGTGGCGAGCAGAACTTGCAAGCCCGCTTCGCGCATGAAGTGGAGGGCGGAGGCGGTGCGGGCGGTGTCCATTTTGCCGAAGGCTTCGTCGAAGAGGGCAAGGCGGATGGTGTCGGAGGGGCGCGCTTGATTGAGGCGATAGGCTTGGGCAAACGAAGCCGCCATCGCCACGTAAAACGGCGTGGTGGTTTCGCCGCCGCTTTTCTTGGCGTTGATCTGACTCAGCAAAGCGCGGTCGCCGTTGGGGTAGTGAATGCGGATGTCGTATTGCAGGTAGTTGCGGTAATCCTGCAATTCGCGCAGTTCAGCGTTTTCGTCATCGTGCGCGCTGGTGAGCCGCTCGAAGAGCAAGTCCCAGCCCTGCTGGTGCTTCTGCCGAAAATCCGAGTCGAACAGCGAATCGCCCATCACCTGCTGGCTGTCCATCACCATGTCAAAGACCTGGCGCAGGGCGGGCGCGGGTTGGTGGATGAATTCAAAGCGTTCGCCGCCGAAGCGCAGGTTGGCAAGCGTGCCGTTGAGAAATGCCAGTTGCTGGCGTGCGTCTTCGATTTGCTCGCGCAAACGATGGATGAAATTCTCGACGAGTTCCTGTTCGGCCAGTCCGCGTTGGCGGGCGATTTGGGCTTCGTAGTTGGGCAACTCGGATGTGACAAGTTTTTCTTTTTCAGCCATGTAGCGTGTTGCGTATTCCGTATCGTCGGTGCCGAAGTCATATTTCAGCGAGTAGGCTTGCTTGGCTTCGCGCAAGCGGTCGCGCGAACGCTGTTCGGCGGTCTGGTAATCATTTTCGTAACGGCTGGCGTTTTGCAGAATCACTTCGAGCGGCTGGCGTTCGCGGCGGCGCTCGTATTCTTTTTGGACATCGGACTTTGTCTCGTCATCTGCATTTTCCTGGATGAGGAAGGACTCCGCGCTTTGGATGGATTCGTCGGCGCTTCTTTCCAGACCTGGAATGGATTCCGTTTCGATTTGCTTTATCTTCTCTTCGAGATTCCCCAGCCTCCGCTCGAAGGCTGCGGTTTCGCTTTGCAACTGGTCGCGCTCACGCTGATGTTTTTCCACTTCGGCTTTGAGGGTTTCGATAGTGCGGGTGTCGAGGGCGGCAAGTTCTTTGGTGAGTGTTGCGTGTTGCGCCTTCCGTTCAGGGAGGATGGCGAGGGCCTCGACGGCATGTTCGAGTTCGATGAATGGGCGAATCTTGTCGCGGGTGAGGGCGAGACGTTCGCGCAGGGCGGTCTCGCGTTTGTTGAGTTTTTTTAGTTCGTCTGCGATTTCATCAATACGACTCTCGCGCTGTTCGATCTGACGCGGCGCGGCGCGCTCGCCGATGAACCAGCGTTTGTAGACCTGCGGGTTGAGGTGGCTGTCCGTAAAGTTGCGGCGGACGAAACATTCCTGGGTGATGGCTGTTCGATGGGAGCGGAGTCCTTCGATGGAGTCACATTTGACGTAGTTGCCGAGGAGCAGGTCTACGTAGGCGCGGGCGGCGGGATTTTCGGTGAGGACTTCGGAAGATAGAGTCTCGTGTTGCGTGTTCCGTGTTCCGTTCTTTTTACCTGTGTACGTGTTTACTTGTGTACCTTCCGTGTTGCGTGTTCCGTTCTTTCCCTGTTTACCTGTGTACGTGTCTACCTGTGTACTTTGCAGGATGGCTTCCGTATCCAACAACGTCGCCCCATGAATTGTATCCTTGTATTTGCGGTAGAGTTGCATGGCGGCATCGTAGTGGGCGGGCGGGACGAGCAAGGTAAAGCGATTGAATCCGAGCAAGCCTTCGACAGCGTTTTGCCATTCGGGGTTGGGGATTTGGAGAACATCGCAAAGGTAGACGACTTCGTTCGCGCCCAGTCCAAGTTCGGCGCGCAGGATTTCACGCAGGCGGGAGGTGTGAGGCGCTTCCACTTTTACAGTGGCTTCGCGGTCGCCTGTGCGGAGTTTGCGGATTTCGTCTTCGAGGTTCGAGGCTTCGGTTTTGAGTTGGGAGGCTTGTTCGTTGAGGAGGGTTTGTTCGCGAGCGTAGTGTTCACCAAGAGATGTCAGGGCTTCCTGCGTGTTGCGTATTGCGTGTTCCGTATTCCCTGTTTCCGTGTCTACCTGTGTACTTGTGTACTTGTCTACTTTTTCCCTGATGAAAGTTTCGAGGGCGTCGGGGATTTCGAGCTTGTCGGCAGTGAGGAGCTTCTTTAGCTTTTTCGCGTCCGTCAGTTCGGCGGCGAGGGAGCGGTCGAAGTCGGATTGACGCTGGGTGAGGAGAGTCCGCTCGGCGGTGAGGGAGGCGAGTTTGTCGCGCAGTTCTTTTTCGCGCTGGGCGGTTTGGTCGGTGTGGAGGGCGATCTCAGCGTCGGTCAAGGCCGATTGGGCAAAGCGCAGGCTTCGGCTGAGGTCGTCGCGCTGAATTTCGTCGCGGTGAAATTCCAGTTTTGCAGAATCCAACTCGAGGCGGCGCGATTTCAGTTCATCCAGAAAAACATCCGCCTGGGCGCGGCGGGCAACGTAGGTGTTGGTGATACGGCGGCGGCGATTGGAGAGGCGTTCCTTATCGAGGTCTTCGATGTTGGTGAGGGACGTGATGCGCTCGCGCACATCGGCGGCGAGGGACTCGAAGTGGCGCAGGGTTTCGAGTTGGGCTTGCAGGGTTTTGACATCCAGCAGGTTTTCGTCGAGCAGATAGTTATGGACGAAGGAGCGGATGTCGGTGAGCGGGCTGAAGGCAAGTCCCTTGACGATCTTGGCGGGAAAGGTGTCTTTGAGTTGGCCGAGGCGGTTGAGCAGGTGGACACGATAATCTTCGAGGCGGGTGAAGACGCGGGCGCTGGCGTTGGGCGGCAGGGCAAAGTTTTCGAGATGACGTTTGAAAGCGCGTGTGTCGAAGAGTTGGCCTGGGGCTTTGAAAAACCAGTTGTCGTTGAGCGCGGCGTTGTGGACGATGAAATAAGCCACATCAGGATTGCGCCCGTCCTCGTAGGCGTCAATCACCGCGCCATGCGCGAAGAATGTGCCATCGGGATTTTTGAATTCGAGCGCGACCACGCCCGTCGCGTCGCCGCGCAAATAACGTTGGGCTTCGGTGCCGAGTTCGCCGCGCACGTAACTGGCGAGAGTCCGCTTGCCGCCGCTGAGCGCTGCCTGGTTGAATCTCACGTCACGCTGTCCGCCCACGAGGGCAAACTGCACTGCGTCGAGGACGGTGGATTTTCCTGCTCCATTGATGCCGATGAAGTAGGTGGTTCCCTGGCAGTTGATGGTGGTGTTTTCAAAGAGGTGCCAGTTGAGGAGGCGGATGTGGGTGAGGAGTTTCATGGGGTTTCCGTGTTGCGTGTTGCGTGTTCCGTTTGGGTTGGTGGTCGAGTAGGCGGTGATTGTGCGCCATATCGAGACCCGTGTTTCGTGTTCCGTTGGGTGAGGGGAAACGTGTTTCGTGTTACGTGTTCCGTTTGGGTGATAGAAGAACGCGGTTACGTGATTCCGTGTGTACGTGTTTACCATGTTCCGTGGCACGTGTTCCGTTGGACGATATTAAAAACGGAACATGCTACATCAATCATTCAGCAAAGGGAACATTTTCGAGCAGAGATTCCAAAGTGTACGGAAAATATTCGGCTTGTTCTTCGGCGATTTTTTTGCCGCGGAATTCGGGGACGAGTTTCAATAGGGGGCGGATGATCTGGACAAGCAGGCGGATGCGATGCAGGGCGACTTCGTTTCCGAGAACGTGGCGCGCTTTGAAATACCAATCACGGGCTTCGCGGGCGGAGCCGAGGCTGTATTCGTAGAAGCGCGCCTGGTCTTTTTTGGAGGCTTTGCTGTAGCCTTCGGCGATGTTGGCGCTGACGCTTCCCACCGCGCTGTAGAGTTGGTCGCTGAGTTTCAACATGCGCGGATCTTTGATAAGTTTATCGGTATCAATCCATGTAAGTTCGCCAAGAAATACACCCAAGCGATAGACTTCCATTTTCCAGAGCGGGTCGTTGGTGATTTCGGGGAAGACGGTGGGGAGCCAGGAGGTGTAGTTCATGGGAAAATCCTTTCGAGGTGAGGTGTGAGGATGGTTCGTGTTTCGTGTTCCGTGGGGGAACGTGTTGCGTGTAGCGTGTTCCGTTGGGTGAGTGACGGGTGGGGCGCTTTCTGTTGGTATGGTTACGATTTGGAAGAGCGCTCGCGGTCACGCAAGTATAACGGAACACGCAACACGCTACATCAATCATTCTTCTTCTGTGTCAGGTTCACTTTCGCCTGCCCGATATTTTCTCAGCCACGCTTCCAGTTCGGTGGCGGATTGGATGGGGAGAATCAGGCGGACGGAGCCGCGCAGGCGCAGGCGGGCTTCGGCGTCGCGCACGTCTATGTTGCGACCGTCAATCGTGTCAATCAGGCCGATGGCGCGCAGGCGGCGGAGGAGGGTTTCGTATTGCCCCATGCCGAGGTCGCGTTCCTTGCCCGTGATGGTGCGATACTCTTCGCGGACTTCGCCGATGGTGACAACGGGATCGCTGGCGAGGCTGAGATGTTCGGTTTTGTCTTCGTAGAGTTTGCGGAGGACAACGATCATCAACGATTCATCCAGTTTATAGCGGGCGCGGCTGTAACTGTACTCGGAGACAACTTGGAAGATGCGGTGGTAGTCATCGTGCAGGAGGTTGAAGCCTGTCAAAGCCAACACTGATTCAAAGGCGGCGCGGTGACGATGGATGAAGTAATAATCGTCTTTGTCACCGTCCACATCCTGGTAGAGGAAGGTTTGTCCGAGCAGGCGGTTGACGATGCGCGGGAAGTCGCGGCGGGATTTTTCGGGGATGTCTTGGAGGAGATTGTCTTGTGTGAGGGGCATGGTTATTTCCGTGTTTGTGGTGTCTGATAAATCGTGTTGCGTGTTGCGTGTTCCGTTTGGGGTGATTTGCGAGGTAGGGGACTCTCCTATGTGGGAGAAAAGACGGAACACGCTATACGGGTCAGAGCTTAACCAAATCGAACGGCATTACCTTATACTGCCCAACTTTCACCGCTTCACCAGCAACAATTTCAAGCCCATAACTCACTTCGGGATGATGGGCGTAGGCGATGATGGTGGTGAGCCAGTGTAAATCGTCGCGGATGGGGATTTCGGCAATGGGCAGTCGTTTGTGTCCGTTGAAGAAGCCGAGGACTTTGCGGTTTACTTTTTCGGGGGAGAAGGCCTGGGTTACATCCTGCATGGTCAATGCGTTAAGCTCGGCAAATTCATCGGGAAGGAGAATGGGAACGATGATGGAGTCGGGGGTGAAAGGAGCGCGTCGCTGGGGCGGGGTATAGAAGCTTTTCAGGTCGGGGACGCGGATGGGGGAGGGGAGGAAGGTGGGGCGGGGAGCGTGTTGCGTCCCAGGGGGATGCTCCGCGATGTTACGTGTTCCGTGTTCCGTTTCTACCTGTGTACTTGTGTACGTGTTTACGTCTTCGGGGAGTTCGTCGAGTCCTTCGGCGCGGAGGGCGGAGAGGTGTTGGGCGAGGGAGACGAGGCGGTCTTTGAAACTGCCATCGGCATTGCCGAGTTTGTAGCGGATCTGGCGGAAGGAGGTACGCAAGTATTGCGCGTGGCGCGCGTCAATGTCGGCGAGGAGCGGGTCGAGTCCTTCGAGTTGGTGAACGATAAAAATGAGGGATTGGTTGATTTCGTGTTCAGCTTGCGCGGGCGAGAGGCGACTTTGCGCGGCAAGTTCCTCGGCAGTGCGGGCAAGCCAGTCGTCATCCTGTAACCAGATTTGGATTTGATTAACGATGTCGCGGCGGTAACGCGAGACATGGTCTGAAGTTTTTAACGCGTGATAGGCGGGGCCGAGGGTTTGGGTGTAATCATCAAATTGCAGGCGGAGGAGGTCGGCGACTTCCATTTTCTTTGTCGCACGTTCAACGTAACGGCGGATGTTCTGGTTCAGTTCGTTGAGTCCGCGCACAACCTGGCGGATATTTTCGTAGGTCTGCGAGACGGCGAGGGTTGGAGAAAAATCCTTGTGAGTTGTGGCAGAGGTAATGAGTTGGTGCGCGGCGTAGAGTTGTCCCTTGAACTCGCGCGGCTTTTGTTCCTGAATGGAGCGGAAGGCTTCGAGCAGGGTGAAGGCATAATCGGGCAGGATGATGGTCTCGGAGTAATCCGCGTGTTGTTCGCGTTCGATCCAGCCTGATTCGGCGAGACGGCGGATGAGGTACGCGGCGTAGGTCTGCTCGGGCTTGGATCCTGCCAACGAAACGGGATCAGGCTCGGGGTCGGCTTGATTCGTCATGTCCGCTTGGATTTCGTTTTCGGCGTCGGCATCCTTGATGTAGTCCACAATTTCAGCGATGACCGTTTCCCGCGCCAAACCAAAGCGGTTGAATTCGGCGAGGCTGTAAATGCGGATGAGGATCGCCATGTAGTGACGCTGGAGGCTGGCGAAACCCTGCGTGGTGAAGAGGTTGAAGAGGTTGAGCGGGAGGATGTCAAACGGATTCGGCACGTTCGGACTCCCAAATGAGAATATCCTGCGGCTGGCAGTTGAGCGTGGCGCACAGGCGGGCGAGGGCGTCGAGGTCAATGTGACGCGCCTGCCCTGAATCGAGGCGGTAGATGAAGTCCTTCGGCACGCCCGCGCGTTCCGCCAGTTTGCGCGGGGAGACTCGTTCGCCTGTTTCGGCTTGTTGTTTGCCGAGGAGGATAGTGATTCGGCCAGATGTCGTGATGTTAGAACTCATGTTCTAATTTTATGGGCATGTGGCGGTTTTGTCAAGGTATTTGGCGAGGAAAACGGACAGGTGTAAAATCAGCCAAGAGGAGAGTCCGCGATGAACATCCGATTGACCGAGGAAATGATCCGAGGCAGGGCAAGCGATCAGAGTTTTGAGAAGGGACAGTCGTATTATCGTTCTTTCTGGAGCCATCTTCAATCCAACGCAGGAGGTTGTGGCAGGAGGCGTGATATTGATGGCGCGTTGCGAGGGAAGTTCCGCCCCATCGTATCGCCCGCTTGCAAAGTTGGTTTCCTTTTGATATTCAGATCTATGTCAACGGACGGGAATGGCTGGCTCGGCAGTTGGATCAGCGCGGCATTCGCTATGATCGTTACGACAACAAACTGACCCATACAGAAGCCACAGCAAAACATCTCGTCAAGCGGCTTGAGCAGTTGGGGTATTCGGTTTCTCTGCAACAACCCACTCTTTGCGCTGCTGGTTAGGTATTTTCAAGACAGTCACAAATAACTCAGGGCATAGTCTTTCTCGATGATATCCAGCCTCATGCCTGTTTGTCTTGCGCGCGATTTTAATATTTGGGTAAGGTCAGGCATTGCGCTTCACCTTGATGTTCTCAACGATGCGCCAGCGTGGGTAAGACTCCCCGCCAGGCGCGCCGCGTGGGTCAAGCCGATAATAACTGGTCACAGGATAATCCCGCAACGGTTCGATGACATGGGATGACTCGCCCATTTGCTCCAATAACCAACCGAGTCTTTTGATGCTCGCGCCGACCTTGTATTGCAAGGCGTAATCCACCAGTTTTTCGGTTGAAATTTGGGGCAAGGCATTTTCAAGGATTTCAATCGCGGCGCGCATCCCGCCAAAGATATCGCAACGCACCATCAAGTCAAGCGCGGTGCGTTCGGGATCCGTGGAGTGGCCAGTGAGACATTGCGCAGGGAGTTGTTATAGGTTTCCTTCAGCATTGGGCGGAACTTCCTGCTCTTTTTTACCGATAAAGATGAGAGACTCCAAGTCTTCGCTGTCTTCCGGGGCATAGCGCGCCACCACCTCGCGTACTTCGTCCAGGTCGGCGTCAGACGCCCAACCGAGCAGGGTGCCCAGGTCGCCCAAATCGCGCGCGCGTTGCGCCTCCATTTTCAGGATAATAAGATAAGGCAGTGCAATAACAGGGTATCCTGCCGGGTCGTTCACCGGATGAGCCAGGGCCTTTTTGAGCCAGGGGTGATCGCCAAAAATTACATCCACTTCGACCCCTTCGGGTGAAAGCATCAAATAGCCGGGGATTGCCAATCTGGACGCCAAGCGATAGCCCGCCTCTCTGAGTTTCGAGATCACGGCATCGCCATCATCTTTGTGAACGAGAACATCCAAATCCTTTGTCATGCGTTCCGGCATATACGCGCGGGTGGCGACGCCGCCGATAATTACCCAGTCAATCCCCTGCAAAATGGGACGCAAGTCCGGCCATGGATTCATTGCGGTCCTCCTTTTCATGAATTCGACACTGCTCCCTGTGCCAGGACGCCCACGCCGCAATACCATGTCAATCATAAAACGCCGTTTTTGGCGCGGCGTGAGGTTGCCGTCAGGCGCAATCCGGGCAATGGCTAAAGGCACAGGCAGGTTGTTCATAGGCCTATCTTACTACATTCCTGCTCGCGTTACTTCTTCTGCGGCGCGGACATCTCCTGCCGCACGGTGTGATACAGACTCTCTGCCTTCAATTCACTCAACGCGTAGCACGGCGCTTTCAGGTGGTTGGCCAGTTGCTGTGCCAGGCCCTGGTCGAAGGCGGCGTGCTCCATGTTGATGACCACGCTCCGCACTTTCTCGTGGGCGATCAGTTCGGCGAAGCGGTAGGACTCCTCCTGCGGGGGCAGCGCGCCGATCGAGACGTTGCCCGCCCCGTCCGTCAGGACGATCAGCAGCGGCTCCACGTCGGGATGCGTGTGCTTCTCGTGCTGTAGCACGTCGGTGGCGAGCAGGAGCCCCGCGGAAAGCGGCGTCTTCCCGCCGACGGGAATGTCCATCAGCGCGCGCTGGGCGAGTTGCACGGAATTGGTGGGGGGCAGGATGAGCGTGGCGCGGTCTTTTTGGAAGACGATCAGACCGACGCGGTCGCGGCGCTGGTAGGCGTCCGTCAGCAAGGACAGGATCGCGCCTTTGGTGGCGTTCATGCGCTCCGCCACGGCCATGGACCAGGAGGCGTCCACCAAAAAAAGAACTAGGTTTGCCACCCGCTTGACGCGCACCTTGCGTTGCAGGTCGCTTTTCTCGATGGCGAAGGCCAGGCGTTTTCGTTTTTCGACGCGGCGTTTCTGGAAAGGCGCGGCGGCGCGCAGCGTGGCGTCGAAGGCGATGTCGTCGGTTTTATTGCCTGCGGGACGCGCCTTGATGTACCGTCCGTGCTTGCGTTCGGTCCTGGTCAGGGAGCGGCGTCCGGCCTGTTTGCGGCTTAATTTATCGAGCGGGGTGTTGAGTTTGCGCGGCTGGAAGGTCTCGCCTGTCTTCACCTTTTGCCCGCCCTCCCACCAGTTCGCGCTCGTGTTGGCGAACGCGTCCTGGCGGCTGGGATCGGGCTGTCCCTGCTGGGGACCTTCCTCCGCTTCATCTTCGAGTTTTAAGTTTTTTTTTCCTCGGGCTTGCCCTGCTGGGACTCGGACTTCTCTTCCTCGGCCTCGGCTGGCATGGACTGCCCCGCCAGTTGCTCGATGCGCTCCTGCAACTGCTCGGTGGTCATCTCGGCCTGCTGGAAGGGAGTGCGTTTGATGCGGTGGGGCAGGGCCAGTTCGGCGGCCAGCGCGATGTCGTGATCGTTGATCTTCGTGCGGCCCTCGAAGGCGGCCTGGGCGCGCGCGGCTTTCAGGATGACCAGGTCGGCGCGGTGGCCGTCCACATTGAGCGAAGCGGTCAGCGCCGCGATGGACAGCAGGTCGCGGCTGGTGTGCGTCACCTGGTCCACCAGTTCGCGGGCGCGCTCGATCTGGTGCGAGAGTTCATCTTCCCTTGAGAGCCATTCCTTGCGGAAGGCTTCGGGATCGCGTTCGTAACTCAGGTTGCGTTCCATGATCATGACGCGCTGGCGCGCTTCGCGGATGCCGACGATGTCCACCGAAAGCGCGAAGCGGTCCAATAGTTGCGGACGGAGTTCGCCTTCCTCGGGATTCATCGTCCCGACCAGGATGAAGCGGGCGGGGTGCGCGAACGAGATGCCTTCGCGCTCGACCGTGTTAACGCCCATCGCCGCAGAATCCAGCAAAACGTCCACAACGTGATCGTCGAGCAGGTTCACCTCGTCAATGTACAAAAGTCCGCGGTTGGCGGAGGCGAGCACGCCCGGCTCGAAGTGGCGTTCGCCCTTCTGGATGGCCTGCTCGATGTCCAGCGTGCCGACCACGCGGTCCTCCGTCGCGGAAACAGGCAGGTTGACGAAGGAGGTCTTGCGTGTGCGCGAGGGAAGTTTTTCGCCCGAGGTGGCATGGCGTTCCTTGCATTCGGTGCACCAGGTGGCGGGCTTTTCGGGATCGCATCCGAAGCGGCAGTCGTCCACAACTCGGACGCTTGGAAGAAGGGCGGCAAGCGCGCGCGCCGCAGTGGACTTGGCCGTGCCGCGTTCGCCGCGGATCAGCACGCCGCCGATGCGCGTATCAACGGCATTCAATATCAGGGCGCGTCGCATGCGCTCCTGTCCAACGATGGCTGTAAATGGGTAAATGGCTGGCATAGATGTCTCCGGCGGTGATTATAATCCGTAGACACGTAAACAGGTAGACAGGCACACAGGTACACAGGTAAACACGCAACACGCATCTCCTATCTCCTAACCCGCATCTCGCAACTCAAATTCATCCTTCATCTTTCCTCCTTCGCACATCGGTGATTACCCACAAGTCGCCGTTTGCTCGCAGTTGCACTGCGGGCGCAGGCGGCAGTCCAACTGCCGCCTGAACTTGTGGGTAATCACCAGTTCGCACAGGGTTGCCAATCAGGGCAATCGCCTGTATAATCCGCCTTACAATTTTCTTAGTCGGAGTCGCCACAGTGATTGAACAGAATGAAGCCCAGAATGGGCAGGGGGCCGCAGACCTGCGCACAGACCAGAACGAAGCTCACAACAACCAGAGCATGGAGACGTTGCTACAGGAATCAACCGGCGTCGAATTGCCCCAGCCGGGTGAGATCCGCCAGGGTTTGATTGCAAGCATCGGCCCCAGTCAGATCCTTATCAGCATCGGCGCCAAGTCCGAAGGCGTCATCGCGGGCCGTGAATTGGAATCGCTTTCCGCCGAGGAGCGCGCCGCGCTCGCGGTGGGGCAGACCGTCCCGGTCTACGTTGTCAACCCCGAGGACGACAACGGCAACGTTGTGCTTTCGTTCAAACGCGCCCAGGAGCAGATGACCTGGGAAAACGTGGAGCGCATGCTCTCCGAGGAAGAAGTCATCGAAAGCAAAGTGACTGGTTTCAACAAAGGCGGCCTGATCGTGACCGTCGGCGGGTTGCGCGGCTTTGTGCCGGCTTCCCAGATCAGCGCCGCGCGCCGCGCCGCCTCTGTGGGCGACACGCCCGAACAGCGCTGGAGCAAAATGGTCGGCGACCCGATCTCCGTCCGCATCGTGGAAGTAGATCGCGAACGCCGCCGCCTGATCCTCTCCGAGCGCGCCGCCAACGCCGAATCCCGCCAGTCCCTCAAAGAGCGCGTCATCTCCGAATTGGAAATTGGCCGCACCTACACGGGGCGCGTCACCAGCCTGGCCGATTTCGGCGCCTTCGTCAACGTCAACGGCGCGGACGGACTCGTCCACCTCTCCGAACTCAGTTGGGAACACATCCAACTTCCCAGCGAAGTCCTCAAAGTCGGGCAGGAGGTCAAAGTCAAGGTCATCAACATTGACCGAGACAAGAGGCGTATCGGCCTCTCCATCCGCCAGCTCGAAGAGAATCCCTGGCAGTCCAAGATCGAGAAATTCAGCGTCGGCCAGTTGGTCGAAGGCGCCATCACCCGTCTCACCAAGTTTGGCGCGTTCGCCCGACTCGAAGGCGACCTCGAAGGCCTGATCCACATTTCCGAGATCAGCGACCACCGCATCGAACATCCCAAGGAAGTCCTCAAGGATGGCGACATCAAGACCCTGCGCATCATCCGCATTGACACCGACCAGCATCGCATCGGCCTCAGTCTCCGCAAAGTGGACTCGGGCGCCTTTGCCGACAAAGACTTCAAGCAATTGATGGCCGACACCGCCGCTGCAGAAGAGGGCGACTCGCCCGAAGGCACTGCGCCTCTTGAACAGGCCGCGCCGCCCGAAGATATCGCATTGCTCAAAGCCGCCGCGCCTCACGAAGATGAAGCGCCGCCCGAAGAGCCGCAAGCTTAAAACCCAAAGAGCGCACCTCCAGGTGCGCTCTTTCAATAAATCCCATGCGTCTCATCGTTGATTCCCACGAAGACCTGGCCTGGAACATGCTCTCCTTCGGACGCGACTACACCCGCTCCGCCCTCGAAACGCGCGCCCTCGAAGCGGGTTCCCCCACCGTCGAGCGAAACGGCGACACCCTGCTCGGCTGGCCCGACTACCAGCGCGGGCGCGTCGCGGTCGTCTTCGCGACCCTCTTCGCCTCGCCCGCCCGCCACCTCGTCGGCGGTTGGGAGCGGATCTCCTATCCCGATGCGGACTACGAAACTGCCCATCGAATTTACTGGCGGGAACTGGAGACCTACCACCGACTCGCCGATTCCCACCCCGACAAATTCCGCCTGCTCGCCTCCCGCGCGGACTTGGGGCGGATCCTCGACCACTGGCTTTCTCCCACCGCCGACGGCCACCCCGTGGGCCTGCTCCCGTTGATGGAGGGCGCCGAGGCCGTCCGCACGCCCGCCGAACTGGCCGAGTGGTGGGACTTTGGCCTGCGCGCCATCGGCCTCGCCTGGGCGGGGACGCGTTACTGCGGCGGAACCAAAGAACCCGGTCCCCTCACCGACGAGGGCCGCGCCCTGCTCAAAGCCATGTCCGAATTTCCATTTACGCTCGACCTCAGTCACATGGACGAGCCTGCCGCGCTCGAAGCGTTGGATTTCTACGCAGGGCCGGTCATTGCCACCCATGGAAATTGTCTCGCACTCCTGCCCAATTACGCCACCAACCGCCAGTTCTCCGACCGACTCCTGGGCGGACTCATCGAACGCGGCGGAGTGATCGGCCTTGTCCCATATAACGCCTTCCTCAAGGTCGGATGGCTGCGCGCCGGCGGAAGCCGCCGCGAGGAAGTCTCGCTCTCCAGCCTCGCCGATCACATTGACCATGTCTGCCAGTTGGCGGGGAACGTCCGCCACGCGGCCTTCGGCTCTGATTTCGACGGCGGTTTTGGGTTACAATCTGTCCCGCAGGAATTGGATACGATTGCCGACCTGCGTAAATTAGCCGATTTTCTCCAGCCGCGCGGCTATTCCGACTCCGATATGGATGCGATTTTCGGAGGAAACTGGCTCCGTCATTTGCAAGAGAATTTACCCTGATGACTTCCGATCCCAACCCCTCCGCCCTGCCCGACACTTCTGCGCAGGAACCGCCCTCACGCGCGCGCGTCCGTTTTGGGCTGGTCATCATTGCGCTGGGATTTTTCATTTTTGTGGTCGGTTCCAAACCTGCCTGGTTCGGCTGGGATAACAGTCCCACCGTCGGCTTCATTCAGGTTTCCGTTTTGCTGGTGGGGCTGGGCATCCTGTGCCTTGGCGGTTACGTGGGGTTGCTGGCCCTGTGGAAGGGACGGGAACGCACCATCGCGGCGGATATTGGGATGCGGCTGGTAGCCACGGGCTACGTTGTCTCCGTCTTTGCGGGGATGGCGGACCTGTTCGGCATGGGTACGCAGGTCATGCCCGAGGGCCCGTTCTTTGGTCCGTTGCAGTCGCGCGGCATTGTCATCGGGCAAACGATCATCGCCATTGGGTTTCTGCTGATGATCCCCTTCCGAATGAAACCAATCGAGGAATAAACAAAAGGGTGTGTTTCAACTGAAAAGCGCAGTTACTTCGCAAATGAGTTGGAACGATTTGTAACAATGATTCCCAACCCCGAAGGGGTGACCGGATTATAGATCGTGACGTTGTTCATCCATAACCCCGAAGGGGTGGCATTTTCCGCCGAATCATGTCATCCCTTCGGGATTATGGCCCCAGAGCGGTCATCCGTTACAATCATGCCATCCCTTCGGGATTTATGCTCCAGTAAATTCCAAAGTTTAGATTTGCGCGAGAATCACATAATCCTGATCTTTTCAACTCAAATGAAACGCACCCATTTTATTTTGTGCCCCTCGCGAAGCATCCTGAAAGGGCACGGGGATTCGAATAGCATCCCCTGAATGGGGACGCCAGTCGTAGAAAACAAAAACCGCCTTGCGGCGATTTTATTTTGTGCCCCTCGCGCACCGCGCACCCTGTGGGCACGGGGATTCGAATAGCATCCCCTGAATGGGGACGCCGGTCGTAGAAAACAAAAACCGCCTTGCGGCGATTTTATTTTGCGCCCCTCGCGCACCGCGCACCCTGTGGGCACGGGGATTCGAATAGCATCCCCTGAATGGGGACGCCGGTCGTAGAAAACAAAAACCGCCTTGCGGCGATTTTATTTTGTGCCCCCACGGGGATTCGAACCCCGGTCGTAGCCTTGAAAGGGCTGCGTCCTGGTCCACTAGACGATGGGGGCGGTTGTACTTGCCGGACTCTTGCCAGCGATGTGGTTTGCGGCGGTATGAGGTTGCCCAAACCAAGCGGGCAGGATTTTATCATCCCCACTCTAAATTGGTCAAGCGATATTACGGTCCACTTTGCACTTTGACGCGCTGGGCTTGCAGAGCCAGCAGGTCCGCCTGCGTGCGGTTGAATAACATGCCCGGGCTTTCGACGCGCAGGGTGGGGATGAGGATGGCTGTCAAGGTGGCGTCGAAAATGGGGATGAAGTCGCGGCTACCCTCTGCCATCAGCGCCGAGAAATCGAAGCGCCCGGGATATTCGATCTTGCCCTCGATTTCGTATACCTGTGTGGTCACCCGGATGGGATATTCGGTGACGTTTGTGAATCCGCCGCGTACCACCGCCTGCGGACCGAGGTCTTCGCGGCGGGCGAGGGCGATGGCGAAAACCTGCCGCTTGAACATGCGGATCACCTCGAAGTGGTCCACCAGTTTGGTGGGCATGTGAATGCGCGCCAGGCGGGCATCCAGCACTTCCATGTAGGTGTGGGTGGGGTCGTTCATTAAGCCCATCACGCCGTTGGTGGAGACCGCGACTTTGCCGACCACACGATAACTGGAGGTGAGGATGTCGGCGGGCAGGAAGCGGTGCGTGCGGGGGGATGTGTCCATGGACAAGGGCGGGGCTCCTTGGGGGGTGGGGGAAAATGCTCAAGTTTGGTCGGGGCTGGGTCGCGGGGATTCCGCCCGAGGTCGCGCGCGAGGCGGGATGCGTTTCCGCTGGGTGGGACGTCCCGCGTTCGGGCTGAGGAGCATGGTCAGCCACGAGATGGCTTTCTCATCGTATTCGCGCCGCCCGCACACGTCGCAGACCCAGGCAGGGAAGTTCGGCACAGTAACGAGTTCCTCGTTCAGCCAGGTGACGTAGGTGATGAAGCGCATACGCATGAGGCCTGAGGCGCACTCGTAGCATGGGACGGGTTGGGGCAGGGAGGGGGGTGTTTCTTCGGTCATGGAGTCCTTTGGGATGGGGCTATTATACCCACGAACTTCGCTTGCGCGGCTTTCAATTTCTCAACGAGACGGTGTAAAATACCAGGGAGATTCTGTGACGCCACATTCGCCGTCGGAGGAAGCATGGATAACCCCTACAAACAACTTGCCGAACAACTGAACGCCCTGCCAAACGGTTTCCCACCGACAGCCGATGGCCGGGAATTGAAACTGCTGGCGAAATTGTATGCGCCTGAAGAGGCGGGACTCGCCGCGCAACTGCTCCCCTCGCTGGAGACCGTGGAGGAGATCGCGGCCCGCACGGGCAGGGAGGCCGCGGGGTTGCGCGACCAACTCAAAGCGATGTCGCGCCGCGGCCTCATCGAAGCGGGTCGCAAAGACGACGCGCTGGGGTTCAAGTTAATTCCGTTCGTCGTCGGCATCTACGAGATGCAGGTCGGCACGATGGACGCCGAGTTGGCGCGCCTGTTCGAGGATTATTTCCAAAGTGCGTTCGGGAAAATGCTGGGCGTCAAACCGCAATTTCATCGCGTCATTCCCGTGAATGAGACTGTCCGCAACCCAATGGAAATCCGTCCGTTTGAAAGCGCGGCGGAGATCATCAACGCGGCGCAGTCGTGGGGCGTGCTGGATTGTATCTGCCGAAAACAGAAGGCGTTGATCGGGCAGGCTTGCGAGCATCCGATTGACGTGTGCATGACTTTCGATCAGCGGCCAAACGCGTACGATAAAAGCCCCGTCATCCGCGCGCTGACCCGCGACGAGGCGATGGGGACGTTGCGCCGCGCCGCCGAAGCGGGACTGGTCCATTCGGTGAGCAACAGCGCGGAGGGCGTGTATTACATTTGCAATTGCTGCGCATGCTCGTGCGGAATCCTGCGCGGCATGGCCGAGTTAGGCATTGCCAACGTGGTGGCAAGCTCGGCCTTCGTCAACCAGGTGGATGATGCCATTTGCAACGGTTGCGAGGATTGCATCAAGGCTTGTCAGTTCAACGCGCTTTCGATGGATGGTTTGCTGGCAAAAGTGGAAGCCGTTCGTTGCACGGGTTGCGGCGTCTGCGTGATCGCCTGTTCGACGGGCGCGCTGGGTCTCGTGCGGCGGCCCGAAGATGAGGTGAAGCCCGTCCCGCAGACACACGCGGAGTGGGGCGCGTTGCGAATCGCGGAGCGAGGACTCTGATTTCAAACGTGGGAGCGAATCATGACACATCCATTGGTTGGCCAATTCCGCTTTACACGCGCTGAATGGCTGCGCGGACTGGAAGGCGTTAAGGAGGAGGACGGCGCGCGTCACTTTGGGCAGATGAACTGCATCAGTTGGATTGTCGGTCATCTCGCCTGGCATGAACAGCCTTTTTGCAGTGGGGTCATTATTGAGTCCACTGGAAACTCAGGAAAAATGCAGTGTATTATTTTATATAACGCGGACGTTATCCCCAAGGGGACGATGTCCCACAAGGGGATGATATGGCTGGGGACGGCGCGGGCAACCCACTAAAAACCTGACATGTCTCCGCGAAAGTCCGATTATCGTGACCTATGTCCGTGCACGCGTTACGGTTGGCAACGGCGCGAAT
>Ga0210042_1001099_pt1 | contig 23158 bp, 16 predicted proteins | sample CryGeymeta201518_FD_183982 | JGI IMG/M metagenome (GOLD analysis project Ga0210042, IMG submission 183982) | Groundwater microbial communities from Crystal Geyser aquifers in Utah, USA - Crystal Geyser metaG 2015-18 (SPAdes) (version 2) | ecosystem: Environmental > Aquatic > Deep subsurface >... | reverse complement strand
ACTCGTTTAAAGCAAATCAAGCTAGTTTTTAACTTTGCAAATTGAATTTACTCTGATAGTTAAAGTGTGTTTAAACACACTGAAAGCAGTATAAAAAGTTTCGTGCGTTTACCCTATAAAAAAACCATAATTGAGTTAGAATAATTCTCTCAATTATGGTAATCAAAATAAAATAGATTCCATCTATCTTACTCACTTTATTTCTCCTTTTCAGTTTCTATTTTAGAGAAATTTATTACTGTATATTTATTATCTATATTTTGAGGTTGTTCATCGTTTTTAAAATTATGACAAATCGTAATTTGGTTATTATCATTAATTCTAAAAATACCTTTTATTTCTTTATCTCTATTATAAAAAATCAATCTATATGGACTTTTTGAAGCATCAATTTCGTAATAGAGCTGTGTATGTTCTCTACCCGAAGCAGAAGGAATATTTGAAAACATCGAAGTATTGATAACTACAGTTTTGTTTGCCTTAAAATTTATATATGCTTTACTTCCACCATAAAAACCTTCCCAGTTTCCAACTAATGCACTCATCAGTATTTCAGTAGGAGATTTTACTTTATTTGTTTCTTTTGTTTCTTCATCATCATAAATTATAACAGAAGTTTCGGAAGGATGCTCTGCATCCCAATTCTCCCAACCAGCTTCAGTTTGTTGAGCTAGTTCTTTTTCTTCTTGGGTAAGTTCTGTTTTTTCAGTTGTATCTACATTCCAATCTAATTCTTCAGTAGTTGTAGTTTCACTAGATTGAATAGCATTTTGTGCTTTAGCAGAATTAATTTGAAAGAAAAAAAGAAAAGCCAATACAAATAATAAGCTAGAATAATTCTGTAAATTAGACTTCCTAGATTGTATTGTTTTTTTATTGTTAGACTTCATAATAGTAGTTGGTTTTAGTGAAAATAGTAGTTTGTATCAAACAGAATTTGCTATCTTGATACCAAATTGTATAGTTAAAAAAATATGAACTAAACTACTGTATTATTCTAAGTTTAGCTGGTAGTCGTATAACGGTAAAGCGACTAGAAAAGTTATCTTTTTACAAAAACAATATCTTCAAATTATACAATTATTTTTTTATAGGCATTACTACTAATCTTTGTGTGAAATTTATTTATCTCTATTTTATGCTGTTATTATTTGTAGTATTTTGGTTTATTGATTATATTACATCGTATTTGGTATTTCCAAACTCCATACTAATTTGAAAAATATAGAATACAATCAACTAAATCAGCCCTACATTAAATTATAATTACTTTTGAATACGCCTACTATACTCAAAAAAACAGGGAATTTTACCAATCCCAAAACGTGTCCGAGTTGCCAACATACTAATTATGTTTGGGAGCAAGACGTGCGTTATATGTATTGTTACAAGTGTGGAGTAACTTCAGATTTGGCTTTTAATCGTACTCTCAATGAAAGCCTCCAAACAGAAGACTTTCCATATTATAGCTTTCTTAGAGTGGGTCAGATTCTTCATTTAGAGGAAAAAGAGTTCATAATTACGGCACGTCTGCGCTACCGTTCAGCTCATAAAGAATATTATACTAGCGATGAAGGTTCGGGATATAGCAACGAAAAATGGTATTTTGATACCTATATTTTACGAACTACAACAGAGGGAAAAGACCAAACATATTATTTAAGTGAAGATAAAGAAGGGTATTCATTAGGAATGCCTGTTACGGTAGATAAAACAGATGCAGACCCTACTAATTTAGAGCTATTTACTAATTTTTATGAGGGAAGAGCTGATTATAGAGTTACTGAATATGGTTCTTTATTTTTAGAATTTTTTGAAGGAGAAACTGAAAAAGAAGACCCTTACGCAGTCGGAACACAAACATATTTTGCGACTTATCAAGAGGGAATGTGGAGTTATACTGTTGAACAAGGTGATGGTTGGAAAGAGTTTTCAGCAGAAAAGAAAATTTCTAAAGAAGAACTCTATAAAGCTCTTGAAGGAAATCCGTTTATTGATACCTATCAAGAAAGAGATAAAGGCTTTTCTACTATTCGTAAGGTAACTAGTGCAGCAGCCGTAGTTGCTTTTTTGGTATTTTTGGTTTCTCTTTTTTCTGATGGAACGCCCATTTCTACTACAAGAGTTGATACAAAAGACATAGACAAAATAAAAGGTTATTTATCCAAACCAATCAAAATAGACGATACAGAAACGAATTACAATATTGAATGGAGCATAAACTTTAAAAGTACTCAAAATCAAGGCATGTATGTCGTAGTTGAGCTTTTAGATAAAGACAAAAATGTTATCAATGCCGTAGAAAGCGATTTTTGGTACGAAACAGGTAGAGATTCGGAAGGAAACTGGACAGAATCTGCCACTTCTGAATCTAAATATTTTAAGTTTTTAGAAGAGGGAAACTATTTTGCTCGTATCTATGCAAAAACAGATTCTACCTATTTTAATACAGCCAGTAAATCTCAAGCTATTATCAATTTTACAGTTAATAAAGGTGCATTAATGAGTAGATATTTCTTGATGCTAAGTGGATTTCTTACTATTGTAGCTTTATTTATTAGTTTTGGTAAAATAGGAAGAACGATTAGAGAAAAATATATTTATGCAGGAATAAAAGATGAAGAGTAATCAGTAATTAGTTATTAGTTGTAATTACAAAAACATTTATCAAAAAAATTATGTCAATACTCACAAAATTTATCGTCTTTGGAGGCTTATTTTTTCTACTTTTTACTACTTATGCAGCTTCAAAGAGTAGTTTAGGATTAAGTACAGCCCACGATAAAGACCTCATAAAAGACCTCAACGAAAATTGCCCTGAAAATATGCGTGACCAATGGGGAAATTGCCGTGATAAAACCTATCGCAGCACCTATTATGGTATCTATGTATTTGGTACAGGAAGATATGGAGGGGGTGCAGGAGGAAAATAATCAATCAACTATTTATTATCTTATTTAGATTTTATCAAAAAAATCTCTAACACACTACTATTTTTTTATTTGAATTTATCAGCCGAAAACCCCCAACGTGATACCAAAATCCCCTTTTAGTTGTATCTTCCCCTTTTATAGGCAAATTTATACGTCTAATTTATTTGTAACTACCTTTACATTATTTTGGGGTTTGTTTTTTTATGTTCTTTCCTCAACAGTTAGTTTTGCTTTAGACCCTAAAAAGCAAATTTCACAGTATCTTATAAAGCAGTGGACAACTAGAGATGGATTACCTACCAATACACTCAATAATGTCTATCAAACTAAAGATGGATTTATTTGGGCAAGTACCTACAACGGTCTGATACGTTTTGATGGCGTAGAGTTTAAGATTTTTGATAAAAAAAACCTCCCCTATCTGACCAATAGTTCAATTTCAGCTTTGTATCAAACTAAAGATGATTCACTGTGGATAGGCACACACGGAGGTGGATTTATGGTACAAAAAAACCATCATTTTAGTTTTTGCACTTCTGTTACTACAAAAGGCAACTTTCCCGATTATTCAATAGAAGCAATTTGTGAAACAAAAGAAGGAACTTTATGGATAGGTACAAGAGGACATGGAATAATGACTTACAAAGATGGGTTATTTGCTCCTTTTACTGCCATTTCTGAAATTAATGCTATTTCTATTAATGAGATTCAATATGGAGAAAGTGGAGCGAATAGTACAGTTTGGATAGCAACAGAAGGAAAAGGCTTATTTTCTTATCAAAATGAAATTGTAGAAAAATATAATGTAGAAAATGGCTTATTAATAAATGATGTAATTACAGGGCTTTTGTTAGACAAAGCAAATACACTTTGGGTAGGAACAATAAATGGAGTAAATCGCATTCGAAATGGTAAGTCAGAAATAATCAAAGAATTAGAAGGTATTGCCATTAATGATATTATAGAAGACAAAGAAGGAAGTATTTGGTTTGGCACAAGTGCTGGATTATATCGAAGAAACCCATTGACAAAAAAATATGAAGTTTTAAATACTGAAAATGGACTTCCTCATAATAATGTCATGCACATCGGTACAGACAGAGAAGGAAACCTTTGGCTTGCCATGTACAGAGCAGGACTTATTCGCTTAAAAGATGGAAAATTTATCAATTATACAGTTCAACAAGGGCTCGCTTCTGTTTCTGTTAGTTCTATATACGAAGTAGAAAATGACACCTACTGGATCGGTTCTGATGCAGGCATTATTAATACCATCAAAAATCAGAATGTAGGAACATATTCGCTCAAAAACCCACTTTCTACAGACCGTTTGCGTAATATTTTTAAAGACAGAGAAGGAAATAATTGGGTAGCTTCGTATGCTGGTTTATTACGAATCTCTTCTGATGGAAGTGAACGACTTTTTACCACAGCAGACGGTCTGACAGATAACCAAGTACGAGTAGTTACTCAAACCATAAACGGAAGTATTTGGGCAGGAACTCGTGGTGGTGGACTCAATGAATATTCTCCCTCAGAACAAAAGTGGATTCCATTTACAAAAGATGATGGACTGACTTCTAATTTTATAATGGGAGTAGAGCCTACTCAAGACGGTAATTTGATTGTTTCTACTAATGATGCTGGAGTAAGTATCATAAATCTAAAAACTAGAAAAGTCAGTAAAATTTATACTCAAACAGAAGGATTACCTTCTAATTTAGCTTTCTCAGCTCGTTATGATTCAAAGAAAATTCTTTGGATTTGCGCCAACTCTGGATTAGTAGCTATTGCACCAAATAATATAAATAAAGTACATATTTTTAGTCTTTCTAATGGTTTTCCTGTTGATGCTATTTTTGATATTCGTGAAGATGCTAATAATGACTTGTGGCTTTCTTCTTCTCAAGGAGTGATTCGTATAGAGAGAAATTCTATTACAGAATATCTTAAAGGAAAAAGAAAAGAATTAAAAACAGAACTCTTCGATAGAAGCGATGGAATGAAAGAGGAAGAGTGTACAGGTGCTGTTCATTTTCATAAAGATAGGCAAGGTAGAATGTGGTTTCCTACCATTGGTGGACTTTCTATGATTGACCCACTCCAGATTTCGAAAAACATGATTGCCCCTCCTACTTACATTACCAAAATGTCTGTTGATAGCATTGTATATGACTTTCCTTCTTTTTCAGAAAATAAAAAAATAATAATTGAAGCAGGAGCATTTCATTTTACAGGATTAAGTCTTGTTTCTCCTTCTGATATGCGTTTCAAATATCGTTTGAAAGGTTTTGATGAAGAGTGGATAGAAGTAACCAACGAAAGAAATGCTCTTTATACAGGACTTGCGCCAAAAGAATACACTTTTGAAGTAATGGCTGCTAATAATGACGGCGTTTGGTGTGAAGAAATAGCTACGATAAAGTTTAAAATAAAACCTCTTCTTTATCAAACACCTTACTTTTGGATAGCCTTAATTCTATCGTTTTTAATTTTGGTTTGGTTGGCATATCGTTATCAAGTAGGTAGAATAAGAAGACAAAATATTAAATTAGAAGAAACCGTAAAGGAAAGAACAGCAGAAATAAATCAACAAAAAGAAGAGATTGAAACACAAAGAGATAGAATTGAAGAACAACGAAAAGCCATCTCAGAATCCTATCAACAAATTCATAAAGTAGGAGAAATTGGACAAAAAATTACGGCCAAACTTCAAACTGATATGCTTGTTCAAACTATTTATCAAAATATCTTGACTCTTATGCCAGTAGAGGGTTTTGGAATAGGAATGCACAAAAGCGACGAAAATAAAATTGAATTTAGAAATTATATAGAACATGGTGAGTTATTACCTTTTCATAGTGATTTGCTTTCACAAGTTAATCGTCTTTCAATACAATGTTTTACTAAGAAAAAGTCAATCTTGATACATGATACAGAAAAATATTTTTCTAAAAATACACAATTAAAATATTTAGATATGGGTAAAATGCCTAAATCACTTATTTATGTTCCATTAGTAATTAATGAAAAAACGGTTGGAGTACTGACCGTACAGTCATTTAAAAATAATGCTTATACAAAAGAAGATGTAGTAATTTTAGAAGCCTTAGCAGCTTATATTTCTATTGCACAAAGTAATGCTAAATCTTACGAAATTATTCAAGAGAAAAACAGAAATATCACAGATTCAATTCGCTATGCCCTTACTATTCAACAAGCTGTTTTGCCTACACCAGAGGAAATGAACCGACTTTTTGATGAATATTTTGTTGTCTTTAAACCTAAAGATATTGTAAGTGGTGATTTTTATTGGACAGTAAATTATAAAGGAAAGACATTTGTTGCTATTGTGGATTGTACAGGACATGGCGTACCTGGTGGTTTTATGTCTATGATAGGAAATGCCCTTTTGAATGAAATTGTTACGATTGAAAGAATTTTTTCTCCTGCTAAGATTTTGGAGAAATTACATCAAGATGTTCGTGCTGCTCTTCAACAAGAAAAGGCAAAAAATGATGATGGAATGGATGTCGCTATTTTCTGTTTGGACAAAACTGAAGAAGGAAATAAAATAACATTTGCAGGTGCAAAACAGGCTATGTATTACATCGAAAATCATAAACTGACTAAAATAAAAGGAGATAAAATGTCTATTGGTGGACGTAGAAGCAAAAGACGAAGTGACACCTTCAAAGAAAAAACAATCATTTTACCAAATGGCTCAATGATTTATATGATGAGTGATGGTTTTGCAGATCAAGCTGATTTGCAAGGACAAAAAATTGGTTCGAACAAGATTATAGAACAGCTAGAAAAAGTAGCAGAACTTTCCACTGATAAGCAAAAACAAGAGTTAGAAGTCTTATTAGAACAACATCAACGCACAGCACCTCAACGTGATGATATTACTCTTTTAGGAATTCGATTATAGGATATAGGATTTTGTAGGGAAACAATGTATATTCCCTACAATCACTATTTTAGTTACACCAACTTTTACTTTTTCTTCTTCATCCTCCTATTCATATAATTAAAAATTGGATAAGAAAGAACAGAAAACAGAACAATAGCAGCACCAAGATAAAAACTACTATCCATTTTTTCGTGTTCATTGAAGAAAATTGCAGCCAAAACAATTCCATAAATAGGCTCTAAATTGATAGTTAGATTGGTTACAAAAACAGATATTCTTCTTAAAAGCTCAATACTTACAGAATATGTATAAACTGTACAAATAATTGCCAACAAGAAAATCATAATTATATCTGTATTCAGATAAGGAATTGTATTTATCAACTCAACAAACCAATGCCCATCAGGAAAATAAAGTTCGTTGTTTTTCAAAACCATATCGATGCCCTCTCCTCCAGTAAAATAAGCAGAGTAAAAAGGTAAGAACAAAATAATTCCAATAGCTGCACCACTCATTTCCAAAACAGTTATGGTATTGGGTTCTGCTAAGTGTGTAAACTTTCCATTAATAGTAGAAAATAATGCAGCTAAAATAGCCGAAATTATTCCCAAAACAAGTCCTAAAATCATATCATTTTCCAAGTCTGACTTCAATACAACATACAAACCAAGAATGATGACAAGCCCTAGACCTACTTCATAAGGTTTTATTTTTTGTTTATTAAAAATGGGTTCGATAAAAGCCGTCCAAAGAGAAGCCGTAGAAAGTCCTACCAAACAAATAGAAACGTTTGCTACTTTTGCAGCAGCAAAAAAGGTAATCCAATGCGCTCCCACAATCATTCCTGTAAAAAAAAGTTGAATGATTATTTTTTTAGGAAGTTTCCAATCTTTCTTTTTAATAACAAAAGCCAAAACAACGGCAGCAATAAGTGTTCTGTATAAAACCGTTTCGACGGCAGGAATAGTGAGCCATTTGCCCAAAATAGCCGTAAAACCCCAAATCAAAACAATAAAATGAAGTTTGAAGTAATCCAAAACCGAAGCCGAAGAAGCAGGCGTAGCGTCCAATGTGTTCATCAGAATAAGCAGTAAGAAATAAGAAGAAGGTAGTAAAATTTATGATGCTGCAAATTTCCAAAATCTTTTTCGAAAACGAGTACATTTAGGAAAGTTAATTAATTGAAAATATAAAAATGTAGCTTACACTTTAGCCTTAGGGTAAACGCACGAAACTTTTTATACTGCTTTCAGTATGTTTAAACACACTTTAACTATCAGAGTAAATTCAATTTGCAAAGTTAAAAACTAGCTTGATTTGCTTTAAACGAGTACATTTTTTTTTCGTGCGTTTACCCTACTTTAGCCTGAGGAGAAGTTTATTATCTTTGTGATTAAATCAAATAAATAGAAAATCAGTATGTCAAAAAAATCTCCTGTAAAGCCAAAAAAACATTTAGGACAACATTTTTTAAAAGATGAAAACATTGCTCGCAAGATTGTCAATCAGATGCAAGATGATAGTTATCAAAACCTTTTAGAAATTGGGGCAGGAACAGGTGTCTTGACAAAATTTATTTTGAGTGATAAAAAATATGATTTGACAGTCGTAGAAATTGATGATGAATCAGTAGAATACCTCAAAGAAAATATGGGTTTTACAGATGAAAATCTTCTCAATGAAGACTTTTTGAAGATGGATTTATCAATTCTTTTTGAAGGAAAATTCGGAATAATTGGAAACTTTCCTTACAATATTTCTTCGCAGATTTTTTTCAAAGTCTTAGATTATAAAAATCAAATTCCAGAAGTTGTTGGAATGATTCAGAAGGAAGTAGCCGAACGAATTGCATCACCACATGGAAACAAAACCTATGGAATTTTGAGTGTTTTGTTGCAGGCTTATTATGATATTGAATACTGTTTTACGGTAAGTGAAAAAGTTTTTAATCCTCCTCCACGAGTAAAATCTGCCGTTATTCGTCTAAAAAGAAATGAAATTGAAAGTTTGGATTGTAATGAAAAATTGTTCTTTCAGCTTGTCAAATTTGGTTTTGGTCAGAGAAGAAAAATGCTCAGAAGTGCTTTAAAACCATTAGGCATTCCGAATGCTTTCAAAGAAAAAGAAGAGTTAAATGAGATGCTCGGCAGAAGAGCCGAACAACTTTCTGTACAAGATTTTATTGAATTAGCACAAATTTTTGAGCGAGAAAGAGACGCAGAAAAAAGCTAGTTTTCTTTTATCCCAAACGCAATCCCATCACAAGAATATCATCCGTTTGTTCTTTACTTCCTTTCCAATTATCGATAGTAGATTCTATGGTACGTTTTTGTAATGAACTCTCATAAGTAGTAACTTCAGTAAGCAGTTCACGCACTTGTTTTTTCATAAATTTTTTGTCGTTTTTTTCTCCAAATTGGTCTTGTAAGCCGTCAGAAAGCATATAAAAATCGGTTTGTTCTTTTATTTCTAAAGTATGAAGAAAAAATTTTACTTCTTCTTTGTTCATACTTCCACCTATGCTTTTTCGATCGCCTTTTATTTCTTTTATTCCTTTCACTCCATTATTATCAAATATATATACTGAATTTCTTGCACTTGCAATTTGTACCGTATAAATTTCATTTTGCTTTTCATCTAATTTTTGCTCTATATACATCAGAGTTCCATCAATGCTATCTTGGTCTTTTGTTTCATTTTGTTTGAGTGAATGTTGAATAGATTTATGAAGTTCTGCTAAGATTTTATCTGGAGATATTATTTTTTTATGAAGTACAATTTCATTCAATAATTCATTAGCAACTAAAGCCATAAATGCCCCCGGAACGCCGTGTCCTGTACAATCAAAAGCACCTAAAAAACGTTTTTCGTCCAATTCTAAATACCAATAAAAATCACCTGAAACTACTTGTAAAGGACGAAAAACAATAAAACTATTTGGAAAAGATTCTTTAATTTCTTCTTGGCTTGGTAGTGTTGCCCGTTGAATGCGTTGTGCATAAGCAATACTAGACGTAATCTGTGTATTTTGTTCTTCTACTCTATTTATGGTATAGCGAAGTGTTTCATTGGTAGTATCTAGCTCTTCGACAATCTGCTCTAATTCTGTATTTTTTTCTGAAATCTGTATTGTTCTTTGTTGTACTTTTACTTCTAATTCTTTGTTTTTTTGTTCTATTACATATTTTATTTCTTCTGCTTTTATACGTTCTAATCGTTCTTTATCGATAGATTGTTCGGTTATTTGTTTTCTTAATAAATTGATTCTTGAAGCTAAAGCAAGTGAAAACAAGATAACTTGTGACATAATACCTATTTCTAATGCCGAATTTGTAAACGAATTAGAAGGAATAAGACGACGTATATAAGCAAGATAAATAATTGCAAAAATAAATAATGTAAAATTAGCTATAAAGAACTGTTTAGCCAGCAACTCTTTTCTAAAAAATACAATCGTTGAAAAAGCAAGAAGAGAAATAATCGTGATTAAATGCAGCGTAGTAGCATACGTATTAGCAATTCTCTCAACAAAAATGATATAAAAAACAGCAGCCACAACATTCAAGATGATGATACCCATAAAATATTTATTCCATTTTGGAAAATTTTCGCTCATTGTAAAATAACTTTGAGTAAATTTTATCCAAAAAATAACAGTCAGAAAAGCAGAAGTATAATTGACAATATAATTTAATTCAGTATCATAACTTAACTGTCCCCAAAATGCAACTGATTTTAGGGTAGGAAGTGTATAAAAATAAACTCCTACAAAAAATATGGCAATACAATAATAGAGATATGACCTATCTTTTATGAGAAAAAATAAAATAAAATTATAAACACACATCGCCAAAATAATAGTATAAATGATACTATTGGTAGCTAAATTTTTAGAGAAAAAATTGTGTGCTGCATCTTTTCGAAAAAGCACAAAAGTCTGTTGGTAGCCTCCATATTCAACAGAATTATCAGAAGGAACAACACGCACGTACAAAATACTTTCACCTTTTTTGAGTGAAAAAGTAGTGGAATAAAAATTAGGAACAGAGTTTTGCAAAGAATCTTTGTAATAAAGTCCAAATCGTTTTTCTCTATACGAATCATCTAATTGAGGGACATAAAGTTTTATTTGATACCCATTATCTACTTGTAAAAACCATTCACTAATTTCTTTATAATCACTTTTGATAGGAATACGAAACCATGCAGCTTGATTAGGAGACAAAATCATTTTTTTGCCATTGACCAAATAAGGGAGAAAAACAGCTTCATTCTGAATAAAATCACCAAAAGTAATATTCAAATCTGTTGTACAATAGCTTATTACCTCATCAAAACGATAAGTCGTTTTATTTTTTTCAAGAATTACTATTTCTTTCTCTTTTTTGTTTTGGGCATAACTTTTAGTTGGCTTAGTTATGACTAAACCACCTAATAAAGCAAAAAATAAACAAAAAAACTTGAAATAATTAAATATATTCTTTTTCATAAGGTAAATAACTGTATTTTCATTCAAATATAGTGTTTATTGTTTGAATAAATAGAGTAAGAGCCTACAAAATATAACACAAAACTAATACCTACTACGTTATGTAGCCGTAAAAATAATAACGAACATGTACTGACAAAGAATAATATATTTCTCAAATAAAATAAATCCATTATATTAGGCACTTATTCACTGTTACCTTCTATTACAAAAAAATAAATTGATACCTTTGAAACAACCTAAATAACAACACAATCTATAAAAAATGAGTAAATTCGAATATAACGCTGAGTACGAAATACGTGCTGCTGTCAAAATGGTTTATCCTTATATTTCCACTCCACAAGGGTTAGAAGAATGGTTTGCTGATAGAGTAGAAGTTTTGAATGATAAATTTTTGAATATTCATTGGGATAATGAACAGCATGTTACAAAAATAGTTTCACAGAGAAATAATTCTATGATTCGATATCAGTTTGTGGAGAGCATCGAAGAAGCAACCTCTAAAACAAGAGCAAGAAAAAAAGATAATAACTTCTTAGAACTCAAACTCAATTATAGCGAACTAACTGATACTACTTATTTAGTAATTACAGATTATTCAGAAATGAATGATGAGGAAGTTTTGGAAGAGCTTTGGGACGGACTAATCGAAACGCTTAGAGAAAAACTGGGGGCTTAAAACTTTGAATTTGATAAATCAAATTACTGTAGTAGCTTGATTTATCAAATTGATACTATCACAACGAATCAGTCCAACTACTTTTGACATAAGAAAAAACTCTTTTTGGAGAAATAGTCTTGATACTTTTTTGATAATGTGCTACAATAGTAGAGGAGTTTTCTCTTGACAAAAACCACTCTCCGATACGCTGATAAGGGTGTTGATTTTCCCAGCCCCAAACACTAATATAATTCCCTTCTAGCATTTGTGCAGCGTGTGAAGGACCACAATCATTTGCTACTGTTACTTGGCATTGTTTCAAAATAGAAATAAGCTCAGGTATTTCTGCATTTTTAAAAACTTGAAATTGAGTTGATGAAAGTTCTTTTTCAATAAATGGCAAATCCTCATCTTCTGCCGAACCTACCAAAAAGACAAAATTAGTGGAGGGTTTTTCTTCTAAAATCAATTTTGCTAAAGCTAAAAAGTTTTGAATTCCCCAACGTTTGTGTTCGCCTTCTCCTCCTCCAATAAGCAAACAGATTTGATTTTCAGCTTCGTTGAGTTGTATTCTTGAAGAAGGAAAAAGTGTATTTCTTTCTGTTTTTTCTATTTTATCGGTAGTAGATAAAGCTAAATTCGTATCTAAATTTTTGAAACCTTCAAATTTTTCTTCTGGTGCTGTATATAGAGTTTGTTTTTCCAAAAACTCTTCCAAAACTCTCAAATACAATAAAGCACGATAACAAGAAGTATCATTAAAAATAGAATGTTGATAGACTGATTTTTGCCATTTATTCGAAATAATTCCTATTCTGAATTTTGCACCACTTGCAGCCGATAACAAATGTGTAACTTCGGACTGATGACGCAAATTAATTAATAAATCAGGAGAAAAAGAACGCAAATTTCGAAGTGTTCTGGTATAAGATTTTGATTTGTGATACAATTCTATTTCATCAGCCAAATTATTTTTTAAGATAAGATTACTTGTTCCTGTTGGCGACCATATTTTTATTTTTGCATTAGGGAAAATTTCTCTGAGCAACAAAAAAAATGGAAATTGAACCAATATTGCACCAAAAAAAGGCTTATTAGGGGCAAAAATAGCTATTTTTTGAATTTTAGCAGGATTGAGTTTTTTCATAAAAATAATATAAACTAAAAATAGAGAATTAAAACAAAGGTAAAAAATTGTTTTTATAAACAGTCCAACTTTTTTGCTACTCTATTTTTAATTTCTGTTTGTATAATTTGATTCGTATTTTTGTTATCTTTAATCGTTTAAAACATTTCTCAAAACAATTTAACTTAAATTAGTAATAAAATGGAAGATCCAAATAAAGATATAAAGAATCAAATAGAAGAAGCCAAATATCAACTTCGTATAGAAATTGCTGAAAAATGCCTTATTGAATCTATTAGGTTAAGTAGTATAGTCACAATTTGTTCGTTTACTGAAGATGAAATAAAACATATTGCTCGTTCTTTAGAAAGAAAAAGTACTGTTGCAGAAGAAATGATAATGAGTAAAGAGAAGAAAAAAATAGAAGTGGAACAAAAACAACAAAGGTTAAAAATGATGAATAAACTCAAAAAAGAATTGAAAAGATTAGAAAAAGAACACCTGTCGTTTTATCAGAAAGAAAGGCAGAAAGAAGCTGATTTGAATAGAAAAATAGCAGCAGAACAAACTCGTATTTTGATGCAAAAAACAAAGCAAGAAAAAAAAGAAAAAAAAGAAAAAAAAGAGCAGCAGAAAAGAGAAAAAAATGAGGCATATCTAAAAACAAAAGAAGAAAAAAGGCTTATGAAAGAGCGAGAAAAAGAATTGAAAAATCATAGACTGTTGGAGGAAGAAAGTAAAAAAAGAATTTTAAAAGAGAAAATAACAGAAATAGAACCTTCAAAAACCTCTAGTTCTCTAAATGCAGAACAAGAGATGATATTAACGGTCGGAAATTGCTATTTAAAAGGATTGAGTGTAAAAGAAGCTATTTTAATTTCTAAAGCAACCGAAGAAGATGTAAAACAAATTTATAATTCGTTTAAAAATTTATAAATGCTATCTTTGCAATTATGCAATTCAGACTTTGGTAAATACCATTATTAACAAAATATCATTTGGCTTTCAAACAAAAATATTAATCCTTCTATTTTAACTTAGGACTTTCAAACTAACACTAAAATAATTTATGAAATTAAGACAATTACTATTTATACAATTTATGGCCGTCATTTTTTTGAGTACGGGCTTTTCCTATACGGCATTTTCACAAACTTCAGAACGAGTAGTTTATTTTACAGATAAAAACGGAACTTCTTTTTCTGTCAGTCGTCCTTTAGAATTTCTTACTCAAAAATCAGTTGATAGAAGAACAAAACAGGGAATTGCTATCACAGAACAAGATTTACCAGTCAATGCTGCCTATATTTCTCAAATAAATAATTTGGGTGCAAGTGTAAGTTATGCGATAAAATGGTTTAATGCTGCCATTGTTACGGCTGATGATGCTACTTTTACGCAAATAGAAAATTTTTCTTTTGTAGATAAAATAGATAGAGTTGCCATTAATACTGACCCAAACCGAGTAGCCAGAATTTCGGCAACTTGTGATATAGATACAGACGAAGAAAAAGTTTGTCAGGAGTTTGATACAAACAAAATCACAGATATAAAAAGCACAAATGAAAATGAGGAGAATTTTGATTATGGAAACTCTCTTGCTCAAATTCAGATGTTAGGAGTTGATAAAATGCACGAAGAAGGTTTTCTAGGACAAGGCATTCATATTGCTGTTTTGGATGGTGGTTTTTTTAATGCAAATACACTTTCTGCATTTTCTCATGCTGATATTCCTTATGTTTATGATGTTGTTGGAAACGGACAAGATGTATATCGTGCTTCTGCACATGGTACAAAAGTACTTTCTGCTATGCTCTCAAAAGCAGATGGAGAAATGATAGGAACTGCGCCAGAAGCAACTTATTATTTATTCAGAACTGAAGATGTAAGCCGAGAATTTCCGATTGAAGAAGCATTTTGGGTAGTCGGAGCAGAAAAAGCCGATAGTTTGGGTGTAGATATTATTCAAACTTCATTAGGGTATTATGATTTTGATAATCCAATTTATAATTATACGACTGCAGATTTAGATGGAAATACTGCTATGATTTCAAGAGCTGCCGAAGTAGCCACTCAAAAAGGAATTGTAGTCGTAACAAGTGCAGGAAATAGTGGAAATAGTGCGTGGCGAAAAATATCTTTTCCTGCCGATGCGCCTTCTGTTTTGGCTGTAGGTGCAGTAGATGTAAACCGACAAATAGGTAATTTCTCATCAGTAGGAAATACAGAAGATGGAAGAATAAAACCTGATGTAATGGCAGTAGGTGTAGGTACAACACTTTGGAGTGAACAAAACCGAGTAAGTTCTGGAAATGGAACTTCGTATGCAGCTCCTTTGATAGCTGGTTTGGTGGCTGGTTTTATGCAAAAAAATCCTGAGCTTAGTCAGCAAGAAATTATAACTGCTGTGCGTCGTGCTGGAGATAATTATTCTACTCCAAATCCACAATACGGCTATGGAATTCCTACTTTTGCAAGCCTCAATGACCCTGATGTTGTTCTAGGTCAAAATGAAGACTTAACAAACAAGAATTCTCAAATTCGTATTTTTCCTAATCCAGTAGCAAGTAGTTTGCATATAGAAATTGATGAAAAATTATTTATTTCTAACGAATCACTCAATCTTCAAATCTATAACTTACAAGGAAAATTAATTTTGGAAGAAATTTTGAAATCAAACCAAAACGAAATTGAATTTCCTGCCGTTCCAAAAGGAGTTTATATTGTACATATAAAAGGACAAAACTACCAAGGAACAATCAAGATGTTGAAAGATTAATTAATTTCTTTTGATTTTTCTTAAAATGAAAAAAGACACTACAAAATAAATTGTAGTGTCTTTTTTTGTGGTTTTTAAATCCTAGTTTCATTGCATTTATAACCATTAATTAGGCGTTGCCGTTGTTGAATATTTTTACAATTATTTATAAAAAATCAAGAAGGATTAACTTCAAACCCCATTACTAAGACATCATCAATTTGCCTTTTATCTTGTCCTTTCCATTCTTGAAGTTTCTGATCAAAAACATCTCTTTGCATAAAAAATGGCTCTTTAGCGGCTTCATTTATCGTTTGCATGAATCTTTTGACAGTATATTTTTTATCATTTTCTCCTCCAAACTGGTCTTGATAACCATCTGAATAAATGTAGAAATAAGTGGGCTCTTCTATCTTTAAAGTATGTGTAGTAAAATGAACTTGCTTTTTATTTCCCAAATTTCCTCCTACTGACAACCTATCGGCTTTTATTTTTTTTATTATACCATTTTGAATATATATCAATGGATTTTTTGCTCCTGCATATTCTACTTTATTTTGTTCTAAGTCCAGCACACAAAGAGCCACATCCATTCCGTCACGCATTGTAGAATACGACTGATTCAAAACACTTGCGACAAGTTGATCTAAAGTAGTCAGTATTTCAGAAGGCTCTAGTACATGTTGATACTCTATTATTTGAGTTAATAAATTATTTCCTATCAATGACATAAATGCCCCCGGAACGCCATGTCCTGTACAATCTACAGCAGCAATAATGAGTTTGTTTCCTACTTTATTAAAATAAAAGAAATCCCCACTAACAATATCTCTAGGCTGAAAATAAATAAAAGAATTAGGTAATATTTTGCTAACAACTTCACTTTTAGTAAGCATAGCGTCTTGAATACGTTTAGCATAATTTATACTTGCAGTAATATTTAGATTTTTTTGAGCAATAACTTTATTTTTATCTTCTAGGGCAGAAAAATTCTCAGATAGTTCTTGATTAGCGATACTTAGTTGATCTTGAATAGCTTGAAGTTCTTCCAAATTTTGTCTTAATTCTTCTTCAGAAGCAGATAGCTCTTCGTTTTTTTCTTGAATTTCGGCTGTTCTGTCAGACACTTTTTGTTCTAGTTGTCTATTATGACCAATTATTTCTTCTCTTAAATTATGTTGAGTAACAATATACTTTCGTATGAGTCGTAATGTATTGAACCATACAAAAAGCAAAAAAGGAACAATAATCAAGGTAATTGTACTGGCAAGGGTTGCTCTTTTTTCATTTTTTTGTTGCAAAACCTCTACTTTGCCTTTCATAGTTTGAGTAAGCTCTACCATTCCTTCTGCATACGTTTTTTTATACTCTTGATAAGAAACATCCATTACAGTAGAATAAGCAAGTTCTGTATTTCCTTCTTTAGCAAGCTCAAAGGCTTTTATTTCTTTTTCGATAAGTGCTTGATTTGCTTTATCTGTTTTTTCTATGGCAGATGCAAATGCTTGAGGAGCTATAGCTTGTGCATTTGCCAGTGCAGAATCTAAAAGAGGAACAGTCTGATTGTACCTTTCTTCCCACATAGAATTTGCTGTTGAGGTGTACATACGAGCCGACATAGTCAGTATTTCATCATACAAAAGAATATTTCCCTCTATATTTTCTACCTCTAAGGCTTGTTTGGTAATTTCTCTACTTGATTCATAATGATTCCAAAACATCACACCAATAAATGCAAAAGCAATCGTAGTGAGAATAAAAGAAAAAATAAAAAGTTGTATGGCTCGGGTACGATAAAGTTCTCTTGTGCTATTCATTTTAGGCTAATTAATGAGTAGAAAATATTTTTTTAAGGTCGTTTTATTCAATCAAAAATTAGAAAGTAATTCCAATCAAAAAATGGATAGGATTGCGAGCCACTCCTGCTATATCTGCTACATGTTTATAATTTGGACTTACAATAAGTGCAGTCTGCAAATCAAACCCAAAAGAAGAAGTAATACTAACTGTTTTGTTTCCATAAATCCCAATATTTGTAATTCCTCCTTTATCTTGGAAGTTCAAAAAACTACTGCTCGTAACTCCACCTGCAACTATTTTCAAATAATCATTGAGGTAATATCCAGCTTCTATATAAAGTCCGTTTGTATCGTCTGCCTCTCTAGAGTAAAGCGTGTAACCCGTCATGAGATAAAATTTTGAATGGTCATAACGCAGTCGTCCTTCTACAAAATGTGTCGTATTTTTTCCATATTCAAAATAATTATTTAGAGAATCTACTGATTCATAGAAAAAATAATCGTCTATTGTAACGGAAAAATTTTTGTATTTGTAGGTCGCATAGATTTCAATCGTATTTCCATATCCTCTTTTATCTCCATTGAGTGTAGTTGCGCCATACGTTCCAATTTCAAAACCACCTTTTGAGTAAGCAAAAAGAGCTTGAATAGAAGGAGCATCTGTAAAATTTACACCTCTCCAAATGTAACGATTATAAAAACTTGCTGAAATAATAACTTCGCCTTTATTTGTACTATCTTGAGGAGTAGAGGGTAAAGAGTTTTGAAGCGAATCCACTTCATTTTGAGAAAAAGCAGATGTGCAAACAAAACAGGCTATAAAAAGAGTAAAAATTAGCTTCATAAAACTATTGTACTTTGTTAAGGGAAAGTAAAGGGAAATAAGGATGCAATACAGACTGGACTACCCTTGACTACAATGTAGTTAAAATCTTTAATTAAATTATGATTTTTTTACAAAAATTTCACTTTTTTAAAACTCCAATTTCACACCCAAAACTACATTTATCCCCAAATCATCAGCAAAATAACGCTGTCTATTCAGATAATCTCTATAAGCAACATTGAGTAAATTATCTACTTTACTAAAGATACGCAACTTAGTTTTTTGCCCTTGAATATTTGTCGAAACTCTCAAACCGATTAAATTATAGGCGTTGGGAGGAAGTGTAAAATCTTGCTCTGCTAATAAATCATTCTGTCTAAAAACGTAACGATTTGTTATTTCAAACTGTGTATTAGTTAGTTTTTTAGGACGTTTTCTTTCTTTACCTCCAATAGAAATTGGTTTCTGAATCTGATAATGAAGACTTGCCTGTACATTGTTAGAAGGCATATTTATCAAAGGCAAATTATTACTCAAATCATCGCCTTTTATAAAACTATAACTTACCTTCAAATCCACAGACTTCGAAAATTGATAGCGAGTAGAAACATCTAAACCATAAATTTGAGCATTCGTTTGTTTGTATTTAAAGACTGGAAAAGCTCCACGAATTGTCAGACGAACTTCATTTTCTGGATTGAGATAAATATAATCATTGATATTTTGATAATAAATCAGCGTTTCGAAAGATAACTTTTCCTTAATTTTTCCACTCAAAGAAAGCGTATTTTTAATAGATTTTTCAATATTTAGATTTGGATTTCCTTCTTCTATTCCACTTACTCCCTGATGAAGTCCATTGCTGAAAAGTTCATTAATAGCAGGATTGCGAGTTGCATAACCAATGTTGTATGAAAGTTGAATAGTTGAATTTATCTCATAATTAATTCCTAAAGACGAACTAAAATTATTGAAGTTATTATCAAAACGAACGATTTCTCTAGGCAAACTCTGACTAATTGTAACCGTATTCTGCATTGTGTTCTGAAACCTTACACCAGTTTCGAAAAACCAATGATTTACTTTTTTAGTCAAGACACTAAAAATACCTGTTTCATAACTCAAATAATCTGGAATTAATGGCAAAATTCCTGTTTCTGGGTCATTTGTATTATCTGTAATAGTAGATTGAACACCTACTTTGAATATCAAATTATTATGAAATTCTTTTTTATATTTAGTTTCTAAAAAATAGGAATATTGGTTTAGGCTCAATGCAGGAATTTCGGAACGTCCACTTCTACGAACATCAAATTCTTTACGGATATTGATTTGCGTGGCAAAGGTAAAATCTAAGAATTGTTCTATTACTTTATCTTTATTTTTTGGTTTTGGCTCAAAATACTTTTTTGAATGAATTTTGAATAAATGATGATTTACTTTTTGTTTTGGCGCATCAATATCATAACTAAAATTTTGTTCTGTAAAAAAAGGAACTTCTCTTTCAAAAGCATTTTCTAAGTCAGTCAGATTTCCGACATGTGCGCCACGCAAAACACCCAGTTCTGTATTGAAAGAACTAAAATAAACATCAGTAAAGAAATTTTCTGTAAACTGTTTTTCTAACTGAATGGCGATATTTGCCTCTTGATTTCCTGTATTATTTAGAAAATAAGTAGCTGTTTTTTTGTCGCCACTTCTTTTGAGCGTTCCGTTTATTTTCCAAGCTAGAGCAGAATTATATTGTTCTAGTTGTAGATTTATTCCGTGTCCTCTTCCATTAGTTTCGAAAAAATAGCTTGTATTTCCGTGTAAATGAGGTTCTCTTTCTATGCTAGCAGGTTCTACCAAAATTACACTTCCTAAATTTGAGCCTTGATATTCTAAACTAGAAACTCCTTTTATAACTCTGATTTTATTGGCCACTAAAGGATCTATTTCGGGTGCGTGGTCGTTTCCCCATTGCTGTCCACTTTGTGCAATTCCATTATTTAAGATTGTCAGACGGTTTCCATACAATCCATGTACAACTGGTTTTGAAATTCCATTTCCATTTTTGAGTGTGCTTACTCCAGATATTTCTTCCAACATATTCGAAAGATTTTGATTCGAATTATCTGAAATATGCTGATGATTGAGCGTTTGTGTATTTTGAGTAGAGTTCGTTGTTTTTTCACTAATCACAACACTTTCCAAAACAGTATTGAGCGCATGAATTTCTACATACAAAGTTGTATCTTTTTCTATATCAAAAAAAACACTATGATTTTCTCCACTTATATGACTAAAAATAATATGCTGTTTTCCTTTACAAATATTCTTTAATTCGAAATATCCTTGTTCGTTGCTTGCCGTTCCTTTTAGGGTTTCTTGAATATAAACATTGACAAATTCTAAAGGCTGATTGGTATTTTCATCGATTATAAAACCTGTTACAGATATAGTACAGTTTGGGGATTTATTGGAAATTGGGGATTGAGGGTTGGGAATTGAGAATACATTATTTGTTGTAAAAAATAATAAAATGAGTAATTGAATTATAATTATCTTAAAAAATTGACTTTGCATGATTAAAAAGAAGAGAAAGTAAGGAAAGAGTTTTTTTATTTCTGCAAAGATACGAAAAGACACCTATTTTATGCAACAGAGTTGCATTTAGATTATAAAGTAATCAATCCACTATTTTTCTAGGAATAGCAGTAGGCAACCGAGTGAGAAGTTCGTAATTGAGTTGGTTGCTCATCTCTCCAAAACTAGCGACGCTTATTTCTTGATTGCCTTGTTTTCCTATCAAAATTACCTCATCGCCTATTTCTGCACTATTCATTTTTTCTAAGTCAATAATCATCAAATTCATATTGACAACGCCCACAACTGCCATACGCTCGCCACGAATCAAAACCCTTCCCATATTACTCAAACTACGGCTATATCCGTGTGCATAACCGACAGGAACGATAGCAATTTTCATGTTTTGAGAAGCCAAAAACGATGTACCATAACCTATAAATTCTCCAGCTTCTACATCTTTGATTGTCATTATTTTACTTTTCCAAGACAAAACTCTTTTTAATGGGTCTTGGTGTGTTTTGTTGTCTTTTAGGTATTGAATGAGCGTTTCTTGAGTAGGAAAAAACCCATATTGTAAAATACCAATTCTGACCATATCCATTTGCGTTTGTGGATAAGCAATCGTAGCAGCAGAACAGGCTGTATGATATTTTTTGGGAATAAAAGCAGGATTATCTTTTCGTTTGAAACGCTTTACAATTTTTTTATAATTGATAATTTGTTGTTTTACTCGTACATAATTGGCAATACTCTCAGCACCTGCATAATGCGTACAGATTCCTTCCAAGACAAAACAGTTTTCATATTTTTTGAGCAATTCAAACATTCTAGGAATATCTTTCTTTGCAATCCCTAGACGGTTCATTCCTGTTTCCATTTCCAAATGAATTTTGATAGGCATTTGTGCTTTTTGAGCTATACTCAATCCTGCTTGAAGTCTTTCCAAATCAAATATATAAACTTCTACACCTGTCTGAATTGCCCATTCTAATTCTTCGTTTCCTATCATTCCCATTATCATAATTTGAGAATCCTCTTTTTTTAGTTTCTGAACAGAAAAGGCTTCATCTGCCGAAAACACCGAAAAATGATTGATTCCACACGATTCTGCCAAAGGAATAAAATTTTCTAATCCGTGTCCGTAGGCATTTCCTTTTACTACCGAAGAGAGAACTACCTTTTTTCTTATTAATTTTCTTAAAAAATTGTAGTTATTTTGAAGAGCTGATTTACTGATTTCTATGTGGGAGGTTGCGAACATTTGTTGTTTGAGCTATTTTTTATTTGTTTTTGTACGTATTGGAAGTTGTCTTTCAAAGTTAAGCGTATTAATAGTTTAAATCAAAAAAAGTAAGAAATATTTTGTAATTGTATTTTTAGAATAAAAAATTTATTCTACTTCTTACTCTATTAATTTTCATATCCTTAATTACCAAAAAAACTTATTGCAATTTACAATAATAGGCGTTTAAAGCCTTGCGAGGTTGTTTTTTATTGTGAAACATAAAATATCTATTTATCAAAAATTAAAATCACTCACGTAATAAAATAAGAAATAGTTATAATTAAGTAATCGTACAAAATTAATGCATCTTATTTTTTAACGTAACAACTTGATAATCAATGTTTTATGTAATTATCAATTATTCATTTTAAATTAGCTTCGCTGCTTTGGCAGGTGTCCATTTACTTACTTAGTAACCGTTTTAACGGTTTTTTATAGAACAAAACGTATTCTTTTTCTTGCCCCCACAACTAAAGTTGTGGGTTAAATGGATACCCTTTTGCAAAACAAAATACTTGTAAAACCTTGAAAACAAACAAATTATAAGAAAATTAATCTCTACAAGTTAAAGTTAATATTTGAGAGTATTTTTTTAAAAAACTAGGTTCTATATGATTGGGGGCATCTCAAGATGTCGCTTTATTAATTTTGGCTCTTATCTAATTTTGACTTTACTATTTTTTAATCAAAATCCTGTGGATTTAGCTATTTTAGAATATACTAACCCTCTAAAACATGCTACATTTACCCACAGGATTTGAAAATGTAATATCGTCATTTTCCTTTGCATT
>Ga0210042_1001087_pt1 | contig 23250 bp, 27 predicted proteins | sample CryGeymeta201518_FD_183982 | JGI IMG/M metagenome (GOLD analysis project Ga0210042, IMG submission 183982) | Groundwater microbial communities from Crystal Geyser aquifers in Utah, USA - Crystal Geyser metaG 2015-18 (SPAdes) (version 2) | ecosystem: Environmental > Aquatic > Deep subsurface >... | reverse complement strand
ATGCTCTGCAAATCTTTTTATGGCATTAATGAAAAGCGCCTGTTTACCAGAATTCATAAAGGTGATGAATAATTCTCCTCCGGGGGGCAGAATGCCAACAAACCTTGAAATCAGTTCTCCTATGCCGGCCTCAAGATAGTAGCTGGTGCCCCGCATAAAGATCATGTCAAAAGTTCCCCGTATGGCCCAATCCTCAATATCTGCACAAAAGAATTCGACATTGCTCAAACTATTGAGTTTGCATGCAGTCTTGATATTGCCCAAAACACAATCTACTCCTACTACAGAGGTAGCACCCATCTCAGCAATAATTCGAGCATATGTACCGGTTCCGCACCCCAGGTCAAGAACACGCTTTCCCTCAACCCGCAACCCTGCATTCAACAGCTGCGTCATTTGTCTCGCTGCAGTATCTATGGACTCAATATAAGTGTGTTCAACTTTAGACATCTGTACAAGGCGGGTATAATTTTTCTATCTCGGTTGTTGTGGCAATCTTTCCGCCCATATCCCTGATCTCTGATACAATATCCTCATAAAGCTTTTTATACTCAGGAAAGCAGGAAATAACCCTCTGGTGAAAATTAAAGGCAGCAAACCCATTGAACTGTTTTAGCCAGTGCAATGTTTTTCTTAGCTGGGCAAAAACCTCCGCGGTATTTTCAGGCCTGAAATAAAGAGGTACCGCATCCATAAATACCATGGGAAGTACAATGACCTGGTTTTGTCCATGCCCGGGCAGAACCGCATAAAACGGCCGGGTCGTACTGCACAAGTAACCATTCTCCGAAATGAACCCGCAGGTTGACTCAACCTGTATCCCTATACGGCTGTATATTTCATGCGATATGCGGCCGTAAATATTCAGATAATGCTGTCGGATGCTCTGGCAGGCATGACCGGTTTTATGTTCAAGATATTCTTTCTCGGCAGTCAGCAAATCCGGGTCATCGGCCGACATGTAGCTTCCGTGCAAACCTATCTCTGCATTGGCTTCGGTTATGGCTTTCATTGCGCGTGAAAGGTCATGATTTTCCAGACTGTAGTTCGGGTTAAGAAAACGCAGCCTCTGCAGTGGCCCCAACTTGTTGCCTTGTGGTAGTTTTGCAAAAAGGAAGAATACAGGCCGAAAATCATTTTGTTTTGCAATCTTTAGAATATCGTCAAAGCCATAGTAATTAACCTGTCCGAATAAAAATCGGAAAGCGGCCTTGAGGTAAAACATGGACAGCCTCGGCATCATTACTGTCCTTAATGAGTTTACGAGAAAGACAAGGCCGCTCTTGAGATTTGCAATTGGATAATTGCCCACATAATCCACGTCGTGTGTTATGGCCACAGCAAATTTTCGTGACGGAGAAAAGGATGTAAGACCGAAATGCCGGACCATATCTTCCTCAAACTCATCTGCAAGTATATCTACAGCAGGTTCGAGCTGATCCTTATTCATGGCTTTTCCAAGCCGGATCCTGCCTGATTGTTTAAGGTATATATTAAAGTGACGGCCAATCATACCCAGGTAATCCTTTTTAAGAAGCCTTTGCACATTTGCTTTCCCGGCCGCCTCCATCCCCCTGAGCATATACGTGGAAGAATGATCGTTCTGATCTACCTTGTTCATATACTTTAATACATGAGGTGAAACCGCTTTTTTTTGAAGTTTTAAAGACTTGAAATGAAATTGATTGAGTGTTGCAAGCAGGGTATCATCCACAGGGACATCCGAGGCCAGTTGAACAGAAACCCTTTCATCTCGCATAACAGTTGAATCCGCCTTCAACTCATCTCTCTTTTCTTCAATATTTGCTGACTGATCCGGTATAGCTCTTCAAAATAAAATTTGTTCTGAATGAACAACAGGGCCAGAATCAGAATCTGAAGACCGATAATTATAAGGACCCCACTAATAACGAAGCTGTAAACATAAGCTGTATATACCTCCTCAATCCCTTTGGATATGCCCCATAGGATACCTTCTCCCGTATTAACGTGACGGATGACAGCATTAAAGATATTCCATGCCTGCCATGATGCCATATACAAGCCAGGGAGAATCAACAGCATGCCGAATATAATAAAATAATACGCAGGGCGAGAAAGCCACCCCATCTGCAGGTACAACCTGATAGCCTGAAGAATATCCATCTTGGAAACACGGCGCAAGCCCTTTCCCCTGGCCTTCTGTTCAGACCACACAAGGTTTGCCGGGATTTCTGATACTTTATATCCCATCATGACACTTTTCATCAGGACTTCAAGCTGCAGCTCCATACCGTCTGATGTGAGATACATGTTATTCAGCACTTCGCTTCTGTATGCGCGGACAACACAGGTACTTGTTGAAATATTGTAATGACTCATTTTGGCGAGATACCGGTTCCCCTTCATGTTATTTGTGCGCAGGCACTAAGGAACATTTCTGACACTGCCTCCCTTCGTATATGGAGAGGCAAGCACGATTTCTACCTTTTCCTTATACAGCTCATCAAAGAGCTTCCATATGTATTCCGGACCATAGCTGAGGTCCGCATCGAGCGTTATGATTGTCTCGCCGGCACACAAGTTAAATCCGTTACGCAGAGCTCTCCCCTGCCCAAAATTTCGCCAATGGTGATGAACCTTGATCCGCGGATCACTTGCCGCCGCTTCATCAATAAGCCTGTCTGTCTGGTCTTTACTGCCATCATCTACAAGGATCAGTTCCCACTCCACGTCCGAGCGTTCATTCATGGTTGTTATTATTTTACGGATATTCCCTGCAATAACCTGTTCTTCATTATAAGCGGCAACGACAACCGAAACCAACGGCTTCTGTTTAAGCATGCTCTTCTCCATATTGGTTTAAGACTCCACTAGTTCCCGTCGATAAAAGTCCTATGCCATAGCTCTATACAGAGAGCGCCCCAAAGCTGACGTCCGTACTCGCTTTCAGTATGGATTAGCTTTTCCAGGGCCGATGGCTTGAAAAGCCCCCTTTCCTTACTCGCTTTACCAAGCAATACTTCATGAACGAAGTCCTTTACCGGCCCGTTTTCCAGCCACTTTTTCAAGGGAACAGGAAAGCCCATTTTATCCTTCCTCTGGAGCACAGTGTCAGATACGATACTGCTTACGGCCTTTCTCAGGATGTGTTTGGACCTTCCGCCCTGAAACTTTATCTGCGGGGGCATGGTTGTGGCAAAGTTGACAATGTCTATATCCAGAAGGGGTACACGAGATTCAAGCGAGACGGCCATGCTCATCCTGTCCTCGACCTGAAGCAGGGCTGGAAGCAGCGTTTTTAAATCAAAATGCGTCATCTTGTTAACGTACGATTTCGTTTCAGGATGGTTAAAGACTTCCTGAAATTCAGAGAATACCTGCTCGCGATTGAACCTCGAGAGTGCGTCTTCGGTAAGCAGATTTGCAATGTCAGGACTGCGGTCAATCAGCCTGAAGTACCTGCCGTCCATATTGTCAAAAAGACCATCCTTCCAGAAATGCTGCATAAGAGGACGGTACTCTTTGAGTATCGGTAAATTGGGAATTATGGAATTAAGAGTAACAAGGTGTTTTCCTTCCTCCTGGGTTTCAAATATAGCACCCTTCAATGCCTGTTCAAGATAGCCAATCAAATATCGGGCGTAACCGCCAAAGACCTCATCTCCGCCCTGTCCTCCGAGAATAACCTTTACGTGTTTCGATGCCGCCTTACTCACGATGTACTGGGGAAACAATCCCGGCCCCGCTACAGGCTCATCGAGAAAATAAATCAGACGGGGGAGAATATCCGCGAACTCCTCAGGGGTTGGCACAACCTCGATCAGTTCTGCATTGAGCTCATTCGCTACGATTCTTGCGTATGGAGACTCATCAAAGGCAGGTCCATCGTAAAATCTTCCATGGAAAACCTTGAGCCGCTGGCCCAAATGGTTCGAAGCCATCGTTGCTACCGTTGTTGAGTCAAGCCCTCCGGAGAGGTATGCGCCTAACGGAACATCGCTTCGTATTTGAAGGCCTACTTTCTCGTCTATTAGGGATCGAAGTTTTTCGGTAAAATAGGATTCCTCCGTCTGATCGACAATATTATAGTTTGTGTCCCAGTAGCGGATACGGGCATCAACTTTGCCTGTCGAACCTTTCATATAAAATCCGGGTTCAAGCTGTCTGATTCCTTTAAACAGCGTTTCGGAGCCAAGGCAAAATTGAAACGTCAAATAATGCTGTAACCCGGTCCAGTTACACTCTGCCCGGATATCGGGGTGCACCAATAATGCCTTGATCTCGGATGCAAAAACTATCTCCCTATCGAGAATAGCGTAATAAAGAGGCTTGATACCCAGCGGATCGCGGGCAATCATCCACTGTTTGGTATGGTTATCAAACAATGCAAAGGCAAACATGCCGTTAAGTTTTTTAAGAGCATCTTCCCCGTCATGCACAAGCAGCTGTAGAAGGACTTCGGTATCAGATTGCGTCCGGAACTGAACTCCACGATCAATAAGCTTCTGCCTCAATTCCAGGTAATTGTATATCTCGCCATTAAAAACGAGAACGTAGCGGCCGTCAGCTGTAACCATGGGCTGGTGACCATATTCTATATCTATAACGGCAAGACGAATGTTCCCAAAAAAATGAAAATTTCCATTGTGGGTGCCCTTGTCATCAGGCCCGCGGTGTGCCATGCGGTCCATCATCCTGCTGATGGTTACGCTCCTGTCTGGAATACTCCTGTTGTTACCTATAATCCCGCAAATGCCGCACATTTTTACACGAGTTCCTTTCCGGGGTTTTTTCGATGGAAAAGGCGCTAAATCATCTTGTCAGTCAGGATGTGTTTTATATGTAAAAACGAATATATCCGTTCTTCCCACCCTGTTGTATATCTCATCCTAAGAGTGACATATGCAGCTTTTTCGGAATGGGGAAAAACAAGAAATATGGAGGCGGAAAAGAATGCAGGCAAGTTATAATAGAGTCTTCAATTACTCGGAGTTTTTCTTATGGCAAAGAACTGCGCCTCACTGGAACTGCGGACAGTTTCTCGCTCCGGATATGGATAATGGTCACGCTCTAAAAATCCGCTCATGATCAGCCTTGAAAACTCCGCGTGTATCAACAATAATCTTTGCATACCGCTTTACTGCGTTCCAATCAAAACAGTCATGGTCCGTTGCGATCAAAATACAGTCGAACCCGGAAATAATATCCGGCGCCAGTGAAACGCTTTTGAGATCGAAATAATGTTCCCTCATCCTTGGGAATACCGGTACATAAGGGTCTGAGTAGGCAATTTCAGCACCGTGATTCTTCAGTTTCTCCATAATGATGACACTGGGGGATTCCCGCATATCATCGACATTCTTCTTGTAGGCAATGCCCAGAACCAGGATTCTGGACCCCTTAAGCGACTTACCCTGTCTGTTCAAGGCCTCTGTTGTCTTGATCACAACGTATTCCGGCATGGAGACATTGATTTCACCCGCCAGCTCAATGAATTTTGTACTAACCCCGTACTCCCGTGCCTTCCATGTAAGATAAAAAGGGTCGATGGGTATGCAGTGCCCGCCCAGGCCCGGGCCGGGATAAAAAGGCTTGAATCCGAATGGCTTGGTAGCGGAAATACGGATGACTTCAAAGATGTCGATCCCCATCCGGTCAGCAACCAGTTTAAGCTCATTGACCAGGGCAATGTTTACCGCCCGGTAGGTATTCTCCAGCAGCTTGGACATTTCAGCCACCTGGGTGGAGGATGCCGGAACCACCTGGTCTATGACCTGGCTGTAAAGGGCCATACCGACTTCAAGGCAATCCGGAGTAGATCCCCCGCAGACCTTTGGAATGGTCCGGGTGGTGTAGTCAGGATTCGCAGGGTCTTCACGTTCAGGCGAATAGACAAGAAAGACATCTTTCCCTATGCTCCATCCTGCTTTTTCCATGCGCGGCCTGAGTTCTTCCTCGGTGGTCCCCGGATAGGTTGTGCTTTCCAGGGAAAGCATTTGGCCGGCCCGCAGGTAAGGCACAATCATTTCCACAGAGTTTATGACAAATGAAAGATCGGGCTCCCGGTGTTTGTTCAAAGGCGTCGGAACACACAGAATAATCACGTCGGCCTCGGAGACGCTCGAAAACTCACTCGTGGCATTAAACATGTTTTTTTCAATTGCCTCTTTGATGGGGCTCAAATCGATATGCTTGATATAGCTTTTTCCGGAGAGCAGCGACTTTACCTTCGCTTTATCAATATCCAGGCCCAGAACTCGGAATCCAACTTCCAGGAAGCGGAGAGCGAGCGGCAATCCCACATATCCCAACCCCACAATTCCGATGATTGCCCCTTTGTCCTTCAATTTAGTTAACAGAACATTTTTCATCAGCAGATTCCCCTCTATCCACAATAAAAACGGTTTCACCATCTCGGCCCCGGCTGACTCACCCGGCCGCTTTTTTCAACGTGTCTACAATCTTATTGATTTGATCATCCTTCAGGTAGGGATGCATGGGAAGGCTGAATATCCGCTGCGAAGATACCTCGGAGTGCGGCATATCGCCTTTACGGTACCCCAGATAGGAAAATGCCGTCTGCAGGTGCAGGGGTTTCGGATAGTAGATCGCCGTGGGGATTCCTTCCGCTTTCATCAGCGCCTGACATTTGTCTCGATCCTCTGTCAGAACAGAAAACTGGGCCCAAGCGCTTTCATATCCTTCAGGGATGTGCGGCACCTGGACAACATCCCGCAGCCCTTCGGAATACTGCAATGCAATATTTCGTTTTTTCTCCAATTCCGCCGGGAATGCCTCCAGCTTCGGAAGAAGAATCGCCGCCTGCAGGGTATCCAGACGCCCGTTGATCCCGATTCGTATATTGTCGTATTTGTCTGAACCTTTGCCATGGACACGGATGGATTCCAATGTTTTGGCCAGATCATCATTGTCGGTAAAAACGGCTCCGCCATCTCCATAACAGCCGAGTGGTTTGGCCGGGAAAAAGCTTGTTGCGGCTGCATGCCCGAAGCTCCCCGCACGGCGGCCTTTGTATACGCCGCCAAACCCCTGGGCAGCATCCTCCAGTACAAACAAGTCATAGGCGCCTGCAGCCTCCATGATCGTATCATAGTCAGCGGGAAGCCCGAAGAGGTCAACAGGAATGACCGCTCGTGCCCTGAGTTTCTTTTCTTTCACGACCTTCTGAATAGCGAGCTTGAGCTGATCGGGATCCATGTTAAACGTAAGGGGATCTATGTCGACAAAGACCGGGGTCGCTCCCAGCAGCGCAATCACCTCTGCCGTGGCGATGAAGGTAAACGGTGTGGTAAATACGGCATCACCCGGCCCGATCCCGTAAGACATAAGGGACATGAGCAGGGCATCCGTGCCACTGGAGCAAGCGATCGCATGTTTTACACCGACGTAATCGGCCAGTTTGTTTTCCAATTCTTCAATCTCCGGCCCCATAATGAAGTTCCCGTGAGAGAGAACCTTCTCAATCCGTGCATCAATTTCCGTTTTCAGCGCATTGTACTGTGCTTTCAAATCAATAAAAGGTATGGTCATTTTTGATCCTCTCTTGTAGAACAAAACGCTTCAGAAAGTACATCGAGGCCGTCTTCACCTTTTCTGAATTTTTCTCCACAAACTGCGCATTCCAATGTTTCCGGCAGCCTTTCCCCGCATCTACAGGCCAACCCGATCTGCCTTGCCGGATTCCCGGCCATCAGTGCGTGATCAGGAACATCATGGGTCACCACGGCGCCTGCCCCGATAAAAGAATACCTCCCGAGTTTGTTGCCGCAAATAATTGTCGCATTGGCGCCGATGGTCGCACCTTTTTGAACATGTGTCTTTCTCAGCTGATCCATCTTCCGCAGGCCCGCTCTTGGATTGTATACATTCGTAAACACCATGGAAGGGCCGCAGAAAACATCATCTTCAAGAACAACACCCTCATAAATTGAAACATTGTTTTGTATTTTGCATCCGTTTCCAATGGTAACCCTGGGGCCGATTACTACATTCTGACCGATGTTGCAGCCCTTCCCGATTTTCGATCCTGAAAGCACGTGTGAGAAGTGCCATATCTTCGTCCCTTTCCCGATTTCAACACCTTCGTCCACGACGGCTGTCTCATGGGCGAAATAATCCGGAACAAGGGAGTTATTGCTCTTTAAAAACACTGCCTTGTTAACTTCAAGGGCCTTCTGGCACGCATTGAGGACTTTCAGCACCCGGAGACCTTCCTCACCGTCTGTCCGAGGCCGTTTTCGAGTATCAAGGCACTCAAGAAAATGGATACATTCTGCGCGTAAAGGTTCCTCCTGGGGAACGGGAACCATAATCGGATTGGATTTATTGGCCACAGGCATATTGTTTTTCCAGCTGATGGAATGGGGGTATAATTGTAGTTTTTCCTCCCAGGGGAGAGTGTCGTTAAAAACAGCCATCTGTTGGTCACCCACTACCACAAGCATTTGTTCCTTGAAAGGATGTAACCAGGATACAAATATGTGGGCCCGTACACCGCTTGCAAAATTGAGGAGTGTCACCGTCGTGTCTGCAATTTTCTGATGCAGATAATTGCCCCCCTGTGCCTGAACGGATTCTGGCATTTCTCCGAGCAACCCCAGTATCACGGATATATCATGAGGAGCAAATGACCATAAAACGTTTTCCTCCCGACGAAGTTTCCCCAAATTTAGTCGGTTGGAATAAATATACTGGATTCGTCCAAGCTCTCCCTTATTGACAAGCTCCTGAAACTTAAGAACATGCGGATGATACCAAAGAAGATGGCCGACCATGAGTATAAGGTTTTTATCAGAAGCCAAAAGATTTAAATCAGTTCCTTCCCGCTCAGCCAGACAAATTGGCTTTTCAACGTAAACATCTTTTCCAGCCAAGAGTGCTTCTCGAATCAATCCAGAATGGGTTTCTGCCGGAGTCGCTATGGCTACTCCCTGGATCTCCGGATTCGTCAGGACATCCGTAACGCTTGTGACTCCTTGAGTGCCCGGATACTGGACCAGAATCTGCTGCAGGGTTGTTGTGTCCACGTCACATACACTATGGAGCGCGTCGAGTGCATAAAAATTACGAACTAAATTTTTTCCCCAGTAGCCTGTGCCTACAACCGCAATTTTTTTATTTTTTGATTTCACAGTCATCTCCAATAATATTATATTTATTTAGAACCAATTAAGTCTTAGACATATTAATTTTCTCCTTCCACTCAAGGAAAAATGCGAGAAGAATGCCGAACACCAGGGAACTCAAAAAACCAAGCATAGCATGCAAAAGAGGCCTTGGTTTTATGGGTTTTTCAAATACATGTGGCAGCTGAACAAATTCATAGCCTCTTCCCAAAATATCAGCCTTCTTCTTAAGATCAATAATCTCATACCTTAAGCTATTTACATTCACCTCGAGATCAACCGGATTAAAACCTACAGGATTTCTATTTTCAAGCAGTCTTATTGTCTGATCCTTGATCTTAATAGCCCCTTCCAGCGCCTTTTCAGTTTCGGTGATTTTCTTTTCGATACTGGCTTTCTCAAGGGCCAGTTCTTGTGCGATAAATTTATTCGCCTTAAGATACATTAGCAACTGGTTAAAAATAACCTTTGCCTTTTCCCTGTCGTTTCTGACCCGGACACGTAGCTCTATTGTTTCTTCTGAATCTTTAATCTTCGTTGCACTGATATCATCGATGTATTCAATAACAGAAGAGGATAACCCCGGGAAGCTCCTTTCTTCCTTGATTGATCGAAACACAGAGCTTATTATGGACACTGATTCTGAGGTTGGAGAATTTCTTAACGTATCCGGAAGCAAAGGTACATGAAGAATAGCGACACCTTCGTATATCTTGGGGGAGATGGAGGATATGCAGAAAACAACAGCGGTAGATATGATGACTAAAAAAAATATCAGCCACTTCCTCTTGGAAACGGTCAAATATAGCTGATAAAGATCTATTTCATCGTACTCTTTCTCCATAGCACCCCCACTCTTCAGCAAACATTGAGATGTCAGACTATCAAGTCTTTGAAATATGCTACGGTCTTTCCAAGCCCGTCTTCAAGCTTGATCTTCGGTTCCCATTGCAGTTTTTCCCTGGCCAGGGTGATGAAGAATTATTGCCGGACGAACCGCTTGTCTACTCTAAGTGTCGTGGACTCAATTTCGGCTGCTACATTAAATATTTCATCTTAAGAAAGTCAGCCTCCTTCATGGCCCTGATCTCATTCAAGACGCGAACGGACTCGCGCATCGAACCGACCAGCTTCCCGATACGTTCAGGATCGGTGCCTTTGATCATGTCATCACCTCTCTTAGATATTCTTCTCGTTGAGGATTCTCAGAGGACAAAACAGATCCGTGCAGATAGGCGAACAAAATCCGATCCTGATATTTTTGAAGGACAGGTTGTAGATTCTGAATGATCCTGTTGATCTCTTGCTTCACTGTCTGGCTCCTCGTCATCCCGCCGGGTCTGAACCCATACCTCAACGGGCGCCCTTGAGTTTTCGACCTTCGGTTAAATCCCTTAAAAAGGCTTGAATATCTTTTCTGTATCTGGACCTGAGTTTCCCTGCATCCTGCATCACAATCGATACCTTTCTGGGATCAAGTTCATAGGAGTAGGCGTGCCTGAAGAAATGTCTGAACGATCTGAGGTTATCCAGAAGCAGATAGCTTTCATGAGAGAACAATGCAGGCCGCACGCCCTGGATAGAGATGCTCATCCTCCGGAGCAGCTCCATGTGATACTGGCTCTTGTCCTCGATCTGGTTTTCGAAGGCATGGGCAACCATCTTGAACAAGTCCTCAAAGGCACAGTAGAGATTATGAAGCTGATAGCCCACGCTTTCAAGGGCCGCCCGAGTCTTGCCGCGGCCCCGCTCATCGAGTTTGGCGTAGATACTCTCAATAACAGCGGTCTGGCTTTGGATCTCAGCCTTCAATAAGGTCAGCTTTTCCGGGTCCATTTTATTCCCCTCCTTCTGATCTCCTGTGACAGCCTATGCCTTTCCATCTGCACGATGTCCACTTCCCTGCCGATTTTCCGAGAGATTATGGACATGGCCCTGAAGAAATCCTTGTCCTTAAGGCCCACAAAAGCGATGTCCACATCCGATTCCTCGGAATACCCGTAGGGCCTCACCACGGATCCGAAGATATAGGCTTCAGTAAACGGGATCTCATTCGTAAGTTCATCAAGAGCCGACAGGATTCCGGCCAAGAGGGAGAGACGCAATTCTTCCCGCTCTCTTTTTTTTCTTTTTATCGCCTCGTCGAGCAGGGCTGTGGAGAATCTGCTGGGCATGTGGCTTTCTACCCCCTCACCTTCTTCCTCTCCCCGATGGGGCGAGGAAACATCGAGGTTTCATCTCGGCTCCGCGATCCACCTCCATGCCGGAAGCACTTGTATGTATATTCCTTCTGCATCCATCTCCTCTTCGTCGTCAAAGGTGAGAATCGTGCCTGCGGAAACGCCGAGCGTTCTGCAGGCTTCAATGAGGCCATTTATTTCTCTCTCCCTGTTTTTTTGGTTCAATTCGTAGCAGACCTGTATGGGAAGCAGTTTATTTTCATCCGATCTTGCAATAAAATCGCATTCACCGTTCTCTGCAAAATAGAAGACATCGTAACTTCTTCTAATACCGTAAAATACAACGACCTTATTCAAGGATCCAGGAGGGGAGATTCTTTCTCTTTTTATTATTCCCCGGACATGATTCAGAATGAACTCTTCGTTAGATGAAATGATCTCTTTTAAAGTCTGTTTACTCATCATATTATTTGTCATCCTATTTGTCCTTATATCAAGGACAAATTAAAACGAATTCGTCCTTATGCCAAGGACAATATTTATTTGCTCTGATTCCGGGTCAGTGAGGCATACCTTTAATGACTTGAATTTTTCCCCAATAAATTCCTGAAATATTCTACGGTCTTTTGAAGCCCATCTTCAAGTTTGACTCCAGGTTCCCATTGCAGTTTTTCCCTGGCCAGGGTGATGTCCGGCTTTCGCCGTTCGGGGTCGTCCTGGGGCAGGGGTTTGAAGATGATCTTTGATCGGGTTCCCGTGAGTTCAATGACTTTCCGGGCCAGTTCCAGAATAGAGAACTCAACAGGATTTCCGAGATTCACCGGGCCCGTGAAATCATCGGGGGTGTTCATGAGTTTTATGAATCCGCTGATCAGATCATCCACGTAGCAGAAGCTCCGGGTCTGGTTCCCCTCACCGTAGATCGTAATATCCTCTCCCTTCAATGCCTGTATAATGAAGTTGCTCACGACTCGGCCGTCATTAGGATACATGCGGGGACCGAACGTATTAAAGATCCTCGCCACCTTGATCCTGAGTCTGTGCTGGCGGTGGTAATCGAAGAAGAGGGTCTCGGCGCAACGCTTCCCCTCATCGTAGCACGCCCGAATGCCGACAGGATTGACATGGCCCCAGTAACTTTCCGGCTGCGGATGGATGTCCGGGTCTCCATAGACTTCGGATGTAGATGCCTGAAGGATCTTGGCCTTGACCCTCTTGGCCAGTCCGAGCATGTTGATCGCGCCGTGGACCGAGGTCTTGGTGGTCTGGACCGGGTCGAACTGATAGTGGATCGGCGAGGCCGGACAGGCAAGGTTGTAGATCTCATCCACTTCCACATAGAGAGGGAAGCAGACGTCATGCCTGATGACCTCGAAGTCCGGATTGGAGAGGAGGTCTTTGATATTGTCACGGCGTCCCGTGTAAAAATTGTCCACACACAGGACTTCGTGTCCTTCGCTCAAGAGCCGTTCACAGAGATGCGAACCCAGGAACCCGGCGCCGCCGGTGACCAGTATCCGTTTGGTGGAATCATAATTTTTCATGGTTTATAGGGTCTCCTTTTCCCGGTGCTTTATCAGCTTTGTGAATTTGATTATGATTTCTTTTGTTACTGTTTCAGACCAACTTTTTTAAAAGCATCCCCCTCACCTTCATCCTCTCCCCTCAAGTGGGGAGAGGAAACATATTTAAATATATCTGCCACTCCGTCTTTTATTATTGGAGAGAAGACAAAAAGAGTTCTACGAAATTGAAGACTATAAGCTTTCAAATACCTCATCATAAAATTTCTCTTTATCTAACTGTTTTTGCCATTCCCGATGTCGCTTTACGCTTTCCATCCTCTTTTTCCTTGGTATGTTAATAAACCTTATAGCTTCGACAGGGCCTAATTCTTTGACAAGCAATTTTATTGCCTTTTTAAGTAAAACATCCTCATCCATATATTTTACAGTCCTCATCAAACAGTCTGCTTAGAGCACATATCATATCCAGGCAACTGTTGCCCTGTCTCCACAAGACGATGCAGATATACTAAGAGCCTTTAAATCTTGACAGAGAGCTCAGCAATTCGTCCGACACATAAAAGCCTTTCTCTAAGAGTTCTTTTCCCTTTTTATAGGCACTGTCTACCAAACCTGCCCTTTCTGCTTTGAGCAAAACCCCAATAGTACCTGTAACTTTCAATCCCATATTCTCTGCAATTCTACGAGCCTTTAGATCGTCAATGATTGTGGCAGCTCCCATATTACTTGCCAACGCAATCACCTCTGCCTCTCCTTTCCCCAGGTTTAAGTCGTTAACAAGCAATTTCACCAGTGGACTTTTAACCTTTTCTATCAAATAACAGTCGATGGGGAGGGAGCCAAACTCTTTAACAACGGCCTCTGGAAGGATAATTTCGCCATAGAGTCTGCATAAGACGTGCACGATATTGATTTTTTCCAATGCTATTAGAGCAGACGTATCGACAACAGGCTTGTCAGGCATTCTTGAATTCCTTGTCAAGATCAAAATTTAAATATCTTATTGGTTTTATCCCCTTGTGCATAAGGATCTCTACAAAAGCCTTCTCAGAGTAGCCCGCTATTTCAGCCGCTTTTCCTAAAGATATCAACTCCTCTTCAAGAAGCTTTATGGCAAGTAACAATTTTATTTCATCTTCTTTTATGTTTATCTCCGGTAGATTTACCGACATGCCCATTTCAGTCACCTCCTTCCATTACACGGCAAAAAACCCGTTTCTTGTTTTTCATTAAACTTTTTGAAAATTGTAATATAATCAAGCATCAACATTCATCCGGGTTTCGGCCCTTCCCCTGACTTTCGAGATATTTCAGGATAGCCTTAATATATAAAGGAATATCTTTCATTGCCGCACACATGCCTTCAAACAGAAGGCCGGAATCCATGTCGTCGTATTCGTGGGCAATGCGGTTTCGAAGGCCTGCGGCATGGGCAATTCGGACGGAAAAATCCTCTTCAAGGACCTTGGGGCGCTTGCTCAACTGGATAAAGGATAGATAATAATCCTTGGGCGGCGGTTCGCCGGCCGAGGTAATCAGGTGATAGTTGATATCGATCATCCTTCCGATCACACGCTCCAGGTACCGTTCCGCCACCGCCGTAGCGACGTCGTCTGAGAGAAAATCTTTTTTCGCACGGGAGGCCAGTTTCTCTAAGGCGTTCAAGTCCGGCGTAATCAGAGTGATCTTGCGGTAGACGAGATCGCGGTCAATCATGGTCCGGTTCTCCGATCTTATAATGATTCAAAACGAACTCCCGCTCCATCTTCAGGATACGCCGGAAGTCCTGGTACTTTCTGAAGGCCTTGATACGCAGCTCGGCCAATGCGCGGCTTCCGCCGTGAAGAAGCACGGCATTTTCCGCCGCTCGATGGAGGAACAAGGGGTCGGCATGATCGAGTATGGAAAGATCCACCTCTCTCCCGAACGCCTCCCCAAGGTCGGACATGAGGTCAAGCTGATCCGACATCTGCATCCCGGATCCCCCTTCCGTGAGTACGGCCACGTCAATGTCGCTCTTGGCATGGGGCGTTCCGTGGGCCTGCGATCCAAAGAGAAGGATCAGGCGAAGGCTGTACTTCCTGCCGATTCCAGCGAGCCGTTCTTGAACCGGCAAGGTAAGGTTCGTGTCTCTCTTTGTCATCTGAGCCCGTTTACCTTTTTTCTCCATACGATACAGCTCCGCCCTCTCGGTTACACCCATGTAACCCGGGGGGGTCCTCTATGCACACATTCCCCCTCACCTTCATCCTCTCCCACCGGGGGAGAGGATACTCAGGGGAGAAAGTCCGATCGTTTCAACCCTCTCCACCGGGGGAGAGGGCGTAGGTGAGGGGGTTCACCCGCCTCGGTAGAAGGCGTTTATCCGGTCCACCACGTACGCCTGCATCTCCGGGGTCAGTTCAGGATAAACGGGAAGCGCCAGGGTCTCTTTGGCCGCCCGTTCGGATTCGGGAAAATCTCCGGCGCCATAGCCCAGGAAGGAAAAGCACTCCTGGAGGTGAAGCGGAATGGGGTAATAGATCTCGGTCCCGATCCCCTGCGTTTCAAGATAGGCCCGGAGCCCGTCCCGGTCTTGGGCACGGATCACATACTGGTTATAGACATGAATGTTTCCGTCTTTATCGTCATGGATCTCTGCGGGCAGAACAACCGTCTGATCCTGAAGCAGGTCGGTATGCCGGAAAAGACGGCTGTACCGGCCTGCATTTTCTTTACGCCTCTCCTGCCAGGTGTTTAAGTGCTTGAGCTTGACCGAAAGGACCACGGCCTGCAGGGCATCGAGACGGCTGTTGATCCCCACGAGTTTATGCACATATTTAGGACTCATGCCGTGACCGCGCAACATCCGGATCCGGTCGGCCAGGTCCAGGCGGTTTGTCACCACCATGCCCCCATCCCCGAACCCGCCCAGGTTCTTGGATGGAAAGAAAGAAAGACAGCCGGTATCCCCAAGGGAGCCGGCCGGGCTTCCCTTGTACTCGGCCCCGATGGCCTGAGCCGCATCCTCGATCACGAGAAGGTTGCGCCTTGCCGCAATCTTCAGGATCGGATCCATGTCCGCCATCCGGCCGTAGAGGTGCACGGGAAGGACCGCCCGCGTCCGATCCGTGATCTTCTCCTCAACGGCGGATGGATGGATGTTGCAGGACGCAGGATCAATGTCCGCAAAAACCGGCCTCGCGCCGAGCCGGACCACGGCGCTCGCCGTGGCAAAAAAGGTATAGGGGGTGGTGATGACTTCATCCCCGGGGCCGATGCCCGCGGCCATGAGGGATAAGAGCAGGGCATCCGAGCCCGAGGCCACACCGATGCCGTATTCAACCCCGCAGTAAGAGGCGATCTCCGCCTCCAGCCTCTCTACAGGGGAGCCAAGAATGAATTGCTGGGAATATAGCAGTTTGTCAATCTTCGGGAGCAGTTCATCCCGGAACGTCTTGTACTGTTCCCTGAGGTCCAGAAGTTGAACTTTCATTATATCCGATCTAATAATAAGGATATATGGGGTTCTTATCCTTATCCATTCTGAAGAAGTAATCTGTATATCATATACATAACGAGAAATCAATACAAAATCACCCTCAATAATATTGACCACCGGGCTGTTTTCCAAAATCTTCCTGTTTGATCTGATTTAAGACGATTTAAGGGATTTACTAATCTCTCAGCGGAGGGAATGGCTCTCTAAGACCGGAAGCTTTAAAAAAATTACTTTCGTCTGACACACCTTGAGCCAGGTATTCTGGAGAACGGTTCCGCTCTGCATAGCCATCTATCGCATGACCGCGCCGGTTGAAGCGGAGGTAACATTTCTTGAGTAGCGGGCAAGCCAGCCGCTCTTGATTTTGGGCGCCGGGGGCTTCCATGTGGAGAGCCGCTTTTTGATCTCGCTCTCGGTCAGGTTGACATTCAGTTTTCTCCCGGGGATATCAATGGTGATCCGGTCCCCGTCCCGGACAACGGCGATGGGCCCCCCCTCCATGGCCTCGGGGGAGATGTGGCCGATGCAGGGGCCTCGGGTCCCTCCGGAGAACCTCCCGTCGGTGATCAGGGCGACCTTCTCGGACATGCCGAGGCCCATGACCGTGGCCGTGGGGGCCAGCATCTCTCTCATACCCGGCCCGCCCTTGGGGCCTTCGTAGCGGATCACGACCACATCGCCTGCCTTGACCTGGCGCTTGAGCAAGGCGGACATGGCCGCCTCTTCAGAATCGAAGACCCGGGCCTTGCCGGTGAACCGCTTCATCTTTTCGGAGACCGCGGTCTGTTTGACCACGGACCCGTCCGGGGCCAGGTTCCCCTTGAGCACGGCGATCCCGCCCTCTTTGTGATAGGGATGACTCAGGGGCCGGATCACCTCGTCCCCCTCCACCTCGGCCTCTTTCGCGATCTGAATGATATTTTTCCCTGTGACGGTCATGGATGACTTGAGCTTTCTCGCCAGCCTGTGCAGAACCGCCGGGATCCCGCCCGCGTATTCCACGTCCTCCATGAAATAGTCTCCTGCAGGCTCCAGGTTGGTCAGGTGCGGGGTCTTGCGGCTGATCTTATCGAAGAGCTCCAGCGGAAGATCCAGGCCCGCATCATGGGCGATGGCAGGAATGTGCAGGGCCGTATTGGTGGAGCCTCCGAGGGCCATGTCCACCAGGATCGCATTTTCAAAGGCGCTCTGTGTCATGATGTCCCGGGGGTAGATATTTTCTCGGACCAGGTCCACAATCCGGACCCCGCTGTCAAAGGCGATCCGCCGCTTCTTGGCCGAGACCGCAAGGCCCGTGGCCGATCCGGTCATGGACATCCCCAGGGTCTCGGTGACGCAGGCCATGGTGTTGGCCGTATAGAGTCCCTGACAAGAACCGGGGCCCGGGCAGGCCTCCATCTCCAGACAGCCAAGATCTTTTTTCCCGATCTCTTTGTTGCGGACACGGCCGATGGTTTCATAGGCGTCCCGCACGAAGGAGCGCCGCTTCAACTGATAATTCCCGGTCATCATGGGGCCGGCCGTGACCACGATGGACGGGATGTTCAAGCGCCCCGCGGCCATGAGCATACCGGGGGTGATCTTGTCGCAATTGGTGAGGAGCACCAGGCCGTCCAGTGCATGGGCCAGGGCCACGGACTCGATCATGTCGGCAATCAGCTCCCTTGATGGAAGGGAATAATGCATCCCCTTGTGTCCCATGGCGATCCCGTCGCAGATGCCGGGGACACCGAAGAAAAAGGAGTGCCCGCCTCCGGTATGGACTCCCTTCTCGATATAGCGCTCCAAGTCGCGCATCCCGATATGCCCCGGAATCAAGTCTGTAAAGCTTGTGGCCACGCCGATAAAAGGCCGGGCCATTTCCGAACGGGTCATCCCCGTGGCGTAGAGAAGTGCCCGGTGCGGGATCCGCTCCACTCCTTTCTTGATCGTATCGCTTCTCATAAGTTCCTCTCAGTTTCGTTGGATCAACCGGTAAAATTTTTTGCATCATAACACTGCCGATTAAACAGGTCAACTTATAAATCCATTCCCTGTGTGCGACAAATTTATGGGTAAATATTTCCCGGCTCTTCGCGTAAGAGTGTGGGTTGATTCCAATAACAAAAATCTTGTCATTCCCCGATCCCCCGATCCAGTCGGAGGACAGGCATTTTTGTCGCAGACCCTGCCGTCCCGTTTGGCTTGACATACTATTTTTAGTATAGTATAAATACACCATGTGGGATATCTATGAGCACCGACGTCTTTCTCATAAACTTCTCCGTTTGCCGAAAGATTTCCTGCAGCGATATGAGAAGTGGAAAGATATTGTCAGAGTTTCAGGCCCTCACGGGTTGAGATTCATTAAAGGATTTCACGATGAAGCTCTGCGGGGCGAGTGGAAGGGCCATCGCTCGTCCCGACTGGGCGTGCAATACCGGCTCATCTATAAGATTGAGGCTAAAAAAGTGCTCGTCTTCGTGATCGACATAAATATCCTCCGACAGAGCCGGAGGTATTACGATTGCCGGCCCCTCAAAGGGGCCTAATCGCAATCGGTTAAAAAACACCCTCCCCGGAGTCCCCTCCCATCAAGGAAGGGGAAGCCCACTATCAGTTCCCTCGCCCCTTGTGGGAGAGCTTGCTATATTGCAGAAAGGGCTTGTCTTAAAGAAAATAAGGCTATACTCTTTCTTGGCTTGAACCAGTCTGCAAGCTGGATAAAATTCAAACCAAAGAAAGGAGTATAGCCATGACAAGGATTCAAACAAAAAAAACTCAGGCCGTCAACCAAAAAAGTCTGATTGTGACAGTAGACATCGGGAAAAAAACGAATATGGGCTATTATCGGTTTTCGCACAACAGAGGAGCCAAACCTTTTCCGTTTGGGAACCATGCCCATGGTTTTGGCTTGTTTTGGGATCGTATTGCGCAAGTTCAGAGGCAGAACCAGATGGAAGAGATTGTCGTAGGATTTGAGTCCACAGGAGCGTATGGTGAGCCCCTTATGCATTTTCTCAAGAGGAAAGGGGTGAAGTTGGTTCAGGTGAATCCGATGCACACCAAACGTCTGAAAGAGCTCACTGGCAACTCTCCGAACAAAACGGATCGGAAGGATCCCAAAGTGATTGCCGATATCATGGAACTCGGCCATGCCTTGACGGTGATTGTCCCCGAGGGCTCGGCTGCGGAGCTTCGCCGGCTGACCCAGGCTCGGGAGCGGAACGTGGTGAGACGGACGGGCCTTTTGAATCAGCTTCAGGATTTGGTATTTCTGGTATTCCCGGAATTTCTGACGATCATGAAGGGGGTCAAAAGCAAGACCGCCCGTTATCTTCTGAACCGGTACAGTACTCCAGGAGATTTTGTTGCTTGTGGGGATCTTGATCTTCTCTGCTCCAGGGTGAAGAAGATCAGCCGTGGAAGGATCGGCCGAGAGCGTATTGAGCCGCTTTATCGTGCTGCTTGTTCGTCGGTGGGCATTCAAGAGGGTCGGGACAGCCTTGTGCTTGAAATCCGACAGATTCTCTCCTGGATCGAACTCGTGGACGGTTTTATCGCCCGACTGGAAGAAGCGATGATTCCTCATCTTCGACAGATTTCTTACAGCGATAGTATTCTTTCGATCAAAGGGGTGGGCCCGGTCACGACCGCCGGCCTGATCGGAGAGGTGGGAGATTTTGGGTCCTTTCGCACCATTCCCGAGATGGAAAAGCTCGCAGGACTTGATCTTTTTGAGATCAGTTCCGGGTTGCACAAGGGAAGACGGAAAATCTCTAAGCGTGGCCGCCCTCTTTTGAGAAAGCTTCTGTACTTTGGTGCGATAAACGTGGTCCGTAGGGGGGGTATTCTTCACGGATGGTATCATCGGGCGCTTGACAGAGGGATGCCCAAAACCAAGGCTCTGGTGGCGGTCGCTCGGAAACTTCTTCGGATTGTCTTTGCGGTGGTAAGAGACCATAGAGAGTTTACTTATGATTACATGAATCAACCTAAACTCAGGATGACGGCCTGAGTCAACCTTTGACGTGTTAGCGGGGAGGTTATCACCTAGCCCGTTTAGGCGACTGCGTCGGCCTTCAGGGAGAGCTTTTATAACTCCCCGCTTGCACCTTGGCCCCAATGAAGCAAGATCCGGGCTCTTTTGAGACCCTCGAAATACCAGGGTTAGGCAAGGTGCTACATGATAAAAAGTTTTGAAAGAAAAATGCATAAAACACTTGACTCCAATAAACCAGGGTAAGGGTGAGGGGTAAAGCATTTCGGTTAACTGCATACTCCCGGAATGGCCAAACTCTGGGAGTCCCCCGTCAGAGCCGGGGGTTTACCTAAATGCAATTACGGCCTATGACTATAGAAGGAGATAAGAATGAAGGATTTTCGGCGGGCCAAGAAGATCATGGATGTTTCCGTGGGAGAGTCCGTACGAATCGTCAGAGAGCTCCAGGGACTCAGCCAAAATGAACTGTCCACCCGGACGGGTATTCCGCAGGCGACCATCTCGGCCATTGAAAACGACAGGATCAGGCTGGGGGTTGAGCGGGCGAAGATGATCGCCAGGGCTCTGCGATCTCATCCCGCAGTCCTGCTATTCCCTGGTTGGGAGATCGAAGGGCAGTCCGTTGCTTAACTTTTTCTTATTTTATTGAAGATTCCCCGCAGCAAGCTGCAGGGAATCTTATAGACAAAAGCAAAGACAAAAGAGACAAAAGGACAAAAGGGGACAGATTTATTTTCCTTTTCTTGGGCAATACGACTCGTAATATCCTTTCCGGTTGGAAAACTTCTTGACAGGTGCGTCAGATGTCGGTATTATTACGACAAATGACGGTCAACCTGAAAGGAGATTTTTATGGACGCGGCATCTGTTATTGATATTCTGGGAGGGACAAAGGTTCTTGAGAAGAAAATTCTGACCCGTCTGGATATGGTTGAACTGGGAGGCACAGGTCTTCCCAAAAAAGCCCTCTTGAATCTGGCAAAGTACCTGGGGATCTCAACCGGGCGAATGGCGGATCTTCTCCCTATTTCCGAGCGGACATTGCAGAGGTATGCCCCGAAAAAACATTTTGACCGGATTGTATCCGAGCAGATCCTCCGGATTGCGGAGGTGGCGGCCAGGGGGACCAATGTTTTCGGAGACAAGGCAAAGTTTATCAAATGGCTGGAGTCTGAAAGCAAAGCCCTGGGGGACAAAACTCCTGTGAGCCTGCTGGTTTCTTCATTCGGCGTGGAGATGGTCCTGGATGAACTGGGCAGGATCGAGCATGGGGTGTTCTCTTGATCGTTTATCGGATCGCCAAGACAAGGTATGTCCGTGACCTCTCCGGCGTTGGGGCAAGGATATACGGCGGTCGGTGGAACGGGAAAGGCACGGATGTCATTTATACTTCTGAGAGCAGGTCCCTGGCCACCGTGGAATATCTGATTCATATGCCTTTGTCGTTGGTTCCTGAGGATTTAAGCATCGCGTTGATTAAAATATCAGGGAAAATTGCCTCAAAGAATATTCAGAAATCGGAGCTGCCGGCTAATTGGAGGGACTCCCCTCCTCCCCTTCGGCTTGCAGAGATCGGGAACGCCTGGCTGCTGAAAGGCTCATCGCTTTTACTGAGAGTTCCTTCTGCGGTCGTTGAGCATGAGTACAATATTCTGATAGACCCGGGCCATCCGGATATGAAGTCTGTTTCCATACAGAGTGTAGAACCGTACCATTTTGATGTGAGGCTATTTAAGGGTATATAGGACAGGTCAGGGAAGTCTTGGGACCATACTGAAGGAATTCAGGTAAGACAATGAAAGCCTTCGGAAATAAAATGCCGATCAAAAGAAAACGCATCTTTGACGCCTGATTTTCTCATGACTATGAAGCTTACGCAGTCGACCAAGCTCAATTTTTTCTGAGATGCCGCCAGCATGGCCGCGACACCGGACAGGTGGTCTGTTCTGTCGACCCACTCGATCGTCAAAATCGGAACAATATCTTCCTGGAAAAGACGTACGGCTTGCATGCCCAGTCTATGCTGAATCAGGGCGAAAGATTCTACAAGGATATAATTTGAGACAACGATACTGGGATTGTTCATGATCAGATCAACCCATATTTTTTTTGCTTTGTTGTGATTCGTATCGTCCGCATCCATGAGAGCAAAGATTGCGGATGTGTCCATGAAAAAAGTCATGGTTTCATCGCCTCAGTCAGGTAGTCATCATGCTTCTCGGAAATATCCGACTTGCCTGAACGGAATTTGCCGGCAGCATGGATCGCTCTTTGCTTTCTTTCCTCCGAATCAATGATCAAGGCAGAGTGGATAATGGAATCCACACCCTTTCGTATCAACTCGGCCATTGAGACGCGCTGTTTTAATGCGATTTTCTTTAATGACTCCGCCTGTTTTTCTGTAAGTTGAATCTGAGTCCGGATCATAAACTGCCTCCGAAATGTCTAAAATGTCTATATAATGATAACATAATTTACACCATGATTACAAACTTGGCAAGGAAAAAATGGCGCCGAAACCCGGCCGGCACGGATGCGGTTGCCTGACATGGAGTATGTGTAAAACAGGGATGCAGAATGACAACATACCCCCCTTTTGACTTTTGGTCGAGTTTTTTAATGAACAATTCGTCAAGGAAGACAGGCGGTAATGCAACGGTCTCCGGACGAATATCAGGGTTTCTTTCCCGTGCGATCTCCCAAGGTGTTTTGTTTCCTTTATAGCTGTTCTTCCTTGCGACATTAAACCAGAGATTGTATGTTGCAGCCTTTGAGAGAAAGTCTTCCCTGGAGGTAAAGTTCTCAACCAGGTAAAACTCGTCTTCACTTAAGAGTGTATTATTAATAACTCAGGAGGTGTCCCATGAGCAAGCAAAGAAGACGTAAGCATTCAAAAGAATTCAAAAAAGAAGCAGTAAAGCTGGTAACGGAACAAGGGTATCAAGTATCTGAG
>Ga0210042_1001070_pt1 | contig 23444 bp, 40 predicted proteins | sample CryGeymeta201518_FD_183982 | JGI IMG/M metagenome (GOLD analysis project Ga0210042, IMG submission 183982) | Groundwater microbial communities from Crystal Geyser aquifers in Utah, USA - Crystal Geyser metaG 2015-18 (SPAdes) (version 2) | ecosystem: Environmental > Aquatic > Deep subsurface >... | reverse complement strand
CACCGGCAGGAGAAGGAGCTGGCCGAGCGCAAGAAGTTGCTGGAAGCCGTATTCAAACTGAAGGGGAAATAAATGCCTCCAAGATCAAAAATTGAAAAGCTGCCGCTGGCTGTAAGAAATGCGATCGACAAGCGTCTTGTTGACAGCAATTTCAGCGACTACGCGGAGATTGCGTCCGAACTCTATAAATCCGGGCACCGGATCAGCAAAAGCGCTGTGCATCGTTATGGCCGAGAGCTTGAGCGGCGCGTGCAGATGGGCCGCGCACATGCGCAGCTTGCCGCTGCCGGGATCGATGCCGATCTGGCGGCAGAGCTGACAGGTGACGCCACGCTGGTGGTGGTGATAGATCGGCGCAACGGGCGGGCGAGACTGGTCAATCTGCGCATGACGCCGGTGGAGATCATCAAGTTGCTCAAGGGTGCAGCATGAACGCCCATTGGTATTCCGCTGCCGAGCTGGCCGCGATGAAGTTGGCTGGTTTGCCAGCGAGCGAACGGCGAATGCGTGATCGCGCAGTAAACGACCACTGGCCATCGCGCCAAGTGCCCGGCAAGGGCGGAAAAGGTGGTGTGCGCATGGAATACCAACCGCCGAAGGCGGTGCTGGAGGTCGTTATCAAGCATTTACTCACGCAACACTTCAGGGCGGAGCCGCCCTGTATCCCCGGAAATGCAGCAAGCGCCCAAGGCGGGAATTTGGTTGCAGTTGCCGGAAAAATGGAAGGCGGCGGCAGATCGGTGGATAGAACGTCTGGGCGATCTGTGGTTCCTGTGCGCCAATCAAGGATGGTTGTACGTGCCGATGATGCTGATTCCGAGCAGTTGATTGTGCGCGATGCGCGGCTGGGCATCCTCAACAGCCTCAACCGCGCGTCGACAACGCGCGGGATCACGCTGTCGGCATCAATAGAAATCCTGCTGCAGTCCGTCAAAGATGGTGCGTTGTCACCGATGCAGATGTTGTGGTGCTGTCTTGCCAATGACAAGAATGGCTTTCGGTGGGATATCGACTGGACAAGCGGTCATGCCAGCGCGGTGCCGCGCATAGGTCAGGCGCTGCCTGATTACGCTCGCAAACTCGGCAGAACCACACTGTACCGCTGGATCAAACTGCGTAAAGAAGGTGGCGACGACGCGCTGATCCCGCGCAAGGTTCGGCGCGATATGAGTGTGAAGGAGTGGATGCCCTACTTCCTCACCGAGATGCAACGCCCGCAGAAGCCGAACATCACCACCGCCCATGAAAACATGGCTCAAACCCTGCGATCACTGGGTAAGCCGGTGCCAAGTTACGACGTGGTGTGCAACTGGTACCGCGAGAAATACAGCAAGCTGGACAAGCAAAAAGGCCGCAACACCGGCAGCGCGATGAACCCGCACAAGTTCAGCCATAAGCGCACGAATGACGGAATGTGGCCGCTGCTGGAGGTGCATTCAGACGGTTGGAACACCCACTTCACCGCGCCACACCCCTTCTCTGGCAAGTTCGTCACCTTCGAGGTTTGGCACAGCCATGACGTGGCTACGCGCAAGGCTTATGTGCACGAGCGCTCTATAGGGCTTTCAGAGTCGATGATCGTCATTCTTGGAAGCTTGTATGCGGTGTGCGCGGAAGACGGTGAGCCGGTGGTGTGGCAGACGGACAACACTGGCTCAGTAAAGAACGACCGCGTGGAATTCGACCCAGTCACCTCAGTGGCGGCGCGGCGCGGCATCAGCATCGTGCACAACATTCCGGGTAACAGCCAGGCCAACGGCATCGCCGAGAACTTCAACAAATACCTGGACGAGCGCGCCAAGGAGCTGGCGACTTATCAGGGTAAAGGTATGGACAGCCTAGCCCATAAGCGCGTCCACAAGATCACCCAGAAGATGGTCAAGGCGCAGGCCGTTGGCGACAACGATGAGGTGGCGCGTCTCAAAGCAGAGGCCGAGCGCGCTGGCTGCGGGCTGGTGTTTGGCAGCTACGCAGAGGCGGTGGATTGGGTGAAGCGCGTGGTGATGGAATTCAACGATATGCCACACCGCGAGCTGGCGAAGATCGCCGACCCCATCACCGGCAAGAAGCGCCACATGACACCGAACGAGCGCATGGCCGAGTTCGTTGCCGAAGACTGGCCTCGCCAACCGTTGGTTGAGGCTGATCTGGAAGACGCATTCCGCGTGCACGAGCGTAAGACAGTGACGCGCGGCGTGGTGAGCATCATGGGCCAGACCTACCACCACCCGGACATGGATAACCTCAACGGAGACGCCGTTATGGTGGCCTACGACATACAGGATGGCTCTCGCGTATGGGTCAAGTCGCTGGATGGCGACTTGATCTGCGAGGCTGCCTTCTACACCGCCCGCAACTACCGCCCGAGCAGCTTCTACGAGATCGCCCTGGATAAGCGTGCTGACGCCCAGCAGAAGCGGCTCGGCAAGAAGATCGCCGACATCGAGGCGCAGCGCCCCGGCAACATCATCGAGAGCATGGCCTCAGTGGTTATTCCGGCCGTCGAGATACCCACCCCCATACCTGTTGCGGCCATCGAACAACCTGCAAACGTGCTAGCCATGCCCGTGCAGCGCCCGATCTTCACCAGCGACGCCGCCAAATACCGCTGGTTGAAGGCGAACACCAAAGAAGCAAACGAACAGGATGCCCATTGGCTCGACTGGTACGTCAACACCAGCGAGTGGGAGGACTTGTTCGGAGAGGGTTTTGAGGTGGCTGCCGGATAGGTGCAACTACCCGGCAGCCTTGTAGCAGTAGCAACGTAAAGTAACTACGAAAGGGAGTCTAAAAGTGAAAAAGGTCTTTGTCAAAAACATCAGCAACTACGAACGTTTCCGCACCGGCATCAGCGCGGTCGAGACACGCGGCGCATCGGAAGCCAGCCTTATGCTGGTATCCGGCCCCGCAGGCTACGGCAAGAGCCAGACGGTTGACCAGTGGGCTGTTGCCAACGGTGCCGCCTACCTGCGCGCCAAGGTCGAATGGACGCCCAGCTACTTCATGCGTGAGCTGGCCGAAACCCTCAAGCTCGACAGCCGTGGCCGCGCCAAGGATGTGTTCGGGCGCATCGCCGGCGTGCTGGGCGGGCAACAGATCCCGCTGGTGATCGACGAGGTGGAACACTGCCTGCGCAATGGTGCCGAGGTGTTGGAAGCCATTCGCGACCTGTCCGACCTGACCGAAGTGATGGTGATTTTGGTTGGCATGGACGAGGTGCAAGCCAAGATTGCCCGCCACCTGCAGATCAGCAGCCGCATCGCCAAGGTGGTCGAGTTCCACCCGGCCACGCCGGAAGATGTCAGCGAGATCTGCCGCCAGCTGGCCGAAGTCACCATCGCCCCGGACCTGATCGCCGAGATCCACAGGCAAAGCGGTGGCCGCGTGCGCGAGGTGATGAACGCCATCGCCACGGTCGAGCAAACCGCCCAGCGCAACGGCAACAGCGCCGTCAGCCTGCAAGACATGGCCGGACAGGTGCTGACCCATGACTGGCAAGCTCGCCGACCGCGCATGGTGTCGGTGAAAGGGGGGCGTTAAATGGCCTGGATCGCCGAACAGGTCTTAACGGCCATCAGGGATTCGGGCATGCGCGAGTGCATCACCGAAGATCGCCTGCTCGAACTCACCTCGCTCAGCAAGCGGCAGGTGCAGCAATCCTGCCGCCTGCTGCGCGGCAGCGGCTTGCTCGAAAAGACGGACGAAGGCTGCCACACCATCACCAAGGCGGGCATCGAGGCGCTGGAATCCGGTGCGCGGTACCGCTCCGGCCCAAAAGACAAGCAGCAAAACGGCAAGCGCGTCTGGAAGAACACCGCCCGCATCCGCATCTGGCGTGCCATCCGCCTGCGTCGCAAGTTCAGCGTGCCCGAGATCATTGCTCTCGTGGCCGATGAGACCAGTGGCGACATGACCAGCAACGTGCAGAAGTACGTGCGGGCGCTGGCCAAGGCGGGCTATCTGATCGAGCTGCCGAAGCGCGAGGCCGGTACATCGCTCACCAGCAACGGCTACAAACGCTGGTGGCTCACCGACGAAAAAGACAGCGGCCCGGAAGCGCCCGTCTGGCGGCCTGATCGCGGCACCGTCTACGACCCCAACACCAAGACCGAGGTGGCGATATGACCCCAACTATGGATTGGCTAACCCTCCTGCGCGCCAAGGTGGCGGCATCCAGCAATCAGGCCGTGGCGGATGAACTGGCCGTATCGCGCACCACCATCTCCCTGGTGCTGGCCGACAAGTATCCGGCCAAGACCGACAAGATTGCCGCCAAGGTGACGGGCCTGTATGCCCGCATCACCTGCCCGCACACCGGCATTGAGATCACCCATGCGACTTGCCGCACCACATCAACCGCCGGCACGCCCACCAGCAGCCCGCAGGCCATGCGCCAGTGGCGCGCCTGCCAAAGCTGCCAACACAAGGGAGGTAAATGATGATCGACCACGCACCGCGCATCCGCGCAGAACAGCAAGCAGAGCAGGAGAACGCCATCATGGCCGACCTCGAACGGCGCAGTGCGCCGTTGCACTGGGCATTAGTCGCCGCCGTGGTTGCCTTGGTGCTGGCCGGCATCGCCGAACAGGCGAGCGCATTCATGCAGCACCACGCCGACCTGCAAGCCACCAACGAAGCGTTCGCCCAATGCCTCAACGGCCGCGCCATCGGCATCGACAGCGGAGACGGCGGAATCCTGCGCTGCGACGTGCGGCAATACCCAAAACTGGTTGCGGGGATACAGCCATGAACGCCGTCGAACGCCTACAGATCGCGCAGGTGGCCGGCTACTGCGTGCGCTGGCTCCAAGTCAACGGCATCAAGGTGCTGCGTGTCGGGGGCGACACCGCGCAACCGTGCATCATCGTCAAGCATAGCGCCATGTGTGACCGCTTCGACGACATCGTGCACGCCTACGAGCGCGGCGAGTGGGGTGAGCGCCGCACCGGCTGGGTGTTCCGCTTCGGCTGCCAGATCAAGTGGGCGGTTCCTGCGCCGAACCCGCACAACGCCGGGAGGACAGCATGAGCCGCTTGGTCCAACACGAGCAATACGAGGCCATGCTTTTTCTGCGCAACGGCATCAGCCAGGCTGTTGCATTCGGCAGCGAGGCAGAAACCCACGCAGCGGTCGGACGCCTGCAGGGCTACCTGATCGGCTTGCACACGGCTGGCGAGATCGACAAGGACACCGTGGCGGTGCTTGAGGCCGACATGATGTCCGGCATCGCCTTCCTCTACAACGCAAGGGGGGCAGGCCATGCTCGCTGACCTGAAAAACGAGATCCGCGCAGCGCTGTCCGGCTCTTCCGCGCAGAAGCCGGTGGACACCGTGGTGCTGACTAAAGGCCACCACCGCAGGCGTGTCGAAGCGGTGCTGATGGAGATGTACCAGGCGCGCGAAGTCTGCTGCTGCAAGATCATCAAGGGCGGCAGCGAGTCTGTCGTGTGGTGGATTGCGGGCAACGCACCCAGCCAGCCCCAGCGCTACGGCAAGCAGGCGGCGCCCAAGAATCCCACGACACCCAAGCAGGCGGCGAGACGGGTTGTTCGCAGGACCTCCGATTTCACAGAAAACGTGCTGACCCTGATCACCGCGCAGCCTGGCATGAACGCGGCGGAGATCTGCCGGAAGCACATCTGGCCCGACGACACGCAGCGGCAAGCGCAGAAGATATACGACTCAATTCAATCGTTGATCAAGCGTGGTCGCGTGCACAAGAAAGGCGAAAGCAGGGAATGCCGCTATTTCCCTGGGGAGCAGGCATGAAAACCACCTGCCCAGCCTGCGGCGCTGTTGCCAGCCTGGACGTGCTGCTGGGCAACGAAGGCGCGCGCGAGGCCGTCATGACCGCGCTGGCCATCCCCGCGCCGCTGGGCAAGCTGCTGGTGCAATACCTCGGCCTGTTCCGCCCGGCGCAGCGCCAGCTCTCGTTCGACCGCGTGGCCAACCTCCTGCGCGAACTGCTACCCATGATCGCCGAAGCCAAGATCGAGCGCGGCGGCCGCATCTGGTCTGCCCCGCAAGATTACTGGGTGATGGCCATGACCGAGATGCTGGCCAAGCGTGACGCGCTCACCCTGCCACTCAAAGGCCACGGCTACCTGCTCACCATCATCGCGGGCTTCAGCGAGAAGGCTGAGGCCAAGAAGGAAGCGCAGATCGAAGCCGCGCGCGGTGGCCGCACGCCGGTGGGCGGAGCACCCGCACCGGCACCGGCACAGCCCGCGCCAACCGCACCCGCCGCACCCGCCACCCCCCGCAAACCCATGCCTGCCGCCGTTAAACAGGCACTCATCAAAGGAGGTTTCAACGATGCAAACCAATGACCAGCTCGTCACCCTGTTGTCGCGCCACATCGGCAAAGGCAACGGCATCGGCGTCAAAGACATCGCCCGCCAGATCGGCGCCAACGAGCGCCACGTGCGCACGATGGTGAGCGACCTGCGCGACGAAGGCCTCGCCGTCTGCGGCACGCCCAGGCACGGCTACTACATCGCCGCCACGCCGGAAGAGCTGGAAGAGACCTGCACCTTTCTGCGCCGCCGCGCCATGCACAGCCTCGGCCTCGAATCCCGGCTGCGCCGCATCCCGCTGCCCGATCTGCTGGGGCAGCTTCACGTGCCGACTTAAAGGAGATCAGCCATGACCATTACTTTTTCATCCCACTGGATACCCCTCGCCATCACGCTCATCGGCGTGTTCTGGGCGCTCTTCATCGTCGATGACGGTGGCGGCATGTTCAGCGGCATCGGCAATCTTTTCGCACTTATACCGGTCAGCGTCGTAAGCGCCATCGCTTGGATCGTGTGGGCAATTTTCAAATAACCAACCCAACAAGGAGAACCACCGTGCCAACCATGCAAGAAATCGAAATCAAAGCCAAGACCCACGCCGCTGCGCGCTTGGCCCTGACCAACCAAGTCGTCCTGCTCAACGCCGAGATCGAGGCCGTGAAGCAGAAGCGTCTGAAGAAGCTGCGCGAGCTCGTGGCCACCGCCACATCCACCGGCGACGACCTGCTGGCGTCGGTGAGCGAATCGGCCGAGCTGTTCAAGAAGCCCAAGTCGGTGGTGCTGCACAACGTCAAGCTGGGCTTCAAAAAACTGCCCGGCAAGATCGACATCGCCAATCCGGACCAGACCATCAAGCTGATCAAGAAGCACTTCCCGGAGCTGGCCGACAACCTGATCGACACCAAGGAATCGCCCAGCAAGCAAGGTCTGAACACCTGCGACGCCGCCACGCTCAAGAAGGTCGGCGTCACCGTCACCAGCGATACCGATGTCGCGTTCATCAGCGACCCGGCCAGCGAAGTGGACAAGATCGTCGATGCTCTGCTCAAGGGCGCTATGGATGAGGTGGCAGCATGATCGGGCCCGCTGGATTTATGGCGGCACCTAAAACGCCAAAAAGAATTGCACAGCCGTTGTCGATGACGGCCAAGGTTAGCTTTTCTTGCGGAACCTACTTTGCCCGTATTCACAAGGCGACCGGGTCGTGTACATCAGACGCCAAGACGGCGGTCGAGCGCGCGGCGCAGAAGTACATCGCAAACTCGCCGCACGTGAGCATCCTGAGTATCAATCAGCTCAACGATGCGACATACGAGGTCGTATTTAACTGGGGAGTAGCCAAATGAAATTCCAAGTCCAAGAACTCCGCCCCGAAGTGCTGGCCTTTGCGCTGCTGATGGAAGAACGGCTGCGCGAGAAGGATGCGGATCGCGGAGGTGACTCGTGGAAGAGCGCGACGTGCGACCACCTGATGGTGCGCACATTTGCTACCTGCATGATCCTGGAACAACAGGTCAGGCTGCACGCAGACGCCAAAATCAGGAAGGCCGTCGATCTCGCCAACTACGCCATGATGATCGCCGACGTGGCTGGCGCACTGGATGAAGCTGTCAAGATCATCAACGGGGAGCCTCAGCACTGATATGAGCCAATCCCGCACCCACTCCGCCTACGAAGCCCTCATCAACGTGGTAGTCGGCTTCAGCATCAACTTCCTGCTCAACATGCTGGTGTTCCCGCTGTTCGGCTGGCAGATCAGCGCCGCGCAGAACATCGCCCTGGGCGTGATCTACACCGTCATCAGCATCCTGCGCAGCTACACCCTGCGTAGGGTGTTCAACCGCTGGCATAAGGTACAGAGGGGAACGGCATGAGCCAATCTATCAGCATCGCAAACATGATCGTTCGCATCAGCGGCCTGTGCGGCACCAAGGACGTAACCGAATGGGAAGACAGCTTCATCCGTTCGGTCTACGACAAGTACCTGCACAGGGATAAATCCAAGGCGCTGGAGCTCACTGGGAAACAGGTTGAGATCATCGAGCGTATCCACAACAAGCACTTTGCGGGGTGAAGCACATGGCAATCACCAAAGAACAGTGGGCAGAGATCGAGAAACAACTCAGCGGCCTCATGGGGCGCGTGGATATGCTATGTGATGGGTACAAGGTATCCGCACAAGTCGAGAAAAATAAGATGACGCTAGTCGTGACTATCTACGTCGATGGCTATATCCGTGGTGAGTGGTTGTTCAACAAGAATGGCAGCGAGATCCCGTTGAAATTTCACCAGGAGAAGAAGCGGTTCGTTTTCAGCGCCAAATTCCGTGCCTTGCTGGCAAAGCAGGCCAAGAGCAAATACTTCAACAAGGATGAGCGCGACAAAGCTGCTGCTGATTCTAAAAAGACCTCGTCGCACTATTGGCCGCACTGGCCGAACGCCAAGGCATTCTGCCGCCACATCCGCAAAACCTGCACCAGCATCGAGCTGGTGAAGATCGGCTACTGACATGAACCGCTACCCCACCGACCAGCGCCGCCGCGACCTCGCCACGATCCACATGGCGAAGAAGCAGCTCGGCATGGATGACGCGGCGTACCGCGACATCCTGTGGTCGGTGGCGCGCGTGCGGTCATCGTCCGAGCTGGACCAGGCGGGCCGTAGCAAGCTGCTCGACCACTTCAAGGCATGCGGCTGGAAGCCGACACCCAAGGTCAACGAATGGGCCTTCATCAACACCGCCGCGCCGGATCGCCGCCCGCTGCTGAAGAAGATCTGCATGGTGTGCAAGAGCATCGGCGCGGGCAAGACTTACGCCGAAGGTGCGGCCAGGCGCCAGACCGGCATCGCCCGCAAGCTGGAGATGATGGACGAAGGCCAGCTGTGGCTGCTGGCCGGCGTGCTGGAGCACACCAGGAAGAGCAAGGAGCACGCGAAGTGACGCAGATAGCCCCCTCCACCCCCACCGTCACCCCCGTCAGCCTGCTGGAGATCGTCGAGATCATCGGCGAGGCGGCTGCGCTCAAGCTGGTGGAACAATTCGGCGGCACCACACCGCGCCTGCCCGCACTGCGCAACATCAGCGCCGACCAGCAGCTGGCCCAATGCATCGGCCTCGAAGCGCTCACCAAGCTGGCGCAGGAGACCGGCGGCGGGCGCTGGCTCTACATCCCGCGCTGCGCCAAAGGCCTGCGCGAAGCCCGCAACCGCGAGATCACCCGGCTCTACAGCCCGCCCCACGATGTGCCGGTGGCAGAGCTGGCCCGCCGCTACCACCTCAGCGACCGGCAGATCTGGAACATCCTCGGCAGCACGGTGGTGGATGACAGGCAAGCGGGGTTGTTTTAACCATGAATTTGACTTTGCAAAACCTCCAGGCTTACCATGCGCGCACTGGCACACATTGCCAGTCGGGTTTGACAGCTCGGAACAAAGGCGGACGAGCCGCCAGCAACAGCGGCTATTTTTACGTCCGTCAACAACGCAACCCAGTTTGGGCGGCGGTGTGGGGCAGCTTCGGCTGCGCCGGTTCCTTTGTCCGGTCTGTCAACCTGCATCGCTGCCCTCCAACGTTTGACAGCGCGAGAGGGTGGTTTAACCAACCACAAAGGAGTCTCGCCATGTGTACACCCGCGCCCGCTCAGGGCATCCCCCTCCACCAACACGGCGCGTTCGACGATCTCGCCGTCTCGCTCGACCGCATCAGCAAGATGGCCGGTGCGCTCAAAGGCATCGGCAGTCTGATGATGCCGGAGCACAGCGCCGCCAACGAACAGCTCAACATGGCGTTCCGCACCGACGCGGCCGCCATATTCGAGTTCTTCGCCGACGTGCTCGGCGAAAGCCGCGAAATCGCCGCCGAAGCCGCCGACCGCCTGCATTACGCAGCACGCCAACTCACCCAACCCAACTGAAAGGAGATCGCCATGAAAAACCAACTCAACCCCATCGACGTAACCCAGCTACACCCCATGCTTTACCGCGACCTGCCGGTATGCACCACCGAAATGCTGGCGCAGCTTTACTGCTGCGAAACAAGAAGCCTGCGCGATAATTTCCGGAATAATGCCGATCGCTTCGAGATGGGTAAGCATTACATTCAACTGCAAGGCGCAGAACTGCGCGAATTCGTTGAGTGCGACGAAAATATCGTCTCGCAATTTGTGCCGTCAAAACGTGCTCAAGTGGTGAACCTGTGGACGGAACGCGGTGCCGCGCGCCACGCCAAGATGCTCAATACCGACCAGGCATGGGAGGTGTTCGAGAAGCTGGAAGACTGCTATTTCCACGCCAAGGCGCAGGCCGTTGCCCCGCAAGCGCCCGCGCTGCCGGAAGTCCTGCGCCTATCCGACCTTGATGCCATGCTGGATAAGCCGATGCAAATCACCGTGCGCGAGTATCTGGCGCTGACGCAGGGCAGACTTGCGGAGCCACTACAGATCAATAGTGGCCGTGCTTATAAGCAGTTCCTGACGGTAGGGGAGCGTGAGGAAGTCATCCGTCTGGCCGAGGTGGACAAGATGACGCCTATTGAAATATCTGAACTAACCCACACGCTAGAGGATACGGTCAGAACCATCCTATACCGTCGTCGTAAGGCAAAGGAGCGAGATGCCCACGCGAAAAGAATATCCGCTAACTAGCTTCTAGTTAACGCCCCCCACAAACCCCGCCCAGTGCGGGGCTTTTTGTTGCACTGTAGCCCTTCAGTATCGGCCATCCTCGCGCGCGTGCGTAACCTCGCGGGCATGACTGCCACCACACATACCTGCGGCACCTGCGCCCACTGGACGCGCCACGGCGACCCGCGCATGGACTACTACGGCGGCTGCGCTTTGCGGCCGGCGGGGTCTTACACCGTCGAGCAATCGCCTTGCGTGCTGGTGCCTGCGCGCTGGAAGGCGGCCAAGTGAGCCGCATGATCAACACCCTCTACATCCACTGCGCGGATACGCCGAACGGGCGCACGCTGTTCTCCGGCACGCCCGGCTCGCCCGGCTACACCACGCCCGCAATGGAAATCGACAAGTGGCACAAGGCGCGCGGCTTCAAGCGCCTGCCCAACTGGCGCTCGCGCCAGAACCCCCACCTCGCAGCCATCGGCTATCACTTCGTGATCCACACCAGCGGCGAGGTCGAGACCGGCCGCCATCTGGACGAGGTGGGCGCGCAGGTGAAGGATCACAACGCCGCCAGCATCGGCATCTGCCTCGTCGGTCGGGACAAGTTCACCACCGAGCAATGGGTCACGCTCGATAATCTTGTGGAGCATCTGCGCGAGCTGTATCCGCTGGCCACAGTGAAAGGCCATTACCAGACCGACGCCGCCAAGACCTGCCCGAACTTCGATGTGCCGGGCTGGATGGACAGCGGCATGCCGGATTCGAATCACATCCTCACATAGGAAACCGACATGGAACCCATCCCGGTCTCGCGCATCGTCGAAGTCAAGCCCTGGTGGAAGAGCAAGACGATCTGGCTCAACCTCATCAGCGCCGCGCTGCTCGCGCTTGAAGCGCAGTTCGGTCTGTTGCAGCCATACCTGCCTGGCAATGTCTATGCGTGGTTCGCTGTGGCGCTGCCGGTGGCAAACGCCATCCTGCGCGTCATCACCAGCGCGCCGCTGTCTTTTGGGATGGCGGGGGTTCGATGAGCCAACTGCTCAATCCGGGCTTCTGGCTTGCCACCTTGCTGATCGCGCTGGCGCTGTTCGGCAGCGGCTATGCGGCGGGGAAAAAGCACGCGTCGTCCGCCTGCGTCGCCGACCAAGCCCAAGCGCAGCAGGCCGCGCAGGCCAAGGTGGACGAAACCAATGCCAGGCGCGAGCAAGTCGCCCAGTCGCGCGAGACCTCGCGCGAGCAGATCCGCATCGTGTACCGAACCATCCGGGAGAAAGCCCATGAAACACCTATCGCTGGCGCTGACTGCGGCCTTGATGCTGACAGCCTGCGCATCTGGAATGCCGCCAACGCGGGAAACCCCGCGCCCGTGTTCGGCAAACTTGACTACCGACTGTCCAGCGCCGCCACCGGCCAAGTCGGGCAAGTTGGCGGACTTGCTGGACAACCACATCGAGTCGATGGAGCTGTACAGCCAGTGCCGCGACCAGCTGAAGAAACTGGCGGAGTGCGCGAACAGTGAAGCCGGAAGATAGAGCGCAGGAGATCGAACTGGAAGAGTGGGAGCGGCGGCAGAAGGATGCCCTGCTGCCCGCGCCGACAAGGGAATCGGCCAAGTGGTGCGCCGCACCCGGCTGCGGCCAGCGCATACCGGATGCGCGGCGCCGCGCGGTACCGGGCGTGCAGCTTTGCATCGAGTGCCAGGAATGGCAGGAATACATGGAAGGCAGACATGCAAGTTCAAATTGATCTGTGGGAGTTGTTGATGGCGCTGGCCTCGTTGGTCGGTGTGTTCGCCGCGCTGGTCTGGATGTTCGGCACGCTGCTGGTTAAGCAGTTCAAGGCGCTGCTGGACCAGCGCTTCACGGTGATCCAGAGCGATTTGAGCAAGCGCGCCGTCGAAGACGCGAAAGTGTCTGATCAGCTGCGCAAGATCGAGACGGACTTCCTGAATTGGAAGGCGGAACTGCCGGTGCATTACGTCCGGCGCGAGGATTACATACGCGGCCAGACAGTGATCGAATCAAAGCTGGACGCGCTTTACAGCAAGCTTGAAGTGGTGCAGATACAAGGGGCAAAAAAATGATCGATCAAGAGAAGGTGCGCCGTGAATCGATGCGCTGGCTTGTTATCTTAACGCTGCACAACGCCAGCCCGGTGGGTGCGTTCGAGGAGCTGGTGCTGGCGACGGTGCAAGGCATGTTCCCGGATGCGACAGCGCTGGAAGTCCGCCGCGTGCTGGACTATTTGTCCGATCGCGAGCTGGTGACACTGGACAAGCAGCCCGGCGGCCGTTGGTTCGCCGACCTGACGCGCTATGGAACTGATCTGGCGGAGTACACGGTGGATTGCGATCCCGGCATCGCGCGGCCCACCAAATACTGGGCAGGCTGATATGCCACCACGTTCAAAGATCAAGCAGCTGCCAGCCGAGACCAAGACTTGGCTGGATCGTGCGCTGGTGGAAGGCAACTTCTCCGACTACGAGCGGCTGGAGCAGGAGCTTTCCGAGCGCGGCTTCGTGATCGGCAAGTCCAGCATCAACCGCTACGGGCAGGAGTTCGAGCGCCGTCTGCACGCAGTGAAACTGGCCACCGAGCAGGCCAAGGCGATCTCGGATGGATCGCCAGACGATGAAGGCGCGATGAACGATGCGCTGATCAAGATGGTGCAGCAGAAGGCGTTCGACGCGCTGCTGAAGATGGAGGATGGCGCTTCGCTCAAAGAGATCGGCCTGATGGTGGCGCGTCTTTCCAATGCCACCGTAAAGCAGAAGCAATGGGCCACCGAGGTGCGCGCCAAGGCCGAGACCGCCGCCGCTGCCGTGGAGAAGATCGCCAAGAAGGGCGGCCTGTCCGCCGCTGCGGTCAAAGAGATCAGGAGCCAGATCCTTGGCATCCCAAGTTAAAACCGTTCCGGTCACCATCCCCAGCGATGCGGCGCGCAAGGACGCGCCGCCTCCCGCTTTACTGCCCTATCAGCAGCGGTGGATCGCCGACGAAAGCCCGCTGAAGATCGGCGAGAAATCCCGTCGCGTCGGCTGGACATGGGGCGAGGCGGCCGACGACGTGCTGATCGCGTCACGGGAAGAACTCAGCTCCAACGTGTTCTACATCGGCCCCACGCAGGACATGGCGCTGGAATACATCGAAGCCTGCGCCATGTGGGCGCGCGCGTTCGACTATGCCGCCTCGGAGATCGAGGAAGGCATCTTCGTCGACGGCGACAAGGAGATCAAAACCTACAAGATCGACTTCCCCGCCACCGGCCGCCGCATCGTGGCGCTCAGCTCGCGCCCCACCAACCTGCGCGGCAAGCAGGGCGTGATCGTGATCGACGAGGCCGCGTTCCACAACGATCTGGCCGCGCTGCTCAAGGCGGCGATGGCCATGCTGCTGTGGGGCGACAAGGTGCGCATCTTCTCGACCCACGACGGCCAGGACAACCCGTTCAACGAACTGATCCAGGAAGTGCGCGCGGGCAAGCGCAAGGGCAGCGTGCACCGCATCACCTTCCGCGAAGCGGTCGAGCAAGGGCTGTATCAGCGCGTGTGTCTGCGGCGCGGTATCGAGTGGACGGCCGAGGGCGAGGCGCAGTGGGTGGCCGATGCCTATGCATTCTACGGCGAGGATGCCAGCGAAGAGCTGGACGTGGTGCCATCGCAATCGGCGGGTGCCTATCTGACGATGGGCCTGATCGAGGCGCGCATGAACCCGGACACGCCGCTGGTGCGTGGTCGCTGGACATCGGAGTTCGCTTACCTGCCGGACTGGGAGCGCGAGGCAGAGGTGGCGGCGTGGTGTGAAGAGCACATCAAGCCCATCCTGGACAAGCTCGACAAGGATCTGGCGCACGGGCTTGGCGAGGACTTCGGGCGGACCGGCGACTTGACCACCCTGGACATCATGGAAGAAGGCCGCGACCTCACCATCCGCGTGCGCGGCCAAGTCGAGCTGAGCAATTGCCCTTTCCGCCAGCAGGAGCAGATCGTCTTCTACATCCTCAGCCGCCTGCCGCGCTTCCGCTCTGCCGCGTTCGATGCGCGCGGCAACGGCCAGTATCTGGCGGAGCGTGCGGCGCAGAAGTTCGGCCAGGCACGTATCGAGCAGGTGATGCTGAGTGATTCGTTCTATCTGGCCAACATGCCGCGCTTCAAGGCTGCATTGCAGGATGGAACGCTGGACGACATTCCGAAGGACAGCCAGACGCGCGACGACCTGCGTGCGCTGCGCGTGATCGACGGCATCCCCAAACTTGGCAAGGCCAAGACGCAGACAGGCGAAGGCGAGAAGCTGCAGCGCCACGGCGACTCGGCGATCAGCCTGTTCCTCGGGCATTACGCGATGAAGCGCGAGGTCGCGCCTATCGAATATCAATCGTCCGGCCAACGTGTCGCCGCATCTGGCGGCATGTCCGGATTCATGTGAGGTAGATCATGAGCACGTTAAAGAAGGACCAGAAAGACGAGATTGCCACCACCAGAGACGGGCGCGACATCACGCGTGGTTTTGTGGATGGCCTGCCGCTGCTGCCGTCCACCGACCGGCTGCTGGCGCTCAAGGGCAACGGCGACTTGGCGATCTACCAGGAAGTGCTGCGCGATGACCAGGTGAAGGCGTGCTTCGGCCAGCGCGCGCGGGCTGTGATCTCGCGGCCGTGGGAAGTGAAGCCCGGCGGCGACAAGCGCATCGACAAGCTGGCTGCGGAATTCATCGAAAAGCAGATCAACAATATCCGCTTCGACGATATCACCGAGAAGATGCTCTACGGCGTGTTCTACGGCTATGCCGTGGCCGAGCCGCTCTATGCGGTGGAGGACGGCAAGATCGTGCTGGACGCCAGCCGTGGCGGCATCAAGGTGCGCGATCGCCGCCGCTTCGGCTTTGCGCCGGATATGTCGCTGCGCCTGCGCACTTCCACCAACCCGATGGGAGAGAAGCTGCCGGAGAAGAAGTTCTGGCACTTTGCCACCGGAAGCGATCACGACGACGAGCCTTACGGCCTCGGCTTGGCGCACTGGCTCTACTGGCCGGTGTTCTTCAAGCGCTCCGGCATCAAATTCTGGCTGGTGTTCCTGGAGAAGTTCGGCAGCCCAACCGCTGTCGGCAAGTATCCTGCGGGCACAATAGAAGCTGATCAGAACAAGCTGCTGGAGGCACTTGGCTCTATCCAGACCGACAGCGCCATCATCTTCCCGCAAGGTATGGAGGCCGAGCTGCTTGAGGCTACACGCGGCGGCACGGCAGACTACACCGCGCTCTACGATCGCATGGACGCAGCCATCGCCCGCGTGACACTAGGCCAAACCGCCAGCACGCAAGGCTCGCCCGGCAAGTTGGGCAATGATGACCTGCAGGGCGACGTGCGCGCAGACATCGTCAAGGCCGACGCGGATCTGGTGTGTATGAGTTTTAACGCCACCATCGTGAAGTGGCTGGTGGAGTGGAATTTCCCAGGCGCAGCGCTGCCACAGGTGTGGCGCAAGTGCGAGGACGAAGAGGACTCGAACACCACAGCCGAGCGTGACGAGAAGATCTGCAAGATGGGCTTCAAGCCAACGCTGAAGTACATCCAGGACACGTATGGCGGGGAGTGGCTGGAGACGCCGCCCGGCACACCGCCTGGGCAGGTTGGTGGTGCTGAGTTCGCGGAAAGTGATCGCCGCGTCCCTGGCAATTTACTCAAAAGCAACGGCCAGACAGACGAACTAGACGCCCTCGCCGAAGATCTGGCCGGCGACTGGGAGCGCGTCACCGATCCGTTGATCGCGCCCATCGTGGCGCTGGCTGCAGAAGCGGCCAGCTTCGAGGAATTCCAGGCGCGTCTGCCTGATCTGATCCAGGGCATGGATGCCGCCGTGCTGGCCGAGGCGCTGGCGCAGGGACAGTTCGCTGCGCGGATCTGGGGCAAGGTCAATGCCGCAGATTAAGCTCGAAGCCTTGCCGCCCGAAGAGGCGATCGCCTTCTTCAGGCAGAAGGGTTACAAGATCGGCTTCGACTGGCGCGACGTCTGGCAGCAGGAACACCAGGCTGCGTTCACCGTGGCCAAGGCGATGCAGCTCGACATCCTGCGTGATATCCGTGCGGCTGTGGATGTTGCGCTGGCCAACGGCACCACGTTCGCCGACTTCCGCAAGACACTGGAACCGACGCTGGCACAGAAAGGCTGGTGGGGTCGCGCGGACATGAAAGACCCGCTCACCGGCGAGCTGAAGAACGTGCAGCTCGGCAGCCCGCGCCGCCTCAAGACGATCTACGACACCAACCTGCGCACAGCGCACAGCGAGGGCCGGTGGGAGCGCATCCAGGCGAGCAAGCAGACCTTTCCTTATCTGCAATACGACGGCAACAACAGCGAGAACCCCCGCCTCCAGCATGCAGCCTGGGACGGCATGGTGCTGCCGGTGGACGATCCGTTCTGGCAATCTCACATGCCGGTCAAGGAATTCGGCTGCAAGTGTCGGGTGATCCAGATGTCGGGGCGCGATATGGCGCGGCGCGGACTGGAGGTGAGCGATTCGCCCAAGGTGCCGACGGTGGCCTATACCAACACGCGCACCGGCGAGGTGCAGCAGATCCCGCAGGGGGTACACCCCGCATTCAATTACCCGCTGGGCGGACGGCTGACCAACCTGCCGAAGATGATCACCGAGAAGCTGGACGCAGCAGACGTGCCGCTGGCTGCTGGCGCGCTCAAGGGCATCGTGTCCGGCGAGGCGTTCGCGCGCTTCTTCGCCAAGCCGGAGGGCGTTTTCCCGATCGGTGTGTTGGTTGCGGCGGATGCCGAACTGATCGGTGCAAAGACGCACACTGTGCGGCTGTCTGCTGAGACGATGAAGAAGCAGATCGACGTGCACCCGGAGCTGGCGTTGGAAGAGTATGGCTTTGTGCAGCAGGCTATCGAGCGCGGCGTGCGTATTCAGGACGGCGATACCGCACTGGTCTATCTGCTGGAACTGGATGGGTATGTGACGGTGGTTAAAGCGACCGGCAGCGGTAAGGCGGTGTTCATGACCAGCTTCCGCAGGCTGTCGAGCAGCCAGGTTAAACGGGATGAAGAGATCCGCAGGTTGTTACGCAAGCAGGAAGGGAATAAGTAGCGGGCGGTGGGGCCCCCCGATCCGGTTACCCGGCAACCCCACATGGCGCTCCGGCATCTCTGCCGTGCTACGGCCGGGGGAATAGCACCGTGTCGCGCCCGCAGGTGCAGTATATGCTCCCCCAACGGGATGCGCCAGATGCTTGAAACGCTGGCTGCCCTGTAGCGCTTCGCGCCCCTGTTTTGAGGCCCTATGTAGCCAAATCTCCGGCGCGACGTTTTTAACGGGGGTCTAACGGCCTCTGTGCGGGTAATTTTCATCGCGCGTGGGTGGGGATTGCGCATCGCTTCCCATTTCCCTGTAAATGTGGCAGTCTGAAAAAGCTGAACCACCCCTTATCTCTGCACCGAAACACTTCGGTATCGCACGCACCCGTCGCCATCCCCAGAATGGCGACATGAAATCTTCCAAACCCATCCAGATCTTCAAGCCCGGCAAGCGCACCGCGATGAGCGGTGTGACGCTGGATTTCTCGGACGCAGACCTGCAGGCGACTGCCGCTGCATACGATCCGGCCAAGCACGAAGCGCCGCTGGTCGTTGGTCACCCCAAGCATGACGACCCGGCTTATGGCTGGGCCGCATCGCTGGCTTACGCCGATGGTGCACTTGAGGCGATGCCAAGCCAGGTCAATGCCGACTTCGCCGATATGGTCGATGCCGGTGCCTTCAAGAAGGTCAGCGCCTCGTTCTATCTGCCCGACGCACCGAACAACCCTGTGCCGGGCGTCTTCTACCTCCGTCATATCGGCTTCCTCGGCGCGCAAGCGCCTGCCGTCAAAGGTCTGCGCAATCCGGAGTTCGCCGATGCCGAAGAAGGCGTGGTCGAGTTCGCCGAATGGGACGACGTGGACAACGCCAGCCTGTGGCGCAGCCTGCGCGACTGGATCATCGGCAAGTTTGGCCAGGAAGAAGCCGACAAGGTCGTGCCTGGTTACACCGTCAAGAATCTTGAGCAGTCCGCCCAGGACGAGCTGAAGGAATCCATGAATGAAGAGTCAACCGCTGGTGCAGGCGAGCCTGCTGCATCGTTTTCTGAGAAAGGAGTAACTGTGACACTTGAAGAAAAGGCCGCGCTGGAGGCCGAGAACGCCCAGATGAGACAACAGCTGGCTGATGCCGCTGCGCGCGACAAGTCCACCAAGGCTGCCGCCAAACACGCAGAGCATGCCGCTTTCGCCGAGGCATTGGTGCAGGAAGGCAAGCTGCTGCCCGTGAACAAGGACGTGACGGTGGCCACGATGGACTTCATGGCTGCGCAGGATGCGACCGTTGAGTTTGGCGAGGGCGATGCGAAGAAGCCGTTGCTGGATGCCTATAAGGCGTCGCTGCAGGCCAATCCGAAGCTGGTTGAGTTCGGCGAGGTGTCCGGTGCGGGCAGTGATGCCAGCGGCACGGTCAACTTTGCAGCGCCTTCCGGCTACGACGTGGACGCCGACCGCCTGGCGCTGCACGGCAAAGCGCTGGCCTACCAGACAGCCAACAAGACGACTTACGAGGCCGCTCTGGCCGCCGTGAGCGCTTAACCCCCCCAACCAAGGAGACCAACATGAGCAAACAATCCATTTCACTGCTGACGCTGTCCATCGCGGCCAGCGGCGCCATCGTCGCGAACCGTTTCGTGACACACGCCCGCGATCAGGCGGTGGCGGACGAGAACACCCTGGGCGTCGCCACGACCGAAGCTGCAGATGGCGACGTGCTGGCGGTCGATGTGCTGGGCACCGCCATCGTCGAAGCGGGCGCGGCTGTTGCAGCCGGTGCCACCCTGAAAGCTGATGCCAACGGCAAGGCGATCACCTGGGTGACTTCCGGCGCGAAGGTTGCGGTGGCACTGGATGCCGCAAGCGCGGACGGTGACTTCATCGAAGTGCTGCTGATCCCCAACGCAGCTTAATCAATCAATACACAAGGAGACGTGAGATGAAAAGCAAACTGTGGAAACTGGCCGGCATTCTGTTCGGCGTGTTGGCGCTCAGCGCAATGGCGCATGCGGGCTGGATCGATCCGGATGCGGCGATGGCCATCGGCGTGATCGGCAATATGACCAACGCCCAGGCGCGCGTGGTCGATCCGATCCTGTCTACCGTTGCGCAGGGTTACAAGAACGGCCGCATGGTTGCCGACTTCCTGTTCCCGGTCGTGCCGGTCGACCAGCGCGGTGGCAAGATCCTCGAGTTCGGCAAGGAAGACTTCTTGCTGTACAACACGGCCCGCGCACCCGGTGCGGATACCAAAGAAGTGCAGTTCGGTCATCTCGGTGCGGCCTATGCGCTCGAAGGTCATCGTTTGATGGGTAAGGTGCCGTTCGAACACCTGCAGGAAGCCAACCAGGTGCCCGGCATCAATCTCGGTCGCGGCGCTGTCACCAAGACACAGAACATCATCCTGCTGGCCAGTGAGCACCAGGCCGCCACCATCGCCCGCAATGCAGCCAACTACGCCGCTTCCAACAAGACGGCGCTGGCCGGTACGTCGCGCTGGGATGACTACGCATCCGGTGTATCCGATCCGGCAGCCGACATCGATACCGCCGTCGAAGCGATCCGTGCGCAAGTTGGCATGCGCCCGAACACCGTAGTGCTGTCGCCCAAGGCTTTCAAGGCGGCAAAACGCCACCCCAAGATCATCGACCGCGTGAAGTACACCGGCCGCGACAGCGTGACACTGGAAATGTTGGCCAACCTGTTCGATGTCGAGCGCGTAGTGAGCGGCGACGCGATCTACAACGCCTCCGGCACCATGACTGATGTGTGGGGCAAGGATGTGGTCGTGGCTTACACCGAGACCGCATCTGCGGATGACGGCGGTTTGCCGAGCTTCGGATACACCTATCGTTTGCGCAATTATCCGATGGTCGAGTCGGCATATATGGACCGTGGCAAGAACAGCTGGATGTACCCGGTAAACGACGAGCGCTCTCCGGTGATCGCCGCCGCCGCCGCCGGTTACCTGATCCAGACCGTCGTCAGCTAATACCTGAAGAGCCGGGGCACTGCCCCCATATCGCCCCCGCCCCATCCTGAGCATGGGGCGGTTGGACAAGAGAGAGGATAGAACATGGCCACCAAGACATATCAAGTAGAAAGCCCGATCCGGCACGACGGCAAGGAATACGCCGTCGGTGCGCAGATCGACCTGGATGACAAGGATGCGAAAGACCTGCTGACCGTCAACGCCATCAGCGCTGCAGCGGCAGATAACACGCCGACCGCGCCCGCCGACGAAGCCGAGCGCATCGCCGCCATCGTGGACGCGATCGGCAAGCTGGACGCCGCCGACGCATCGCTGTGGATGAAGAACCAAGCGCCGAAGACCGAGGCCATTGCCGCGATCACCGGCTGGCCCGTCGTGGCGGCAGACCGCAACGCCGCCTGGGAACAGATCAACGCTGCCAAGTAATCGACGATGAGCTACGCCACCCCATCCGTTCTGCTGGACCAGTTCGCTGCCGACGAGATCGCGCAGCGGGCTGATCGCAGTATCCCGCGCCTGGTATCGGCCGAGATGCTGAAGGCAGCAGCAACTGGCGGTGATATGAGCGGTTATACGGTGGATGAGCAGGCAGCGACCGCAACCGCGCTGGCGCTGATCGAGCAGAAGCTGCTCGATGCGGACAGTGTGATCGATGGCTATCTGATCTCCCGCTACGAGACGCCACTGGCAGTGGTGCCGCGTTTGATCGTGGGGGTTGCATGCAATCTCGCGCGCTATGCGTTGTACGACGACATTGCAACCGAGCAGATCACGCAACGCTACAAGGATGCGGTCAAGCTGCTGGAAGCGATCAACACGGGAAAAATCAATCTGGGAAAAAACGATTCTCAGGTGGCTCCGCAAGATCATGGCAGCGTGAAATGTGCCGCACCGGATCGCGTATTTAACGCGTCGTCATTGGAGGGGTTTTAGGTGATCAACGGCATCCTCATCCGTGCTGATGTCGATTCGCGCAGCGTCCGCGCCAAGCTGGCCGAGCTGATCGCGTTGGGTCAGGACCCATCCGAGGCACTGCGGGATATCGCAACCCTTGGGGAGAACTCGACACGCGAGCGGTTCCGTCTGCAGATCAGTCCGGAGGGTAACCGTTGGAAGCCTAGCCTGCGCGCGCGGTTGCGTGGCGGCAAGACGCTGACGAAAGACGGCCATCTGAGTGGTTCGATCACTAGCCGTTCCGGCCGTACTTTTGCCGAGTGGGGAACCAATCGCATCTACGGCCCTGCCATGCAGTTGGGGTTTGAGGGGGATGTGAAGGTGCCTGCGCATACACGGGTGATCACTTCCGCGTTCGGCCGGAAGCTGCGGTTCGGGGTGGCGGCCTCTGTGGGTGCATACACCCTGCGCCAGAAGATCGAGGCGCGGCCTTACCTGGGCGTGAACGACGAGAACGCGGCTGACATTCTGGATCTGTTGTCGGATCGCATCGAGGGGGTGCGCTGATGTATGCCGAGATGGAGATCGGGCTGGTCGCGGCAATTGAGGACAGCCCGCTGCGCGCGAAGCTGGCGGCTGTAGAGACGCTGCCGGAACTGGATGGCGACAACCTGGTGCAGAAGTTTGCGGCGCAGGCCCCGGCGGTGTTTGTGGTGGCGGGTGTGCATGCTTCGGTGCAGGACGGCTCGATCACCGTTCCGTTCGGCCTGGCATGTGTGGCCCGTAATGCGCGCGGTCATGAGGATGCGCGGCGCGGCGATGGCAAGACGCTGGGGATGTACCAGATCGTGTCGTCGGTGCTGGGGTTGGTGGAGAACGGTCGCGCTGGCGGTTATGTGTGGCGGGTGACCGGCGTGGATCTGATGCTGGACGACAAGCTGGCCAAGGCCGGGTTGACCTGCGCGGTGGTGCACGTATCCACCACGGCCGCGCTGCCGGATGGATTGGACGAGGCGCTGCTGGATGACTTCCTGACGCTGCGCGCGGACTACGACATCAAGCCGATGGTGGCGACCTCAGAGCACGACAAGTGGATCAAGGACGATCCGGATTATTCGAGTAGCAAGCCTGAGCTGCAGGATCTGCAACCAGTACAAACTTAAGGAGATGACCATGCAACTGCAATTTGGACAACCCGTATTCGCCAAGCCCGCCAAGGGGCTGCGCGTGCGCAAGGAAGACGGCACGTATCTGCCGGAGGCGGGCGATACCGTGATCCACAGCAGCTACTGGTCGCGCCGCGACAAGGATGGCGACGTGGCGCTGAGCGAGCTGCCCAAGCCTAAAAAGACCGCATAACCACCGTTAAAAATTTCAGGCACTTAACAGGAGACCACCATGCCGGACAACATCACTTTCCAAACCATTCCCGTCGACTGGCGCGTGCCGGGCCAATACATCGAGATCGATCACACCCGCGCCGTGCGCGGCCTGCCGCAGATGGCGCACAAGATGCTGATCCTCGGTCAGCGCCTGGCGACGGGCACGGTGGCGGCCGGT
>Ga0210042_1001053_pt1 | contig 23675 bp, 20 predicted proteins | sample CryGeymeta201518_FD_183982 | JGI IMG/M metagenome (GOLD analysis project Ga0210042, IMG submission 183982) | Groundwater microbial communities from Crystal Geyser aquifers in Utah, USA - Crystal Geyser metaG 2015-18 (SPAdes) (version 2) | ecosystem: Environmental > Aquatic > Deep subsurface >... | reverse complement strand
ATAAAGATTAATCCAAAGGATGTAGACGCCTATATCAACCGAGGACTTGCCTATTATTACAAGGGAGAATACGATAAGGCTATCTCTGAGTATACCCGGGCAATAAAGATTAATCCAGACTATGCACTAGCTTATTACAACCGAGGAAATAGCTATTATTACAAGAAAGAATACGATAAGGCCTGGGATGATGTTTATAAAGCACAGAGTTTAGGTTATCAGGTTAATCCAGAATTTATTGAAGATCTTCATAAAGTTTCGGAAAAATACCTATGACTTAAAAGAAGGGGGACAGTAGAGATTTTGCCCCTGATTGAGGAGAGGGCACATCTTGAAGTTAGAATAAATTACTTAAAGGATATCAAAAAAAGAAAAAAAATTAAAAAAGGAGGTAATAGTGAAGACTAAATGTATTTTAGGGGCTGTTTTAGGTATTTTTATTCTGTTTTTTGCCGGATGTGCCACCACTTCTTACAACTCATCCGCTCCCAAACCTATTAAGTCTATTTGGCCATCTCTTGATACTAACTATCAATGGTATTATTATACTCCTGAGAAAATACCTTCCGCTGAAGAGGCGATTGGCACGATTAAAAATCTTGAGAAAAATTTTGTTGAGTGGAATGCCGGAGTACTATTTTCCTCTCTTGATGCGGACCGCTATGGTTTAAGGGCAAAGTGGGAATGGACCGAAACTACGCAGTACCAAACTTATACCCCTTCCTACGGCGGATTTTTTGCCGGTTGGGATTATGTGCCAACTTACAGCGGAACTTACCAAACTCACCAACAAACACAAGAGCATAAGGATAGTTTAACTATCCCCTTCTCCGAAGTGAGCGGTTTGAAGTTAGGATACTTGCCTATACTAAACAGAGATTATAAGTGGGGTTTAACAGTTTTTCTAAAGGATAATGGGAAACCAATCTTTTTAAGGATTTTAAATCAAAAATCTGCCTGGCAACTTGCCAATAGCATTGCCACATTATCAAATTTTAACTTCTCGAGCACACCTAAACTGGGTTTTATGTCTGGGAGACTTACTGCCGAACAATCGGGAGCGCTTAATCTTCAACCGGGGGTCGGCGTTTTGATTACATCGGTTGCTGTGGATAGCCCTGTTGATAAAGCGGGAATTAAATTTTTAGATGTAATAATGGGGGTGGAGGACTCTCCTGAGGAAGAATTTCAAAAGATAGTTAAGGAAATAGAGGAAAAAGTTGCCCAACCCGGGAGAAAGTCTTTGTCTTTAAAAATTCTCAGGAGCGGAAATTCTTCTGTCATTGACATACCGTTTTAAGTGAACCTGTAGCGGTCGCATTTATGCGACTGTTTTGTGCGATAAATCGCACCGCTACATTAATCCGACACGGCGTTCACTATTACTCTGAATTTTAGTAACCTATTAGCGTCAGAAAGATTTATTTCCTTCTCCCCTTGTGGGAGAAGGCAGAGGTTGAGGGGTGTTAGTTTTTCAGAAACCCACCCTCACCCTTGACCCTCTCCCCTCAAGGGAGAGGGAGAGAGGCAAGAATTTCTTTTTGAAGCTAATATATTACGAATTTTAGCATTATAGGGTTATAGGGGGGAGTTCTGTCAATTGTTGAGACCTGACCCCTTTATTCTTTCCTCAAAGATAGCATAAAGGGTGGGGATGAAAAGGAGGGTAACAAAAGTTCCTACAAAAAGCCCTCCAATAACGCTAATCGCCAATGGCTTGAAGAATTCCGTTGCTTCCCCCCGAGCCAAAGTAAGAGGAAGGAGGCCAAAGATAGTTGTAAAAGTGGTCATTAAAATTGGCCGCAATCTCCGGCTTCCTCCAATCTTGATTGCTTCATAAAGGTTATTTTCCCTCCGCATCAAGTTAATATAGCTAATCAGCACAATCCCATTCTCCATTACAATCCCTCCCAGCATTACCAGTCCCAAGAAAGAAGGCAAAGAGAGGGTTTGTCCGGTCAAAAGTAATGTCCAAACCACACCAATCATCGCAAAGGGTAAAGCAAACATAATGATGAAAGGGTCAAGTAAGGATTCAAACTGACTTGCCATTACCATATAGACGAGGACCACCCCTAAAAGCATGGCCATTGCTAAGGCCTGGAAGGATTTCTGTTGTTCTTCCCTCCCGCCCTTAAAACTTAAACCAAAGTCCGTGGGAATCTTTAAATTTTTGAATTTTCCCTTTGCTTCCGCTGCCACGCTACCTAAATCACGTCCGTAAATTTCCCCGCTGACATCAATAATTCTTTCCTGGTCTCTTCTTGCAATTGCTGTTGGGCCGGTTTCCTCCTTTATTTGCGCCACTTCGGAAAGCCGAACCTTTCCTCCGGTTTGCGTAGGTAAAATGAGACCAGCTAAATCCTCAGGTTTTTTTCTTCCTTCTTCAGAAACCCTTACCCGGATATCGTATTCTTCCCCACCTTCCCGGTATTTTGTAGCGACAGTCCCGGCAATTGCGGTCTCAATAGCTTTGGCAACCTCAAAGACGGAAAGACCCAGATGGGAGACCTTTTCTCGGTCAATATAGACCCTTAATTCAGGACTTCCTTCCTTCCTGCTAATTTCTACATCACTAACCCCTTTAATCTTACCAAGAATTTTTGCGACCTCTTTTGCCAGTTTTTTGCCTTCTTCTAAACTATGCCCCCGAATCTCTAAGCTTAAGGGTCTTCCGCCAAAGACCATAGATGCCATCGGATCCTCGGTTTGGTAGCGCACCTCACCTTCAGGGAAATTAAAAAGCGGCTTTAAGGATTGCCCAATCTGCTTATCGATTCTCCTTCTCTTTGCCTTATCCACCAGTTTAATCATCACCATACCGGTGCTGGATATTTCTTCCTGACCCATTAAAGTTCCCATACCACCTTTCTCTGATGACCTTCCCCAACGGACCAGGGTACTTTCTTTTTCGGGAACCTTCTGTCTTATAATTTCTTCCACGGCTTTAGCCACTTTGCCGGTTTTTTCATACCTTGTCCCTACCGGAAGTTCAATATTAAACATCATCATCCCCTGGTCCATCTCCGGAATAAATTCAGTGCCAACTAAAGGGATTAAAAGCAAACCCAGCAGAAAAATTCCACTGGATATGAAAACCATCCTTTTCTTATGGGCCAAAGACCAGGAAAGGAAATTCTGATAGATTCTTTCTAAACGACGGAAGAAACCTTCACCTGCTCTGAAAAAACGTGACAGAACCCCCTTTTCTTCCTCTATTGTATGCAAAAACCTGGTGGTAAGCAGGGGAATCAATAAGAGAGCGGTTAAGACAGAAGCAAAAAGGGTGAAGGTAATACAGAGAGCCAATTGATGAAACATAATTCCCACAAAGCCACCGATAAAGAATAAAGGAACAAAGATGGCAATGATGGAGGCAATGGAGGCAACTACCGCTGTTCCTACCTCATTGGCACCAGAAATAGCCGCCTCAATTTTTCCTTCCTTATTTTCCCGATGCCGGAAGATATTCTCAAAAATAACAATCGCGGCATCCACAACCATTCCAATGGCAATACCCAAACTGGAAAGGGAAACCATATTCAGGGTAAAACCAGCCCCGGACATTAAAATAAAGGTAAGAATCAAACTAATCGGAATGGAAACCGCAACAATCAGCGCACTGCGGAAACTCCCCAGGAAAAAAAGAATAATCAAAATAACCAGAATTCCTCCAATGAGAAGGGTATTGCGTAAATTGGCGACAGAAAGTTTGATGTAATTTGAACTATCATAAATTGTCTGCAGATTAACATCAGGAGGTAGATTCTTCTCCAATAATGGAAGTTCTTTAAGAACTTTGTTTGCAACCTGGACAGTATTTGTTCCTGACTGTTTGGAGACAGTGAGCATTACTCCGGGTTGCTGATTAATATAAACTTCCCCGCTCTTTTCCTTAAAGGTATCGGAAACCTCCGCGATATCTTTTAAATAAACAGGATTTCCATGATAATTTCCAATCATTACATCTCTAATCTCTGAAATCTTCAACTCCTCCGGGGTGCGCACCAGATAGTCAAGTTTCCCGGTTTTTAAATGGCCACCGGGCCAGCTTAAATTAGCCGCCTGTAAACTGCTTACAATCTGGGAGAGGGGGATTTGATAGGCCTCTAACCTTTGCCGGTTTAAGGAGACCTGAATTTCACGCTCTAAGCCGCCGTGAATATCAACCTTTGCCACCCCACCAATTCTTTCCAGAGGTTTCTTGACTTCATCATCCAGCAAATCATAAAGTTTGGGATAACTTTCTTTAGCATTTGCCCCAATCATCAAAATAGGTATCATCGCCATATTGAACTTAAAGATAAATGGTTTATCCGCTGCCTCAGGAAGTTGAGATTCTGCCAGCCCAAGTTTATCCCTGACCTCATTTGCGGCTTCTTCCAAGTTTGTTCCCCAGTCAAACTTTAATGTGACTATAGAGGCCCCTTCCTTGGAAGATGACTCCAATGTATCAAGATTGGAGACCGTTGCCATTTGCGCTTCTATCGGCTCGGTGATGGATGTTTCAATCTCCTCGGGACCTGTCCCGCGATAAGTGGTAATCACCATAATAGAGGGTATCTCAATATCCGGCATTAAATCCAGACCCAATCTAAAAAGGGAGATTAACCCCAGAAGAACCAATCCCAAAAACACCATATAGGTGGTAATCTTTTTCTTTATACCAAATTCTGATATAGTCATCTTATTATTTTTACTTTAACCCCGTTTTTCAGCCGCTGAGCACCCGCGGTAACCACTAAATCGCTTTCCTGCAAGCCCCCAACAATCTCTGTTTTTTCCCAATCCTTGAGCCCCGTTTTTACTTCCCTGATGTAGGCGGTGTTATTATCAATGATAAAAACTATTTTTTCCTCTCCCTTTTCTGATATTACATCATTGGGAATAAGCAAAACATCCTTTTTCTCGGCAGTAACTATCTCTGCCCGAGCAAACATTCCACTCTTTAAAAGATAATTGGGATTATTAACTTTTATCTCTACCTCGGCGGTTCGGCTTAAAGGTTCAATAAATGAGCCAATTTTTGAGACCTTACCGGAAAATATTCTCTCGGGATAGGCATCTACCCTTATTTTAACTTCTTGCCCCCTTTTTATCTCTCCCAACTCTTTTTCTCCAACGGCAACCTTTACCTTGACTATGCTTAAATCCTGAATTAAGAGAAGAGGGTCATTCTTCGCCATTGAACTGGCGGTAATTAACTCTCCGGGGTCCAGGAATCGTCTATTTATTATTCCATTGAGAGGGGAATAGATTTTACAATCGGACAAATTTTCTTTTACTAAATCTACTTGCGCCTTTAGGTGTTCTCTCTGGGCTTCTGCTGCCTCTTTTTTTGCCTGAATTTGGTCCATCTCATAGGGAGTAATAACTTCTTCTTTAAAGAGATTCTCCATCCGGGTATAATTCTTTTTAATATTGGCTAAATTTATTTCTGTTTGTTTAAGCGATTCTTCAGCGCTGCGGAGTTGAAGCTGAAGATTTCGGTCATCAATTTTAACGAGAAATTTACCCTTTTTTACCCGATCTCCTTCCTCAACATAAATTTTCTCCACTGTGCCGGTGACCTTGGAGAATAGAGTGACTTCACTTTCGGGAAAAACATCGCCGCTTAAGGAGATAACCTTCTGGATTATTCCTCTTTCTACCGGACATATTTCTACAGGAAAAATTTCTTCTGCGTTTCCTTCTTTTTCTTTAACAACTCCTCTTTGTTTGAATTTTCTGTATCCTATCCCACCTAAAAGGATAATTACCACTAAACAAAGAATAATTATCTTTTTTTTCATTTTTCTCCCATCGCTCTTTTTAAGTCCGCCTTGGCGATATACCAGTCGTATAATGCCTGATAGTAATTGGTTTCTGCTTGACTCTGTAAGGTTGTCGCATCCAGGACATCGGTATTCGTCGCCATCCCTTCCTTAAATCTTAACTCGGTCATTCGTGAACCCTCCCGGCTCTGTTCCACCGCTTTCTCCACGACAAGAATCTTCTTTTCTGCGGCTTGTAAATTTAGAAAAGCATTTTTCACTTCCAGTTCAATGTTGTCCTTGAGCAGGGAAAGAGCATCCCGATTCTGGTTGATTACGCTTTTTGCCTGCCGGACCTTCTCTTTGGTTCTTCCCCAGTTCCAGATGTCAAGCTCAAAGGCGATTACGGCATTCCAACTATCGTGCCATTTGTCAATCGGAATTTCCGAGCCCTTTCTCTGGTCATAATTGGCAATCAATGAGATTGCAGGCAGATAATCGCTTTTAACAATCCCTAAACCTTCCTCTGCCATTTTTGAGACAATTTTTTGGGTTTTCAATTCAGAACGTCCTTTCAATGCCCTCTCCACACAGTCGTTTAAGTTAAATTCTTTCTCTTTCTGATAATCCACTACATCAACAAGTTCTACCGAAGCCGATAAAGTTCTGTTAAGGAGATTGTTAAAAGATGCCTTGGCTAGCTCCAGTCCATTTTCCGCCTCTACCAGCTTCTGTTTAACATCAGATAATTGCACCTCTGCTTTCAGCAAATCTATCTTGGGCACCATTCCTGCTTTGTAGAAATTTTCCACTACTTTCAGGTGTGCCTTAATTTGCTCTACCGCTTCTTCACTCACGGCACGCATCTTTTCTGCTTTTAAAACATTATAGTAAGCCCTTCCTATCTTAAAGATAAGTTCAATTTCTATTCTGCGATAATTCTCTTCTGCGAGCTTTGTTGCCTCTTCTGCCTGGCGATAAAGACCGCTTAATTTTCCCCCGGTAAATAAAGGTTGTTTTAAATTCAGGTTAAGGTCATATAGTTCCTGGTCGGTTAACGTTACACTGTAGGATTTGGTCTCTGCATCAAGTTGTGTAAATGTAGAGGAACTGCCTATTGCCGGCAAAAAAGAGGTAAAGGATTCTCTCTTCTTCGCTTTTGCCTCTTCAATCTTTTCCTTTGCCTGATAAATTTCCTGATTATTTTTAAGGGCAATATCCAAAGATTCTTCTAAACTTAATTTTTCGGCAAAAAGATTTGCATTGATGAGAATAATAAAGATTGGTAAAATTTCAAAAATTGGTTTCATTTTTTCTCCAAGGAGGAATAAACTTTTTCCCATAGTTTTCTCCAGAGTTTTTTCTCTTCCTGATTAAACTCGGCTAAAAGAGAATTAAAAAATCCATAAACCTGTTCCCAAACACTGGCTACAATTTTGTTTCCTCTCTCGGTAATCTTGATTAGGATGAGACGGCGGTCATCAAGAGAGTGTTTTCGATTAACCAGATTATGCCTGAGTAATTTGGTAACTAAATTAGTAACTGCGCTGGTAGTGATGTAAAGCCGCTCTGCTAATTGCCCCATTGTCCGCTCCCCTTCCTCACGAAGTATTTCTAAAATATGAAATTGGGGAATATTAATCTTACCTTTCTTCAATTCCGAAAAAATCTTTTTCTCAATTCTTTTTTGCAGAAGCGTAATAATTTTCTCAATCCTTTTGGCATTTTCTTTCATCTCTTTCATTTTCATCTTTCAATATTTTAACCTTTTAAGTATATCTTGTCAAATAGTTTTAAAAGTAGTAGAATATTAACCAGATGAAAATTAGTGAATTGATCGATAAACTCGATCCGGAAGAGAATCTTTATGCTATTGTCGTAGACCTGGCTCAAAAGGCTCGCGAATTGCAGACCAAAAGTAAGCCTTCAGAGGGAAAAAACGTCAATCCAGTAATTGCAGTTTTAGAAGAAGAATTGGCGAAAAGGACGGAGAAAAAGTAGGTGAGTAAGTTCCTCTTCAGTATTCCCCTGACAATTTTTGTTCTTCTTACTTCCGGAAGTGCGGGGGAAATTGACCCGGATGTTGCTTTTCTGAAAGAAGATTATTCCGGCGCTCTGGAAGGTTACCAGACTACTATTCAAAAAACGGATTTCATTCAGTATCGCATCGGAATCTGTTGCTTAAAACTCGGTCAATACAAAGAAGCCGAGAAAGAATTAAAAAAAGTTTTTGCTTATGGCGAAAACACTTTTTTTGACTGGGCACAATTCGCTCTGGGAGAAGTTTTTTTTCTATCCAAAAATTTTGAAGAAGCAATTAGAGCCTACCAGCAAATAATAAAAGAATATCCCAAAAGCTCAATCCACCATCTTGCTTTTTTTAAACTGGCAATGGCTTATCTGCAAAATAAAGAGGAAGAAGAAGCATTAAAACAGTTTAAAAAAGTGCGGCTGCTTTACCCTTTAAGTTGTGAGGGAGAAAAATCAAATCAGATTATTAACGAAAAAGAAGGTTGTTTTTCCATTCAGATTGCCGCTTTCACTGATTTGACCAAAGCAAAAAACTTAGCTACAGATTTTCAAAAAAAGGGATATGATGTTTATCTCCTTAAAAAAACCGAAGATAAACCCTGGATTTACAAAGTAAGGATAGGCAATTTCAAGAGTCAGGAAAAAGCCCGTTTTTTCACCCAAGAATTGCCGGAAAAAACGAATTTTTTTATTACTAACAAGTAACCACGAATTAACACGAATAAAGCAAGAACTAAAAAATCTTTTGACACAGATTATCACTGATTAGAACTATAGAGCTAAAGGACAAAGATTGCCACGAAGACACGAAAGCACGAAAAACTACAAAATACTTTAACCACGAATTACGCGAATTTCTCTAATTAAAAACTGACACGAAGTGTCACCCTGAATGTCAATGAAGGGTCTCATGAGATTCTTCACTTCATTCATCTTTTATCCTAACCACGAATTACGCGAATTAATCGAATTAAAAATTTAAAATTTTATTCTTTTTTTATTACTCTTTAATAATTCGCGCAATTCGAGAAATTCGTGGTTGCTATTTTCTTTCGTGTTCTTGTTTATTTCGTGATTTCGTGGTGAATATTATCTTTTAATTTGTGTTATCAGTGAAAATCAGTGTCTAATTAATTTAAGCATACTATATGAAATGTTTGGTGGTCGGTAACGGGGGACGAGAACATACCATTATTTGGAAATTATCTCGGAGCCCCAGGGTAAAAGAAATTTATGCCGCCGGCGGCAATGGCGGTATTTCCCACCTGGCAAAATGCCAGGATATTTCCCCCACCGACATCAAAGCTTTATCTTCTTTTGTGATAAAGAAGAATATCGATTTAACCATTGTCGGACCGGAAGCACCTTTGTCTAAAGGTATTGGAGACTTTTTTCGCAAGGAAGGACTGCCAATCTTTGCTCCGTCTCAAAAAGCAGCTCAATTAGAATCTTCCAAAGTTTTTGCAAAAGAATTTATGAGGGAGTTTGCTATTCCCACCGCAGCATTCTCAATCTTTAACGCTCCCGAAAAAGTTCTTGCTTATTTGGAGAAAAATGGCTTTTCCGGAGTAATTAAAGTTGACGGATTAGCTGCGGGGAAAGGAGTCTTTGTTTGCCACAATAAAGAAGAGGTAAGCGAAGCCCTCAACGAAATTTTTGTGAAAAAAGTCTTCGGAGAAGCCGGAAACAAAATAGTAGTTGAAGAATGTTTAAAAGGCGAGGAAGCTTCGATTATTCTTTTCACCGACGGCGAAAACATTCTGCCCATGCTTGCTTCCCAGGACCATAAACAGATTGGCGAAGGGGACCAGGGAGCGAATACCGGAGGAATGGGGGCAATCGCTCCAACACCGATTATAAACGAGAAACTTTTCTCCCAGATTATCAACCAAATTGCCAAGCCGGTAATTTCAGGTTTGAGAAATAAAGATATCCTTTATCAAGGGGTCCTTTACCTCGGAATTATGCTTACCGAGGAAGGAGCGAAAGTTCTGGAATTCAACGTGCGGTTCGGGGACCCTGAAACCCAGGCGATTTTACCTCTGCTAAAAAATGATTTAGTGGAAATAATAGAAGCGGTGATTAGCGGAAATTTAAATAAAATAAAAGTAAATTGGGATTCCCGAAAAGCCCTCTGTGTGGTTTTGGCTTCAAGAGGTTACCCGGGCAACTACTCAAAGGGCAAACAAATTTTCGGTCTTCGCGAGGCCGGGGAAATGAAAGATATCCTGGTATTCCATGCCGGCACGAAGAGGGAAGGAGACAAATTCTTCACCAACGGAGGCAGAGTGTTGGGAGTTACGGGAATAGGCAAAACCGTTGCAGAGGCAATTGGCAATACCTACCAGGCCGTTGAGAAAATCAACTTCGATGGCGCATACTTCCGAAAAGACATTGGGCAGAAAGCATTAGTCACTCTTCCAGAAATTCATTCCTAACACACTTATTTGCCAGCGTGAAAAGAACCAGTGCAAAAGATGAGATACATAGGTAACACCTCCGGTCCTTTCAAATATGGTAAAATAGAAATTAGTTTTAAACTAAAAGTAGGAATATTTTGATTATTCCTTCGCCCTATTTAATCTTAATAATTCATTGCATGGAATTTCAAAGTTACCCCCACCTCTTTCCTCCCCCCTTGAGGGGGAGGATGTGAGGAGGGGGGGTATAATTCATAAAAGAAGAAAATATTATGTAAAATGAGAGGAGCTCAAATCTCAAAACTTGTAAGCACGGAAAATTCTCAGGCTGTTCTCGACGAGGTAAAGACCATTGTTTTTATGGTATTTCCGAAATTTGACCTTGGACCAGTGAACCGTGTGTTCAGAGATGTGGTAAAGCTTTTCCGGGAAGAATACCCTGGATACCAGAAATGCAATACCGTATACCACGATCTGAAACATGCCACGGATACTATGCTGGCTATGATAAAACTGATTCATGGAGCAATTCTGCGGGGAGAAACTCTCTGCCCGAAGAATGTAACCCTGGGGCTAATCACCTCCCTACTTCACGATATAGGGTACATCCAGACATTGGATGATGAATCAGGTACTGGCGCCAAATATACGCTTGTCCACACCCGACGCAGCATTAAGTTCATAGATAAATATTTCGCGGAAAAGAATTTTTCCCGAGAGGATTTTAAAAACTGCCGCGATATTCTTTATTGCACAAACCTTAATACAAGGATCAACGAAATCCGATTTAAGTCAGGGGAGATTGAACTTCTGGGCAAGATGCTTGGCACCGCCGATCTTCTGGGCCAAATGGCAGATCGTACCTATCTGGAAAGACTGCTCTTTCTATTTTATGAGTTCAGGGAGGGAAATGTTGCCGATTACACCAGTGAACTGGATTTGCTTAAGAAAACTCTGGGCTTCTATGATATGGTAAAAAAGAGACTTGCCGGTGAACTTGGTAGCGTGAATAAATACATGATTTACCATTTTAAAAAGCGCTGGAACATAAATAGGGATTTATATAAGGAGGCCATTGAAAAGAATAGAAATTACCTGAAATATGTTTTGGCAAATCATGAGCGAGAATATCGTGACTATTTCAGGCGTGGCAACTACGTGAAAAAATTATATGAAAAAGGTTTGTAGATTAAAACAGATAATAGATAACTACCTGGATAAGAGGAGTTAATCCGTAGAGGGGGTTGACTGAATATTTACGCTTTGATTAATCAAGTGAAGGTAAGGAAATTGTGTAGAGTTGACTAAAAAAAAATAATATAGTATAATGAGAAAATATGGCTTTGAATAAAGAAACAAAAACCAAATTGATACCATTTCTCTTGATTGCCGTTGTCGGAATAGGTCTTGCTCTCTGGTTAAGCATTGATTCTAAAAAACAAAGCCCTGCAGCCATCTCTCCTTTGAAGAAAGAAAGGACAATTATGGAGAAGGAAACCTTTCCGGAAAACAAGATTATTCTCTCTAAAGAAGATGCAGAGACTATCGCCACACTGGCCAGTGAGAAACCGATGCCTGCCAATATTCAACCTTTAGCCAAAGATGACATTGCCTTCTTGTCTGAAAATGACATTATCGATGAGAAAGAATCTGAAACTCTCCTTGAAGTAGAGGATTTATTAAAAGGAGAGAAGTGAAATGATTGCAATAAAAAAAGTTGGATTAGTTAGTCTCTTGTCTTTGCTCCTATTAAGCTCTTTTTCCACTGCTGCCAATCCATGGACCAGAGAAATAGAAATTACCATTACTCCTGACAAAGAAGTATATGGAGTAGAAGAGAAAGCCTTCTTTACTATAGAGATGAATCGTGATGGTAAACCGGTGATGATAAGGCCAGAACAGATAGAGGCTACCTTCCCTGATGAATCAGTAACCCTTACCCAGATTGCTGAAGGTATATATATCTACACTACTCCCGAACTCATTGAACTGGGAAATTACACTCTCTCGGTTACTGTCCGCTCCTATGAAGGGATAAAAAGCATAGAGAAGTTAGAGAGAATAAAACAAAGATTTGAGGAAAAGATTGAATGGCTAAAAAAATTAAAAGAGAAAGTCAAAAAGGAAAGAGAGAAACAATGTATAGATAGAATAATCGCTATTTATCAGAGAATTATTCAAAGAATAGAATCTTCTATCGAGAGAATTAGGGAAAGAAGTATAATTGGAAGTAACTCCTGCACAATCACTGTAAAAATAAAATATACCCAGGAAATGGAAAAAGCACTTGAAGCAGGAAATTGGGCAGACATTTACACCTATGCCGAGACTTTAAGACAAGAAGGCTCAAGAGCAACTCCTGAATTAATAGAAGCATTTAAAGATAAAGAGAAAGAACCCATCTTCCGCAAAATGATACTAGAAATAATAGAAGAGATAAAAGATAAAGATACTGTAGAACCTCTGATAGAAGTGTTAGAAGATACAGCAGAAGATTCTCATATCAGAGCAGAAGCAGCCTTTACCTTAGGGGAAATAGGAGATGAAGAGGCGCTAAATTCTTTAATAGAGGCTACGGAAAATTCTGATGAGACAATACGGGAGAGTGCTGCTTCAGGGTTAGGTTTGTTAGGAGGAGAAGAAGTTATCCCTATCCTCTTAAATCTTCTGAGTGATGAGAGCGATGGAGTTCGTATGAGCGCAGGGGCTGCTTTAGCCCACCTCAAAGTAGCAGAAGCTCTAACTAAGTTTACAGATTTACTGAAGAATGATTCTAATGAAACTCTCAGGGGAAGGGCCGCTATATGGATAGGTTCCCTGGAAATAAGTAATGGCGTACCTGCATTGATAGAGGCCCTGAATGATAAAAGCGAGTATGTAGTTAATAATGCTGCCATTGGTTTAGGAATGATAAAAGACCTCTCTGCAGTAGATGCTCTCATCCAGATTTTAGATAAAAAAGGACTGATAAGAATATATGCGGCAGATTCTCTGGCAAAGATAGGGGATTTAAGAGCAAAACAATCCATCGCTTCTGCTATAGAAGAGGAAGAAGATACCTGGGGGAAGAAGAAATTAAAGCAAGCCTATAAGGAATTAACCGGAGAGGAATACCAGGGATGAGAAGAATGAAAAAAGTAGTTATCTGCCTTCTCCTATTAGGAATAATAGGTAGATTTGTGTTTCTGGCCTCAGACTGGATAAGATGTAAAAAAATTCAGAGAATGGGTCTAACCGGGAAGATTTTCTTCAGTGGATTTGGAGACAATATTTGTAGTTTAGATTTAAGCACAGGAAAGTGTAGGAGAACCGGTGAAAAAGGAGGCTGGGATGGCGGTCTTGCTCTCTCTCCTGATGGGAAAAAACTTGCTTTTCTATCATCTAAAGAAAAGGAAGGATTAGTAATAATGGATTTAAAAACAAAGACAAAAGAGCTAATTGCTAAAGCTAAACACGGCATGGATATATCCTGGTCTCCTGATGGGAAAAAACTTAGTTATTGGTCTAATCGCGAAGAAGGGAGGCATAGAGATTCTTTCACCGGTGTGTGGGAAAATCGTATTGGAACCTTTGTTTATGACCTTGAAAAGAGAGAGGAAAAATTCCTGGGAGAACAAATTCCCAATCCCTGGTTAGGACTTTCTCCGGATGGTAAGAAGATTGTTTTCGGAAATGAGAAGAATAGTATACGGATTAAGGAAATAGAGGAAATGATCCGCAAAAAAGGAGAATATGACGATGGAATTACCAATATCAAACAACTTGTCTTTCCTGTCTATCCCCAGAAAGGAGCAGCTATAAACTGCCAATGGGCGCCAGACGGAAAGAAGATAATTTTTGAAATGGATCATAGTATAAGTATAATGATAGAATTTTGTGGTTTTGATTGGATATGTATAATTAATAGTGATGGCACAGAGGAAAGAATTCTCAAAAAATTTTTTTGGTTCAGCGGTTAACTGAAGGAAAATTATGGAAAAGAAAATGGAAAAAATTAGGCTATTTTTACTGCTTGCTTTAGGTTTTTGTCTTTTATACCAACCTCTTTATGCAGATGAACCATTAATATATGATGGTCATGTGGTAGTTTTTGAAAAAGGGGATGTTGTATATTGTAGAGGCACAGCACTTATTACGAAATGGCTTGGGCATACCGGGATTTTCTACGGCTGGCCATATCAATGGCATATAGAGCCTTATGTAGATATTCCGTATCTACCACCGAGTATGGAGCCAGACCCCGGTAAACACCATCATCTCCACTATACTACTATTGAAGCTCTTTGCTATAAGGGCTACAACGAACGTACTCACGAATCTTATAGGATTCGTAGTGTAAGAGCAAGTGATATACAACGTTTTCTGGCCTGGGGTTCCGAATTCTGGGGAGTTCGGAGAGCCAATTTAAGTGCTCTCCAGAGAAAAAAGATTGTGCAAACAGCAAGGGAGCAATTGAGAGCTCGCTATCATCTCTTCTGGGGCTATAAAAACCCTGGCTCTCCTATAGGATGGAATGACTCATTCCGTTGCGATGGTCTCGTAGAATATTGTTACGAGCAAGTTGGGATAGACCTCGTTCCTGGAGATACCTGGCGCTCACTTAGTCCCTTAAAGCAAATGAATTCTCCTCTCTTTGTAGAGAGAACAAAAGCAGACCCTCCTGAAATCAGTGAGATTTGTCTCAAGGATGAGGGAGGAGAAATAATTGAGCTTAATCAGCAAGGACGCTATGAAGTCCAGGGGACAATAAATATTGAATTTTCAGCCACAGATGGGAGAGCAGGTTCCGGATTGAGTATCGCAGAACTCTGGCTTGGAGAACCGGATGATACTCCCTACGAATTACCAGGGGAGAGAATATATAAAAGCGATGCTAAATATGATATAGATAATGTCTATGCTACCTTTTTTGATACCACCTCTGTAGAGGTAGGGGAATATACTCTTTATGTTAGAGCTTATGACCAGGCAGGAAATGGTTCTAAATTATCAAGAGATATCCTTGTAAAAGAAGGGGAAGAAGAACCTCCAGTTATTTTTTAAATGAAAAAAGTGGTATAATGAGAAAATATGGCTTTGAATAAAGAAACAAAAAATAAGATTATTGCCGAGGCTGCTCGCCGCGAAAAAGATACCGGGTCTCCGGAAGTCCAGATTGCCCTTTTTACTAAAAGGATTGAGGAATTAAGCGAGCATTTTAAGAGGCAAAAAAATGACTATGGTTCTCGGCGCGGTTTACTTATCCTCATCGGAAAGCGCCGAAAATTGCTCAATTATTTAAAAAGAGAAAGTCTGGAAAGATACGAAAAAATAATCAAGAAGATGGGAATGAGAAAATGAAAAAAGAAATCAAAATAAACGACTTGCCCTTAAGTATTGAAAGCGGCAACATTGCCAAACAAGCCGACAGCGCGGTAACCGTTCGTTATGGAGATACGGTTGTCTTTACCGCAGTAGTAGGTTCAAAAGAGCCCAAAGAAGAGGTGGATTTTCTTCCTTTGCTCGTAGATTACCGGGAGCATACCTCCGCCGCAGGCAAATTCCCCGGCGGTTTCTTTAAACGCGAAGGACGACCCAGCGAGAAAGAGATTCTCACCAGCCGCCTTATTGACCGAAGTATCAGGCCTCTTTTTCCCGAAAATTATAAAAATGAAATTCAAGTCAATTCCTTTGTTTTTTCTGCCGATACGGAAAATGACTCCGATATCCTTGCGCTCATTGGCGCCTCAACCGCTTTGTCCGTTTCTAAAATTCCATTTCTTGGCCCGATCGGAGTAGTCAGGGTAGGTTATGCGGATAACAAATTTATCATTAATCCTACTTTCCCCCAATTAGAAGAAAGTAAACTTAATCTGGTGGTAGCGGGGACCGAGACTTCAATCATTATGCTTGAGGGAATGAGTTCTTTCATATCTGAGGATTTAATTTTAGAAGCCATTTCTCTTGCTCGAAAATCAATTGGCCTGCTGGTTAACGTCCAGAAAGAATTTGAAAGTAAAAAAGAAAAGAGGATTCCTTCCTGCCGAGAAAGCAATCCCAAACTATGGGCCGAAATGGAAAAAGAATTTTCTCCTAAAATAAAAGACGCTTATAATTTCCCGGGGAAAGGGGAAAGAGATAATTTCTGGAGAAACCTTTCTTCAGAAACCTTGAAGAAATTTGCTTCCTTTGAAGAAAAGACCGTAAAACAATTCCTTGAAGAAATTAAAAAAGAAAAAATCCGAAAACTGATTTTAGACACCGGAAAAAGGCTGGATGGGCGAAAATCTAATCAACTGCGGGAAATTTCCTGTGAAATAGGGCTTTTGCCCCGCACCCATGGTTCAGCGCTCTTTACCCGCGGAGAAACGCAGGCTTTAGCTCTGGTAACCCTGGGAACAACCAGCGATGAACAGATTATGGATACTCTTTTCGAAGAATCCTCAAAGCGATTTATGGTTCACTATAATTTTCCTGCTTTCTCAGTAGGAGAGGTTCGCCCTAACCGTGGCCCTGGCCGGAGAGAAATTGGCCATGGAATTTTAGCGGAACGGGCTCTTTCTGCCGTGGTGCCGTCAGAAGAAGATTTCCCTTATACTGTTCGCGTGGTCAGCGAGACTCTTTCCTCCAACGGTTCTTCCTCAATGGCTACTGTTTGCGGGGGCTCTTTGGCTTTAATGAATGCCGGCGTTCCCGTTAGTTCTGCCGTAGCCGGAATCTCCGTGGGGCTTATTCAGGAAGGAGAAAGAAAAATAATTCTTACGGACATTGCCGGAGAAGAAGACCATTTTGGTAATCTTGATTTAAAAATTGCCGGGACCTCCGAGGGAATTACCGCCATTCAGATGGATGTAAAATCCGCTTTAATCAGTGAGGAAATTTTAAAGCAAGCCTTTTTTCAGAGTAAAGAAGCGCGGCTTGAAATCTTAAAAAAGATGTCCGCGGCCATCTCCCAGCCCCAAAAATCCCTTTCCCCTTATGCCCCTAAGATTATTAATTTACAAATACCGGTGGAAAAGATTGGATTACTCATTGGCCCGGGAGGAAAAACCATCAGAAAAATTATCAGCGAAACCGGAGCTAAAATTGACGTTAACGATGAGGGAGAAGTAAAAATTGCTTCTACCGAGCAAAAAAAAGGAGAAGAAGCTTTGGAAAAAATTAAAGCCCTGGTTGAAGAAGCAGCCGTTGGCAAATTCTATGCCGGGAAAGTAACCAAGATTATGCCCTTCGGCGCCTTTGTTGAAATTCTTCCCAAACAAGAAGGCCTTATTCATATTTCGGAACTTGAGCATAAACATGTCGATAAAGTTGAGGACGTGCTTAAAGTCGGAGATAAAGTGAAAGTTAAAGTAATTAAAATTAATGAGGGTAAGATTAGTTTGAGCAGGAAACAAGCTTTGCCAGATGCAAAAAAATGATGAAATTCTCTATATCAAAAGGATTAATAAATTTAAATTGCCTCTTCCTGCCTACCATAAAGGAAATGGGCTTGACTTAAGAACATCCCAAAATATTACCCTTAAACCGGGGAAAAAAGTTCTTGTTCCTACGGGTTTTTCTATCGCTCTCCCTAAAGATTCTATCGGTTTAATTAAAGACCGCAGCAGTTTAGCAAAAAAAAGCCTGCATGTTCTCGCCGGGGTTATTGACGAAGATTATCGGGGAGAAATCGGGATTCTCCTGATTAACCTGGGGAAAGAAACTTTCCATGCCGAAAAAGGTTCCCGGATTGCCCAACTTCTAATTCTGCCTACCAAAAAAGTAAAAGTCGTTGAAAAGAAAAAACTTTCCTTAACTTCCCGCGGGAAAAATGGTTGGGGTAGTTCCGGCTTATCGTAAAATGGTTCTGGAAGAAAGTTATTTAAAGAAATTAAAGGTTGAAAACCGTCAGCTCCGGCAGTGGAAACATCAACTTTCTTTAATCTTAAAATTTGGTCAAAAGATGAACGCTAATCTCAACACAGAAAGTTTATTGGAACTTATTGCTGATAAAACAAGGGAGTTACTTCGGGCAGAAAGATGTAGTTTGTTTTTGCTGGATAAGGAAAAACAGCTATTATGGAGCAAAGTAGCTCACGGAATGGGCGGTAAGAAGTTTAATCTTACGCTTGATAAGGGTTTGGCTGGCTATGTAGCCACTACGGGAAAGGTGGTGAATGTACGTGATGCTTACGCTAATCCTCGTTTCAATCCAGAGCTGGATAAGAAAACCGATTTCAGAACCCGAACTGTTCTTTGCCTGCCGATGAAGAACCATCTGGGAGAAGTAATTGGTGTCTTCCAGGTATTAAACAAAAGAGGGGGACTTTTCACCCCGCCAGACCGGAATTTGTTACAAATATTTTCCTCCCAGGCCGCCGCAGCAATAGAAAATAGCCAACTTTATGAAAATTTAAAAGAGAGTTTTGACAGTTTTGTCTGGACTTTGGCTGCCACTATCGATGCCCGGGATCCAATGACCGCCGGTCATTCCCGCCGGGTTACCGAATATTCTCTGGCTATTGCCAAACAATTAGGAATTGGGAAAGAGAAATTAGAATTGCTAAAATATGCTTCTATCCTCCATGATTTAGGTAAAATTGGAGTGCAGGAAGCGGTGCTTACCAAGCCGGGACGTTTAAGCAAGCAAGAATACAAGCATATCCAAACTCATGCTGCTCTCACCAGAAAAATTTTAGAAAGGGCCAATTTTCAACGACACCTTAAGGAAATTCCTCAAGTAGCAAGCAGCCATCATGAAAGGGTTGACGGAGAAGGATATCCGGAGAATCTTAAAGGGGAAGATATTCCCTATTTGAGTCGGATTATGGCCATCGCTGATGTTTTCGATGCCATTACCAGCAGACGTCATTACCGGGACGCAATGCCCATCAAACAAGCTTTATCTCTAATAAAGGAAGGAACCGGTACCCATTTTGATCCGGTTTGCGTGGAAGGATTTATGAAAATCCCGTTAAATAAACTGATTAAGATAATTAAATCCGATGTGGTAAGTCACTTTAAAGAAGAAGACCTTAAATTGTTATCCAACTATAAGACAAGCCAGTTCCTGGAGATGTTGAAAAAGGAAAATTCCTCTTTATCTGCAGAACAAAGGAAGGCAATAACAGGGTTTAATCGCTATTACAACCGGCAAATCGAAAAGCAAATTAACAACAAGGAAAAAGGGGGAAAGATGGGAAAGTTCGCCTAGAATACTGGCGAATCAAGCGAATCCGCCTAGTAGTATTGGAGGAAAAGATTAATTAATATTTCATTCCCCTTTTTTCTCAAAAGGGGTGTCCCGAAGAGACGGGGTATTTTTCCCTTTTCCCCTCTGTTTTCCATTTTCCCTTAAGTAGTTGGTCGCTGCAACTTTGAAATTCCATACAAAGATTTATATAGAAAGATGACGAAGAATAATTCAAGTCTTTCGGCAAAGGCTTCGGCACGAGCGAATAGTGCAAAGCAGAATTCACCCGGCAAAGTTTGGTTATCTTTGAATCTTATTGTTCTGGCTCTATTCTCCTTGTCTCTTTCCAATTTAGTTATCCTGTTTGCCCTGGATAATTTTAAACGACAGAGAGAAGAGATGGTTTCTGGTCAAATTGAGAAAAGAGGAATAAAAGAGAAGAGTGTTTTGCAGGCATTGAGAAATGTTCCCCGCCATCTCTTTGTCTCTGAAGAACTGCAATCTCTGGCTTATGCCGATCGACCTTTACCGATTGGCTACGGGCAGACCATCTCTCAACCTTATATTGTGGCTCTAATGACCGAACTTCTTAATCTAAAACAGGGGAATAAAGTTTTGGAAATAGGAAGCGGTTCAGGTTATCAGGCCGCCATCCTTTCCGAGATTACCCAAGAGGTATATACGATAGAAATAATTGAAGAGTTGGGAGAAAGTGCTAAAAAGAGGCTGAAAGATTTAGGTTATCAGTCGATAAGATGTAGGATTGGCGATGGTTATTATGGATGGGAGGAGTATGCTCCTTTTGATGGGATTATGGTTACCGCAGCCGCTACCCATATTCCTCCTTCTTTAATCCGGCAATTAAAGAAAGGTGGAAAGATGTGCATTCCGGTGGGCGACCCTTTCTTAACCCAAAACCTTATTCTGATAGAAAAGGATCAAGAAGGCAATCTTAAGACAAAAAATATCCTTCCGGTAAGGTTTGTTCCCTTTGTAAGGTAATAGCATATCTTGCTTTACTAAAATGTTTTTATTTTCGGTATTCTCCATTTCTGCTGGAATAATTTCCTACGAGATTTACCTGATGAGGGTCTTTTCTTATATCCTCTGGCACCACTTCGGCTATATGGCAATCAGTGTTGGGCTCTTAGGCTTCGGAGTAAGCGGTGCTTTTATCTCTATCTTTAAAGAAGGACTTTTGAGAAAATTTCCTCTTTCCTTCTTTCTTTCCAATTTCCTCTTTGGTCTAACCACTCTCTCTTCTCTAATTCTTATTCAGAAGATTCCTTTCTCTCCCTTTCTTTTGGTCTGGTATGGAAAGCAATACCTCTACCTTCTCTTGGTCTATCTCCTTTTGCTCATTCCTTTCTTCGCTGGTGCACTCTCCATCGGACTGGCTCTGACAAGATTCAAAGAGAGGACCAATAAGGTTTACGGAGCCAACCTTTTGGGCTCTGGATTTGGAGCGTTATTAATTATCTTTATCTCCTTTATCCTTCCTTTAGAAAGGGGTATTTTCTTGATCTCCTCTTTAGGCTTTTTTGCCGCTTTACTTCCTTTTTGTAGTTGCTCCATTTGTGAAGCAAACTTGTGGATGAGACGAAGAAGGAAAACCTTCCTTGCTTTAACTCTTTTCTTTCTCCTTACCTTCCTTTTTGCTGATCTTTCTCCATTCATTCAAATCTCTCTTCTTCCTTCAGAGTATAAAGGGATAAGCAGAACCTTAAATCTTCCTTCTTCCAGAATTACTTTAAGAAAGTTTTCTCCCTTAGGAATTGTCGAGGTAGTAGAAAGCCCTTTTATTCGGGAGGCTGCCGGCCTCTCTTTAAATTTTCAGGAAGACCTTCCTGCTCAGGCACTCCTCTTTCTTGATGGTGAAGAGGTTGGTCCAATTAGCCGCTTTGATGGAGATACCTCTAAAATCTCTTTTGTTAATTATCTCACCTCAGCTCTTCCTTATCACCTTTTATCCGAACCAACTCTCCTGATTATTGGAGCAGGTGGTGGAACAGAGGTTTTGAACGGAATTTATCATAAGGCAAAAGAGATTACTGCTTTAGAACTCAACCCACAGATCGTCAGTATTCTGAAAGACGATTACCAGGACTTTTCTGGTTCTCTTTATCAAAGAGAAGACGTAAAACCAATAATTGCTGAAGCCAGAGGCTATCTGGAAAAGGCCGAGAAAGAGTATGACCTGATTTCTCTTTCTCTGCTCGGTTCTTTTACTGCTGCCAGTAGCGGTCTTTACAGCCTCAATGAAACTTATCTTTATACCTTAGAAGCCTTCCAAAAATATATCCAGAGGCTAAAACCAGGAGGAATATTATCGATTACTTCCTGGCTCAAGGAACCGCCCCGGGACAACCTTAAGATTCTCTATCTTCTATCTGAAGCCTTAGCAAGGTCGGGTTTAAAAGGAGAAAAAAGCATCATCTTTATCCGTGGTTTAAGAACCGCCACCATCTTAGCCAAGAAAGGAGAATTTACCCAAAAAGAGATCGAAGAAACAAAGGAGTTCTGCAAGGAGAGACTATTTGAAACTCTCTTCTATCCAGGAATAAAAGAGGAAGACAATCTTCTGAAGGAAGAGACTTATTTTCAAGCCTCCCAAAAGATAATTTCAAAAGATAGAGAGAATTTTTTAAAATTTTATCCCTTCAATATATCTCCTCCTATTGATGATTCTCCCTACTTCTTTCACTTCTTTAAATGGAAATCTTTGCCGCTTCTTTTAAGAACAGCCGGAAAAGAATGGATTCCTTTTTTGGAATGGGGCTATATCGTCCTTATCGCTACTTTAAGTCAGGCGTTGGTCTCTTCTATTTTTCTAATTCTTTTACCTCTCTTCCTCTGCAGAAAAAGATTCAGAATAACCAGAAAGAAGGGGGGTTCTTTCCTCTACTTTTCCCTTTTAGGTTTTTCCTTTATGCTTTTAGAGATGGCTTTTATCCAAAAATTTGTCCTCTTCCTTTCCCATCCCCTTTATGCTACAGGTTTTATCCTTACCTGTATCCTTATTTTTTCTGGTCTGGGAAGTTGCTATGCTAAAAAACTCAAAGGAGGAATAATTACCTCAGTTTTCTCTATAATCTTAATCTCTATCTTTTATCTTCTCTCCCTTAAACCGATCCTTTCCCACTTTCTTAACTTTCCTCTAATCTTTAAAATATTTCTTTCTCTCTTTCTTCTTGCTCCTTTATCTTTCTTTATGGGTATCCCCTTTCCTTTGGGTTTGGAAAGAGCCGGGAGAATAGATGAGAACCTTATTCCCTGGTGTTGGGGAATAAATGGATGCTTTTCAGTAATCGCTACTATTGGCGCAGTTATCTTAATGATGGCCTATGGCTTTCAGATAACAATTATCCTGGCTATTTTCCTCTATCTTTCTTCTGCTTTTGCTAGCCTAAAACTTGGCTAAAGGTATAATATAATCCACAATAGGACAGGTTTTCTCTCCAAGGAAAGAGAAAATTGGAAATTTCCCTCTCCCCGATGGGGAGAGGGTGCAGGGTGAGGGGCAATAATCTTATGGAAAAGCAGGATATCAAAAACTTCACGATAGCGGAATTTGAAAAGCGGCTGGCTGAAATTTCAGAACCTTCTTTCCGTGCCAGACAGATATTAGGCTGGTTGTACCGAAAAGGCGTATCCGATTTCAATCTGATGCATAACCTGCCCAAAAATCTTCAAGAAAGGCTGGATGCCATTTTCTACATTAGCCGGCCACAGGTTCTGGAAATTGCGCAATCAGCCGACGGGACCGAAAAGTTTCTCTTCCGCTTGTCCGACGACAACCTCATTGAGACCGTTCTGATACCGAACCGGGAAAGAGCAACCGTCTGCCTTTCTACGCAGGTCGGATGTAAATACAACTGTGTCTTCTGTGCCAGTGGCCAAAACGGCTTTACCCGAAATCTTACCCTTGCGGAAATTATAAATCAACTGCTCTTTATTCGCTTTGAACGTAATCAAAAAATAACCAATGTCGTCTTTATGGGAATGGGTGAACCCTTTGATAATTATGATAATCTGGTCAGGGCAATCAGCGTTATCAACGACCCCAAAGACATATCTATCGGCGCCCGTAAAATCACCGTCTCCACCTGCGGAATTATACCGGGGATAGAACGTTTTCAAACCATCGGCCGGCAGGTGGAACTGTCGGTTTCCCTCAATGCGGCCGACGAAGAACTGCGGAGTAAACTTATGCCCGTCAACAAAAAGTATCCCCTGGAAGAATTGATCTTGACCCTGGCTGATTATACCAAAAAGACTGGAAGGGTCATCACCCTGGAATACCTGTTGGTTAAGAAC
>Ga0210042_1001049_pt1 | contig 23724 bp, 17 predicted proteins | sample CryGeymeta201518_FD_183982 | JGI IMG/M metagenome (GOLD analysis project Ga0210042, IMG submission 183982) | Groundwater microbial communities from Crystal Geyser aquifers in Utah, USA - Crystal Geyser metaG 2015-18 (SPAdes) (version 2) | ecosystem: Environmental > Aquatic > Deep subsurface >... | reverse complement strand
GTCGATGTTGACCACATCATCGGCAATTTCGGGAATTCGCTTCAGGGTATAGATCAGGCTGTCGCGCAGGGTGCGCCAGGCGTATTCGCTGCCCTTGTCGCCACCCGCGATCATCATCGCGACCTTTTTGGCCGGATCATCGATCATCTTGACCGCGGCCACCGAGGCGAACTTCGGCTTGGCCGCCGGCTTATACTGTCCATCGGTGTAGTCGTAATAGAAGATCTGCTTCTTACCGCTGCTCTTGTCGATTTTGTAGAAGCCCTGACGGCTCTTGTTGCCGAGCAGGCCTTTTTCGACCATCTGCTGCAGGAAGGGCGGGATTTTAAAAACGTCGCGTTCTTCATCCTCGGGCAGGTACTGGTAGGAGTTGTTGGCGACATGCACCAGCGTGTCGATGCCGACCAGGTCGGCGGTGCGGAAGGCCGCAGACTTGGGCCTTGCCGTCGCCGGACCGGCGATGCTGTCAACCTCTTCAACCGTTAGCCCCATGTCGAGCATATGCGCGATGCCCTTGAAAATTGCGTAGACCCCGATGCGGTTGGCGACGAAGTTGGCGGTGTCTTTGGCGTAGACGATCCCTTTGCCGAGGCGGCGACTGATGAAGTCGGCCAGTCCCTTGACGGCGGCAGGATCGGTCTGGGCACAGGGGATGATTTCAAGCAGGCGCATATAGCGCGGCGGATTGAAAAAGTGGGTGACGAGGAAATTCTTCTGCACCTGCGGGGGGAGGACTGCGGCCATGTCATTCACCGACAGGCCGCTGGTATTGGTCGACAGGAGAGCGCCCTCGGCCAGATGCGGAACCAGGCTGGTCAGCAGACTCTTTTTGATCTCCATGCGCTCAATGACGACCTCGATCACCCAGTCGCACGCTTTGAGCTGCGGCAGATCGTCGCTCAAATTGCCCAGGGTGATCTGATTCAGATACTGTGGCAGATAAAGGGGGGCGGGCTTGATCTTTTTCAGGGCGTCACGCCCCTCGCGGGCAATGCGGTTGCGCACCTGGGGGTGATCCAAGCTGAGCCCGGCGGCCTCTTCGGCCGTAGTCAGCTGGGTGGGGACAATGTCGAGCATCAGTACGTCGAGCCCGGCGTTAGCCAGGTGCGCGGCGATGGTCGCACCCATGACACCCGCGCCCAAAACGGCGACTTTGTTAATCTGCCTCATGGTTTTCCTCCGTTAGGCTGTTTTTCTTCCGGTGGTTCTTCCAGTTGGTGGTAAAGGTTCTCGATCTTATCGCGGTATTTTTCATAAATTACCTTGCGTTTCATTTTCATGGTCGGGGTTAATTCACCCCCCTCAATGGAAAATTCAGCAGGTAGCAGGGCGAAGTTTTTAATCGTTTCATAAGACGGCAAGTGCTGGTTGACTTCGGCAACGCGCTCTTTGTACAGCTCCAGGGTGCGGCGGCTGGCGACCAGCTCGTTGGTGTCGAGGTAGGGGATTTTTTCAGCCTTGGCAAATTCGAGGATGCGGTCAATATTCGGGGTCAGCAGCGCAACCAGGTAAGGCTTGCGGTCGCCATAGACAAAGGCCTGGGAAATAAACTTGTCGAGGCGCAGTTCATTTTCAACCGCTTGCGGCGCAATGTTCTTGCCGCCGGAGGTGACAATCAGTTCCTTTTTGCGATCGACGATAAAGATATAGCCCTCTTCATCGATGGTGGCGATGTCTCCAGTTTTCAGCCAGCCTTCGGCATCGAAGGTTTCAGCGGTGGCTTGCGGATCCTTGTAATAACCCTTCATCACCTGTGGCCCACGTACCAGCAGTTCACCGTCTTCGGCCAGTTTGGCTTCGGTCTGATCCAGCAGGGTGCCCACTGAGCCGAAGCGCACCTTCCAGGGCGCATTCATGGTCAGAGCCGGGCTGGTTTCCGTCAGGCCGTAGCCTTCAAAGGTGGGGATGCCGATGGTCCACATGAATTCATTGATGCTTTTGTCCAGGGGCGCGCCGCCGGAAATGAAATAGCGCAATCTGCCGCCGAAACGGGCACGAATTTTACTGAACACCAAACGGTCGAACAGCTTGTGCTCAAGACGCAGGCCGAAACTGATGGGAGCAGGGGTAATATAGCGCTTCAGCATATATTCGCGGCCACGGGCGACGGCACGGTGAAACAGCCAACGCTTGAAGGAACTCGACTGGTGGACATTTTCGTAAATGCGCGAATGAATTTTTTCGAACAAACGCGGCACGCTGACCATGATGCTCGGGCGGAAATCGAGAATATTTTCAACCACCTTTTCGACACTTTCGGCAAAGGCGATATGGCAGCCCGACATGAGCGCGGCGTGGTAGCCGGCAGTGCGTTCCAAAACGTGACTTAAGGGCAGAAAACTCAGAAAAACCTCGTCTGGACGGAGACCTTCCAGTTTTTGCAGCCCGATCTTGGCGTTGCACAGCATATTGAACTGGGTCAGCATCACGCCCTTGGGATTGCCGGTAGTGCCCGAGGTGTAGATCACGGTAATCAAATCTTCAGGCGTGATCTGGTCGATCCAGCCTTCGATTTCGGCCTGTTCCTTGTCTGTCAGGGGATAAGAAATTTCCGACAGCTGGTATAGGGGCAGCACCGGCAGTTCGCGTGAACCGAGGAAACGTTCATAGGAGATCACCTGTTCGACCGCCGGAATCTGGTCTCTGACCGCCAGCAGTTTTTCATATTGCAACCGCGTTGAAACGAAAACCACCCGTGCGCCGCTATGATTGATCACATAGGCAGCCTGGCTCCCGGTGTTGGTGGCGTAGATGGGCACACTGATGGCGCGTGCCGCCTGAATACCAATATCTGAAATGGCCCACCCGGCGCGATTCTCGGAAAAGATCGCGACCCGATCACCCGGCGCCACTCCGACCCGCTGCAATCCCCGCGCGGCCATCAGCACCCGTTGGTAGAATTCGGCATAGCTCAGGGTGATGATTTTACCGTATTTCTTGTAGCTAATCGCGGGCCGTTGCGCGTAGAGGCTGGCGCTCTGGCGTAACATGGCGGGAACCGAATTGTACGTGAGTTGCGTCATGGCGCGCTCCTTTTGAAATCTCTTCACCTCAGATGGCCGATCAACCAGCGTTTGTCTGAATATTATGCCACAAAATCGGAGCTTGAGCAGGTTTGGGCTGAATATCTCTGCCCTCAATCTACCCGACGTTTACGTATAGGTCAACTATAAAAATAACAATGTTATTGTTTTTTCTTGGCCCTCCTGCGGTTGCGAACCGCTGGCCATTTCTTGACAGTCCTTCAGCAGCATGATAACCAAGACCAAACTTTTATTGTGGCGTTTCCTTCCTTTTAGAAAGGGTTAAATCTTATGAACCACCACGTTTCGGAGTCCCTCTTCAACCAGGCCAAAACTGTTATTCCCGGTGGAGTTAACAGCCCGGTACGCGCTTTTAAATCGGTGGGCTGCAACCCGTTGTTCATTCAGAAGGCCGCGGGCAGCAAAATTACCGATGCCGACGGCAATGAATATATCGACTATGTCGGTTCCTGGGGGCCGATGATCCTGGGACATTGCCATCCTAAGGTGGTGGAGGCGATTCAGCAGACCGCGGCCAGCGGGGCATCTTTCGGCGCACCGACGGCTCGTGAAACCGAGCTGGCCGAAATGGTCTGTGCCGCCTATCCCAATATTGAAATGGTGCGCATGGTCTCTTCGGGCACCGAAGCAACCATGAGTGCGATTCGTTTGGCCCGGGGCTACACCGGGCGCGATAAAATCCTTAAATTTGACGGCTGTTATCATGGCCATGCCGACAGTCTGCTGGTCAAGGCCGGCAGCGGTCTGGCAACCTTCGGCGTGCCGACATCGCCTGGCGTGCCGGCCGATTTCGCCAAGTACACCCTGACTGCCACCTACAATGACCTGGCGGATGTTCAGCAGATCGTCACGGCCAACAAGGGTGAGCTGGCCTGCATTATCCTGGAGCCCATTGCCGGAAATATGGGCTGTGTGCCCCCGGCACCCGGTTTTCTCGAAGGCTTACGTGCTCTTTGCGATGCCGAAGGAATTGTCCTGATTATCGACGAAGTCATGACCGGCTTCCGGGTGGCTTACGGCGGTGCTCAAGAACGCTTCAACGTGCGTGGCGACCTGGTCTGCCTGGGCAAAATCATTGGCGGCGGGCTGCCGGTGGGGGCCTTTGGTGGTAAAAAAGCAATTATGGAAAACCTTTCTCCCCTGGGCGGGGTGTATCAGGCGGGCACGCTTTCGGGTAACCCTTTGGCCATGAGTGCGGGCATTGCGACTTTGAAGTTGTTGCAGCAAGAAGGCTTTTATCAGCAGCTCGAAGAGAAAAGCCTCTACCTCGAAAAAGGCCTGTTGCAGGCCGCTGCTGCGGCCAAGGTAGCAACCTGCTGGCAGCGGGTGGGTGCCATGTTCTGTACCTTTTTCCAGCCGGGGCCGGTCAATTCGTTCACCGACGCCCTCAACAGTGACACTGAGGCCTTTGGGCGTTTCTTCCGCAGTATGCTGGAAGCCGGGATCAATCTGGCCCCCTCGCAGTTTGAAGCGGGCTTCATGAGCATTGCCCACAGCCAGGAAGATCTGGATCGAACCATTGAGGCCGCGGCCAAAGCCTTCGCCACCCTTGCCGACTGAGGGATGTTCTTTGATGAGAACTGCAACCCCATTGCCCAGGCAGCAGGGTGAGGGCCCTGAACAGACAGTGAAGCAATGATCCGTCAACACACTGTTGCCACCCCCTATATGGTGGGTGACGTTCATTTTTACAGCACCCGCATCGCAGGCGAACTGGTTTTGTTCGATACCGGCCCGCCGACCGAAGCGGCTTGGTCACAACTGCAAAACGAAATCGCCCTGGATGAGCTGCGCCACGTCTTTGTTACCCACTGCCACATTGATCACTGGGGTCAGGCCGCGCGCCTGGCGCGGGAAACTGGCGCAACCATCTATCTGCCCCAGCGCGATGCCGACAAAATTATTCATCATGCAAAACGCATTCAGGGCATGATGGATGTGATGGCGCGTTACGGCTTCACCCCGGCCTATCTCGACCAGTTGCGCGCTGAAATCGACAATGAAGATGTTTTTCCGCCGATTCCGGCCAGCTACGAAATTGTTGAAAATTCGCAGCTGGACAGGCGCTTCGGGCTTGAGGTTCTGCCCTGTCCGGGGCATTCGCAAAGTGATCTGGTCTATCGACTCGGCAATCAGGCCGTTTGCGGTGACGTGCTGTTGCGCGGAATTTTTCAATCGCCGTTACTCGATATCGATCTGCAAACCTTTGCCGGGCGTTTTCATAACTACCGCGCCTATTGTACCAGCCTGGGATCCCTGTTCAGCCTGCGCGATTGTCACATCTGGCCCGGCCATCGTAATCGGATTGATTCGGTGGATGAAACCCTGCTTTTTTACCTGCGCAAGCTGCTGGATCGCGCCCTTAAGCTTCAACCTTTCGCCAGGGAACAGAATATTGCTGCACTGATCAAGCATCTCTTCGACGGCAAGGAGCTGCCCCTTTTTCATACCTATCTCAAAGCCTCGGAAATTATTTTTATGCAAGATTTTCTCGCCGAACCCCTATTGCTGCAAACGGCCCTTGAAAAAGCGGGTCTTTTCGAGGTTTTTGCCGACGACTTCAAGCGCCTTGCCGCCGAGACCAACCCATGAGCGGCCTGGCCAAATTACCTGCCCTCATCGCAGCGGCTCGCCGCTCGCCTTTACGCCTGCGCCTGTTGAATCTCATTCTGAGCTGGTCGATTCCCTTCAACCGACCCCACGGGGTGCGCATCCTTGAACTGGGAACCGATCTGGTTAAAACCAGCGCGCCTTATCGACGTAAAAACCAGAACCATATCCGCGGCATTCACGCCTGCTGTATCGCTACTGTCGCCGAATTTTCCTCGGGACTGCTGTTGCTCTCCCATTTGCAGCCCTCGGCCTATCGATTGATTATGGCGCGGCTCGAAATCGATTATCACTACCAGGCCAAGAGCCGCATCCTCGCCGAAACCCGCCTCAGCCAAGGGCAACTCACTGCTGACATTCTTAACCCCCTGGCAGAATGCGAAAAAATTCTGTTTACCCAAAATACCGAAGTCTATGATGCCGCCCAGAACCATGTTGCCACCGCCCGTGTCACCTGGCAGATTAAACGCTGGGACAGAGTTCAAACCCGTATTTTAAAAGGAGTTCCCCATGAAGCAGATTTTGTTGACTCTGGCCCTGATCGGGCTGTTGATGACCCCGGCCTTGGCCACAGAGGTCGCCGGAGTTAAACTGCCCGACCAAGTCGAAATCGGCGGCGAGCAGCTGCAACTCAATGGCTACGGGATGCGCAAGAAATATTTTTTCAAAATTTATGTCGGCTCCCTCTACACCGCCCAGAAAGCCACCAGCACGGCGCAGGTTGTTGAGGGCACCGGGCCCAAGTTGCTGCGCATGGATTTTCTTTACAGCAAGGTTGAAAAAGACAAGATCGTCGGCGGCTTTGCTGAAGGAATCAAGAAAAACACACCTGCCCTCGTCGATGATCCAGCCATTGTCGAATTTCTCAAGCTGTTTGATAGGGATTTTGTCGCCAAGGATCAGGTCGATCTGGCCATCACGGCCAATAACCAGGTGCAGGTCAGCCATAATGGCCGCCAGCTCGGCACCATTGAATCTGCCAACCTGGCCAGGGCGGTGCTGTTGATCTACCTTGGGAATGATCCCGCCGATGATGAGATGAAAGCCGGAATGCTGGGAAATATCTAAGAGCGACATATTCAGCCATCTAAGGAGTTTTCATGGGGCACCATTCCACCAGCAAAAGCAGTATTGTGCCGCTGATTGATCGGCTCAACAAGTATCCCATCGGGCTGGTGGATAACGCCAAGCTGCGCCAGATTCTGGCCATTCTTTTCAGCGAAGAAGAGGCCTTTATCGCTTCACGCTTTCCCTTGCACGAAGCCACTCTTGAAGAGCTGGCTAAGCGTACCGGCTATGCGGTGGAACCCCTGGCGGCTCTGCTTGAAACCATGGCGAATAAGGGCCTGGTGATCGATATGCCCCACGCAGGCAGGGTTTACTACCTGCTGTTGCCGGGATTGATCGGTTTTTTCGAATTTACCTTCATGAAGCAGCGCGCCGATCTGCCGCTTGTCGAGCTGGCAAGATTGATGCGGGACTACCTCAATGAAGATCCGGAAAAGGGTCAGGCGCAGGAGTTCTTCGGCAGCAAGACTCCTTTGACCCGCTCTTTGGCCTACGAAGAAACTATCCCGGTTAGTTCGCAGGTCACCAGCTATGCGGGGGCGCGTGAGATCATCCGTCAAGCGGGTGGCGGTGCCGTCGGGCTCTGCTACTGTCGCCACAAAAAACAGCATTTGGATGAAACCTGCACCAAGGGCGCGCCGGTCGAAGGAATTTGCATTTCCCTAGGCAGCGCGGCCCAATTCATGGCGCGCCGCGGTTTCGCCGAAGAACGCTCGGTTGACGAACTCCTGGCGGTGATCGACACCGCCCGGCAACACAACCTGACCCACATCACCGACAACATTCGCCACAAGCCAAGCTTTATCTGCAACTGCTGCTCCTGTTGCTGCGAACTGCTGGCCGGGGTTCAGGTTGGCTATCATCAGGGCATCGGTAAAACCGGTTTCAGGGTTGCGGTTAAACGCGAGAAATGCATCGGCTGCGGGCTCTGTGTCCGGGCCTGCAACGTTAAGGCGCTGAAATTGGCAGCAACCGGTGAAGCGCGCACCCTGAAAATCGCAGAAAACATCTGCCTCGGTTGTGGTGCCTGTATTTCCACCTGCCCCCAAGCGGCCCTCAGCATGGTAGCAACCCGCGCCCCCCTCATTCCACGGCAGAAGAAAGAGCTTTTTCAGCAGATCTTGAAAGAAAAAAAACGCCTGACACCCTTCGTGATCGATGGCGTCAAGCAAAAGCTTGGCAAGTTGTTACCTTAAACATCTGCCAACACCGCGAGAATCGCATTTTCAATAGAGACAGAAAAATCCTTCAGCCCTCTCAGGCGCCAACTCTTACCCCTTAGCCTTCTCGCCCAGGTGAAGAGATTTCTGCAGGTGGTATCAAAGCAGAATTTTAAAAGACGAAATGCGCCTGAGGGTGCGAAAAAGGCTATTATTTTTTGCTCATGTGCAAATATTTTTGCCTCTGGATTGTAAAGCCGAAAAACTGTGTTAAGTTTGGGCTTTCCTGCTAAATGTCTGCGTTATCCCAACTTTGGAGAATTTTATGCCTGCGTCTGCCGGGCACTCCCTTTCTGTTCGTCTTTGCCTGGCGGTTAGCCTCAGTTTACTAGGTTTTCTTGCCAACAACCTGCCCCTGCCCATTGGCTTTACGGTGGCCTTTGTGTTTGGCAGTATTTTCAGTGTTATGGCGGTTCGCTGTTTGGGGCTTTCCTGGGGATTTGCCGTCACTTTGCTGGTGTCCAGCTCTACCCTGGGGCTGTGGAATCATCCCTATGCCATGATGGTTTTTACCCTTGAGGGTTTGTGGGTTGGCCTGGCGTTGCGCCGTGGATGGCGCAACCTGCTGCTGATTGATGGCCTGTTCTGGCTACTGATCGGCGCCCCGCTTACGACCCTGTTTCACGGGTCTTTTCTGGGGCTGGGGGTTGAGATTGCGCTGGTGGTTGGCCTGAAACAGGGTCTGAATGGGGTCTTCAATGCGCTGCTGGCCGATATTTTCCTGCACCACAGTGCTTTGGGGCATTGGTGTCTGGCGCAACGACGTTCGCTGGTGTCCTTTGCCACCAGCAGTTTTCACCTGCTGGCCTTTGCGGTTTTAGCTGCGGGCCTGGGTCTGATGCTTTTGACCAGTCACCTCGAAATTGCGCGTTTCCATGAGCGGATGATTGCCGATATCACCGGGGTGCAGCTCGACGTTGAGCAGCAACTGGCCGCACATCCCAGCGCCGAGTTAACGGCGGACAGCGTTGCGCACCCCGGTATTGAAAACCAACTGGCGCATATTCTTACCGGCCCTTATCAGCGCCAGGGTCTGATGATAAGCTTACTTGATGCGCAGGGGCGGGTTATTGCCAGTTCGAGCCCGACCCACCCACCCGGCAAACGCATTCAGCAAAACGCGCTCCTGTCCCGGCCATTGCAAGACGATATTTCTCTGCAATTTCCGCGCAGCAGGTTTCCGAACAGCACCATGCAAAGCTGGCTGCACGCCAGTTACACCCGCCGCGTGCCTCTTGCTAAGAGTTCATGGACCCTGCTGATCGAATATCCCCTGGCCCCCATGCAACAACTTTTTTATCACCAGACACTGGTCAACCTCAGCTACTTATCCCTGATCCTGCTGATGGTCATTGCCCTGGGCTGGTACCTGAGTAGTTTGGCAACGCGTTCCTTGCAGAACCTGGCGGCCAAAACCCGCAATCTGCCCGAGCGGCTTTCACGGAATGAGGTTCTGGTGTGGCCGGAGTCACCCTATGGTGAAATTGACTCATTAGTCCAAAATTTTCGCGATATGATCCAGATCCTGAAGACCCAGTTCGATGAACTGGAAACGGCCCATCAGCAGCTTGCAAGCCAGGCCGCTGCCGACAGCCGACAGCTGTCGGAAATCACCCACGAGCGTGACATCATCCTCGAAACGGCGCCCATCGGCATTGCCCGGGTAAGAAAGGGCCAACTGGTATGGATCAACCAGACCCAGGCTGAAATCAGCGGCTATCCAAGGGAAGAGATTCTGGGAAAACCCACCCAGAGCTTCTACACCCGGCCGGGTGATTTTGAAAAATTGCGCCAGGATTCCCGCCGGGTGCTCGCCCGCGGAGATGCCTATGAAACCGTCGTCGAAATGACGAAAAAGCATGGCGAACGGATTTTTGTGCGCTTAATCGGCAAGGCGATTGATCCCCAGAATCCCAGCCATGGCTCCCTGTGGCTGTCTGAAGATATCAGTCAACGCCGGGAGATGGAAGAACGCCTGCGGGAAAGTGAAGAGCGCTTCAAGGCGATGTTCGATCATCACAGCGCCAGCATGTTGCTGGTCGATCGGCAAAACGGGGCGATCGTCGCGGCCAATCAGGCGGCGGCCAATTTTTACGGCTACCCGCGCGAAACCCTGCAACAGATGAAAATGAGCGATCTGTACGTGCTGGATGATGCCCAGGCGGCAGAAGAGATGAAACTGGCTCTGCGCGAAGAACGCGATTACATGATCTTCCCCCATCGGTTGGCCAGCGGAGAAACCCGCACGGTTGAAGTTCACGCCACCTCCCTGGAAATTCAGCACCGCCCCCTGCACTTTTCGGTGATCCACGACATTACCCAGCGCGTGCAGTTTGAAGCCGAGCTCAAAGAAGCCAAGGCCCAGGCCGAAGCGGCGAATTTGTCCAAAAGTCAGTTCCTGGCCAACATGAGTCATGAAATTCGCACGCCCCTCAACGGCGTCATCGGCATGGCCCAGCTGCTGGCAATGTCCAAGCTCAACAGCGAACAGCAAGCCTATGTCGAGGGGCTGAAATCCTCCAGCACCGGGTTGCTGGCCCTGCTGAATGACGTGCTTGATCTGGCCAAGATTGATGCCGGTAAAATTGAACTTCAACCCCAGGCTTTCAGCCTGACAAACTGTTTAAATGAATTAGTCCTGCCGCAGAAATCATTGATGTCGGCCAAGGGACTGGAGTTCCAGCTGCAAATTGATCCGGAGATTCCACCCCGTTTGTTGGGCGATCAGTTGCGCATTAAACAGGTGCTGTTGAATTTACTGAATAATGCGATAAAGTTTACCGTTGTTGGCAAAATTGCATTGACTGTGCGACTTGTGTCGCAGAATCAGGCCGCGGTTCTGGTGGAATTTTCCCTGCGCGACACCGGCATCGGCATATCCCTCGCGGCCCAGCAGGAAATTTTTAAACCCTTTGTTCAGGCCGACGGCAGTACCACGCGGCGTTTCGGTGGCACCGGCCTGGGCCTTTCCATCTGCCAGCGTCTGGTTGAACTCATGGGTGGCCGTCTGTCAGTGGAAAGCGCCCGTGATCGCGGCAGCTGCTTCCGGGTTGTTCTGCCCTTCAGCACGCCCGACGACAATGTTAGCTGGGACGATAATCCCGTCGAAGAGCCCTTGATATGGAATGGCCCAAAACCGCGGATTCTCTATGTTGAAGATGACCCCCTCAGCGCACGGGTGGTCAAGACCATGCTCAACAAGCTTGGGCTGGCGGTGATGTGCGTCAGAAACGGCCAGGAATGTCTCATTGCCCTCAAAGCCAGCCCTTATGATCTGGTGTTGATGGATATTCAAATGCCGGTCATGAATGGCAGCGAGGCCCTGCAGGCCCTGCGCGAAAACCCGCAAACGGCGCAGATTCCGGTTATTGCTATTACCTCTTTTGCCCTGAGAGGAGAGAAAGAAGAATTTATTCAAGCCGGCTTCAATGGTTTTGTCTCCAAGCCGGTTGAGCTGAAAGAGTTGCTGCGCGTCATGCACCTGATCCTGGGTACATAAGCAGGCCAGGCGAAACGACCTGGGCAACTGGATTGCATTGATAATTTATGCTGGATAAAATATCACTCAAACTTTTCAAATTCCGACGCAGTGCTCGGTGGAGATCTTATGGAAAAACGCTTTCAAATTCTGGTCGTCGATGATGAACCGGTCAATCTGCAGATGGTCAATTCCGCCCTGCATCAGGATTATGATATTGCCATGGCGCGCAGTGGCTATGAGGCCATTTCCCGGTTGAAGGAGGTGAACCCCGATCTGGTACTGCTTGATGTGATGATGCCCGATCTCAATGGTTTCGACGTCTGCCGCATGCTCAAGGCCGAACCCTCCTTTACCAATACCCCCGTTATTTTTCTGACCGCGATGAATTCACAGGAGGGCGAGGCCGAAGGGCTTGACGCCGGCGGGATCGACTATCTGGCCAAACCGATTAACTTTGCGCTGTTAAAGTTGCGGGTGCGGAATCATCTGGAACTCAAAAGCCAGCGCGATTTACTGGTGCAACAAAAGACCGAACTGGAAGAAGCCCTGGCCCAGATCAAGACCCTGGAAGGAATTTTACCCATCTGCATGTACTGCAAATCCATCCGTAATGATCAGGATGCCTGGCTGCGCATGGAAGAATATATGGAACAACATTCAGACGCCCGCTTCAGTCACGGCATCTGTCCCGACTGTCTGGAAAAACATTATCCGGGCAGAAAATTTAAAAGCTGAAGATCGCGAGAAAGGGCTTCGTGCTTCACCTGTCCCCTGGTGTTTAAATCATGCCGAACCACAGATGAACACAGATTTTTTTTAGAGGCCGTTAACGCATTCGGTTGTTGGCTTATTCTTATGGATCGCGCGCTTTAAGAATTTTATCTGTCTCGATTTGTGTGCATCTGTGTTCAAGGCCGTTGATGACTCTTACTTCTCCAGTTGAGGTCGGTTAGATCTTGTTTTTTCATCTTCGGCGAAAGGAAATGACGCATGGAAGCCAAAAAGAAAAAAAAATCTGCGGCTATCTTTGAGCCGATCCTCCCCAGTTACTACGTTGGCATTGGTGCTTCAGCAGGCGGTCTTGAGGCGATTGAGCAATTTTTTACCCATATGCCGGTCGACAGCGGCATGGCCTTTATTGTGGTGCAGCATCTGTCGCCCGATTACAAAAGTTTGATGGTTGAACTGCTGTCAAAAAAAACCAGCATGCCGGTGGCGCGTGCCGAAGAAGGCATGCTGGTGGAGGCCAATCACGTTTATCTGATTCCGCCCAAGAAAAACCTGACAATTTTTCATGGCAGGCTGTTGCTCGCCGATCAGGAGTTGGTTCGCGTTATTAATCTGCCCATCGACATTTTTCTGCGCTCTTTGGCCGAGGATCAGTCTGAAAAGACCGTGGCCATCATTCTGTCGGGCACCGGCAGTGATGGCATGCGTGGTGTGCGCACGGTCAAGGAATGCGGCGGCATTGTCATGGTGCAATCAGAAGAAAGCGCCAAATTCGACGGCATGCCCCGCTCGGCCATTTCCACCGGCTTGGCCGATTTTATTCTGCCCCCCGAAAAAATGCCTAGTCAGCTCCTCGCCTTTGCCAAGCACCCCTACGCCAGCAATGAACGCTCTGAAATTCTGTTATCCGACGAAGACGGCCTGACGCGCATCTTTTCCCTGTTGCGCGAACGCTGCAAAATCGACTTTACCTATTACAAACCCAGCACGGTGACGCGGCGCATCGAACGGCGCATGACCATCAATCAGACCGAAAGCATTAAAGATTATCTCAACTACATGCTCAATTATCCCAGCGAAGTCGTGGCCCTCTATCGGGAACTTTTAATCGGGGTCACCTGTTTTTTCCGTGATCAGGAGGCTTTTGACTACCTGGCCGCAGACGTGTTGCCGGAAATTATGCGCAATGCCGGTAAACGTGAAGTCCGTTTTTGGGTTTCGGCCTGTTCCACCGGCGAAGAGGCCTACTCCCTGGCCATTCTGGCCCGGGAATGTATGGATCAGCTTGGACTGAATCGTGATGTAAAAATTTTCGCTACCGATATTGACCGTGACGCGGTACAGTTTGCCGCCACCGGCTCTTACCCCGAAAGCATTGCGGCCGATCTATCATCCCAGCATTTAAGCAAATATTTTCACAAACGCGACGATAATTTTCAAATTTCCCGCCAGATCCGCGAAATGGTGGTTTTTGCCCAGCATAATCTCATTAAAGACCCGCCCTTTACCAACATTGATCTTTTAACCTGCCGCAATATTTTGATTTACCTGCAACCGGTTTTACAGCGTAAAGTGATGGAATTTTTCAACTTTCCCCTGGCTAAAGGCGGGTTTCTTTTTTTGGGCAGCAGCGAAACCACCGGTGAAATGGGCGATTTGTTCGAACCCCTGCATCAGAAGTTTAAAATCTATCGCACGCGCGGCAGAATTCTGCACACCGGTGAGATTCAGCGGGCGCCTTCAATTACCGATACCCGTTATCGGCAGATGAAGGGCCAATTTACCGCGGCAAGACGCCTGTTGGGCACCAGCGAAGACGAACATTTGCTCGAACGGTTTTTGCAGGCGGCCAGTGAAGATTTTCTGCCCCTGGCCCTGATCGTCAACGAGCAGCTGGAACTTTTACGCATTGTGGGTGAGGCCGACGGCTTTCTCAAATTGCCGTCAGGGCATCTGGTCAACGACATTACCAAAATGGTCATCAAGGAAATATCCATTCCGCTGGTCACCGGCATACAAAAAGCCTTTCGCCAGAATCAGGAGCAGCGCTTTTCCAATATCCGTATGTGCCGCTCCGGCAAGATGACCCTCATCGATTTATGGATTCGCCCCCTGCCGTGCAAAAAACATCAGGAATCCCTGGTGGCCATATTCCTTCGCGAGGTCGCCCAGCAACAGAATCTGACCGACATGGTTCCCCAAAGTTACGACATGAGCCTGGAAACCGAAGAGCGGCTGCGCGACCTGGAGCAGGAACTGCAATTCACGCGGGAAAACTTGCAGGCCACCATCGAAGAGCTGGAAACCTCCAATGAAGAACTGCAGGCCACCAACGAAGAACTGCTGGCCAGCAATGAAGAATTGCAGTCGACCAACGAAGAGTTGCAGTCGACCAACGAAGAGCTTTTTACCGTCAATGCCGAATACCAGAGCAAAATCATCGAGTTGACCGAACTGCATAACGATGTCGACAACCTGCTGTCGGCGACGCAAATCGGCCAGTTGTTGCTCGATGAGAACCTTGAGGTTCGCCGTTTCTCCCACAATATCACCGACATTTTCAAGCTCCTCGACAGCGATATCGGCCGACCCATCACCCATATTAACCATTCACTGCAAGATATTGATCCCGTGGCGGTGGTGCGGCAGGTGCAGCGAAGCAACCATAAGGCCGAACTTGAAGTTAAAACCCGCGACAACAAATGGCTGTTGATGCGGGTGGTGCCCTACGCCGTGGCCCCCGGGGCCTTCGCCGGAACAGTGCTCACCTTTGTCGATATCAGCGTCGTTAAACAGGCCCAGGAAGAGATGCGTAAATCGCAACAGCTATTTGCGGCCATCGCCAACCACAACCCGGCCCTGGTGTGGATGGCCGATCTCACCAAGGCCTGCACCTGGTTTAATGATACCTGGTTCAAATTTACCGGGCGCACTTTGGAACAAGAATACGGCGATGGCTGGGCCGAAGGGGTGCACCCCGATGACCTGGAAGACTGTATCAAAATTTACACCAGCGCCTTCGACCGGCGTAAACCCTTCAGTATGGAATACCGGCTGCGCCATTTCGACGGCGAATACCGCTGGTTGCTTGACGAAGGGGCGCCGCGCTATGGAGAAAACCAGGAATTTCTCGGTTATATCGGTTTTTGCCTGGACATCACCGATCACAAGGAGATGGAAGCGCGCCTGATTGCCAATGAGCAGAAGTGCCGCCAACACCTGGCCGAGCTAAAAGCCGCAGGGCAAATTTCATGAACCGAACCCCCAAAGATAAAGATCATCTCGGGCTCTTGCGGGCCAGCGCGGAAGCAATTCTCGCCCGCGCCGAGCATGATGGCCTGGCCTTATCCATGGTGCGCGACCTGGAAAGCGCGCTGCATGAGCTTTCGGTCTACCAGATTGAACTCGAAATGCAGAATGAACAGCTGCAGCACACCCAGCAGCAGTTGCAGCAGGCCCGTGACGAATACCAGTCGCTCTACAATCAGGCCCCCAACGGCTACCTGACCCTCGATGAACACGGGATCATCCGCCGCCACAATGCCACTTTTGTCACACTGATGAACAAAGGCGAACAGAATTTTTGTGGCACTCCCCTGGTTAATTTGATTGATCCCCAGGATCGTGAACTCTGGCTGGGTCGTTTTTCAACCTTTTACAAAAACCCCCAGGGGAAAAATCTGGATATCCGCATCAACCGGCCCGACAAACGCCTGCGCTGGCTGCGGCTGACCGGCAGCCGCGATCTTAGCGCCGAACCTGCTCAGGGAAAAACAAACAGGCTTCTGGTTGCGGCCTCTGACATCACCCGTGAAATGCTCGCCGAACAGGAGAAACTTCGCACCGAACTGCAATTACTCCAGGCGGAAAAACTTCAGAGCATCGGCACCCTCGCCGGGGGCATCGCCCATGATTTCAATAATATTCTCGCCGCGCTGTCCGGCAATATTTCATTGGCCCGTTTAAAGCTGGCTAAGGAGCACATCGTCCAGAAATATCTTCAGTCGGCGGGGGAATCAATTCAGCGGGCAACCCAGCTGACCAACCAGTTGTTGACCTTCTCCAAAGGCGGCGCGCCGGTTTGCAACAGTCTTGACCTGAAAGGGCTGCTCGAAGAAGTTGTGCGCTTTAATCTGGCGGGTAGCGCCATCAGGCCGCAGTTTCTCTGGGACGAAAACTTATGGCCTGTTTATGCCGACCAGGAGCAATTGCACACCGTCTTTGAACAACTAACCAGCAACGCCCGCCAGGCCATGCCCAATGGCGGTCACCTGTTGATCGAAGCGGGAAACATCAACCTCGGTGAGTGCAGTATCCCGGGATTACCTGCGGGATCCTATTTACATATCCAGGTCACAGACAATGGCGTCGGCATTTCGCCGGAGCACCTGCCACGTATCTTCGACCCCTATTTCTCACCCCAAAAGGCGGGAAAAGGTCTGGGCCTGGCCACGGTCTACTCCATTATCAAGCGTCATGGTGGCAAGATCATGGTGTCATCCCAACCAGGGCACGGCACCAGCTTCAATATTTACCTGCCCGCAACCGAAAAACAAAGGCAGCTTGAATCAGAGGCTGAACTCGAAGTTTTCAGTAGCGTCGAAAACGCCCATGTTTTGCTGATGGATGATGAAGAAGCTATTTGTCTTGCCACCGGAGCCATGCTCGAAGAACTGGGGCACCGGGTCGTCATCGCGCGCGACGGGCAAGAAGCCATCGAGGCGTTTTGCCGCGCCCGGGAAGCCGGAAAAGCGTTCGATCTGGTGATTATGGATCTGACGGTTCCCGGCGGCATGGGGGGCAAAGAGGCCATTGCCGAAATTCTTAAAATTGATAAAACGGCCTGTGTTCTGGTATCGAGCGGCTACGCCGATGATCCGGTTATGGCCAACTACCGCGAATACGGTTTCTGCGGCGTCATTGCCAAACCCTACACCTTCAACACGCTCGCAACCGCCCTCGGCCAGGCGATAAAAAACCCGCACCTTCGGAATTACCGGATGGACATTGTTTAGTGTTTTTCGCTGTTCTGAAAAATTTCGTCGGCGGCTACCAAAATTTCGATTGGTGGATTGTAGCCAATGAGTTTGGCGGTTTCCAGGTTGAGTGAAATTTGCGGTGGATCTTCGAATATCTGGTTCAAATCTCCGGGTTTGGCCCCGTTAAAAATTTTACCGGCGGTGCGGGCATGAAATTCGCCCACATATTTAAACCCGGCCTGGGCAATGCTCACCAAGGCCCCCAGCTTTACCAGCCGCGCGCCGGGCTGTGAGAAGGTGGGGATGCGTCTTTTGAGCAGGGGGGCCATCATGGCGGGCATGTTGGCATCGTTGACCCCGGTCTGGTTGGTGATGTACACGGCATCAACTTTGGGGGCCAGAAATTCATGACATTCAACCACCGTTGAATTTGCCAGTTTGAGATCGGGCGTCTGATTAATACTGAAACAACTGACCACCTCGAAACCGATTTCGGCGGCGACTTTTTCGACATCGGCAATCGCCGCGTAGGTGCGCCCTTCCGGAGTATTTTCGTAAACAACCCCCAATCTGCGATAGCCGACAATGTCATGGAAAAGTCTGACCTGGCGCTGATAGCGGGTCGGATCGACCCGGGCATGCAGATGCGGCCAGCCGGAATACTCGTCGGTTTTGACAATGCCTGCCTTCAGAGGATCGCTCGCTGAAAAGACCATAACCGGCGTGCTGATCTGCGCATCCGCCATATCCTGACCGGCCCAGGTGCCCAGCGCGATGACAAAGTCGATATCTTTTTTCTTGTTCAAACGTTCAACCAGCTGGGCCTTGACCGTTTTCCGTTTTTCCTTATCCCAGTCTTCTTCATAAAAGCCATCGGCGACAAAGCTCAGCTGGTCACTTTTGGCATTTTTCACCAGCCAGTTCCATATGGAACGGGCATCAGAGGTATCTTCAAACTCGGGGAAATCGGGGACACTAAGCCAGCCCAAACCAGCCAGTCCTTTGACAAAAGCGATCAGATTCGGTGGATAGTTGGGGAAAGGGCCCGCTTCCAGATACGCAAGCCGAATCACCTTCCCTGCCGGCAGCGCAGGTGTCGCCGGGAAGTCTTCGGCGGCTTGTGCAAAAACCGCAAGGGACGCAAGCAGCAAGATCAGCAACAACACTCTGGTCAGAAAAGGGAACTTTCCCATGGCCAATGCTCCAAAATTTTACGGGATTTTGCGGGAAGCTTATTCTTTCCAGCTCTATAGAATCTCTGTCACCGGCACCTGGGGCAGGTTGAAGGCTTGGGCGACCCCGGCGTAGGTGATTTTTCCGTCAACCAGATTGATTCCGGCGCGAATGCCGGGATTTTTTGTGGCGGCTTGGCGCCAGCCGTCATTGGCAATCGCCAGGGCATAGGGCAGGGTTGCGTTGGTCAGGGCCATGGTCGAGGTCAAAGGAACCGCGCCCGGCATATTGGCAACGCAGTAGTGCACAATGCCATCCACCATGTAAATTGGCTCCAGATGAGTCGTGGGTCGAGAGGTTTCAAAACAGCCGCCCTGATCAATCGCCACATCGACAAGCACCGCGCCGGGCTTCATAACGGCCAGCATCTCGCGGGTGACGAGCTTGGGGGCCTTTGCCCCGTGGAGCAGCACCGCACCTATGACCAGGTCTGCCTGCGGAATCAAGCTGCGCAGGGTGGCGGGGGAAGACATGAGGGCGACGCAGTTTTTTGGCATGACTTCAGATAAATGACGCAAACGGTCGAGATTGGTGTCAAGGAGATAGACATGAGCCCCCAAGCCGCAGGCCATATGTGCGGCCTGAGTTCCCACCGTGCCGCCGCCCAGCACCAGCACCGTCGCCGGCGCTACACCGGGCACGCCCCCCAGCAGAATGCCGCGCCCCCCCTGGGAGCGCTCCAGATACTTGGCTCCTTCCTGGGCCGCCATGCGCCCGGCGATTTCACTCATGGGGGTGAGCAGGGGCAGACTGCCATCGGGGTTTTCAATCGTTTCGTAGGCAATACAGGTCGCGCCGGTTGTCAGCATGGCGCGGGTCAGGCTTTCTGAAGCCGCGAAGTGAAAGTAGGTGAAGAAAATCTGCCCTGGACGAATCAGGGCATATTCTTCTGGTTGTGGTTCTTTGACGTGCATCAGCATTTCGGCCCGGGCAAAAATGTTGGCCTTGTTGCCGATAATTTCGCCACCGACCTGGCGGTAATTCTCATCACTGAAGCCACTGCCCACGCCAGCGCCTGCTTCGACCAGCACTTGGTGGCCATGGTTCTGCATCACTTCAACCCCGGCCGGCGTCATGCAAACACGATTTTCTTCGGTTTTGATTTCTTTCAGTAGGCCAACGATCATCTCAGCTTCCTCCTGATCTTCAAGTTTACGCACAGATCAAGTTTAACCTAAAAAATGACACTTTGCAGAGGGTCGCCGAAAAGGGCTCAAATCTGCTCTTTATCCTTCGATTGCAGGGCAGAAAAGTCGATCAGCAGGGCACTGGCAATAAAGGTGTCCAGTTCCAATTGACGCCGCCCGAGGAGTTTTTCGGCAAGGTCTGCCAGCAGATCAAATTCACGGGCAAACGTTTGGGCAAAAGGGTGGCGCAGGGCGGCGATTTTAAGGGGATCGCTGTCCGTGAAATTGAGGGTGCAAAAAGCATCGGAAAAAGATTCCCCCGAAATATCCATATGCGGCAGCCCGTGCAGGCGGCAGGTCATGGGGCGCTGCGCGTACACCAGACAGCGACCAGCGCCGCCAAGCAGGGGACAAGGGGTGAGATCGTCTTCGGGCATCTCTTCCCAGTCGTTGTGGGGCAGACGATTGAGAATGTAGGGATGCTGAAATTCCGGCCACTGCTGTTGCAGCTGCGCCGTGCGGGCCCGGGCTTTCATCCGTACCAGGTCACGGCTTGCGGCTGTCAGGGACAGAAATCCCTGTTGCAGCAGGGCGGCATCAAGCAGGCTGATTTCGAACAGCCCGCGACAGCACTCTGAGCAACCGGCACGGCAGGCAATCTGCTCTCCTGCCACCTGGATGCAGCCGGCAAACCATTGGTCGATTTCGCCAAGCAAACCCTGATAAGCCGCCAGTATGGCGCGCATGTCAGGCCTCGCCCCAGAGACTGCGGGTACCGAAACGCAGGGCCAGGGCCTTGGATTGTTCGCGTTTTTCCAGCCGTTTACGTGCACGTTCCGGGGCACCTTCGAACAGAAATTTTTCCAGTTCGGTTTCGGGGATCACCCCAGGGACCAGTTGTTTCTCGCCGTTGACATCGAGGGCGACGAAGGTCACAAACGAGGTGGCACACAGGGTGCGTTCGCCCGTGAGCATATCTTCAGCAATGACCTTGACAAAAACCTCTACGGAGGTACGGCGACTCCAGGTGGCAAAGGCTTCGAGGCATACCGATTGCCCGGCCCGAATGGGATGGAGAAAATCGACCGAATCGGTGGAGGCGGTCACCACCGAGCGTCGCGCGTGGCGGGTGGCGGCAATGGCGGCAGTATCATCGATGTAGGCCATAACCTTGCCGCCAAACATGGTGCCGTAGTGGTTGGTATCGGGGGGGAGTACCATGGAGGCTTTAACCGTGCGGGAATCTTTACAGAATTTAGCGGTGGGTTCAGACATCATCTTCGGCTCCTGCGATGATAGGTGTATCCGGGCGACGGCGACCTGTTTCACGGCTGTTGCGGACGTGGGGTGGTGAAAAGTGACCGCCGACAAAGATGACAACCGGTTACTGCTGCTCTATAATCCTCTGCAACCGGTTGAAACGCAACCGCTCTTGTCGCGGTTCCGCTTCGGAGACACAAGCTCGAAACCGCCATGCCACGGGCCGCGTCAAGTCTTCCCCCGGAGCTTAGTTCTCGCCCTTTGGGCGGTGAAGAGTTACAAATGGAGATGCCCCCTGACTGAAAAAGCCCCCACCTCTGCCGTTTACCTGACTCCCGATGGCGCCCGCCAAATGCGCGCCGAATTGAAGGAGATTCTTTATACCCTGCGGCCCGAAATGGTAAAAACCGCCGCCTGGGCGGCCAGTAATGGCGATCGCAGTGAAAATGCCGATTATCACTATGCCAAACGTCGCTTGCGCCAGCTGGATAGTCGCATTCGTTTTTTAAGCAAGCGACTCGAAGCGGCGACGATTGTCGACCCCGTCGAACAGCTTAAAATTGCCAAAGGGCGGGTGTTGTTTGGGGCCCGGGTACGGGTGGAAAATGAGGCGGGCGAAGAAAAGACCTTCAGAATTGTCGGTGCCGATGAGCTGGATCTCAGTCGTGGCCACATCAGCTGGACGTCGCCCCTGGGGCGGGCGCTCTTGGGCGCAAAAAGTGGCGAACTGGTGAGCTTTGACGCCCCCGGCGGCAAGACCGAGCTGGAAATTCTGGAGGTTGATTACCGGCCTTTTTGAAGTGACCTGCGGCTTTCAGGTCACAAAACGTCCCGCCCGCGATTCCAGAAAGACCCCATATCTCTTATCAACTTCAACAATATGTTCGAGCACCCAGGTTCTCAGCAGCTTCAGCAGGGCTGCCGCCAGGCTGCCGGTGTCGGCGCTGGCGTTTTTTTTCAGCTCTTCAATGGCCACAATCAGCTCGCCATGATGGCGGCGATGGTCTTCCAGCCCGGAAAAACCGTAAGCGGCCATCAGTTTTTCTTCATGGGCAAAGTGGTCGACCGTATAGTTTTGGAGCATGGCAAGAATGTCAGTCAGCACTTCATCGCTGCGTTTATCGCGCAGGGCTTCATAGAGGCGATTGATCTGGTCAATCAGTTGACGATGTTCATTGTCGAGGGCGACAATGCCGGTTTCATACACGGTTTTCCAAGCAATAACGGCCATAGGCAACTCCTGATTTATGGCGGAAACAAAGCTTAGCTCTCAAGCATTTTAACGCAGTTGCGGCCGGTCTCTTTGGCGGCGTAAACCCCGCGATCGGCCAGTTTGATGACATCTTGCGGTTGGGCCATGGCGGTTGTTCGTGCGGCAACACCAACGCTGATGCTGCCCGGCCATTCTCCACCGGGAACTTTAACCCGCAGGGATCTGATTTTCTCGTGAACCTGGGTTGCAATTTTCAATGCCCCCGGTGCGTCGGTTTTGGGGCAGATAATCAAAAATTCATCGCCTCCCAGGCGACACACCATATCATCGGTACGTACCGCATATTTCAGTTGCCGCGCCAGCTCACATAAAACCTGATCGCCGGCATCGTGACCATGGTTATCATTAATGGCCTTGAAGCCGTCGGCATCAATCATCATGCAGGCCAAGGGCAAGTCACTTTCCAGGGCTTGGAGCCATAGCCGTTCGAGAGTCTGCATCGCGTGACGGCGATTAGGCAGGCCGGTCAAAACGTCGGTCAATGCCAGTTCGCCGAGTTTACGATTGGCTTCAAACAAAGCCTGGGTGCGTTCGGCAACGCGCTCTTCCAGATTCTGGTTCAACTCAAATAATTGGCGGTTGCGATTGGAAACCAGCTGAAACAGGTTGTGAAATGATTTCAGCAAAAGCCCGGTGGCCTTGTCGACCGCCCGTTCCTCCAGACGGTAAGCCGTAGTAAATGTTACCCCGGATTGAATCGACCGAATCTGGCGCACCATACTCATGTCGGACCCCAGAATGTGGCTCACCAGCCAATTCATGAGGAATTCGAACAGATTGCGCGCATTTTGCACATCGCCACCGCTCATCTGCTGATGCATCAAAACGACTTCATCAATAAAGTCCCGGTGTTCCTGCGTATGATGATCGGTATGCCGTACATCGACCTTATATTCCTTAGCCAGTACTTCTTCTTCTTCAAAATGGTACTGGGTGTAGGCTACCAGCTCAGCGTAGAGAGTTTCGACATCCTGCTCATGCAGCTGGTTTTCAGACAGCTGGCGGCCAAAATCATTCGTCAGCTTCACCAGATGTTGATGTTGACGATCGACCTCGTCAAAACCGGTGTTAAAGGAAGCTTCCCACTGAAAAACATCCATAATATCTATCCCCGGTTGAAGTTTAACCTCTGTGATGCCCAAACCTGTTGCCGATCAATAGTAGCAGAAAAGCCCCTTGTGTCTATCTCTGCCCTCCAAAATTTGGGCGCAGGGCGGAGGATGCCCTGCGTTTGCAAACAAGATCCCCCTTGCGCCCCGTGGGTGCAAGACGAACGCGGATGAAAGTGCCCTTGCTTTGAAGGTGCAGCGAAGAGGGTACCCGGCTGATTTTCTTTGCATTTCAGGCGCCATTCAGTATAGTTGGAGCGGAAAAGGGGCCTGAAGATGGATGAACGACGCAAACTTGAACAGACGCTCAACGAAGTTCAGTCCAAGATGAAAGCACTGGAAATCGCCTATGAGCAATATTTTGCCGGGGTCGAGAAACGCGAACCACAAAAGACCCGCGCCCAGGTGGAACAGGGCTTGCGTCATCTGAGCTGTCAACCCATCTTTCGGACCGCCACCAAATTCCGTTATCAGCAACTGGCAACACGCTTTCAGTCTTACAAACAGCACTGGGATCGCATTTTGCGTCTGATGGATGAAGGGAAATATCACCGCCATCTGGCCGCGGCTCATCCTGGGAACAGGCCCGCT
>Ga0210042_1001038_pt1 | contig 23912 bp, 25 predicted proteins | sample CryGeymeta201518_FD_183982 | JGI IMG/M metagenome (GOLD analysis project Ga0210042, IMG submission 183982) | Groundwater microbial communities from Crystal Geyser aquifers in Utah, USA - Crystal Geyser metaG 2015-18 (SPAdes) (version 2) | ecosystem: Environmental > Aquatic > Deep subsurface >... | reverse complement strand
TCAGCTACTGCTGTGATGACGGAATCACCGTGTCCACATATGCGGAAGCGGTTCGTCGCAGCGACGAGGTAGACGGTGTCGCGATCACCAACCACGGGTTCGCGATCTACTTCCCGCCGGACCTGGCCTGGAGCTGGCGGTACATGGCGCGCCCCGAGATCTGGGACGAGCATCGGGAGTGGGGCAATCGGCGACTCGCGGCACACCTGGCGGAGGTGGAGGAAGCACGGGACCAGGGGCTCTGCACCGGCATCGAGGTCGAGCTGATGTGCGACGGTCGACTTACACTGGACGACCGGTTCCGGGACCGGCTGAGTGTCGTGATCGGCAGTGTGCACGTGCTGCCCGAGCAGTTTGGCGACCAAGAGCTGCCCCCCGAGGCCCTGCTCGAGGCCTGGTGGCAGCACACGGCGCAGCTTGCGGCCGCGGGCATCGACCTCCTCGGCCACCCGTTCCGCTGGATCGCCGGCCGCAAGGGCGTGCACCTCGACGACGAGTGGGTGCGCCGCGTGGTGCTCCTGGCGAAGCAGCAGGGCATCGGCCTGGAGATCAACTCCCACCAAGTGGTGGACAACGATGTGGCGTTGCTGCGGTTGTGCGTGGAGCAGGGCGTGCCGCTGGCGTTCGGCACAGACTCCCACCGCCGGGAGGAGATCCTGGACTTCTCCTACCACAAGGCCCTGCTAACGCGCGCCGGGATGACGGTTGACGAACTCACGCTCTGGCGGCCGAGTGGCTGCTGAGTCCCCCGCCGGACTTGCCGCGCCGAGGGGCGACACTCAGGGTTCTTCCGCGCGTGGCACAACAAGCCCGGACTCCCGCAGCATCTTCACGCCCGTCTCGCCGAGGAGTGTCGCAACGTATTCCCGGGCCCCCTTGGGTGAGGCGCCCTTCTTCCCCAGGCCCACAAGGTATGTCGCCTGCACTTGGATGCTCTCGGGGAGCTCAATAACGTTGACGTCCTGCTCCAGCACATCGCTGGCGTAGACGAAGCAGGCGTCCGCTTCGCCCAGCACAACCTTGGAGAGAACCAGCTTCACGTTGAGCGCTTGCGAGACCACGTTTCGGTTGATGCCGGCGACGACGGCGGGACCGAATCCCTGGGCGGCGCCTATCTTCTTCCAGCACTTGCGGGTGTATTTGCCGGCGGGGCAGTCAGGAGTGGCGACTACCAATCGCACGCCCTTCTTCGCCAGGTCTGCCAGCGGCTTGACTTTGCCGCCCTGCTTGTCAGTGGCGACGCAGAGCTTGTTGTGCGCCAGCACTTTGGGGTCGGTGACGTGGCCTTCGTCGACCAGGTCCTTCCTGTGGGACCCGGAAGCGGACACGAACACGTCGCGCGCCGCCCCTTGCTCTACCTGGATCTTCAACTCCTGCGTGCCGGCATAGTTGGTCTTGACAGTCAGCCCTGCATGCGTCTTTTCGAGCTCAGCGGCGAACTTGTCGAGGCACTCCGTCATCGAGGCTGCGGCGAAGACGGTGACCGTGGTCCGCTCCGCTTTCGTCTATGCGGCGCCGGAGGGGGCGACGCTGCCCTTCTCCGCTTGGCGGGACTGGCAGCCGCAGAGGAGCACCGTCAGGGCGCCGGGTAGTAGGAAGAATGGCGGCTTGTGTTTGGTGGACATGGGTACCTCCGTGGGCAGAATCAAGCAGGGAACAGGTGCACGGATTCGCTTGCGAATGAGGCGAAAACCTCATCGCCTTCGGTGACTCCGGTGGAAGCAAACGCTTGTCGGGTCATGATGGAAATTAGTGAGAGGTCGCCCGCGAGGTGCAGACGCAAGAACCGGCCACGGTCTTCGACGCTGCGCAACCGACAACGGATCACATTGGCGGCCTCTGTCGGAGCGGCGCGCCCCACCGAGATCTCCTCAGGTCGAATGGTCGCGAGGAGGCCGGTCCCTTCGAGCGGCGTTGTTGCCCGAAGCGTCACGCCGCCTGCCAGTCGGATGTTCGACGATTGCGCCTGAACCGCCTCGACTGGGAACACGTTCCGGGACCCGACGAACCGAGCCACGAACTCGCTATCCGGCCGGCGGAATACCTCGGCTGGCGTGCCGACCTGAACGAGACGGCCCTGCCGGATGATCCCGAGGCGGTCGGCCAACTCCAGCGCTTCGTCGAAGTTGTGGCACACATGGATCACCGTCGTGCCCATGTCGCTGGAGACCTTCGACAACTCCTCCGCCAACTCGGCCCGCGTGCCTTCGTCCAGAGCGCTCAACGGCTCGTCCATCAGCAGTACGGTGGGTGAGGGCGCCAAGGCGCGCGCCAGGGCGCCGCGTTGCTGCTCACCCCCGGACAGGGTACGCGGCCGGCGGTCAAGCAGGTGAGAGATGCCAAGCAAGTTCGAGAGCGCCTCGACCCGCTGGTTGATGAAAGCGCGCTCCGCGCCGCGGACGGAGAGCGAGAACTCGATGTTCTCCCGGAGCGTGATGTGGGGGAAGAGCACATAGTCCTGAGGCACGTAGCCGATGTTGCGCTCTTCCGGCAGCAGGTTGGTGACCTCCTCCCCGTCCAACCACACTTCGCCCTGATCCAGCTTGTAAAGGCCGGTGATGCACTCGAGCAGAACCGTCTTGCCCGCCCCCGTCGGCCCCAGCACGACGAAGTACTCCCCTGTCTCCACGCGCATGTCGACCCCGCGGAGGGAGAACTCGCCAAGCTCTTTGTGGGCGTTGCGGACGTCGATCATCGTCGGTGTGGCCCTGTTTGTGGTTCCGCGTTCACGCAGGTCAGCCGCTGGGGGCTTGTGAACGCAAAAGGACCCACAGGACGGTAGGGACAGCAAGGAGGGCCTACGGATCGGTCATTACTTGCCCGGCAGCAGGACGCGGTGCTGACGGAAGAGCGGTTGCACTTCTGCGGAGGCAACGAAGCCGAGGAATCGCCTCGATTCCTCCGGATTCTGAGTGTCGGTGGCAATGCCGACGATCAGCGGGACGGGGGGGATCAAGTCCTCGGAGAACTGGAGCACTTCCTTCACCTTGCCGCCGTCCTCTCCGGCGCACACCGAGAAGACGATGGCGGCGTCGAGGTCGCGGCCGAGGCCGACGAGCTTCGCAATCTCGCAGCCGCTACGCTTGTGGACGAAGCGGCTCTTGAGTTCCGTCCACAAGCCGGCCTTGTCGAGCCCTTGCTTTGCGTAATGGCCAACGGCGGCGTTGTCCGGGTCGCCGACGCCGATCTTCGCGACGGCGTTGGTGTGCAGGTCGGAGAGGGTGTGGACTTTGTCGGCCATGCGCTCGGGCACAACCAAGGACATCGGGATGCGCCCGACCGGGGTCAAGTCCCGAAACCGCAGCCTGCCGTGCTTGCGCAACAGCTCCGTCTCAAAGTCCCCCATGCTCACGAACACGTCCAGCTCGGGGTGCTGGCCTTCCTTGCGGTACAGGACGCACGGCGGGCAGGAGAACTTCGAGACGACCTGAGCCTCGGGGTACTTCTTGGTGTAGGCGTCGACAACCTCGGCAAATAGCGCATCCAGTGAGGGCTCGCCCCGCACGGTGAGGCGAGGGGACACCTCGCGAGGCCCGCAGCCTGTCAGGGCGAGTAGCGAGAACAGCAGGAGGCCCGCTGAGCGGGGAACGGCTCGCCGCGTGCGTTGGGTTACCACAAGTATCCCCTCCCCCCAAGCTTCTTGAAGGCAAGCAAAGCGCCCGTCGCCAGAATCATCAGGATGATCGTGACACAGAGCGCCATCTCCACATTCCCGACGGACATGTTGAGGAAGACGGCGATGGGGAGCACCTCGGTCTTGAACCGAGTCGCGCCGCAGAACATGAGGATCGGGCCGAACTCACCTGCGGCGCGCGCCCAGGTCATGACTGCACCGGCGACCAGGCCGTTGCGGGCGAGGGGAAAGGTGACGCGCCAGAACGCCTGTCGCTCGTTGCAGCCCAGCGTCCGCGCGACTTGCTCGAGCCGCGGGTCGACGCCGTCGAAAGCGGCCTTGAGGGCGCGCACGGCGAAGCTGGACGCCGGCACAAACTGCGCCAGCACAATGCCCTGGGTCGTGAACGCGAAGGGCATGACATTGCGCTCGATCCATTGCCCGAAGGGCGTCCCGAAGAAGACCAGCAGGGCGATGCCCGCCACCAATGGCGGCAGCACAATGGGCAGGTCGATCAGGGTGTCGATCAACGTCAGCAGCGGCAGCCGGTACCGGCTGAGGGCGTAGCCGGCGGGAATGCCCAAGGCCACTGCCAGGGCGGTGGTGATCGTGGTTGTGAGGGCCGTCAGCTTGACGGCGAACAGGACTTCCCGGGAGGCGATCGCCGACGCGAAGGTCCCGGCGTCCACGTAGGTCGCCATGGACAGGAGCGTGACGGTGATGATGCCCACCATCAACAGGAGTCCCGATACGACCAGGTACCGGAACAGGGAAACCCTCGCGCGGCGGCGGGCTTCCGGCATCAGGCGGGCGGGCTCCCCTCAGCCGGAGTCATCCCCGCCGCCTTCGCGAGGTCCTGCCCTTTGGGGCTGGCGCAGAAGCCCATGAATGCCCGGGCTGCCGCCTCGTGTTTCGTGAACTTCAGGACGCCCACCGGCACCGGCGAGGGCTCGTAGGCCGTCTTAGGGAGCTTGATCTCGTCGCAACTGCCGGCGACCTGGGTGGCTGTCACGTTCCAGACAATCGCGGCGTCGAGCGCTTTGAGGGTGACCTGGTTCCCAAGTTCGGGCACGTTCCCGGCCCGCAGGACGATGTTCCGTCGGACCTTGTCGAACAGCCGCGCCTGCTTCAGCATCGCCTCGGCGGCTCGGCCCACGGCGCAGGCCTCGGGTTCGCCAACGCCCACCTTCAGCCCTTTGCGCGCGAGGTCCGCGAGCTGCTCGATCTTCTTCGGGTTTCCCTTCTGCACGATCAAGACGGGCTCCAGGTAGGCTACCAGCTTCTGGCCGATGAGGAACCCGCGCTCCTTGGCCTGGTTGAGGTAGTAGTCCTCGCCAGGCAGATACAGGTCGCCGCGGCGCGCGAAGGAGAGCTGACTGAGGAGACAGCCCGATCCGGCATAACCGACGTCGAGGCGAATCTCGGGGTGCGCCTTCTTGTACTCCTCGACAACCGGGTCCATGAACGGCCGGATGCCGGCGCCGCAGTACACGTAGAGCGTCGTGCGCGCGCCGGTCTTCGCTTCGACTGCGCGGTCGAATGCCCATTCCTCCCAGATATCCTGCACGGGGTCTTCCCGGAGGAACTTCAGGAAGGCTCGGCCGGCTTCGGGGTTCGAGCAGCCCTTGATGACGGCGGCTTGGGCCGGGATCGGGCCGGAGAGGTCGGTCGGGATCTTGCCCAGGACCTGCACCTTCCCCTGCACATGCTGCTGCTCACCGCCGACTTTGCTCGTCTCCCGCGTGCAAGGGTAATAGACGATGCCGACTTGGGCCCGCCCCGCCTTGAGCTGCTCCTTGACCAGGGCCGGCTGGTCGGTCACCCACAGCCGGCCCTGGAGGCCGCCCCACACGCCAGCCTTCTTGAGGGCCAGCTCCGCGTAGTACCCCGAGCTGTTGCTCTGGCTGGGGACCGCCACCGTCTTGACCTTGGGCGAGGTGATGTTCCTGATATCCTCGATGTCGCAGGGGTTCTTGCGCTCGACGATGAGACCGACGGAGTTGTAGGCGTAAGTGAGCGGGTCGCCGTCGACCAGGCCCTTGGCGGCGACAGCTTTGACTTCGCGGTCGCCCAGCGACAGGAACACGTCGGGCGTGCCTTTGCCATTCAGGATGCGCTTCGTCTGGACGTCGATGTTGGCCAGGTCGAAGTGGATTTTGACGTCCGGGTAGCGCTTCTGGAACAGCTCCTGGATGGCCCCGTACGGGCCTGCGACTCCGCAGGGCACGTACACCTCCATCTCGCCCGAGAGCGAGGGTCCTGACTTCACCTGTTCTGAGGGAACCGGTGCGGGTTCTTTGGGTTTGCCGCAACCGGCGGCAAGGAGCAAGACGGCCGGGAGCACGGGCCCGAGACGCAAGAACGGTGTCTTCATGCAGACCTCCAAGAGCAGTTGAGTATACCCTCCCCGCGGGTCGCCGTGTCTCAAGGTTGGCTCAAGACGCGCGAGCGACGGTGTCCGGCGGCGCAGGTTGCTGGCGCCAGTCCGGGGGGGCGGGCAGCGCAGTCACTCCGCCTTCTTGCCCTGCGCCTTTTCCTTCAGCAGCTTCTCGATGACTCCGCGCACGTCGTCCTTGTTCCATTGACCATCCATGGCCATCTGGAAGATGACCTGGCGCGGCTTGCCGTTCTTCTCGTAGGTCCAGTCGTACGAGCCATCGATCATGACTGTTCCGCAGGTTAGCTTGGCTTCCCGCCAACGCTTTAAGCCCTCACCGGCGGTGAAGTCGAGGAACTCGGCGCGCACCTTGCCCGGATACTCCTTGTTCAGCCCCTCGATGAAGTCGCGAACGTGCTTGTGTCCCTCGTTGCCTGGGTAAAAGGCGGTCACCTTGATGGTCGCCTGGATGGGTTTCGCGTCAGCCGCTGCCGCCACGCACCCCTTCAGGCCGCCCTTCTCCAGGATCGTCCGCGCCTCCTTGGTGTCCAGGAACTTCACGAACTCCTGCGCACCGGCTGCATTGGGCGCGTCCTTCATGGCGGCGACGACGCAGTCCTGTCGGTCGTAGAGGGCTTCATCGACATAGAACGCGGGCTTCACGATCAACTTGCTCAGCTTCTCGGGCGCCGTATCCAGCGGGCAGTTGTCATAGGCAAACCCGGCGTCCGACTTGCCGTTCCCGACAAACTGGTGTGACTCGATGGCGTGCTTCGTGGTGATGATCTTGGGCTCGAGTTCGTCCCACAGCCCCAGTTTCTGCAGCGCTCCCTTTGCCGACTCGCCTACCGAGTTGGTTTCCGGGTCCGGCATCGAGATCGTCTTGCACTTCTTCAGGTCTTCGGGCTTCTCGAGCTTGATCTTCGCGTCGCGCCGGACCAGGGCAACCAGCTTAAACTGCGCGACGTTGATCTCCGCCTTGTCGTCCACCAACTGCTTGGCCTTCAGCCGGTTGATCTCCGTATAGCCGGGCGACACGAATACGTCGGGGCGCTCGCCTTTCTGCAGGACCTTCTCGACCAGAACGGTGGCGTTGTCGTAGACGCTCTCGACCTTGATGCCGGGGTGCGTCTCCTCGAACTTCGTCGTCGCGTCGGTGAACGGGATGATCAGGCCGCAGGGCACGAACAGCTTCACGCTGCCGCCCGCTGCCGCCCCCTTGGCCTGCGGCATCCCCTCCACGGGCTTGGCAGCTTGTTCCTTCTTGCAGCCGACGAGGGCCCCGGTTACCACCAGCAGAAGACCAACGAACCAAGATGAATTGCGCATGTGCGTCTCTCTCCTTCAGGCCTTCAGGTTCCCCTGCCGGCCGAGCCGGACAGGGGTCAATGGGTCATCATGCACGCACAGATGTACTGGCCGATCTCACTGCCGAAGAACGCAGCGAACGCGCCGGCGATCACAATCACCAGCGCTTGGTACACCAGGACTTTCCGCCAGCCGATGGCCCGGGCGACGATCACTGCGCCCGGCAGGCTCAGCCCGGCGCCGGTCAGCAACACGGCCAGAGCCGGCCCGACTTCCATTCCCAGCTTGAGGAATGCCTTTGCAAAGGCGACCTCAGACAGAATCGGGAAGTACATCAGGGCGCCAAAGAGATCGGCGATCACGATGGGCCGCAGTTCTCGCAGATAGCTGGCATCTGACGGCGCCGGGCCGACCAGGTGGTACACCAGCTTGACGTCAACATAGGCGGCGAGCGCACCAATGATCACGACAGCGGGCAGCAACACCGGGATGACGAGCTTCACGAGTCCGTACGTCTCGGTCATCCACTGCTTGACTTCCTCCGCCTCGAAGCGCCGCCACACGAGCAGCGCGATCACCGCGGCGAGCGCAACCATCCCGAGGATCTTGGGCGTCCACGGCATCTCCCAGGCACCGTAGACGACTGCGGCGAGGAGCAGCCCGAACAGCCCCCAGACGTGGGCGTGAGAGCCTTGAGCATCGGCCAGGCGGGCCTTCGCCGCTGCAGCCTGCTCGCGCTGTTCGGCCGCGTCCTTCCGGAACAGCAAGGCCATCAGGAGCCCGACGACCAGGGCGATGGCCGGGACGCCCACTGCGCGCCAGAGGCCCAAGGTGGGGCCGATGATCTCAAAGGTGAAGATCATCGCGACGAGGTTGATGGCCGGGCCGGCGTAGAGAAACGTAAAGGCCGGCCCGATCCCGGCGCCGCGGCGGTAGATGCTGACAAAGAGCGGCACGATGTTGCACGAGCACAGGGAGAGCACAAAGCCGGAGACCGCGGCAACGGAATAGGCTCGAAGGGGTCGCGCCTGCGCTCCGAGATTTTGGAGCAGGACGTGTGTGGGCACCAGCGCGCCGATGGCCCCGCCCAGCAGGAACGCCGGCAGCATCGTCGTGAACGCCTTCCAGCTTAGCAGGCAGCAGGTGAAAACATCGACGACCTCGCTGAGCGCGCTGGCTGGTCGCGCCGGCAGCCAATGGTAGGTGCTGGCGAGGTGCACAGCCAGCAGGGCTGCGCCGGTGACTGCCAGGCTGACAATCCAAGGCCGCAGCTCGGTTAGCGCGCTCTGCCCCCGGAAAGGCGAGACCTCACCCCCGGCCATCACCGGAGGCGTCCAGGTTGGCGTTACGTCTTCAGGCATATTCATATGATAGCGTGGCGTCTACCCGGCCGTTCACCGGGCAGGCGGCGACGGGACGCGCGGGCGTCAGCCGGACCACAGCAGCATTCCCAACGCGCCGCAGACGAGGACGACCAGGCCGGCGTCGTAGTTCTTGTAGAACAGCACGGTTGCCGCGCCGACTGCCAGCGCGGCTTGCTCGACATTCCCGCAGGTGGTCTGGGCGATGGACAGGGCGGCAGCGACGACCAGACCAACCACGGCTGCCCGCACACCCCACAGGAAGTTGGCTACGTACCGGTTCCCCTGGAGCCGGGATAGGTGGTTGGAGGCCGCCAAGGTCATGGCGAACGAGGGCAGGAACATGCAGATCGTCGCGAGGGTAGCCGCGAGGAAGGCCACCGGCAGGCCGCCGACCTCGCCGCCGACCTTGTAGCCCACGAACGTCGCCGTCACCAACAGCGGCCCCGGCGTCATCTGCCCCAGTGCCACGGCGTCGACAAACTCCCGCTGGGTCAACCAGCCGAACTTGTGGACGACGTCGGCTTCGAGCAGGGGCACCATCACCAGCCCGCCGCCGAACACGAAGGTGCCGATGCGCAGGCACATCAGCGACAGTTGCAGAATCTGGCTCACCGGGCGCCCCCTTCCTTCGCGCAGCCGCGGATCGCGATGCCCAGCGCGCCGGCGGCGGCGATAAGCAGGATTGGGTGCAGCTTCAGCACGGCGCCCACGCAGACGACGGCCGCAATGGCCCCCGAGCCGTAGTCCACGACGAACTTCTTCCCCAGCCGCCAAGCGGCCGCGAGAATCACGGCGACCACTGCCGGGCCGACGCCCCTGAAGAAGCCAACAACCTGCGGGACCTTCCCATAGTGCAGGTAGAGCGGGGTGATGACCAGCATCAGCAGAAACGCCGGCAGCACGATCCCGCCGGTGCTCGCCACCGCGCCCAGGACGCCGCGCAGCCGGTAGCCAATGTGCGTGGCGCAGTCGACGGCGACCGGCCCCGGCAAGATCTGACCGAGGGCGACTCCTTCGGCGAAATCCTCCGCGTCCACTTCCTTCGTCTTGTCGACCAAGAGGTTCTGCATCAGCCCCATCAGCGCCATGGGGCCGCCAAACCCGGTGGCGCCGATGCGAAGGAACCGACCCGCCAGGGTGGTCAGTTTCATCCGGCCGGCGCCTCTCCGCAGACAGGGCAGTCGGGCCGCCGATAGAGCCGGTGCTTGTTGAACGTCATGTCCTCAGTGTCGTACACCAGCAGCGTGCCCGTCAACGGCTTGCCGAAACCGGTTAGCACCTTGATGGCCTCGATGGCAGTCAGCGCTCCCAGCGAGCCGGAGTGGGCGCCTAAGACCCCGAACCCCAGCGGCTCCCACCATTCGGGCACGCCCGGCACGAAGCACTCGAGGCACGGCGTCTCCGGCGGCACGATACAGGTGAGCGTCGCCTCCATGCCGTTCATGGCGCTGTCGATCAGCGGTTTGCCCTGGCGCCAGCACTCGCGGTTGAGGACCAGGCGCTCACGGAAGTCCGGCGACGGATCGCAGACGAGGTCCACCTGCGACACCAGCTCTTCCACGTTCTCCGGTTCGGCGTTGGCGGCGTAGGCGACCACCTCCGTGTCCGGGCTGAAGCGCAGCAGCGTTTCCTTCGCCTGCGGCGCGCGCGGCTTGCCCACGCCGTCGCCACGCATGAGGATCATGCGGTTCAGGTTCGAGGGCGTCAGCGTGCCGCCGTGGGCGATGACGAGCTTGCCGACCCCCGCCGCCGCCAGCCAGAGGGCGGTCGGGCCGCCCAGACCGCCGACGCGGGTCACCAGCACCGACGACGCCTTCAGCTTCTGCTGGGCTTCTTCACCGAAGCCGGGAATCTGGATTTGCCGGCGGTACTTGTCGAGTTCCCATTCGGTCAGTTCGCGCACGTCTAAACCTCCGCTCCAGTATGGGTTGCGCCTTTGCGCACGAATCGCTGTACACCGTTGCTGCCGACGCCTTGAACGACGCATAGACCTCGCCGCCGAGGGCAAGCCGCAGCCGGTCCTCGGAAGAGTGCGTGACCTCGGCGGTCAACGAAACGCCGTCTTCCACCGTGACGCGCGTGCGGCCGCCGAGAGGGGACAGCTCGGTGATCGTTCCGCGCAGGATGTTGAGGGCGGAGCCGGCCGGCCGCTCGAGGGAAAGCGAGATGTCCCATGGGCTGCACGTCAGCAGCGCCTTGCCGTCGGCGTGGTGGGTGCTGTAGAACGTGTTGCCCGCGCAGAGGATCTCGCACAAGCCGTTATCGCCTGGGCGCGCTGTTCCAGTTAGCAGGTTCACGCCCAGGAAATCGGCCACGAACCGGTCCGCGGGCCGCGAGAGCAACTCGTGTCGGTCGCCGGTCTGGACTACCTGGCCCTGCTTCATGACGCAGAGCCTGTCGCCGAGTGTCAGCGCGTCCACGACATCGTGCGTGACGATGACGGTAGGCAGCGCCATCTCGGTGATCAGTTGACGCAGTTCGCCGCGAACGTGGCGGCGGGTGGAGGCGTCCAGCGCGGACATGGGTTCGTCCATCAGCAGCACCTTCGCGCCGCTGGCAAGGGCCACGCGCTGCTGCTGGCCGCCCGACAGTCGGTCGGGTCGGTGGCTCCCAAACTGCTCCAAGCGGACGAGCCGCAGGGCGCTCTCGGCGGCGTGCTGCGCTTCCGGCTTACTGCGGCCGCGCGCCCGGGCGCCGTACATCACATTGTGCAACACGGTCAGGTGCGGGAACAAGGCGTAGTCCTGGAAGACCATCCCCACGTGTCGCCGCTGCGGCGGGACGAACAGGCCGCGCTCCACGTCCACCAACGGCACCCCGTTCAGCGCTACCCTACCCGCGTCCGGCGTCTCCAGCCCGGCGATGATCTGCAAGGAGGTCGTCTTGCCGCAACCGGTAGACCCGACGAGCGCGACGCAGCGGCCGGCTTCGCCCTCAAAGCGGGCGTCGAGGGGGAAGTCCCTGAGCTTCTTGGATACCGCAACGGAGATCATTGGACGCCCGCCACCCCGCTCAACGCCCAGCGAGCGCCGATGAACATGACCGCCGAGAAGGCCAGCGGCATCGTCCGCGTCGTGCCGCGCATGTTGCCGGCGAACATGATCGTTGCCCCGAACTCGCCCATTGCCCGCCCCCAACACAGGATCGCGCCGGACACCAGCGCCGGCCAGCTCAGCGGGATGGTCACCCGCAGAAGCGTGGCAAAGCTCCCGGCGCCCAATGCCCGCGACGCCTCCTCAATCGACTTGGGCACATTCTGGAACCCGGCGCATGCCGCCTGCACGTGCATTGGAAAGCCCATGAAGACCTGAGCCAGCACCACGGCTGCCGTGGTGAAAGGGATCTCGATCCCCGCCAGCATCAGCACATTTCCGAGTAGCCCGCGCCGTCCGAACGCCAGCAGCAGACCGCCCCCCGCCACCACCGGTGGAAGCACCAGCGGAAGCTGCAGAATTGCGTCGATCAAGCGGCTGCCGATCACCTCCACCCGCGCCAGTGCAGACGCTGCCGGACTGCCGAACAGCACGCAGAGCAGCGTCGCCACCACGCTCGGCTTGAGGCTAAGCAGCAGCGACTCCTGAACCCACGGTTCGCCCATGGCGTGCCACACCTCCGCGGGCCGAACATTCAGCACGAGGGCAACGCACGGAAGTGCGATGAAGGCCACGGCGATGGCTGTCAACGACACTGCGACCAGCGCCAGCGGGTCAACAGGGGCGCCTCCGCAGCAACGCTTGAGGAAGGCGAGGCCGCGCTGCGCCGAGGGCGCGGGGGGACGGGGCGTTGCTGGAGACGTGGCAGGCGCAGTTGGAGACATCGGGTAGGTGGGGTCGGTGTTCCGTGTTCGCGCAGGCACTCTGCGGATGCGGTCTGGCGAATCAAACGGCTCGGACGGGTCGGTCGGCGCTGCTCTGAACTCGGGGACGGATCGCCCCCCGGCCTTCGTCAGCCGGTCACGTAGCAGGGGCAGTCGTCGCCGCACTTGCCAATGTCTTCCGGCATGGTGATGAGCCGGAGGCGCTCGACGAGCTGCTTGGTCAGGTCAACCGTCTGAGTCAGCTCCTCGCGCGTCGTCGCCCAGTTCATCGAGAACCGAATCGCTCCGTGCGCGGCGCGATCCGACAGCCCCATAGCGGTCAGCACGTGCGAGGGGTTCATGTCGCCGGCAGTACAGGCCGATCCCGTCGAGACGTAGATGCCCTTCGAACTCAAGTTCGTCGACAGCGTCATTCCGTCGCAGTACATGAACGTGGCGTTGACGCAGTTGGGCACGGTGAGGTCGGGGTGCGAATTGCAGCGGACGGCATCGAGTTCCTTGGGAAGCCGGTACAACTCCTCACGCAACTCCACCCATTTTGCCCAGTTCTGTTCCTGTTCCTCAAGGGCCAGGCGCACAGCTTCCCCAAACCCGACGATTCCCTGGACGTTTTCGGTTCCGGCCCGGAGATGATGTTCCTGAGGCCCGCCGTGAACCAGCGGCGCCAGCGCAGTGCCTTTGCGGACGTACAGCGCGCCCACGCCCTTGGGCCCGCCGAGCTTGTGGGCGGAGCAGGACAACAGGTCGCACTGGACCCGGTTCACGTCCACCGGGAGCTTGCCGAACGCCTGCACCGCGTCCACATGGAACGGGACGCCCTTCTCCCGGCAGACAGCCCCGATCTCTTCCACGGGCTGAATCGTGCCCACTTCGTTGTTGACGTACATCACCGAGACCAGACCAGTGTTCGGTCGGAACGCTGCGCGGACGGCCTCCGGATCGACTCGACCGGTGGGATCGACCGGCACGAGCGTGGCTTCGACGCCCTGAGTCTCGAGCCACTCCAGCGCGTGCACCCCAGCATGATGCTCGACTTGCGTGGAGATCACGTGGGTGCGCGCTCCCTCGGCCGCCCACACAGCCCCCTTGAGGGCCAAGTTGATCGCTTCACTGCCGCCGCCGGTAAAGAGCACCTCTTCGGGCGCTGCACCTAGGGCGCCCGCGAGGCGTTCCCGCGCCGCGCGCATCGCTCGCTTGGCGGCAAGCCCAGCCTTGTGCGTGCTGGAAGGGTTCCGGATCATGTCCGGGCCGAACTCCACGCGGCCCATCGCCTCCCAGACTTCCGGGCGAAGGGGCGTGGTGGCGTTGCTGTCGAGGTAGATGCTCATGGATTCTGTTCTCCCGCAAGTTGATTGGCGACCAGCTTCGCGAAGGCGCCCTCGAGGGGCACTTTGCCGGCGCAGGCGATGAAGTCATCGACGATGACCATCGGCGGCATCACCACGCCGTAGTCGGCGGCCTCCGGCGCGTCAGCCGGTACCTTCCGGAAGTCGATGCCGCCGGGGTGCGCCTGTTGGAGACGCCCGATCATCGCCTCGCACTTCACACATTTGGGGCACTCGTGCAGCGCCGTGATAAGAGTTATGGTGACTTGCTCTGCGCGGTCCGTGGGGAGACCTCCTGCGAACATGTAGCCATGAGCGCCAAGCGAATGGAGCCTTTCGGCTACGCCCTCAGGTTGCTCGGCACTCACTCCGCTCCGGCCTCCCGGCCCCAGTCGATCAGCAAGTGCCAGGCGAACAGCTTGTTGGCCGGATTCGAGGGATCGGGGTCGGGCAGCGGCTCGCCGTCACACTCGATGTACGCCGTCCGGATCAGCGGCGGGTTTGCCGCCGCGGGCGCCGGGACGAGCGGGTAGTCCGTCCCGGCCGTCATCCGGTACCAGGTGTTGTCCTTGAACCCGCCGAACAGCCGTGCTAATGTCTGGGCACGAGCCGCTGTCTTATCCGTCGGCGACTTGGTCTCGTCCTGCTCCAGCTTGGTGAGAAGCTTGTCCGTCTCCGACACGTCGAAGTTCACCCACCCGTAGGGCGCGAGGTAGACCTCGAGCTTGCAGTGGGAGGGCGAAGCCTTCTTCCTGTCAACCGGCTCGATCCCGTACGCGACTCGGGCTGGGACGCCCACGGCGCGGAGCAGCGCCGTGGAGAAGCCGTGGTAGTCGCTGCAGTGTCCGTGCTTGTTGCTGAGCGCGTGGAGGCTGCTGGCTTGCAGAGAGCACAGGTCGTGGCCGTAAGTCAGCGCGTCGATCACGTACAGGATGACTTTCCGGGCTTTCTCGAAGGGGCTTTGCGAATCCCCCACGATCCTCCGAGCCACCGCCTGGATCTGGTCGTTCACGACGACTTTCTGCTCGCTGCGCAGGTACCGGTCAAAGGTCGGCGGGTACTTCTTCACGACCAGGACCTTGGCGGGGTCGAGATCCCAGTGTAGCTCAGAACAGACCAGCTTGTAGTGCGGCGTGAGGATCTGCGCGCCGTTGGGCTGGTTGAACTGGAAGTACATCAGCGAGTTGCCGTAGAGCGGGTCCGGTCCCTCGGCCGTGGGGGCGGGCGTGACCGTGTAGTCGCTCACCTCCTGGCCCGGAAGGGACGGTGGGCGCACCATCCAGACCGCGGCCTTCTTCGTGTGGTACGGCGGCGTGAAGACCAGGGAGATGCTGATGTTGTAGGTAACCGGGTTGCTGGCCGTGGCCGTGTACGGTTGGTCAAGGTCCAGGGGCGGGTCCGCCGCTTGGGCGCCGAACGGGGCGACGATCAACGCGACGACCGTCACCAACAGTGCGTGTCTGAGTGCGTTCACCGTGTATGCAGGCATGGGGAGTCCTTCGTCAGCCCCGCTGGTCCACGCGATGGCGCCCCCCATCGCCGGCGCTGTTCAGTCGGTCCGTAGGCGGCCCAGCAACTGCTCGGAGCCGACGGGCTCGCCTTCGCGGACGCAGATCTCCACCAGCGTCCCCGTCGCCGAGGCGGCGATCACGAAGGCAGCTTTGGCGGTCTCGATCTCGCAGAGGTCCTGCCCCTCCTCCACGTGGTCGCCGACTTCGGGGTACCAGAACAGCAGCATCGGCTCGCAGCCGCGCTCGTCGAACTTCTCGGCGCGGACATCAACCAGCTCCTCAGCCATCACGCGCTCCCTTCCTTCACTGCGGCTTCCAGCGCCCGCACCAAGTGTCCGGCCAGCGGCGGCTGACCGGCGGCGAGGATGAGGTCGCCTACTGCGACGGTAGGCTCGACCGCGGCGCCCAGCTCCTGCGCTTCGGCGCAGTCCAGAGGCAGAAGACGAACTCCCACCCGCCCGCCGAACCGCCGCGCCGCAGCCTCGGCGCGGCTCAGCGCAGCCAGGGCGGGTCCGCTGGGATTGCCGGGGTCAGCCAAGAACAGGCGGATGTATGCCACCACCTGCACCGGGGGGCCACCGTTGGGAACGGGCGCCTCGTCGGCGAGCGAGGGGGTAGTGCTGGTCCGCCCCGGCGGGCAGCAGCCGAGACCCTCCATGCCGGGCTGGAACAGAGCGCACTCGCTGCGCTCGCCACCCGCGGCGATACGTTCTCCGGTCTGGTGCGGCAGGACCAGCGTCTGGTAAACAAACGCACCGAGGATCCCGCCGAGGAGCGGGGCGACGATGTAGACCCACCACTCGCATCCCCGGGGACCGGGAAGGGCAATGGCGCCCCAGCCCGCGAAATAGGAGACGAGGCGCGGCGCGAAGTCACGCATTGGGTTCAGCCCGGCCTGCGTCAGTGGAGCAACGATACTGATGATGCACGCCACCACGAAGCCGATGAGGAACGGGTGGAAGTTAGTCTCCAGCGGCGCCAGCTTATTGCACTTGTCGGTGAGTGCCATGATGAAAAACAGCAACAGGGCGGTGCCGACAAGCTCGCCGAAGAAGCCGCCGACGACCGAAACTTGAGACAACGCAGTGGCGTCGGTGCCGTACACCGCGGGGTTCGGGAAATACTCGCCGAACCACATCGCCGAGAGTTGGCTGCCGGGTTGTCCGCGGACGAGTTGGTGTTGGGTCTCGAAGTGCTCGCAGGTGGCGCCGAACATGCCCAGCAGCAGAAGTGAGGCCAGAATCCCGCCCACCATCTGCGCTGCCACGTACGGGCCCACTCTGCGCCACGGAAACTCATGTCCGCGGAACACGGCCATTGCCACGGATACCGCCGGGTTCAGGTGTGCGCCGCTGACAGCACCGACGGCGTAGATCGTCAGCCCGATGGCGAAGCCCCAGACCGTCGCCACCTGCCAAAGCCCCTCGTGGGCGCCGGTCAGCACCGCGACAGCGACTGACCCCGTGCCGAAAAACACCAGCAGGAACGAGCCCACCAGTTCGCCCTGCATCTGGCCGAAGAGCGAGGGCTGCCTCATGGGGCCTCACGGCCGGCGAGTTCGCCAGCTACTCTCACGATCTCGTCGGCGACCGCCACGACCGCGGGATGCGTCAGCGGCGCATGCTCCCGCGGTAGGGACGGCACGTCGAAGCCGGCCTGCTGCAGGAACTGGTCCACGCGGACAGTGGCGTGGACCTGCCCCTTCTTCTCCTCGACCAAGTGATTGGCGCACTCCTTCTCGCACGACTCGACCGCAATCACCCAGTCGTTGCGGACGAAGTCCACGTCTTCTTCGACCTCGGCGTACAGCGCGGGCGCGCAGCCAAGATGGGACTTGTCGGGCCCGAGCCGGAGATGCGCAGCATAGCACGCTTGGCGGCCGATGGTGGTCAGGTTGTCATTGATCCCCAGGCATGGTTGAAGACAGATTGCGTCTAACATCGAGGCACCTCCTTGCTGTGGTCACAGCGTGCTGACCATCTCATCGGCGATCAGCCAGTCGATCTTCTCAAGCGCCTCATCGGCAATGGCGCGGGCCACCGCCATCCCCTTCTCGCCCAGCTCCTCGCGCCGCTCGCCCGAGAGTGAGAGCTTCCCCTTCGCGATCACGTCTGCCGCGTACACGACGCCGGCGACAGGCAGGTCTTTCCCGTTGGCGAGGGTAGTGGCGCATCGCGGGCGACAGCCATCGATCAGCACCAGCGGGTACCTCCGGCAGGTGTCCAGGGCCTCCTCAACATTGCCCGTGAGCGCGCCGCTGCTGACAACCGCCACTTGGTCAGGACGGTCTCTCTCGATCATGTAGACCGCCTGACGGACGACCGTCGAGATGAGCCGGCCGATTCCGCTGCACCCTACCACTGCGACCTTGAACTCGTTGTCAGGCATGCTGACCTCCTCGGGGGGTTCTACGCGAAGATCCTCATCGTTTCTTGAATTCATCTACTGCCGGTTATTATGGCAGGAATATTCGCCATGTCTTTGGTTGGCTCTGTGTCGTCCGAGCTATTGGCTGCGTGTCGTCGGGAGGCGCCGGTCAGTTCACGAAGCGGCCGCCTGCTGGCGGTCGGCCAGGCATGTCTCCACGGCCCGCGTGAGGCTCTCCTCGCCGATCCCTTTCCCGCAACTAACCACTACGTCGCCGACGACAATGGTCGGGGAAAGGCAGACCCCCAAGTTCGCCGCCTCGTCCGAGAGGATGCTGTACTTGCCGACCCAGACCCGTCCCGGATAGTGGAGCGCGACCCGCCGTGCCGTTCTCTCCGCGCTGATGCAGCGAGAGCAGTGCATGACGGCGCCGAGTTCCTCGACGCCATAGATCAGCTTGATCTCAAGCCTGCCATCGGCCGCTCGCCCGGCAACACCATTCTCGTCGCCAGAGGCGGCCGCCGAACTGGGGCTCGCTGGCGTCTGCAGGGCACCCCGTGCCATGGCCGGCACGTTCTGGTGCGGCGCGCACTGGAGGGCGATTGAAGGAGCGCAGTGCCGGATCTCCCAGCAGGGGATCAGGTCGAGCAGGCGGCGAATGGCGGTGACGGTGAGGCCCTCGTCGTGGATCATGTCGCGGATGCAGCGCAGCCACTGCAGATCCTGCTCCGAGTACATCCGTTGCTGATTGCCGCCGACTCGAGCCGGGGCGATCAGCCGGGACTCCTCGTACCCCCTGATGGTGCGGGGGCTGAGACCCACCAACTGGGCGACGGTGTTCAGCGAGTAGTTGGGTTGACCTCTGCTCATGGCGATGAATTGGAGCCGCTAATCATGGCGGTAATAGCTGCCAGGAACCAAACAGTGTACTCCGGCTGCGGAGGGCTGTCAAGCCTGCAGACGACCCGCGTGCAACGGTTGCGGTACACTACCGTCACCTGAACGCTATGCAAGAGGGCTGCGATGGCCAATCTCGTCGAGACGCGCGAACTGACCAGACGGTTTGGCGACGTGACCGCCGTGGACCACGTCAGCTTTACCGTGGGGCCGGGCGAAGTGTTCGGCTTGCTTGGACCCAACGGCGCCGGCAAGACAACAACTGTGCGGATGCTGACGGGCTACCTCCCCCCGACCGGCGGCACGGTGGTGGTCGCTGGTCACGACCTCAGCCGGGAGCCAACCGAAGCGCGGCAGCACGCGGCGGTCGTGCCGGAGGAGGCCAACGTCTACGTTGACCTGACCATCTGGCAGAACCTCATGTTGATGGCCGAGCTGCATGGCGTTCCGCGGCAGGTTTGGGCTGAGCGCGGGCGCAAACTGCTGGCAACGTTCGACCTCGCCGACCGAACTGGCGCCAAAGGCCGCCACCTCTCCAAGGGGCTACGCCAGCGCCTGATGCTCTGCATGGCGCTGGTGACCGAACCGTCGATCCTGTTCCTCGACGAGCCTACCAGCGGGCTGGATGTGCAGAGCGCCCGGCTGATCCGCGACCTCGTGGCCGGGTTGCCCAAGCGTGGGATGGCTGTCTTCCTGACCACCCACAACATGGACGAAGCGACACAGCTCTGCGACCGGGTCGCCATCCTCAACCGCGGCAAGCTCGTCGCCATCGACACGCCGGCGGCACTGCGAGCCCGCGTCGCCTCGCGGGCCGCCGTCGAGATCACCTTCGCCGGCCCCGGACTGGTCGCCGACGAGTTGTCCGGGTTGGGCGTCGAGGCAGAGATCCAGCCGATCCCTGCCGGTCTCCGTCTCACCACCAGCGATCCGGGTCGCGTTGCCCAAGAGGTCTGCGGGCGGGCCACGGCAAAGGGCATTCGCGTCGCCTCCGTCAACACGCTGGCGCCCACGCTGGAGGACGTGTTCGTGCAGCTCACCGAGTCGGCTGGCGGGCCACCGGAAGGAGAGCGCCCATGAGCACCTGCGCTGAGCACGGCTCCCGGTGGCGTCGCCAGGTTCGGGTAGCCTTGGTCGTGGCGAAGAAGGACGTGCTGATCTACTATCTCAAGCCGCCGGTGATCGTCTTTGGCATTGTCCTCCCCGTGTTCCTGTTCCTGGCGTTCGCAGTCGGCCGCTCGGTGCCGATTGGCCAGATGGTGCCAGGCATGGTGGCCATGGCGCTGTTCTTCACCGCCTCTGCAGTAGGGCCGTTGGTGACGCCGTGGGAGCGCCAGTTCAAGACGTACGAACGCCTCGTCACCTCGCCGGCCTCCACCGAAGCGCTCCTGGGCGGCGACGTGCTGGCGGGGATGGCGTTTGGCGTGGTGCTGTCGGCCATGCCCTTGCTGTTGGGAGTCGGCGCTACCGCGGCCAATATCGCCGCCTTTGGGCCGGTCGCGTGCGGGGTGGTGCTCGGCGCGTTGACCTTCGCGTCGCTTGGCGTCCTGCTTGCGTCGCCGGCCACGGACGCTCCCTCGCAGATCCTGATGCTATCCAACCTGACCCGCCTCCCGCTCATCTTCATCAGTGGGGTGTTCGTCCCGATCCCGCAGATGCCCGTCCTCACGCGGTGCCTCGCCCCCCTCTCACCGCTCTCCTACTGCGTCGACCTGATCCGCGTCGGCTTCGGCGAGCCGCACTACTTCCCGCTGTGGGTGGATGCGGCGGCCCTGCTCGGCTTCGCGTTCGCCTTCCTGACAGCCGCTCGGTACTGGCACCTACGGTCACGGCAGCGAGGACGGTGATCTGCGTGCTCCTGCGTTCGTAGTGAGGTACGCGGCGATAGCAGAGCAGCGTTGCCGAAGCCCGGCATTCCGTGCTCCACTACGAACCCAGCCACACTTCCGTACCCGGGCAGCGCTCGACGGGCGCCTCCCCTTCCGCCGCGACCGCGGGCGCAGCGGACCGGTCCCAAATGCGCTGCCAGCACTCGAGGCTCTGCCGGGCGCGCGGCTTGGATTCGGCGGGAGAGCTGCCGTGGAAGCTTGGCGCGATTTCGATGGTCGAGACGCCATCGAAGTTGATCTCCCGCAAGCCCCTCGCGATCTCCGCGAACGGCGCGTTGCCGAACCCCAGGTGCCCGTGATCATCGCGTTCGCCGCGGTTGTCGTGGACGTGAACTTCGAGCACGGGCAGCGGGGCGCGCGTGACGTTTCCCGGGAACCCCCATTGCTGGAAGTACGCCACCTTGCGGGCGCGCATGTTCAGGTGACCGAGGTCGAGCAGCATGCCGTACCGGTCGCACTCCAGCAGCGCACCGAGGTCGCTCCGGTAGGCATCGAGCGCCTCCTTGTCGAGCGGGAAGTCCTCGACGCCGAAGCGGATGCTCGTCCCGCGGGTAATCTCCTCGACCTCGTTCAGGAACCGCGCCATTCGCGCGCTATCGTAGAAGTGGCCGCAGGAGTTCGACGTCATCGCAGCATCCAACGTCAGAGTCAGCAACCGGTCGCCCAGCCTCTCTACGGCGGTCTCAACCTCGCCCTGGGTCATGTCGAAGTTGCCATGCATCGTCACCCGCAGATCCCGCTCGTCCAGAGCGGCGACGATCTCGCCCGCTTGGCTGTCCTCGCAATGCACGAGCTGCCGTGACTGGCACGAGAGGCAGTCAAACCCGAAGTCCGCGAACTCCCGAATCAGGTCGAGAAGCTGCGTGCCTTGCTCCCGGTAGTTCCAGATGGCAATGCCGTATCTCATGGGTCCCCCCGGAGGCCCGTTCGCGGACGTTGCTGGTGCTACTGACTTCCCTCTTCGGGATCGGAGGGCGCGCCGTCCTCCGCAGCAGTCAGCGCCTCCGCCGCGGCGGGCGCCAGGAACTCCACCTTGTCATAGATCTCCCTCAGCGGCACTTCGCACTGGATCGCCGGCATACGGAGGACGTCGTCCATGTCTTCCGTGGACCACATCAGCCACAGCCCGCCCGGCTGCCGAATATACTGCTCCACGCGCACCAGGTCCTGTGCCACGAGCACGATCTCTTCTACCGAGGCGAGCTTCTGGTAGTGCCGCAGCTTCCAGCCGCGGTCACGCGCCTCCGTCGAGTCGGATAGCACCTCGATGATGGCGGTCGGGTTGAGCAGCGTGTCGAACTGGTCGTCCACAAACCTGGGCTCGCCGCAGACGGCAACCACATCGGGATAGGTGTAAGGGCCGTCCGGGCTGACCTGCACGCGGAGGTCGGTTGGGCATACCTGGCACGAGCGACCCTTGAACTGCGTGCCGATTTCCCGCACCAGATTGCCAACGATCAGTCCGTGGTCCCAGGTCGTGCCCGCGAAGGCATAGACCTCGCCCGCGAAGTACTCGCTCTTCGTCTCGGCGAGACGTTCCCCCGCGAGGTACTCCTCCGGTGTCAGGTAGTCAAGCTGTGGCTGTGCTCCATTCATGATCAGGCTCCTTCGGACCCATGGTAGCAACATCGCCACGCGGCGGCAAGCTGGCGTCGGCGCTACTGGGCCGGCTCCTCGATCCTCACCTTCACCGGATTCGTCAGCCGCTTCCAGTCGTCCTCGGCGAACGAGGCGTCCTTCTCCAGGCCGTGGATGACGTAGCTCATCCGCACATTCTTGTACTCCCCGCCGACGAAGCCGATGGCGCCCATCTGGCCGCCGTCCCAATAGGCGATATGGTCGAACTTGCTCAGCGCGATGCACGAGTGCGCCCAGCCGTCGCCGAGGACGGCGTACCAGCGCGGGTCCTTCGTCTTGCCGTAGGTCGCCTGGTTCTCCTCGCCGTTGCCGTCCACCTTCGCCGTCACGCCGGCGTTGTCGATGAACGTCCCTGGCAGCTTGTAGTGGGCGCGGCTGTACAGCCCGCCCGCCTGCTTGTTGACGTTGATCTCGATGTCGATGCGGTTGGGGTAGAAGGTGTAGGTCTTCTCGTAGGTGACGCCGGCCTTCAGCTCCTTCTCGACGCGGATGACCGTGCGGACGGGGCCGGTGTGGAGGACCTCGAAGCGCTTGACGGTGGAGGCTTCCTCTTGACCCCAGCCGGTGTCGGCGGAGGAGAAGATGAGAGAGTGGAGGAAGTCGGGGAGCAACCGCGGGAAGAACATCTCGTAGAGCTTCCGTGAAATCGAAGTCAGAACTCCGTCGGCGAAGCCCGCCTTGTACCCCGTCGTGTCGACTGTCTGAGTCGACTCCGTCCAGTCGGAGCCATAGTTCGGCCAGAGCTTCGTCTTCTGGTCTGGAAGCAGGATGTAGAAGCGCCGCGCCTGGTTCGCCGGCGTCTGGCTCCACATTCTCCAGCACAGAACGCCCTTCGGGTTTGTCGTCGCGTCAAAGTCCGTGGCCGGGTCGAACTGAGAGGGAACGAAGTGCATGCCCCCACTCACGTCGTACTCCACTAACCGAATGCCTCCCGGATCCAATGAACCCTGGATGCCTGCCCTCCGAAGCACCGGTCCGAGATCGACCGGCAGCACCACAGTCTCCTCACTACGGGCAATGTCGCCGGGATCGACGGTGGCTTCCACGCGAGCCGGCCAGGGCCACGCGTCCCGGTCCACGTTGACGGTAATGCCGACAGTAGCTCGGTTGTTCGCGACACAGAGTTCGCCTGCCGGTCCGTCAGGCGAGATCCCCACGTCCAAGACACGCCACCCGTCCAGTCTGTCGGTCGGGATGGTGAGGTCCACGCGCTTCTCTGCTCTGGCACCGACCGAGATGTTCGCTGACGCGAGCTGGGACCAAGCTTGACCCGGTGCCGCGTGCACAGTCAGCCGGCCTCTGCCCGCGACCGACCCCGCGTTGCGCACCTGCACGCTCAGCCGAATAGGCTGCCCACGCTTTGCCGGCTGCGGATTCCTCTCGACACCGTCCTCCCTGATTCCCAAGTCTGGACGCTGAGCGGCCCGTCCGAAGACAAGCTCGAGACCTGAACTCTCTGTGAGCAGACCGGTCTGCAGCTTGCCCTTGTTGATCCAGTCGACGGCGGCGACCCGTTCCCCTTCGCGGTCGAGTCGATAGGCGATCGCCGTGGACGGATCCCAGTCGCCGGCAACGAGACTCGGGTCCAGCACCATGCCCTGCGGCCAGAGGTCAGCCCCGATGCGAACAACGCCGGGCGCCTCCCGGCGCATGACCACTCCCTTGTCGCTCGAGTACCAATACCCCGGCGTCTGAATCGTCGTCACCGCCTTCCCATCCACCAGCGCCAGCGACTGCTTCACCTTCGGCCCACGGACGGCGAAGCCGTTCTGCGGGAGCAGGAGCTTCTCCCCCTTGACGGTGACC
>Ga0210042_1001020_pt1 | contig 24127 bp, 21 predicted proteins | sample CryGeymeta201518_FD_183982 | JGI IMG/M metagenome (GOLD analysis project Ga0210042, IMG submission 183982) | Groundwater microbial communities from Crystal Geyser aquifers in Utah, USA - Crystal Geyser metaG 2015-18 (SPAdes) (version 2) | ecosystem: Environmental > Aquatic > Deep subsurface >... | reverse complement strand
GACCATGCGACTAATCTACGACCTTTCCCTCCCCTCCCTCGCCTCCCTGCTCGCCGAATGGGGCGAACCATCTTTCCGCGCCCGGCAAGTCTGGCAGGGGCTATACCAGCATTTCTACAATTCCCCTGACCAATTCACCAACCTGCCCGCCTCCCTGCGCGCCAAACTTGCCGAAAATCTTCACTTCGAGGCCCTAACCCCTATCTCGCAACTCGCCTCCCGCGATGGGAATACCATCAAAACCCTCTTCCGCCTGCACGACGGTCAAACCATCGAAGCCGTGCTGATGCGCTACGCATCCCGCAACTCGCACCCCGCACCCCGCACCACGCTCTGCATCTCCACCCAGGTTGGCTGCGCCATGGGCTGCGTCTTTTGCGCCACCGGCCAAATGGGTTTCAAACGGCACCTTTCCAGCGGCGAGATCGTCGCCCAGGTGATGTACTATGCCAGGCTGCTTTCCGAGACTTCCGAAGTCTTCGAGACTTCGGAAGTCTCAAGAGTGACCAACGTGGTCGTCATGGGCATGGGCGAACCTTTCCACAATTACGACAATACGATGGCGGCCATAGACCGCCTCAACGACCCGCAGGGCTACAACTTCGGGGCGCGCCGCTTCACCATCTCGACCGTCGGCCTGGCGCCGATGATCCGGCGCTTTGCCCGCGAGAAGCGTCAAGTCAACCTGGCCATCTCGCTCCACGCCGCGGATGACGCCTTGCGCTCGTCCATGCTGCCGGTGAATAAAAAATATCCCATTGACGAAATCCTGGCTGCCTGCCGCGACTACGTCGCCGCCACCGGACGCCGCGTCACCTTCGAGTGGGCGCTGATCCGCGATGTCAACGACATGCCCGAACAGGCACGCATGTTGGCGACTAAACTGCACGGGCGCTTCGGCGATGCTCAACACAGGCTGCTGTGCCACGTCAACATCATCCCCCTCAACCCCACCCAGGGCTATCCCGGCCAGCCGACCACGCGTCAGCGGGCTGAAAAGTTCAAAGAAATCCTGGAGCAGGCCGGGGTCGCGTGCACGATCCGTCTGCGGCGTGGGATCGAGATTCGGGCTGGGTGTGGGCAGTTGGTTGGGTTGGTTTGATAGTTGTTAGTTTGGTGGTTGGTTAGTTGTGGGGTATTGGCTATGCGCAGTTTAGCAAATTTGATAGAGGAGGCTGTCATTGCGAGGCGTTCTTTGCCGAAGCAATCCCCTCATCGACCAGGAGATTGCTTCGCCGCCACAGTACGGCGGCTCGCAATGACATGGGGTTGCGGTGCTTGTCAGATTGCCAACTTTGAAGTATAGTCTACCCGCCCTAACTTCCTGCACCGGGTGACAACGAATAGGTGACAACGAATACATGACCACGACTGAAGAAAAACGCTCCTGGCTAGACCGTCCCCTCTCGAATCATTTCCCCTCCATAAACATAGAAGTGCTCCTTTTCGTGCTGATCGCCATCCTGGCCGCGTTCAGCCGGTTTTACGATCTCGGCGTGCGGGTGATGAGTCACGACGAGAGCCTGCATACTTACTTTTCCTGGCTGCTGGCGCAGGGCAGCGGCTACCAGCACAACCCGATGATGCACGGCCCGCTCCAATTCCACTTGCTGGCCTTGACTTATTTTCTCTTTGGCGCAAGCGATTTCACCGCGCGCCTGCCTCACGCCGTCAGCAGCTTCCTGACCATCGTCCTGCTCTGGAAGTATCGCCGCTACCTCGGCCGCGCCGGGACGCTGATCGCAGCGGCGCTGATGCTCATCTCACCCTACATGCTCTATTACGGACGCTACGCCCGCAACGAAGCCTTCGTCGGGCTGTTCGGCCTGCTGACGCTTTATGCCATGCTGCGCTATTTCGAGACCGGCGAGCTGCGTTATCTCTACATGTTGACCCTCGCGACTGTCCTGAATTTCACTGCCAAAGAAACCGCCTTCATTTATACAGCCCAGGCCTTACTGATTCTGGTTATCTATTTCATCGCCCAGGTGACGCGCAAGCCGTGGCAGAAAACCAATCGCTTCACCGCTTTCATCATTGCGCTTGCCATCGGCGTCCTCCTGCTCGGATCAACGTTCGGCTATGTGCTCTATAGCCGGGGACAGGCGCCTTTAGACGCGGCGCAAACGGCCGCGCCAGCCGTTCCGAGCCAGACAGACTCCGGCCAGCCCGCTTCGCCGCTCACGGCCGCGTCGCAGCTCCTTTCGCCGACGGCACTGTTGGCCGGCGCGTCGCTGGTCGCCTTCATCCTGGCTGGTTTATTCCTCGTCACTGGCTATGGCTGGAAAGCGATCCGCGCCGAGCGCTCATTCGATATGTTGATGCTGCTCGGCGCCTTGGTGCTGCCCCTTTTAACCGCGTTCCCGCTCAGGTTTACCGGCGGACAGCTATTTTACAAAGACCCAGGCAACCCTACCAATATCCTTGTTGACTACAGTTCCGCGAACCTGTGGCACATCGGATTATATTTCCTGGCGCCAATGGTGCTGATTGCCATCCTGGTTGGGTTGTGGTGGAACAAAAGCGTGTGGCTGAAGAATGCAGCCCTGTTCTATGGCATCTTTACCTTTTTCTACACCACCTTCTTTACCAATGGCGTGGGTTTTTTCTCTGGGCTGGTTGGTTCGCTGGATTACTGGGTCGTGCAGCAAGGCGTCAACCGCGGCAGCCAGCCCTGGTATTACTATCTCCTCATCCAAATCCCGGTCTATGAATTCCTGCCTGTGCTGGGAATTTTCGTCGGTCTTTACTATGGCTTGCGACGCCGACTCCCCCTCCCCACCCCGGCGGGCGTGCCAGACCTTGAGCCTGTTCCCGCGACCGAAACCAATCACACCTTCAGCTTGCTGGCCTGGTGGTCGCTCAGCAGCCTGCTCGCCTACACAATCGCGGGCGAGAAAATGCCCTGGCTGACTTTCCACATTGCATTGCCGATGATCTTATTGACTGCCTGGGGGCTGGGACAGGTCATCGAGCGCACGGACTGGGCGGCCGTTCGCCAGAAACGCGGGCTGCTGGTCGTCATCACGTTGGGCATCTTCCTGATCAGCTTTACCGGCGCGCTGACCGCGCTGCTTGGCCCGAATCCGCCCTTCCAGGGCAAAGATTTGCTCCAGCTTGCGGCGACCTCTTCCTTCCTTTTCGCGCTGCTGGCGGTCATTGCAAGCGGCGCGGGTTTGTTCTACCTGCTCAGGGACTGGGAATTCCGCCAATTCGTCCGCCTGGGTGCGCTGACGTTTTTTAGCCTGCTGGCAATCCTCACCGCCCGGGCTGCCTTCCGCGCCGCTTATATCAACTACGATTACGCCACCGAGTACCTCGTCTATGCCCACGGCGAGGCGGGTATCAAAGATGTCATGAAACAGGTCGCTGAAATCTCCCGGCGCACGGCTGGAGGCAACAATCTGGCAGTCGCCTATGATGTCAGCGCGCCGGATACAGGCGTTTCCTGGCCGTTCACCTGGTACCTGCGCGACTATCCAAACCTGCGTCCCTTCGACCAGCCATCCCGGACGCTGCGGGATGCGCCGGTCATTATCGTTGACCAGAAAAACTTTGCAACGATCGAGCCGGTCGTTGGTGACGCCTATTATCGCTTCGACTATCTCCGCATGGTGTGGCCCAGCCAGGATTACTTCGGTTTGACTTGGGAACGCATCAAGAACGCAATTACAAATCCGAAGATACGGGATGGTATCTTGCAGATCTGGTTGGATCGTGACTACTCGGCTTACGCGGAAGCGACAGGCAGTTCCTACCTGACCCTGTCCACCTGGGAGCCATCCGACAAGATGCGCCTGTACATCCGCAAAGACATTGCTGCACAGATCTGGAGTTACGGCGTTGGGACGGCAGTGCCAGTTGAAGCTGATCCTTATGAAAAGGGCATGATCGCCCTGTCGGCAGACCTATCCTTCGGCATGACCGGCCAGGCCGAGGGTCAGTTGAACGCTCCGCGCGGCATCGCCATCGCCCCGGACGGCAGCCTGTACGTGGCCGACATGCAGAATGGTCGCATCCAGCACTTCGATCAAAACGGGCAAGTTTTGCAGGCCTGGGGCAGCACGTCGCCCGGCTGTCCCTATCCCGGCGCTCCCCCAGAGAACGTATCCTTGAGCACCTTCTGCGAGCCTTGGGACGTGGCCGTTTCGCCGGATGGCCGCTGGGTCTACGTCGCCGATACCTGGAACCACCGCATCATGAAGTTCACTGCGGATGGCGCACTGGTCAAGTCCTGGGCGCACGCCTACTACGGCCAGGATGATCCGGTGGGCATCTGGGGGCCGCGCGGCATCGTCGTGGATGCGCAGGGACGCGTCTTCGTAGCCGATACCGGCAACAAGCGCATCCTCATCTTCGACGCGGACGGCAATTACCTGGCGCAATTCGGCTCGCCGGGACTGTTGCCCGGACAGTTCGACGAGCCGGTCGGCCTGGCATTCGATGGGAGCATCAATCTCTACGTAGCCGACACGTGGAACCAGCGTGTGCAGGTCTTCGCGCCCTCTCCAGACGGCCTGACCTTCAGCCCGCTGGCGCAGTGGGACCTGTCCGCCTGGTACGGCCAATCGCTGGACAACAAACCTTATCTCGCGGCAGACGGGCAGGGTCACGTCTTCATCACCGACCCAGAAGCCTTTCGCATCCTGGAATTCGACGCCCAGGGCGGATTCGTGCGCGGCTGGGGCGACAACGCCATCGGCCCCGAAAACGTCGGCTTGGTCACCGGCATCGCCGTTGACGCCCAGGGACGGGTCTGGGTCAGCGACGCGCGGGACAACCGGCTCATGCGCTTCACGCTGCCCGGCGCGCCGGTGATGACCATCGGCGTCCCTTCATTATCTCCATCGCCTGTCGTCCCGACCCCCACGGAGTGAACACACCCACGCGGATGGTATAATCCCCCCGCCTGCCGAAAGCCTACTCGGTAGAAATTCTCACGGAGATAAAACTGCATGAAACTGCACGAATACCAATCCAAACAACTCTTTGCCAGATATGGCATCCCGATCCCGAAGGGACGAGTGGCGGCTACCGCTACCGAGGCGAGACAGATCGCCGAAGAAATAGGTGGCCGCGTTGTAATTAAATCGCAAGTGCTGGTCGGCGGACGCGGCAAGGCTGGCGGCATCCGCCTGGCAAAATCGCCCAAAGAAGCCGAAGAAGTCGCCACACAGATTTTGGCTATGGAGATCAAAGGCCTGCCGGTGCGCAAGGTGCTGGTGGACGAGGCTGCAAACATCGAACAGGAAATCTACCTGGGCATCACCAACGACCGCGCCGCCCGCAGGCCGGTCATGATGGCCTCCTCTGCCGGCGGCGTGGAGATCGAGGATGTGGCCCGCACCGCGCCCGAAAAGATCATCAAGGTACACGTTGACCCGCTGCTTGGCCTGCGCGACTTCCAGGCGCGCGATGTTGCCCTGGGCATTGACCTGCCGCGCGAGCACTGGAAATCCTTTGGCGTGATTGCGTGCGGGCTGTGGAAAGCTTATTCGGAGAACGACGCCACCCTAGCGGAGATCAATCCGCTGGTCATCACCAAAGAAAAGCGACTGGTTGCACTGGACGGCAAGATGCTGGTGGATGACAACGCCCTCTTCCGCCACAGCGACCTGGTTGAGATGCGCGACGTAGATGAGGAAGCCGCGGCCGAGACCGAGGCGCGCAAGTATGGCCTGTCTTACATCAAGCTGGACGGACAGATCGGCTGCATGGTCAACGGCGCAGGCCTGGCGATGACCAGCATGGACATCGTCAAGCTGTTTGGCGGTGAACCAGCCAACTTCCTGGATATCGGCGGAGGCGCGGGTGCGGATAAAGTCGCGGCCGCGCTGCGCATCATTTTGTCCGACCCGAACGTCAAGGCCATCCTGTTCAACATCTTCGGCGGCATCACCCGCTGCGACGAGGTCGCCAGGGGCATCCTGTCCGCCCTGGCAGAAGTCAAGCCGAAAATCCCGATGGTCGTCCGCCTGGTGGGCACCAACGCTGAAGAAGGCCGCCAGTTACTGGCCGACGCCAAAATGATCACCGCCGAGACGCTGGCAGACGCCGCCCAAAAAGCCGTCGCAGCCGCAAAATAAACCATAGACCCTAAGGGTCTCTGAGACCCTTAGGGTTTGGATGATGGAGATTTTTTATGAGTATTCTCGTCAACAAAAAAACCCGCCTGCTGGTGCAAGGCGTGACCGGCAACGAGGGGCTTTTCCACACCCAGCAGATGCTGGCCTATGGCACTAAAGTCGTTGCCGGTATGACACCCGGCAAAGGCGGTGAATGGGTGCTGGATGGCAAGATCCCGGTCTTCGATTCGGTGCGGGCCGCAGTCGAGGCGACCGGCGCCAACGCCAGCGTCATCTTCGTCCCGGCTCGCTTCGCCCCAGACGCCATGTTCGAGGCCGCCGACGCGGGCATCCCCCTGATCGTCTGCATCACCGAAGGCATCCCTGTCCAGGATATGATGCGGGTGCGGGAATACCTGGATCAAAAAGGGGTGCGGCTGGTCGGGCCGAACTGCCCCGGCCTGCTGACCCCTGGCGAAGCAAAAGTCGGCATCATCCCCGGGGACATCGCCATTCCCGGCAACGTGGGCGTGGTCTCGCGCTCCGGCACGCTGACCTACGAGGTGCTCTACGCGCTCATGCAGGAAAAATTGGGCGCGACCACCTGTGTGGGCATCGGCGGCGACCCGATCAGCGGCACCAACTTCATTGACTGCCTGGACATGTTCGAGGCTGACCCGCACACCGAAAAGATCGTTTTGATCGGCGAGATCGGCGGCACGGACGAGGAGAAGGCGGCCCAGTTCATCGCCTCCCAGATGACCAAGCCGGTGGTGGCCTTCATCGCCGGCCAGACGGCCCCGCCCGGCAAGCGCATGGGCCACGCCGGGGCGATCATCGAAGGCGGCGCGGGCACGGCAGCCGATAAGGTCAAGGCTTTGGAAGCCGCCGGTGTGCGCGTGGCAAAGCATCCTGAGGAAATTCCATCATTATTGACGTAACGAAATACAGACACCCGGCGTCTAAGAGGCGCCGGGTGTCTGTTAGGCAACATCTACGGAGTTGCCGGGATTGTGGATCAGAAAGAAATATTACTTCTTGTGCGCGTCGATATATTTGACGGCTTCGCCCACCGTAGTGATCTTCTGGGCGTCGTCATCTGAAATCTCGCTGCCGAACTTGTCCTCGAAAGCCATGATCAACTCGACCAGGTCGAGCGAATCGGCCTCCAGCTCCTCACGGAAGCGAGCGTCCATCGTGACCTTGCCCTCGTCCACGCCCAATAAATCTACGATGAGCGCCTTGATTTCACTATAAGTATCAGCCATTGGTGCCTCCTTGGAGATTTTACTGGCCCAATTGTAACCTTTCTGGCGGGCGTGTCAACCCGCTGCGAGAAGACGAAAGCCAGTATAATTCAAAAACAGGAACACGCCGTCATGCCGAAAGTTACGCCGATTTCCAGGCGAAAAGCCGACCACCTCAAGATCAATCTGGAGGAAGATGTCTGCTCTGGGCTGACCACCGGCCTCGAGCGCTATCGCTTCGTCCACCAGGCCTTACCCGAGCTCGATCTGCAGCGGGTCAACACGACCCTGAGCCTGTTCGGAAAAACCCTGTCCGCGCCCATCCTGATCTCTTCGATGACCGGCGGCACGGACGAGGCCGCGACCCTCAACCTGCGCCTGGCCGAGGCCGCGCAAGCGACCGGCGTTGCCATGGGAGTCGGCAGCCAGCGCGCCGCAATCGAGAACCCTGAACTGGCGAAAACTTTCCGGGTGCGCAAGGTCGCGCCGGACATCCTGCTCTTCGCCAACCTGGGCGCGGTGCAGTTGAACTACGGCATAGGCGTCGAAAACTGCCAGGCTGCCGTAGACATGATCCAGGCCGATGCGCTGGTACTACATCTAAATCCTTTGCAAGAAGCCCTGCAAGCTGGGGGCAATACGAACTTTACGGGATTGGTAAGAAAGATCGAAGTAATAAGTAAAAAGTTGGATGTACCTGTTGTCGTTAAAGAGGTTGGCTGGGGAATATCCGAGCAAGCTGCCAGGATGCTGGCCGAGGCGGGCGTTGCCGCGATTGACGTGGCCGGCGCGGGCGGGACGAGCTGGTCGCAGGTCGAATTGCATCGCGCCGAGGATGAATTCACCCGCCAATTGGCCGCCACGTTCGTAGATTGGGGCATCCCCACCGCTGAGTCGATTCTCAATGTAAAGCGCGCCGCGCCCGGCACGACCATCTTCGCCAGCGGCGGACTCAAAGACGGTCTCGACATTGCCAAGTGCATCGCCCTGGGAGCGACGCTGGGCGGCGTGGCAGGTCAATTCCTGAAAGCCGCCGCGATTTCAACAGAGAAAGCCGTTGAGATGATGAGGTTGACAAAGAGGCAGATTGAGGTCACAATGTTCGCTTCGGGCGTTGGCACGCTGGAAGGTTTGAAGGTTGGGAAGTTGGTGGAACGGTAAGGTTGTATAATAGAGGTATCCCATGACTACTTTTGAACAAACTCTTGTAAATGAAATTTCAACATTGCCAGAATCTCGCCGCATCACTGCGCGCGAGTTCCTCAATCAATTTGAATCCAATGGATAAAGTACGCCAAGAAAAACTCCGCGAACGCTTTTTGCGCGACCCACTCCCCCGCCGCTTGGGTGGACTCGCCGCCACACTTGGACGCATTTCATCCTCTGCCAGAAAGTCAACTGAAGCAACAATTGTCGCTAATTTACTAGACGAAGCCAAACATCTCATCGAGTGGACAGCCGCCGACACCCCGCCAGAAACCGCCGCTGAACTCGTCCGAATACAAACCATGATTTCACTCTGGCAACGCGCGTGGGACGAAGCCAGCCAGAATCCCAAACAGCGACTACTGCTTTCCGTGCAGGCAAAAGACTGGTCAGACAAAGCGGTTGACTTTTCGGGATTAGTTTGAGAGCAAGTTTCTGTTTATTCTTGCAAGAAAGCAAATAATTCCCGGTTGAACGCCTCCGGCTGCTCCACGCTGACGGCATGACCGGCGTTGGAAATGACCACCTGCCGCGCGCCGGGGATGCCTTCGACAAGCAGTTTCTGGCGCGGCGGAGGCACAGTGGTATCCCGATCAGCGGTGATGACCAATGTAGGGACCTTTATTTCAGCCAAACGTTTCCTCGAATCGAATAAAGCCAATGCGCGCATGGCGGCGCGATAGGCGCGCGGATCAGATTGCGTAATGGTGGTGATCAACATCTGCCGCAATTCCTCCTGCTCCGCCAGAGCGAAAATTCGCCGCGCCACCACTTTGGCCTGGGCCGGTAATCCCAGCGTGTGCACCATCACAAACCGGCCGAGGAGATACGCCCAACTGCCCAAACTTTCCGGGCGCAGGGCAGCAAAAGTGCTGACCAGCACCAGTTTGCGAATCAACTGCGGAAAGTCGAAAACCATTTGCTGGGCAATCACACCCCCCATGGAAATGCCAACGATGTGCGCCGGGCCGGCCTGGAGTTCGGCGAGCAGGTCGGCCATGGCCTGCGCAGCGGCTGGGATGCTCCAGCCTTTACCATCATAAGGGGAGCGGCTGAATCCTGGCGCGTCGGGGGTTATCGGGCGGAATCCGGCCTCGATCAGCGGCGGCAGTTGCAGGGTCCAGGAAGCGCTGTTCGCGCCCAGGCCGTGCAGCAGAAGAACGGCCGGGTGTCCGGCTGGATGGGGGTCAAGGAAATGCAGTTTCGTCATACTCCCTTCCGCATAAAAAAAGCTCTCTGCCTACGGGCAAAGAGCCTGTCTCTCTCATGGCTGCTTGTTATTTTTCTCCCTCTGGCGGGGCGCTGGCTTCAGCTTGATCCTTCTCTCCTTTATCCTCACCATCCTTGCCAGTAATACCGTCCCGGAAAGAGCGGATGCCCTTGCCCAGTTCACCGGCCAGCTTGCCAATGCGCCCGGGGCCAAAGAGCAGAACGACGATCAACAGGATGAGCAAAAGCTCGGGTAGACCAAAATCACGTAAAGACATATCGAACTCCTTTTGGGTGATGACCGTCGAAAGCACGGCGGTCACCCACAAATTTCAGTAAATCACAGAGGTGCGCCCCATCTCGATTCGTGATTTATTGAATTTACCACAATCCGCCTGAATTGGCTATACTTTGTCCCTTCCCCAGATCCAACCCTCGAGGCGCAGCCACATTCGACGCAAGAACGAGCGCAGGCGGGCAAGGATGCGGTAGTACGCCGGGCGGACCTTGCGCTCGACCGGCAGCGGGCCGCTCCATTGAACGGCCAACGCGCCCCAGGTCAGACCGGCGCCGAAACTGGGCAAGACGATCTTATCGCCTGCTTTCAACCTGCCATCCGCGACCGCCTCGCACACCGCGATTGGGATGGAAGCAGTGGAAGTGTTGCCATAGCGGTCAATGTTGACAATGAACTTCTCCAGCGGCATTTTCAGGCCGCGCGCTGCGGCTTCGATGATGCGCAGGTTGGCCTGGTGCGGTATGATCCAGCGCACATCCTGAAGCTGCAAGCCGGCCGCGCTGATCGCTTCACGCGTCGCCTGCGCCATAATGCGCGTGGCGAAACGGAACACTCCACGCCCGTCCATGTGAATGTAGTGCATCTCATTGCGGATGGTCGCCTCACTGGCCGGATGCCGGCTTCCGCCAGCGGGCAGCGAGATCAGATCCCCACCCGAACCATCTGAATGTAACACGGCTGAAAGGATGCCGCCCGGTTCTTCGCTGGCCTGCAGTACGAACGCGCCAGCGCCATCCCCAAACAAGATGCAGGTATTGCGATCTTTCCAGTTGACGAAGCGGGAAAGCGTCTCTGCGCCGATGACCAGCGCAGACTCGATCGAGCCGGAGCGGATGGCTTGCGCAGCCATGTCGAGAGCATAGATGAATCCGGTGCAAGCGGCCAGCAAATCGAACGCGCCGGCGCGGGTCGCGCCGAGTTTATTCTGCACCAGACAGGCTGTGGCCGGAAAAATGTATTCCGGCGTAGAGGTAGCGCAGATGATCAAATCCAGATCGGTGGGCTTGAGATTGGCAATGCTGAGCGCCTTCCAGGACGCCTCGACCGCCAACGTAGAAGGCGTCTCGCCGTCGCGGGCGATGTGTCGTTCGCGAATGCCGGTACGTTCGACAATCCACTCGTCATTAGTCTCGACCATACGTTCCAGTTCGGCGTTGGTCAATACACGGTTGGGCGCTGCCATCCCCCAGCCCGTGATATGCGCGTAAGACATAAAAACTCCTTTAAACACGAAGAGCACAAAGGGTCAGTGTGTCCCTGGTGTCTGCCTGCCCCCGCTTTTTGGGGGTTGCGTTTAAAACTCGAACCGGCTCAAAATGAGCGTGGCATTATGGCCGCCAAAGCCAAACGAATTGGACATCACGTTCCGCACAGTCTTCTGGCGCGCCTGGTTGGGCACGTAGTCCAAATCGCATTCGGGATCCGGCGTTTCGTAATTGATCGTGGGCGGCAAGAGGCCATCCTGGATGACCTGGACGCAGACCGACGCCTCCAGCGCGCCGGAGGCCCCCAACAGGTGCCCGGTCATGGATTTGGTAGATGAAATTGGGACCTTATACGCCTGCGCGCCGAAGACGGTCTTGATGGCGGCGGTCTCGGATTTATCATTGAGCGTCGTGGAAGTGCCATGCGCGTTGATGTAGTCAATATCCTCCGGGCGGAGATTGGCGCTTTCCAATGCCAGTCTCATGCACAAGGCGGCGCCCGCGCCGTTCTCAGCCGGCGCGGAAATATGATAGGCATCGTCGGACGTGCCGTATCCCGTGACTTCGGCCAGTATCCGCGCGCCGCGCGCCTGTGCATATTCGAGCGACTCCAACACCAGAACGGCGGCGCCTTCGCCGACGACGAAACCGTCCCGATTCAGGTCGAAGGGACGCGAAGCCCGCTGCGGCTGGTCGTTGCGCGTCGAGAGGGCCTTCATCACGCCCAGGCCGGCCAAAGCCAGCGGGACGACCGCCGCCTCCGCTCCCCCCGCCAGCATCACGTCGGTTGAGTCGCGGCGGATCATCTCAGCCGCCTCGCCGATCGCGTTCGAGCCGGTAGCGCAGGCCGTAGTAACGGCCATATTCGGGCCGCGTATACCCAAATGGATGGCGATGATACCGGGAGCGGTATCCGCCAGCATCATCGGCACCAGGAACGGGCTGACGCGATCCGGTCCGCGCTCGGCGAGCACGGTCAACTGCTCAGTCATGGTGGAAACGCCGCCGATGCCCGTCCCGATCAGCGCGCCGACCCGGTCGCGGTTGCTCTCGTCAATTTTCAAACCAGAATGCTCGACTGCTTGCAAGGCGGCAGCCAGCGCGAACTGAGTAAAGCGATCCATTCGGCGCGCTTCTTTCGAACCGAGAAGCGCGGCCGGGTCAAAATCCTTTACTTCGGCGGCAAAGCGGGTCTTATAGCAGCTGGCATCGAAATGGGTGATCGGCGCAACGCCGGAAATCCCAGCCGCGAGAGCCTTCCAGGTATTCGGCCAATCGTTCGCCAGCGGGCTGAGACAGCCAAGTCCGGTGACGACAATTCGTTTGGGCATGAAAGATCCTCCTTAACGGACAGCTAAAGAAAAACGGTTCATTGGGAATCGGCGTGATATACCGCCAGATGTGGGGCGGATTGGCAATCCGCCTTACGCCAAACGCCAGATATGCTGGCCTATCACGGCAAATCCCAGAGAGCCAGAAAAACGTCCAGAAGCCTGGACTTTATAACACAGCAAGTAAAAATGAGATACGCCTGGCCTGATTTTAGCCGATGGCCTCGAAAGCCTGCTTTACATGCAAGCGATCATGCCCGGCCATAAAGCCCACCAATTCTTGCAAGCTCGTCGGGCCGAAGATCGCGTGGCGTGCCAAGCGATTCCACTCAGCCTGCAGCCCATCCAGCAGCGCTAAAAGCTCCTTGCGGACAGCCGTAAACTGCGCCAGCGAGTCGCGTCCATCCTGGCGGGCATACTGGCGTTCTTTCACCCAATCATCGGTGACCTCACCGGCCATGAACGGATTCACCTCAGCCAAGACCTTGCGCAAGCGCGTCAGGTTGACATCCCGATCAACATCCCGCAGGTGGCCGATAATCTCGGTCAGGCGCCATTCGTCCGGCTTCGGGGCGCGGCTCCAGGCACGCGCGGACAGGTCGCGCGTCAGGCTGGCGAGCACGGCCGGTGTGGAACGTAACAGCGCTCGTAAAGCTTGCGGTGAATTGTATGCAGGCTGAAGCGCCTGCGGATCAACGCCTTCCAGCCAGTTACGGAATTCCTCCAGCCTGCCTTGAGGTATGGCGTCAAACTCAGGCGAAATCTCATCGCCATTTTTGACCCAGAAAATGGGGAGACCGGCCTGCTGCGCAGGTCGAAGGTCCATATCCATGTCGTTGCCAACCATGACGACGGGATCCTCCGGCCAACCCATTTGGCCCATCACTTCACCAAAATAGGCAACCGATTCTTTGGTGAAGTGAAAACGCTCATAAGACGAAATCAGCGCAAACGGATACCTTTCGGGCGGCAAGCCGGCCCAGCGTAAACGATGCTGGATGGCTTTTAGTGGAAAGAGCGGATTAGTGGCAATTGCCACACGATAGCCCTGCTCGAAAGCCCAATCCACCAACCGAATGGCCTCCGGGCGCGCTTTGGTAAGGCTACCCAGATTTGGAAAGACCTCGTCGTAGAAGTTGTCAATGGTCGCCTGGAGAGAATCACGCGCCATACCCAGCTTTTTGAAAAAGTAAGCGTCGAAGACCTCGCGCAGGGTCAGGGCGGGATCCAGGTTCTCCATCATCCGCTTGGTGCCAGACATCAGCGCCGGAAGCATGGTCTCTGGCGGCGTCAGATGGCTCAACGCAGCGGAAAGCGCCTGCAAATAGGCAGGGAAAAAGGTTGCCATGTTCGTTTCGAGCAGGGTGTCGTCCAGGTCGAGCAGCAAGGTAATGGTCATTTGGTCGGGTGGTCAAGTGGTCGGGTGGTCAGGTGGTCGCGCGGTTACTTGGATACTTGGCTACTTGTTTACTTGTTCACTGAATATCTGCGGCAAAGGATGGCACTCGCCACAGCCGATATGTGGATCGAAGCCAGCGTGCTGCGTCTTTTCACAGAAAGCCTTGACCTGCACACGGCGTTGGAAGGCGGCCGTCACCGGGCGGGTCACTTCGGCGCGCAAGACCATGAACTCGCAGGCGTTGGCGCGGATGATGGACGGGACCGGGCAGGTGCGACACAGATCCCGGGTCCAGCGCGCGCCGGAGGCGGCCAGCAAGCGGCACTCTTCTTGTTGGCGGCCGCGGTAATAGTCGCCGTAGAAATATTTGCACTCAGTTCCAGCAGGTGTTCTCATCAGGCTCGTGTGAGATAGGCGCCGGTGCGAGTGTCCACGCGGATCGTATCGCCCTCGTTGACAAAGTTCGGCACCTGGACCTCGAGGCCGGTTTCGGTCTTAACCTTTTTGACCACACCTGTGGCGGTATCGCCCCGCACCGAAGCCTCGGCCGAAACCACTTTCAAATCAACCGAGGTGGGCAATTCAATATCTATGGCCTCGCCATCGTAGAAAGTAAGCTTGACTTCCATGCCCCCTTGGAGATAACCGGCGTATTCGCCGACCAGGTCGCTTTTCACGGCCGGCTGGTCGAATGTCTCGTTGTCCATGAAGTGATAAAGCTCGCCGTCGGTGTAGAGGTACTGAACATTATGATAGTCCAGCCGCACATCTTGGACACGGTCGCCGGACTGGAAGGTTTTTTCAAGCGTGGCGCCTGTGCGCAGGTTGCGCGCCTTGATGCGGATCGTGGCATTGCCGCGTCCGGGCTTGTTGTGGCTGTACTCCAATACACGGAAGAGCATACCATCGTGCTCGAAGGTGACACCCTTACGAAGATCATTTACATCAATCATACTTCCTCACTTTTATTTTTCTCGCCGCTGCCCCTTTCTCCCCTTTGGGCCGTTCAGGGCATGTCGGCAGAGGGGTATGGGGTGATGGGAATTGCAAACGGGCGGGATTATAAGCCAGAGGCCAGGGAGTGGCAAGGGATGAACCTTCTGCACCGTCTATTGGCTAGTGATGCTTTTCCGCCAAGGGGTTTTCACGCAATAACTCGACCGCGTGGGTCAGCACGGGCAACACCACCTGCAAATTTTCAACCGCCGCCTTTGGGCTGCCCGGCAGGTTGATCATCAGCACCTGACCGCGAATACCGGCTACGGCGCGCGAGAGCATGGCATGCGGCGTGACTTGCAAACTGGCGGCGCGCATGGCTTCAGCCAGGCCAGGCGCCAGGCGATCTACAATTGCGAGCGTCGCTTCTGGGGTAACGTCGCGGGGCGCGAAACCCGTCCCGCCAGTGGTCAGGATGATGTCCAGGTCGCCGCGCTCGGCCCAGGCGATCAACGTTTCGCGCAGAACGGTCAAGTCATCGGGAACGACGGCCTGGCAGAGGACCTCCCAGCCCTGGGAAGCAATCAACTCGGCCAGCGCCGGGCCGGAGAGGTCCGGGCGCTCGCCGCGCGCTGAACGGTCAGAAGCAGTCAGGATGCCAAAGCGCAAAGTCATCTAAGCAATATCCTTCCCATAGATGTGCAAATCCATTTTCTCCCACCCGTATTTTTCATAGAATGCTATCGCCTCCGGGTTGTCGCGGGTGACGAGCAAGTAGATGCGGATACAGCCTTTTGCCCGCAAGCGTTTTTCCAACTCTTCCATCAACAAAGCGCCCACGCCCTGATTGCGGTAGTCTTCGGCGACCGCGAGGTGATAGACCAACCCCCGGCGGCCGTCAAACCCGCCTATGACGCTACCCATCACCTTACCGTCGTCTTCGGCCAGCAGGAACAGGTCTGGGTCCCGTTGGAGCTTTTTCTGGATTTCCTCTGGCTCATCCGAGCGGCGCAGGTGAATGCCGGGGCCAGCCGAGGACCACAGCTCGCGAACCACAGGATAATCACCTGGAAAGCAAAATTCACGTATTCGGATCGGTCGACTCACACGCCTGGCCTATTTTATAGATTTGAGCTTTTGAACCAGGTCTTCAGGCATATAAGGTTTGAGCAGAAAATCACTCGCGCCGGCGGCCAGACATTCATCCCGCAGATCCATGCCTGAGGTCATGATCACCTTCGTGTTCGTCAGTTCAGGAATCTGTCTTATCTTGCGAACGAGATCAATCCCATTCGTATCCCCAAGGAAAATATCCATCAGGACAATAGCTGGCATCTCTCTGCGCACGACCTCAAGGATGTCACTGCACTCACCGGCCAGAACGACTACCTGGAAACCTTCCATTCTCAGGAGGATTTCCAGGAGAGAGACCATCGTGCGGTCATCTTCAGCCAGCAATACTTTCAGCATCGCCCTTCCCATTCTGCGAGGGTTTTGGTTGAGGGGAGTTACGAACCGATTTCTTTTTCTCCAAAGCAGAGGCCAGCACGTCATCCACCGATTCGGCAAAGATGAACTTGAGCGACTTCTTCACTTCCTCGGGTACATCTTCCAGGTCAAGGGCGTTGCGTTTGGGCAAGATCACGGTCTTCAAACCGGCGCGATGGGCGGCCAGCATTTTCTCTTTGATGCCCCCTACGGGCAATACTTGGCCGCGCAGGGTGATCTCGCCGGTCATGCCGACGCCCTTCTTGACCGAACGCCCGGAGATCAGCGAGACCAACGAAGTCGCCATCGTCACCCCTGCCGAGGGGCCATCCTTCGGCTGCGCACCGCTTGGGATGTGCATGTGGATGTCTGTTTTATCGAAGAAATCTTTGTCCAACCCCAGGTCCTCGGCGCGTGAACGGACGTACGACAGCGCCGCTTTCGCCGATTCCTGCATCACGTTGCCGAGCGAACCCGTAAGCTGGAAACCCTTCGAGCCTGGCATGCGCGTCGCTTCGATGAACAACACGTCGCCGCCGAAGGGTGTCCAGGCCAGGCCGGGCGCCACGCCCGGAATCGAGGTGCGGACATTGATCTCCTCCGTCGCGAGGAAGATGGGATGGCCCAGCAATTCCTTCAGGACCTTTGGCGTGACGCTAGGGGGCCCTTTCTTGTCCTCGGCGATGCGCGTTCCAATCTTGCGGCACACCGACCCAATTGTGCGCTCCAGGTTACGCACCCCCGACTCGCGTGTGTATTGGTTGATGATCGTGCTCAACGCCTTCCGGGTGAACTTCACTTCCTCAGGATGCAGGCCATTTTCACGCACCTCACGCGGCACCAGGTAACCTTTAGCAATAGCAATCTTTTCATTCTCGGTATAGCCGGAGAGATGAATAACCTCCATCCGATCGAGCAGCGGGGTTGGGACGGTTTCCAATGTATTGGCGGTGGTAATGAAAAATACTTGGGAAAGGTCGTAAGCGACCTCCAGGTAATTGTCACGGAATTCGACATTCTGTTCCGGGTCGAGCACTTCGAGCAAGGCCGAGGCCGGGTCGCCGTGAAAGTCGAAGACCAGTTTGTCCACCTCGTCCAGCATGAAGACCGGATTGCGCGACTCGATCCGCCGCAAAGCCTGCAGGACGCGTCCGGGCATGGCGCCGATGTACGTGCGGCGGTGGCCGCGGATCTCCGCCTCGTCGCGCATCCCGCCCAGCGAAATGCGGATGAACTTGCGTTCCATGGCGCGGGCGATGGACTGGCCCAGCGAAGTCTTCCCTACCCCAGGCGGCCCGACGAAACACAGAATCACACCCTCGCGCTCGCGACGGATAAGATCCTTGGATGGGGCCTGTTCCTCATCCTTGCGCTCCAGGCGCAGTTTGCGAATTGCCAGGAACTCCAGGATGCGCTCTTTGACATCCTCCAAGCCGTAATGATCCTGATCCAGGATCTTGCGGGCATGGGCGATGTCCAGGTTATCCGTCGTACCTTGCGACCAGGGCAGTGTGACCAACCAGTCCAGGTAAGTGCGGATGACGCCATATTCGGCCGCGGCCGTCGGCAACCGAGACAGGCGATCCAGCTCATGTTTGGCCTGCTTTTCGGCTTCCTCGGGCATTTTCGCCGCCTCGATCTTCTGGCGAAACTCCTCCATCTCGACGGTCTGTTCGTCTTTCTCGCCCAATTCCTTTTGGATCGCCTTCAACTGTTCGCGCAGGAAGTAATCGCGTTGAACCTTCTCGATCTCGGAACGCGCCTGGTTCTGGATCTTCTGCCCGAGCTGCAGCACCTCCGCTTCTCGCACCAGCAGGCCGACTAATTTATGCAGCTTCTCCTGGGTCGAATCCAGCTCCAGAAGCTGCTGGGCATCTTGAAACTCGATGCGCTGAAAATTAGCGATGGTGTAGACCGTCTGCAATGGGTCTTCCAGCGTGGTAATGGACATCACCAATTCTTTTGGAATTGACGGGCTCATCTCAGCGATGTGCTCGAACTGGTCGCGGGCATTGCGCGCCAGGGCGTCAATTTCGAGGCCGGTCTCGACATGCTCCGGGGCTAACTCGATCTTCGCCTTGAGATACGGTTCCTGCTGGATGAACTCACCCAGCCGGAAGCGCACCAATCCCTGCACCAGCAACCGGAGGGTGTTATCAGGGGCGCGGAATAAGCGGTGGACGACCGCGATCGTGCCATGTGTGTACAAGTCGGCCGGGCCAGGATTCTCAAGCTCAGGGTTGCGCGCCGCCACCAGACCGATGAGCCTGTCCCCAGAAGAGACATCGTCCACGACCTTGATCGAGCGTGGCTGGCCGATGGTCAACGGCATAGCCGTCTGCGGGTAAACAACCACGCCGCGCAGGGGCAGGATCGGCAGCACGTCCGGGTACTTCACCACCTCCTCGGAGATCGGCTCTTGCTCCGGCTGTTTTTCCGGCTCTTCTTTCTTTTGCAGGCGCGTCAGAATGGAAGGCAGGAACATTTCTTCCAACGAAGTGTCCGCAGTCCCTACCCATTCAAGGAATTCTATCAAATTCGCGTACCAGCGTGAGGCAGACATAATGGTTGCTCCTTCGGCAACCATAATCAGCAAATGCTCAACTTACGATTCTAATTTCAGCAGGTTTGATCTTAGGCAAAACGACGGTCAGGAAGCCATCTTCGTACTCCGCTTCGGCTCGCTCCACATCCACACTGGATGGCAGCTCGACCGCCGTGCTGAACTCTCCAAAGCGGATCTCCATCTGGTGATAGGCGCGCCGCTCGGGCAAATCGGCGCGTACGCCGCTGATGACCAGGTAATTCTTCTCGATGTTTATCGAAAAATCGGACTGCCGCATCCCGGCCACCTCGACCCGCACTACAAAGCTGGTTTCCGTTTCGTAGACATCCGTCGGCGGGCTCCAGGAATAAGACTTGACGTTTACCTGCCAGCCAATGGCCTGAAGCGTGACGTAAGGCTTCTCGGCAGCGGCTTGTGATTTCCAGATCAGGGTTGCCATCTTACTACTCCTTACTCAACCAGCGCAGCCTGTGCAGCGGACAACTATGTCACGTGTTCCAGTAACACCTGACACATGACACTTCAACACACGATAAATGAGCGCCCCTGGCGGGATTCGAACCCACAACCAATAGCTTAGAAGGCTACTGCTCTGTCCATTGAGCTACAGGGGCTTGAACAAATTATACTGCGAATGGACGCAGACCTTTATACACGCGCGGGCCGGCCAGCGTCCGTAAGATCATATCCGCTGGACGGTTGAGGCGTGAGCCAAGCTCCTGCGCTGACATCGGCATATTGCCGTTGGCTAACAGCAAACGAAAGACGGCATCAACCATCGTGGTATTTTCCAGAAAGCCCTCCCGCCGGGCGCAATGGCTGATCAGGGCGTGCTCCAAGCCATCCATCTGCTGCACCTCGGCCGTTTCCGGGTCAATCCAATCAATCATTTGATCCTCGGGCAGTTCGGCGAAAGCTGCCTGGTGCTCCGCGCACAACAGGCTGCGCAATTCGACGCGCCAGTTGCGGTCATTCTCCTGCCACCATTCGAAATCAATATGGAAAGGTGTTTGCAGGGTGGGCTTGACCAAGCTGAATTTCTTGACTTCGTTCATTCTTACACTCCGCTATGGCAGCCAATAGGCTACCATTATGGTCACGCAGTCGGCGACCATAATTCAGGCTCTTCGAGGCGAAAGTGCATATCGCCGACATGAACGAAGGCCGGTTGCGTCGCCAGCGTTGCCAGCAGCGGGCCTGGCGGGCAGCGCCGGACGATGTTCAGCGCCGAGTACAATTCTTGAGCGTGGACGTGGCCCTGTAAATTCAATTTAGACAAATCAAGCATGATATTCCTGACCAATAATTCGAACGGCGCCCGCTCCTTGGCTGCCTGCGCCCAGGCCTGGTCTACGCTGTCCACGTCGGGAACGGCAATGATCATCCTCTCATTGTAATCAGCCGCGATGTTCTGTTTGAGCGTCGCAAACACAATACCGCCATCGCTACCGACCAAAACAGTGCGCACCCACTCTTTCGTCGGGCGGCGGCTCCTGGTCTGGACGATGACCTGACCGGGCATTTTGCCTTTACGCACAGCGACCATGCTGCCAGGGATCAAACTATACTTCCGATACCACTCGCTCAAGCCGTAAACATAACGATTCTTCCGAACGACCCAGGCCGGCATTGTCTCTTTTGTCTGACCATCCACTAAGGTAAAACGGACACGCGGCGATTCATACGCGGTTGGAAACAACGTGCGCACCCGCGCCGAGACCGGTAACGTGCCCGCCCGCCAATGGGGATATGTGAGGCTGACGATCACCTCGTCCACAGGCTCAGACGGGATATCCGCATCACTCAACTCGTCGCTTAGCTCCGCCTCCAGGGCCAACATTTCATCCGTCAGCACAGAGCGATCATATTCGATGGGCGTATAGCGCAACTGCACCGGCGTCTGGCGGACATCTTCCGGCTCCAGTCGCTGGAGGTACCACAGCACCTCTCCGGCCGGCCCGACCTCGTCGAAGCGCTCGTCTTCCTGGAGCGCATAGTTCATGGAAAATTCGATCAGGTTGGGGTTGACAGTATCAGGCAACTCGACCTGCTCCAGCAAGGCATGGGTCGACAAGGGCTTACCGTTGGCCTCGTCCAGAACTGCCTCGGCCAGGTTGAGATGGCCGACGTTCACGTCCACCAAAAGCGCGCGCGGGAACCAACGCCCGGCAATCTGCACCAGACCCTCGTCACTTTGCAGCGCGGCGGTTAACTTTTTCTCGAGTTCCAGGCCGTAGACAGCCAGAATACTCTCTTGGCTGAACAAATCATCATCGCGCGGGTTGTCGAGCGGCTGATTGAGCTTGTGGTCGTTCAGGCTGGCGGCAAAGCTACGCTTGCCTCCGCCCTTGAGCTCGACCTCGATCACCTCGAATTCGCCAATCTCCGGGTTCACACCGGGACGCACAGCAGCCACCTTCCCCTTCTGCCAATCCAGGGCAGGAAAAACCAGCTTATCGCCGGCTTTATATCGCTCTTTGGGTAGATACACCTTCCCTTCCCCCCGCTGCTTCTTGAGCAGGGAGGCGCGCTCGGCGGAAATACGCGCCTCGACGAGAACTGGCAACAACTCTTTTTCGGTGAGCGGTATCTCGTTCTCGAATAGATAGTTATTGATGAATTCAAGTTCTTGCTTGCTGATGCTTACGGATTGCCAGTAATCCGACGGTAAGGAAATAGGAATGCTAGCCATAGACTGCCTTGGATAATGATTGCGTGTTCAAAATTCATCCCGGCCATAACGACCCAGGCAGTGTAATTATACCCTACCTTGACAGGTCGTCTTCGCAGACTTATGATTATTCAAAGCAATTTGATATACTTACAACATGCCTCCTGTAAAATTTTACCGCTGGTCGAAGAGACTTATCTTATTTCTGGCAATACTAATGTCTGTTGTTCTCGTCAGTATTTACATCCGGGCAAATATTGCTGCTAGGAAAACGTCAACAATGCAAGAATTCCATACTCTCAACCAAGCTTCGTCAGAAGACTGGCAACATCTTCGTTTGCTAACGGCAAATGTGGGCAATTTGAGCCTATCCTGCAAAGGAGCATACAACAATAAACTATGCCAACTGACCGTTGAGAAGGCTATCGCGGAGCATATTAAAACAATTCGTCCGGATATTATTTTTTTTCAAGAACTACTTCACCCTTCCCAATGCGAGGATTTGAATGAGGCAGACCGAAATAAAGTGTGCTATAAAAAAAATGAAGCCGATATTACTTCATATCAACCTCAACGATTGCTTGGAAAAAACTATTCTATCTTGTGTGCAGCAAGAATGCGGGAAGAAATAGGACATCCCCTTGGAATGGAGTGCATTGGAGTTCATGTAGATTTTGGCTCGATAGAAGGATGTGACCGTGGACAGATTTGCTTCACATCGCAAGGGCTTGATTCGCCTGCAAGTGATTGTAATCCAGAATTCATAGTTATGTCTGCAATCGTGAAGGTTGGTGATTTAAGAATCGGGTTAATTAATGGACATCCCCATAGTAGAAACAAGAGTTGTCAAGATAATTCAATAAAACAAATATTTGAAGGCGTTAACGGCATTCCATTAGTAGATACAGATAAAATTATTATCGCTGGTGACTTTAATTTTGATCCATTCAGAGGCAATAATGTACCCAAGAGCTGGCAATTGAATGTCGGGATGTTCGGTTCCGGATTGCCATTTTACTATCATAGCGGGTTGGTAGAACATGAGCCTCCTTACCCTACCGCATACTTTTTGTTCCAGAAGAAGACTGTAGACCACGTAATAAGCAACTTTGCTTGGGGAGTATGTACTACACTTGGGGAAGCGCCAGGTACACGCAGAATTGATAATGGAAAAGGAATGGACCATAGAGCTGTAATGTGTGATTTGTTGATACCAGCTAGTTATCCATGTCAATCTCAGGAAGGTAAATAGATCATGGTCTATGACCCTATATATACACTTATAAGCAATTGGCACCTCTCCTGGTGGTTGCTTTGGCTCTCATACGGCACACTATTTGTAATTTACTCAATGCTGTTTCTTCTCTTCTCGGGGGGAAAAAAGAGAATCACTAATGAGTATTTCAGAGACCCGGTCGGTGCATTTTTGTGGCCTTACCTTGTGCTCGGCCCCATTTCAGGCGCTTATGTTCTGATTGCCAGGTTGGGGATCAGCACTCAAAACAACCTACAGGCTATTGGCCAAATCTACTCTGACTATAGTTTGAACATTTCAAATAACACTGTCTTCTTTTGGCTTGCTTTGATTATTTCAACTATCTGCGGAGTAGAAGGGGTGATAAGGTATCGCAAGCATAGAAATAAGCTATGGCTAAATCACCCGAAAATAATGCATCCTATCATGGTGATTATCTTCAATATACCGATGGGAATGATGATAATTATCAGCATTGTGAGATTACTCGATCAGTGGACTACAATTCATCTTTTTTTGAACTCAGGGTGGCTTCCACTCTCGCCATACCAAATTGATAATTTATACGGCCTCAGATGGTTATACAAGATTATAATCTCTCAGATTACTTTGGCAATTGTTGCAAGTTTTGGGTCTTTAATCATGCTGGTAAGGGAGGGGAAACAAGAATATTTTTGGAGATACAAAGCATCATTTTGGATATCTATTATCATCATTATTTGCATTGCTCTCATTCTGGCCAATGATTTGAATGCAATGATTAGTGCTATACACAACACTCTCACTGCGAACTTCATTTTCAGGATAGATATTACAACACCCTTTCTTAGTAAACCAGATATAACCTTATTGCTCCAACAAATTCTACTTACAAACCATCTCAATAATCTAATAACCCTTCCCAGTAGCATTCCTACACCAGCTTGGCTAAGTGGGTTAATAGGTATCAGATTAGTAATCTTTTTCATAGAGGTTTATAGAATTATTGGCAAACACTTGGGATGGAAAAAGATGCCAAAGCAAATTACCGATTTCATAAAAATTTTAACATAACCCTTAAATCACATGCCACTCGGATTCTGATGAACCGTAAACAGGTTATTGGCCGGTGGGGTGAGAAAATCGCCACCGAATACCTTGTCAAAAAGGGTTACAGAATGCTGGCGACGAACGTCCGCACCCCATACGGCGAAATTGACCTGATCTGCCAGCGCGAAGGCCAGATCGTGTTCGTAGAGGTCAAGACGCGCA
>Ga0210042_1001001_pt1 | contig 24478 bp, 20 predicted proteins | sample CryGeymeta201518_FD_183982 | JGI IMG/M metagenome (GOLD analysis project Ga0210042, IMG submission 183982) | Groundwater microbial communities from Crystal Geyser aquifers in Utah, USA - Crystal Geyser metaG 2015-18 (SPAdes) (version 2) | ecosystem: Environmental > Aquatic > Deep subsurface >... | reverse complement strand
CCGGCCTGTTCCGGGTGCTGGCCGAAGCCAGGAGCCGCGACAGCATCGGACAGGCACAACACGAGACCGAACAGATCCTGTTCGCGCGCCATAACGGCGAGAAGGATGTGACCGTCATTACCCAGGATGCGGTGCTGGCAACTTTCGACCGCATCCTCACCGCATTGACCATGGCCGTGGGCGGTATCGCCGCGATCAGTCTGGCGGTGGCGGGTGTGCTCATCATGAACGTGATGCTGATCGCGGTGGCGCAGCGGGTGAAGGAGATCGGTCTGCTCAAGGCGCTGGGTGCGCCGGCCGGCCAGATTCGCAAACTTTTTTTTGCCGAGGCGGTGCTGTTATCCGGCATTGGCAGCGTGGCGGGACTCGCCCTGGGTTACGCGGGCAGCGCGATCATTGGCCAGATGTATCCGAGCCTTCCCGTGTCCCCGCCGTGGTGGGCGGTGCTTGCGGCGACCGCCACGGCATTGGGCACGGGCGTTTTATTCAGCGTGTGGCCGGCGCGGCGCGCGGCGCGGCTCGATCCGGTGGCGGCATTGGCGGGAAGATGATGGAAATAGGCAAAACCACAAACCCCGTCATTCCGGCGCAGGCCGGAATCCAGTTAATTAAACAAGCCCCGCGTAGCGGGACAACTGAAAACTGCATGTTGAATAACCACCCTGGATTCCGGCCGTCGCCGGAATGACGCCGCGATGTTCTACCGTGATTTCCTGAACCTCACCACCTCCAGCTTCCTTGCGGCGCGCCTGCGCAGCTTCCTCACCGGACTGGGCATCGCCATCGGCATCGCCGCAGTCATTCTGCTCACCTCCATCGGCGAGGGTCTGCACCGTTTTGTACTCGACGAATTCTCGCAATTCGGCACCAACATCATCACGGTGCAGCCGGGCAAGACACAGACGCAGGGCGGCAACATCGGTGCGCTGGGGTCGGTACGTCCCTTGTCGCTGGCGGATGCGGATGCCCTGCGCCGCCTGCCCTACGTCGAGAGCATCAATCCCGGTTTGATGGGCAACGCCGAGCTGCGTGCCAACGGCAAGACGCGGCGCACTACCGTGTTCGGCGAGGGGCGCGATTTCGCCTCTACTTTCACCATGAAAGTGCGCCTGGGCGCGTTCTGGAACGATGCCGATGACGAGCAGGCGCGGGCGCAGGTCGTGCTCGGCAGCAAGGTCTGGCAGGAGTTGTTTGGCGGGGAGAATCCGCTCGGCGAATTCCTGCGCGTGGGCGGTCAGCGCTTTCGCGTGATCGGTGTGATGGAATCCAAGGGGCAGATTCTCGGTCTGGACATGGATGATGCGGTATTCATTCCGGCGGCACGCGCGATGGAGTTGTTCAACCGTCCCGGACTGATGGAGATCAATGTCAGTTACCGTTCGAGCGCGAATGTCGATGCCGTCACACGCCTCATCCGCGAACAGATGCTGGCGCGCCACGGACGCGAAGATTTCACCCTCATTTCGCAAGAGGAAGCGCTGGAGGTGTTGGGGTCGGTGCTGGATGTCCTCACCTTCGCCGTCGGCGCGCTGGGCGGCATCTCGCTGCTGGTTGGCGCGGTCGGCATCCTTACCATCATGACCATGGCCGTCACCGAGCGCACCGCCGAAATCGGTTTGTTGCGCGCGCTGGGCGCGCGCAAGCAACAGGTGCTGGCGCTATTTCTGGGGGAGGCGATCATGCTCTCCGCGCTCGGCGGCGTGCTGGGGCTGGGCATCGGGATCGGCATCGCGCAGGGTTTGCATTGGCTGTTTCCGGCACTGCCCGTGCATACGCCGTGGCTGTACGCCGTGCTGGCGGAACTGACCGCCATCAGCATCGGCCTTGCCGCCGGTGTCTCGCCCGCCCTGCGCGCGGCGCGCGGCTCGACCCGGTGGAGGCGCTGCATGCCGAATAGAAAATGATTCCCACTTTTACTCCCTCTCCCACCGGGGGAGGGTTGGGGTGGGGGAGCACTCGTTGATATCTTTTTTGGAGTTTTTATGTTGAGTTATCGCCACGCTTTTCATGCCGGCAATCATGCCGATGTGCTCAAGCATTTCGTCGAACTGGAACTGCTGCGCCATCTGGCACAGAAGGATAAACCGTTCTGGTACATCGATACCCATGCCGGCGCGGGCTGCTATGCGCTGGATAGCGACTATGCGGAAAAGAATGCCGAGTTCGAGGGCGGCATCGCGCGGCTGTGGGAGGTGGCGGATTTGCCCCGGCCGCTGACGGAATATGTCGCCATGGTCAGACACTTCAATCCGGATGGAGCCCTGCGACTGTATCCGGGGTCGCCGTTGGTTGCCCAGTATGCGTTGCGCACGCAGGACAAGATGCGCTTGTACGAGCTGCACCCGACGGACTATGCCATTCTCGAAGAGAACTTCGCCGGGTGCGGTTCGCGCGTATTGATGCACAAGGCGGATGGTTTCGGCGCGCTGAAAGCGCTGCTGCCGCCGCCGCCGCGCCGCGCGCTGGTGCTGATTGATCCGCCCTACGAGGAAAAACAGGATTACCAGCGCGTGGTCATGGCATTGCAGGAGGGATTGAAACGCTTCGCCACCGGCACCTATGCCGTGTGGTATCCGCAACTGCAACGCAGCGAGGCGGTGCAGTTGCCGGCGGAATTGCAACGCCTTCCGGCAAAAAGTTGGCTGCACGTCGCCTTGAGCGTGCAAACGCCCTCTGCGGACGGATTCGGCATGCACGGTAGCGGCCTGGTCATCATCAACCCGCCGTGGACCTTGCATGCCACGTTGCAGGCAGTGATGCCGCTGCTGGCGGCTCGCCTGGGGCAGGATGGACAGGGCAGTTTCGTGTTGGAACAGCGGGCGGATTGAGGTAGAGTGCTACCAAGTAACACCTTTGCATTTTGATTGGAGAAAACATGGCTGCGACCACACTGAGTTCAACCACGCTCAAAGTCGATCAAGAAATCAAGGAACGGGTCAAGCGATTGGCGGAGGCGCGCCATCGCACCCCCCACCGCGTCATGCTGGATGCCATTAGCGAATATGTCGAGCGCGAAGAAAAGCGTGAGGCATTCCGCCAGCAAGGCATGCGTGCCTGGGAAGAATATCAACTCACAGGTTTGCATCTGGTGCAGGATGAAGCCGATGGATGGCTGGCCAGGCTGGAGCAGGGCGAGGATGCGGAACTGCCGGCATGCCACGTGTAGTCTGGTCGCCTGCTGCGCTGGCTGACGTGCACCGCGTGTTTCGTTTTCTGGCGAACAAAAATCTTTTGGCCGCACAGGAAGCGGTCAAGGCGATACGCCAAAGTGTCACCATCCTGGCGCAACATCCTGAAGTCGGGCGACCAATTGCAGAAATGGAACCGGAGTACAGGGAATGGCCGATTGCATTTGTCAGTAGCGGCTATGTTGTGCTGTATCGGTTCGATGGCGTCTTCGCCATTATTCTGGCGCTACGCCATCAGCGGGAAGCGGGATATTGACCCGGCAATCTCGCGTACAACCTGAAATCAAATGAAACCCGGCGGCAATACCTGCGACATCTTCTGCACCGTAGTCGATAACTATGGCGACATCGGGGTGAGCTGGCGTCTGGCGCGGCAGCTCGCCAACGAGCATGACATGGTGGTACGCCTGTGGGTGGATGATCTGACCAGCTTTGCCCGCCTGTGTCCGCAGGTGGATGTGATGCTGGATACGCAATATCAGCAAGCAGTTGAAGTGCGGCGCTGGCCCGCCGAGTTTCCGCCAGTCGAATCGGCAGCGCTGGTCATCGAGGCCTTTGCCTGCCGGTTGCCGCAACGCTATGAGGCGGCGATGGCAGCACGCGTGGACAAGCCGGTCTGGATCAATCTCGAATACCTGACTGCCGAAGACTGGGTGGAAGGGTGCCACAAACTGCCTTCGCCCCATCCGACCTTGCCGCTGACCAAATATTTCTTTTTCCCCGGTTTTACGGCACGGACGGGAGGCCTGTTGCTGGAGCGCGATCTATTGGCCCGGCGCGACGCGTTCCAGGCGGACGCGGCGGCGCAGGCCGTTTTCTGGCAAGGATTGGGCGTGCCGGAACGCCAGCCGGGCGAATTGCGCGTTTCGCTGTTCAGCTATGAGAACGAGGCGCTTGAGGCGTTGCTGTCTGCATGGGAGCACGGAACGCAGCCGGTGGTCTGTTTGTTGCCGGAAGGGCGCGCATTGCCCCAGGTGGAACAGCATTTCGGTCATGTAGGTCGGGCTTCAGCCCGACAAGTCGGGCTGAAGCCCGACCTACAGATATATACGCGCGGTAATTTGCGCGTGCAGGTGCTGCCCTTCGTCGAGCAGGACCGCTACGACATGCTGCTATGGGCATGCGACATCAATTTCGTGCGCGGTGAGGATTCCTGCGTGCGGGCGCAATGGGCGGCGCAGCCTTTTGTGTGGCACATCTATCCGCAGCACGACGGGGTGCATCTGGCCAAGTTGGAGGCACTGCGCGCGCGCTATGCGGCGGGATTGCCGACCGACGCGGCGCAGGCTGTGAAGGGGGTTTGGGCGGCATGGAACGGCGGTGCGGGCATTGATCGGGCGTGGCCGCGCTATGCGGCGCAGCGGGAGGCGCTGGCGCAGCATGGCTGGGAGTGGGCGCAGGGCCTGTCCGGCAACAACCTTGCATTGAATCTGCTGGATTTTTTCCGCCAAACTGAATAGAATCCGCGCCTTCAAATTTTTGCTGTAGGCAGACTGCTATGAAAATCGCTCAGGAACTCCGCGCCGGCAACGTCGTGATGGTCAACAATCAGCCGCTGGTGGTGCAGAAGGCGGAATACACGCGCTCCGGTCGTAACGGTTCGGTGGTGAAGTTCAAGTTCAAGAACTTGCTCACCGACACACCCAGCGAGGCGGTCTATCGCGCCGACGACAAGTTCGACCAGATCATCCTGGACAAGAAGGAATGCACCTATTCCTACTATGCCGACCCGATGTATGTGTTCATGGATGAGGAATACAACCAGTACGAAGTGGAGAAGGAGAACCTCGGCGACGCGGTGAACTATCTGTCGGACGGCATGGAAGACAAGTGCGAAGTGACCTTCTACGAAGGCAAGGCGATCTCGGTCGAGCTGCCCAACACCATCGTGCGCGAGATCGAGTACACCGAGCCCGCCGTGCGCGGCGACACTTCCGGCAAGGTGATGAAGCCGGCCAAGCTGAAGGGTTCCGGCTACGAACTGCCGGTGGCGGCGTTCATCGAGATCGGCGACAAGATCGAGATCGACACCCGCAGCAACGAGTTCAGGAAACGCGCGAACTGATCCTGGTTTGATGCCGCAATAAAGAAGAGCCGCTGCGAAGCGGCTCTTTGTTTTTGTCCGCAGATTACGCAGATTGAACAGATTTCAAAATCAAAACCTGCAAAGGTTGAGCATTCATCTGCGTGAATCTGCGCACAAGTGCCTTTACAGTTTTTCGACGCTGTACACCGCCACCAGCCGGTGCGTCTCGCCCGGCGCAACGGTGACGACATTCTCCAGCGCGTTGGCGCTTTCCACGCACACCATGTCGCGGTGCAATTTCTCGCCGAAGTCGCCCATCTTCTCGGCTTTTTCCGTCCACGGGTTCCATACCACGGTGGAGCGGCTGCCTTGCTTGCGGATGCGGATGGCGCGTTTCAGGCCTTTGTCCTCGATCACGCAATCGGCCTCGGTGTTGACATACACGCGATCCACTTCGCTGCTGATCACGATGCCGTCCTGCTGCATGCGGCGCGCGGTTTCACCGACTTTGTCGTTGTACTCGCATCCTTCCAGGCCGCGTATTGTCATGTTGGCGATATCGCTGATCTGCAAATAGGTGTGCAGGGCTTCGCCCAGTTCGAACGGCTGACTGCCGGTGTTGGCGGTGACCAGTTCCACGCGCAGCGATTTGCCCACCGTAACTTCCAGTTGCACGGTCGAGGGATGCGGCCATTGTGCGCGGGTGGTGTCATTCTCGATCAGACCGAAGCGCAGAAAGGTCGAACCGTCCTCCAGTGCCTTGGTCTCAAGCAGTTCCCACGGCACGGTGCGGGCAAAGCCGTGGCCGGGCAGTTTGCTGTCGGTCTGGTGCGGGCCGAACCACGGCCAGCAGACGGGCACGCCGCCGCGGATGGATTTGCCCGGCGCGAATTTCGCATTCGGCGACAGCCAGATCACCGGTTCCTCGCCGCGCGGCTGAAAAGTGGCGACATGCGCGCCTTGCAGTACGATATTGGATATCGCGTGCGCGTTGGCCACTTCCGCGACGATCACACCGTCGGCAATTTCGCGCAGTTGCACGTGGTTTTCGATGGCATGTTGTTGGTTGAGCAAGTTTAAGACAGACATTTTCTCCTCCTTAATAAAATCAATTCTGCTCTGCGGGCGGCGAAGTTTTTAGCACTTCTTCCAACGTGGTGAGTCCGGCGGCGACCTTTTGCGCGCCGGAGATGCGCAACGGTTTCATGCCCTCGCGGTTGGCCTGTTCGCGCAGTGCTGAAATGTTGGTTTCAGTGTTGATGATTTTGCGCAGTTCCGGCGACATGAGTAGGATCTCGTAGATGCCGATACGCCCGGAATAGCCGGTCATCCGGCATTCGAGGCAGCCCTGTGGGCGCTGCAATTGCTTCGGTCTGGCCGCCTTCCACGGTGCGACCAGATGATCCCACAGTTCGTTGTCGCTATCCTGCGCCGGCTGGGGTTGTTTGCAGTGCGGGCACAGCGTGCGCACCAGGCGCTGCGCCATGATGCCCAGCAGGGTGGCGTTGATCAAATAGGACGGCACGCCAAGATCGAGCAGGCGGGTGATGGCGGAGGGCGCATCGTTGGTGTGCAAAGTGGAGAGCACCAGGTGGCCGGTGAGGGCGGCCTGGATCGCCATGTCGGCAGTCTCCAGATCGCGTATCTCGCCCACCATGATAATGTCCGGATCCTGCCGCATCAGGGCGCGTACCCCCTCGGCGAAGCCCAGATCGATGCCTGCCTGCACCTGCATCTGGTTGAACGCGGGCTCCACCATTTCGATCGGATCTTCCAGTGTGCAGACATTCACTTCCGGCGTCGCCAGACTCTTGAGCGTGGAATACAGGGTGGTGGTCTTGCCGGAACCGGTGGGGCCGGTGACGAGGATGATGCCGTTGGGTTGCGAAGTCATTTTCTGCCAGCGCGCGCGGTCATCGTCGGAAAAACCCAATTCGGAGAAGTCGCGCACCAGCACTTCCGGATCGAAGATACGCATGACCAGTTTTTCGCCAAAAGCCGTGGGCAGCGTGGAAAGACGCAGCTCGATCTCCTGCCCGTCTTCGGTGCGCGTTTTGACCCGGCCGTCCTGCGGCCGGCGTTTCTCCATCAGGTCCATGCGCCCGAGCAGTTTGATGCGGCTGGTCATTGCGGTGACAACCGACATCGGCAGTTGATGCACCTGATGCAGTACACCGTCGATGCGGAAGCGCACCAGGCCGATTTCGCGGCGGGGCTCGATGTGAATATCGGAAGCGCGCTGGTCGAAAGCGTACTGCCACAGCCAGTCCACGATGTGCACGATGTGCTGGTCGTCGGCGTCGAACTGTTTCTTGGTCTTGCCCAGTTCGACCAGTTGCTCGAACGAGGCGAGGTTGGAGGAGCTTGTCGTGGCCCTGGTTGCGCTCTTCACCGAGCGCGCCAGATTGTAAAACTCGACCAGGTAGCGGTTGATGTCGGTCGGCGAAGAGATCACCCGGCGGATGTTTTTGCGCGAGGTGTGTTCAAGCGTGCTTTCCCACGCGCGCAGGAAGGGTTCGGCCGTCGCCACCACCAGATCATCGTCCTCGATGCGAATCGGCATGATGGCGAAGCGGTTGGCATAATCGATCGACATCAAGTCGGTGAGGTTGGAAAAATCGATCTTGAGTGGGTCGATGTGAAAATACTCCAGTCCGACTTTGCCAGCAAACCATTCGGTCAGCGCTTCCAGGGTGAGCGGGCGATGGGGCGGGAGAAGGGACTTTCGATTTTGTTCGGCAACGATGACCAGCGGGTGGGTGTCAGCGCGCTGTGCTTTGCGTTCGGCAAGGAGGGTATCGGCACCTTCCCTGGTTACCAGTTTATCGGAGACCAGTAGATCGAGGATTTCAGCGAGTTTAAGTTTGTGATCTGCGGCTTGTTGTGCAGCCATATTCACGATCCCGCGTAACAGCAATGATTCCTTGCCGTTAAATTATTGGTGGAGGCGGGGGGAATTGAACCCCCGTCCGCGAGTCCTCTACAGACAGTTCTACATACTTAGTCTGGTTATTTGATTTTATCCGGCAGACGCCAACCGACAGGCTGCCACCGGACGAGTCACCTTGGTTTTAGCTTCGTGCAAAGTGACCCTGCACGACACGATTCCGTGTAAATGACCTCACTCATCGCGGCCTTGCGGCCTTGAGCCCCTCCACGGAAAGCAGGGTGTGAGGTCTAACCGGTTAAGCGGCTAGAGCGTACTTTTCGTCGTTTGCGACTATTGGTTTTCCAGCTGATTTACGAGGTGGCGGGTCCTCGGTATGCCCTGCGCTGCTTTGTAACCCACGTCGAAGCCAGGTCGCCCCCGGTTCGGTTTGTTACTTTGCGGCGGGCATTGTAGCAGTTTGCCGGGGCGGAGTGTTCCGCATGAAGCGGGCAAAATGGCGGTCGGCTTTGGTGGCGGTGGAGAACCAGTCGAGCAGGAGCAACTCGATACGGTAGGCGAGATAGCGCTGATCGTGGCAACCCGCGCGTACCTGACTTTGCAAATCACCGAGATTGGCCGAGAAATGCCGGTGTTCCTCGGTGTGACTGCCGGCAAAGGGGTAGTCGTGTTCACGCATCATGCTTTCCTCGAAGGGAAAGAGTTCGGTGCAATGCCGGCGCAGAAAGGCAAACAGATCGTCAAAATCGACGGGTTCGTTTTGAAGCACATCGGCGGCATGCTGATGGATCCGTTGCAGCAACGCCTGATGGGCGTCGTCGATACGCTCAATGCCGGTCTTGAATTCATCTTTCCATAACATGGGTGCGTCGAGTTCGCCGGTGCCGAAGTGTTGCCGCGTTGCCTGATATTCGCGGCAGCGTTCAAGATAGATGCGGGCCGCGGTGTCTTCCGGGCAGATTTCGGCACAGTGCGCGAAACGCGGCAGCGACGATTCGATATCCTTCAGGTGGTAGCCGGCAACGGCCTGTTCAAAATCTTCCCGGGTTTCGGATTTTAATTGGCGCAAACGGGGCGGATCGGTGTCGAATACTTCGTAGACGGAGAGCGGCTGTGCTTTGCCTTTGACCCGCAGGCGGTCGAGAAACCGCAGGCGGTAGGCGGCCGGGTCGTTCAGGTCATACAGGGTGTTGTGGGTGATCAGGAGCGGGGTGTTATAGAGCTTGGTTACCGCTTCCAGACGCGCGGCCAGGTTGACCGCGTCACCGATCACCGTGCTGTCCATGCGGTTGACGCCGCCGACGGTGCCGATCATTACCATGCCGCTATTGAGACCGATACCGATGTGAACAGGCTGGTAGCCTGCACGTTGCCGTCCCGCGTTGTAGTAGGCCAGCCGTTTCAGCATGCCGATAGCACCACTCAGCGCTTCATCCGCGCCTTTTTCGAACAGTGCCATGATGGCGTCGCCGATGTATTTGTCGATGATGCCGTGGTGGCGGCTGATCACCGGTTCCATCTGGCTCAGGTAGGAGTTGATGAATTCAAAGTTTTCCGCCGGCGTCAAGGTTTCCGACAATTGGGTGAAGTCGCGGATGTCGGAGAACATGATGGTCATCTTGCGCTCGACCTGATCGCCAAGTTTGACATCGACGATGCTGCGAGCCTGCAGCAGACTGAGCAACTGGTGCGGCACCAGACGGCTATACGCGGTTTCTGTTTGTTGCAGCAGGGCGAGCGCCTGCTGGTGGGCGATGATGACCTTGTGCAGGATAGCCTGAATATCTTCCGCGCCGGGGAGCACGGGGCCGCTGTTTTCTTCCTCGCTCATATCTTTGCGCCCCGGCTTGCCGCGACCATCATATCTGCCTCAGAGTGACAGGTAACGCAGCAGCGCGAAAGGCGTTTGCACACTGCCGGCGGCGGGCCACTCGCGCAGTTCGGTATTCGCGGCGAGATAACCGTAAGCGGCGATGACACCGATCATGTTGGCGGCCTGCGCGGCCTGCATGTCGCGCAGGTCGTCGCCCAGGTAGAGGCAGCGGCTGGCGGCGACACCCATCAATTCTGCGGCATACAGCAACGGCGCGGGATGCGGTTTCGCTTCGGCGCAGGTGTCGCCGCTGACCAGGCATGCCACACGCGTGGCGTAACCGAGTTTTTCCATCAGCGGCACGGTGTAGCGGTGCGGCTTATTGGTGACGATGCCCCATGGCATGTCGCGCTGATCGAGTTCGGCGACCAGCGCGGAGATGCCGGGAAAAACTTTGCTGCGGTCGCACAGGTGCGCCTCGTAGTGTTGCAGGAAAGCATTGCGCAGGCTGTCGTAGTCGGGTGCGCCGGGTTCGATGTCGAGTCCGAGTTTGAGCAGGCCGCGCGAGCCGTGCGAGGCTTGCGGGCGAATGATTTCCAGCGGCAGGGGAGCAAGGTCGCGCAGCGCGCGCGCATGGTTCAGCGCCTCGCCAAGATCGGGTGCGGTGTCGGCAAACGTGCCGTCGAGATCGAAGAGGACGGCCTCAACCACGTTGGCTGGCGAGTAGATAGTTGACGCTGGTGTCGCGTCCGAGCGAATACGACTTGTCTAACGGGTTGTAACTCATTCCGGTCACCTCGGTTACCTCGAGTCCCGCATTGCGGCACCATTGCGCCAATTCGGAGGGTTTGATGAATTTGGCGTAGTCGTGGGTGCCGCGCGGCAGCAAATTGAGCACATATTCCGCGCCGATGATGGCGAACAGGTAGGACTTCGGGTTGCGGTTGAGGGTGGAGAAGAACACATGCCCGCCCGGTTTCACCAGTTTTGCGCAGGCGGCGACGATGACGGCGGGGTCGGGTACATGTTCCAGCATTTCCATGCAGGTCACCACGTCGTAGTGGGCGGGGCGTTCTTCGGCCAGTACTTCCGCCGCGACCTTGCGATAGTCCACTTTTTTGCCGCTCTCCAGCAGGTGCAGCTTGGCGACGCTCAACGATTTGTCGGCGAGGTCGATGCCGGTCACCGTGGCACCGGCGTCCGCCAATGCTTCGCTCAAAATACCGCCGCCACAGCCCACATCCAGGGCTGTCTTGCCCGCAAGCGATGCGATGCGGTCAATGTATGCCAGGCGCAGGGGATTGATCTCGTGCAGGGGCTTGAACTCGCTGTTTGGGTCCCACCACTTGTGGGCAAGTTGCGAGAATTTTTCCAGTTCGATGGGGTCGGCGTTGGACATGGTGTTTGAACGTGTAGAGGATGGTCGCGTGGAATGTAGCAAAACCGCGCCAAATTAAAAAGAGTTGTTTATCCTATTGACCGTCGAGCGACGAATGGATACGGTGCAAAGCCTTGTCGCGCACCGTCAAATCATGCCACGCCACCCGCTATTTCCAGCATCCCCTTTACCGCAATGACCGACTTTCCCGTCATCCGCTGGCACGAAGGGGGTGAAGAAAGATCGGCACGCTGGCGTTCTGAAGCGGGCACGCCGCCGCCCAAACGGGTGGAAGTGGTCGGTGATCACATCAGCGCAGATGCCGCCTATCGTCTGGCCTGCGAAGGGACTGCGCTGCTGTGGCGCGGCGACTTTCAGAACGCGCGTCAATTGTTGCAGGCAATGGCGCGCCGGGCGGACGGGCGGCCGCGCAAAGCCAAACCACAACCTGCCGCGCCCAAAGACGCATTCAATCTGCACCGCCTGGCCCAATCGCAGCGTGCCCGCACCTTGGGTAGGCTGCTGCTGCCGTTCGAGGCGGACCACAGTGTGCCGTTACGTCGCGCGCCCGATGTCAGCGCCGCCTGTACCGAGGCTTATGGCGTGGCGACAGAGCCCTACGTCGCCTCGCTGCGCGGGCTGCAAGGATTGATCGGCGCCCACGAATGGCGCAAGAACGGCGTCGAGATTCCAGCACTGGGTGCGCGCATCCATCCCCACTACGGCGTGTTCGCCCCGATACGCGGCGAGTATGTCGGGCTGGTGAACGAAGCGCCTTTACCTGCCTCATTGAAGAGTCAATCCGCGGCGTTCGATATTGGCACCGGCACCGGCGTGTTGGCGGCGGTGCTGGCGAAGCGCGGCATCCGGCACATCGTCGCCACCGACCAGGATCAGCGTGCGCTGGACTGCGCCCGTGAAAATTTAACCCGGTTCGATTTCGCCGCACAGGTGGAGGTGGTGCAGGCAGACCTGTTTCCCGCAGGGCGCGCCCCACTCATCGTGTGCAATCCACCGTGGCTTCCCGCCCGCCCCAGCTCACCGCTTGAAGCTGCCATCTTTGATCCCGAGAGTCGCATGTTGCGCGGCTTCCTTGATGGGCTGGCGGCACATCTGGAGGTGGGCGGAGAAGGCTGGCTGATCCTCTCCGATCTGGCCGAGCATCTGGGGCTGCGCACTCGTGAGGAATTGTTGGCGGCCATTGATGCGGCGGGATTGAAGGTACTGGGAAAAATGGACGTGAAGCCGCATCACCCGAAAGTTGCAGATTCCGGCGACGCGCTCCATGCGGCACGGGCGGCGGAGACCACTTCGCTGTGGCGGCTAGTGTAGTGTTGCATTCTGTTTGGAACTTATGCCATTGGCTAACGCTGCATTTATAGGTCGGGTTTCAACCCGACATGTCGGGCTAAAGCCCGACCTACAAGGGTTTACATATAAGTATCGCCAAGAACGCAACACTACACTAGATTGCGGATGTTGCCCGCTTGCAGCCCCTCCCGCACCGCCGGCTCCGCCGCACCGTGTCAGGGCGCGGTCGCGACACGTTACTGCGCAGCAGCCGATTGCGGGAGCGACCGCTTGCAGCCCTTCCCGCACCGCCGGCTCCGCCGCACCGTGTCAGGGCTGCTCTGTGCTAGAATGCGCCCTTCGTTTTTGTACCACTTAAGCTTATTAACAGGTCGCACATGGAACAACAATTCGCCAAAGAAACCCTGCCGGTCAGCCTTGAAGAAGAGATGCGCAAGTCCTACCTGGATTACGCGATGAGCGTGATCGTGGGGCGCGCCTTGCCGGATGTGCGCGATGGTCTGAAGCCGGTGCATCGCCGCGTGCTGTTTGCGATGCACGAGCTCAACAACGACTGGAACCGTGCCTACAAGAAATCGGCGCGCATCGTCGGCGATGTGATCGGTAAGTATCACCCGCACGGCGACACCGCGGTGTACGACACCATCGTGCGCATGGCGCAGGATTTCTCGCTGCGCTACACGCTGGTGGACGGCCAAGGCAACTTCGGTTCGGTCGATGGCGACAACGCGGCGGCGATGCGTTACACCGAGATCCGCATGGCGAAGATCGCGCATCAGTTGCTGGAAGACCTCGACAAGGAGACGGTCGATTTCGGGCCGAACTATGACGGTTCGGAGCAGGAGCCGCTGGTGTTCCCGGCGCGCTTCCCCAATCTGCTGGTGAACGGCTCCTCCGGGATCGCGGTGGGCATGGCGACCAACATTCCGCCGCACAACATGACCGAGGTGGTCGATGCTTGCCTGGCTTTGCTGCGCGAGCCGGAGATGGATATCGAGCAACTGATCGAACTGGTGCCGGCACCGGATTTTCCCACCGCCGGCTTCATCTATGGTCTGGCCGGGGTGAAGGAAGGCTACCGCACCGGGCGCGGCCGTGTGGTGATGCGCGCCCGCACCCACTTCGAGGACATCGGCAAGGGCGACCGCCAGGCGATCATCATCGACGAGTTGCCGTATCAGGTGAACAAGGCCAGCCTGCTGATGAAGATCGGCGAGATGGTGCGCGAGAAGACGCTGGAAGGCATCTCCGAAATCCGCGACGAATCGGACAAGTCCGGCATGCGCGCGGTGATCGAGCTGAAACGCGGCGAGAATGCCGACGTGATCCTGAACAAACTGTACAAGGCCACGCAGATGCAGGACAGCTTCGGCATCAACATGGTCGCCATCGTCGATGGCCAGCCGAAGCTGCTGAACCTCAAACAGGTCATCCAGGCTTTTCTGCGTCACCGGCGCGAAGTCGTCACCCGCCGCACCCTCTTTGAATTGCGCAAGGCGCGCGAGCGCGGCCATATCCTCGAAGGACTGGCGGTTGCACTGTCCAATGTGGACGAGATCATCGCGCTGATCAAGGCGGCGGCGATGCCGGCGGATGCAAAACGCGACCTGATGGCGCGCGGCTGGCGCTCCTCGCTGGTCGAGGATATGTTGAGCCGCGTCAGTGATGCATCGCGTCCGGAAGGACTGGCACCCGAGTTTGGCATGCTGAAAGGCGAGGGGTATTTCCTGTCCGACGCGCAAGCGCAGGCGATCCTGGAGTTGCGTCTGCAACGCCTGACCGGACTGGAGCAGGACAAGATCGTCGGCGAATACCGCGAAGTGATGGACAAGGTCGCCGACCTGCTGGACATTCTGGCGAAACCGGCGCGCGTGACGCAGATCATCGGCGACGAGCTGGTGACGATCCGCTCGCAGTTCGGCGACAAGCGCCGCAGCGAGATCGTGACGCACACGCAAGATATGAGCATGGAAGATTTGATCGCGCCGGAAGATGTGGTGGTCACCCTGTCGCATGGCGGTTACATGAAGGCGCAGAAGCTGGACGAATACCGCGCGCAGAAACGCGGCGGGCGCGGCAAGCAGGCGGCCTCGACCAAGGAAGACGATTTCGTCGACAACCTGTTCATCGCCAACACGCACGACTACATCCTGTGCTTCTCCAATCGCGGCCGCGTCTATTGGCTCAAGGTCTATGAGGTGCCGCAGGGCACCCGCATCAGTCGCGGCAAACCGATCGTCAACCTGTTGCCGCTGGAAGCGGACGAGCAGATCAACGCCATCCTGCCGGTGAGCCAGTTCGCCGACGACCAGTTCGTGTTCTTCGCCACCAGCGGCGGCACGGTGAAGAAGACGCCGTTGTCCGACTTCGCCAACCCGCGCGCCAAGGGGATCATTGCCATTAATCTGGACGAGGACGACTTCCTGATTGGCGTGGCGCTCACCGACGGCAAGCACGACGTAATGCTGTTCTCCGACGAGGGCAAGGCGGTGCGTTTCGACGAGAACGACGTGCGCTCGATGGGGCGCGTGACGCGCGGAGTGCGCGGCATGAACCTGGCCAAGGGCGGCAAGGTGATCGCGCTGCTGGTGGCCGAGAACGAGCAGCAGAGCGTGCTGACCGCGACCGAGAACGGCTACGGCAAGCGCACGCCGATCACCGAATACACCCGCCACGGACGCGGCACGCAGGGCATGATCGCGATCCAGACTTCCGGCCGCAACGGCAAGGTGGTGGCCGCCACGCTGGTCGATCAGGACGACGAGATCATGCTGATCGGCACCAACGGCGTGCTGATCCGCACCCGGGTCAAGGAGATCCGCGAGATGAGCCGCGCCACCCAGGGCGTGACGCTGATCAATCTGGACGATGGTGACAAGCTGGCGGGTTTGAGCCGCATCGCAGAGCCGGAAGAAGAATCCGAATAAAACTTAATCGCAAGAGGAAGCAGCATGACGATCTATAACTTCAGCGCAGGACCGGCAGTATTACCAAAGGAAGTGTTGCAGCAGGCGCAGGCGGAATTGCTCGACTGGCACGGCAGCGGCATGTCGGTGATGGAGATGTCGCACCGCAGCAAGGAGTACATGGGCATTCATGCGCAGGCCGAAGCCGATCTGCGCGAGTTGATGGGTATTCCGGCCAATTACAAGGTGCTATTCCTGCAGGGCGGCGCGCATTTGCAGTTTTCGATGATCCCGCTGAATTTGTTGCGCGGCAAGCTTTCCGCCGATTACGTCAATACCGGCGCCTGGTCGAAAAAGGCAATCGGCGAGGCGAAAAAATTCTGCAACGTGAACGTGGTGGCGGACAACAAAGACAAGAACTGCACCTACGTGCCGGCTTTCGATACCTGGAAGCTGGACAAGGACGCGGCTTACGTTCACTACACGCCGAACGAGACCATCGGCGGAGTCGAGTTCAACTGGATCCCAAATACCGGTGAAGTCCCGCTGGTGGCGGATATGTCGTCCAACATCCTGTCGCGCCCGGTCGATGTGTGGAAATACGGGCTGATCTATGCCGGCGCGCAGAAGAACATCGGTCCGGCCGGGCTGACCATCGTCATCGCGCGCGAAGACCTGGTCGGACACGCCGGCCCGGGTCTGCCCACCATGCTGGATTATCGGCCACACGCCGAGGCGGAATCGATGTACAACACACCGCCGACTTTTGCCATCTACATGGCGGGACTGGTGTTCCAGTGGCTGAAAAGGAACGGCGGTATCGGCGCAATGGAGCAGGCCAATATCACCAAAGCGAACCTGTTGTATGCGGCGATCGACGGTAGCAACGGTTTCTATCATTGCCCGGTCAATAAGGCTGACCGCTCGCGCATGAACGTGCCGTTCACCCTGAAGGATGCCGCGCTGGACGGCGATTTCCTCAAGCAGGCCGATGCGCGCGGCCTGCTGCAACTGAAGGGGCATCGCTCGGTTGGCGGCATGCGCGCCTCGATCTACAACGCGATGCCGCTCGACGGTGTGCGGGCGCTGGTTACTTTCATGAACGAATTCGCGCGCAGCAAAGGCTGAAATCAGGAATGCCGAACCGATACCGGATTCTCACGCTGAACAAGATTTCGCCCGCCGGCTTGAAACGCCTGCCGCCGGCGCGCTATGTCATGGGCAACGATATCGAACAGCCGGACGCGATTCTGGTGCGCTCATATCCCATGCGCGAGATGGAGATTCTGGCCAGTGTGCTGGCCATCGCGCGCGCCGGGGCGGGAACCAACAATGTGCCGGTGCAACAGATGAGCGCGCGCGGCGTGCCGGTATTCAACGCGCCGGGCGCCAATGCCAACGCGGTAAAAGAACTGGTTATCAGCGGCATGTTGCTGGCCTCGCGCAACATCGTGCCGGCGCTGCGCTTCACTGCCGCCCTGCAGGGCGATGATGCGGCCATGCACAAACAGGTTGAGGACGGCAAGAAAGCCTTTGCCGGCAGCGAGCTGGGGGGGCGCACCCTGGGTATCATCGGTCTCGGCGCGATCGGACGTCTGGTGGCGAATGCGGCGATCGGCCTTGGCATGAAAGTGATCGGTTTCGATCCCGAGATCACGGTCGAGGCGGCGTGGAGTCTGTCCTCTCAGGTGCGCAAGGCACACAGTCTGGATGATTTGCTCAAGCACAGCGATTTCGTCACCCTGCATGTGCCCTTGCTGGAGGCGACGCGCAATCTGATCGATGATCAGCGGGTGGCGGAGATGAAATCCGGTGCCGTGCTGCTTAATTTCTCGCGCGACGGCATTGTCAACGAGGCGGCGGTGCTGGCCTCTCTCGCGGCGCAACATCTGCGTTACTACGTGTGCGATTTTCCGAGCAACCGGACACTCGGTCACGACCGCATCATCGCCTTGCCGCATCTGGGCGCTTCGACCGCCGAGGCGGAGGAGAATTGCGCGGTGATGGTGGCGGAGCAGTTGCGCGAGTATCTGGAGCACGGCAACATCAGCAATAGCGTGAATTTCCCCAATGTGGTCATGCCGCGCGAGTCAACTTTCCGCATGGCGGTGGCGAATGCCAATGTGCCGAACATGCTGGGGCAGATTTCCAGCGCGCTGGCGGCAGCCGGCATCAATATTCACAATATGATGAACAAGTCGCGCGGCGAAATGGCCTATACCCTGGTGGATATCGACAGTCCGGCGCCGGAGAAACTGCTCGCGCAGATCGCCGCGATTCCGGGTGTGCTCAAGGTGCGCGCGCTGCCGCTGGAGAGCGATGCATGAGCGATGAGCTGAAGCGTTACCGCGCACAGATCGACTGCCTGGACGACGAGCTGCTGCGCCTGATCAATCAGCGCGCCGAACTGGCGCAACGGATCGGGCATGCCAAAGGCGGTGAGACGGTGTTGCGGCCGGAACGCGAGGCGCAGATTTTGCAACGGTTATTGTCGGCGAATCACGGCCCCTTGTCCGCCGCCGCCGTGAGGGAAGTCTTCACCGAAATCATCTCGCACTGCCGCGCGCTGGAAGCGCCGTTGCGCGTGGCCTATCTCGGGCCGCACGGCACCTTCAGCGAAGCGGCGGTGTTCCAGCGTTTCGGCCAGGCAACGGATGGTATTGCCGCCGATTCCATCGACGGTGTGTTCGCGGCGGTGGAAAGCGGCACGGCCAACTACGGTATGGTGCCGGTGGAAAATTCGACCGAGGGCGCGATCGGCCGCACGCTCGATCTGTTGCTCGACAGCACTCTGCAAATTTGCGGCGAAGTGCTGTTGCAGGTGCACCAGTGCCTGTTGTCGAACGAGAACGAGCTGGCGCTGATCCGCAGGGTGTATTCGCATCCGCAATCGTTCGGGCAATGCCAGGGCTGGTTGAACGCGCATTTGCCGCATGTGGAGCGTATCACCGCCTCCAGCAACGCCGATGCCGCGCGTCTGGCGGCGGAAGAATCGTTCGCCGCAGCAGTGGCGGGCGCGCAGGCGGCGGCGAATTTCAAGCTCAAGGTGCTGGCGCAGAACATCGAGGATGATACGCGCAACACCACGCGCTTTCTGGTCATCGGCAAGCAGAACGTCGCGCCTTCGGGCCGCGACAAGACCTCGCTCGTCATGTCCGCGCCCAATCGGCCTGGGGCGGTGCACGACCTGCTGCTGCCGCTGGCGCAGCATGGCGTGTCGATGAGCAAGCTGGAATCGCGCCCGTCGCGCACCGGGCTGTGGGAATACGTGTTCTACGTTGACATCGAAGGCCATCAGTCCGATCCCAAGGTCGCGGCCGCGCTGGCGCAACTCAAGCAGATCGCGGCCTTCGTCAAGGTGCTGGGGTCTTACCCGGTCGCCGTATAGTCTGAATCCACCCCTTGCCCGCAGATTACACAGATTGACGCAGATTTGAAGATTGGAAGTTCACCCAAAAAGCGGATGAACCAAGTAATGGAATCGGTTTTTTAATCTGTGAAATCTGCGTAATCTGCGGGCAAAAGGGTTTTTTGTTGGTTACTCAAGGCATCAAATGAATTATTGTGATTTGGCACCCTCCTACATCCGCGCCATCGCGCCTTACCAGCCGGGCAAGCCAATTGCCGAGCTGGAGCGCGAGCTGGGCATCACCGGCATCGTCAAATTGGCCTCCAACGAGAATCCGCTGGGCGCCAGCGCGGCAGCCGTCGCGGCGATGCAGGAAGCGATCAAGACCATCGCGCTATACCCCGACGGCAACGGTTTCGAGCTGAAAGACGCGCTGCACAAACGTTACGGTGTGGCGCATGCCCGCATCACCCTCGGCAACGGCTCCAACGATTTGCTCGAACTGGCCGCGCGCGCTTTTCTCGCGCCAGGCGACAAGGTGGTGTACTCGGCGCACGCGTTCGCGGTGTATGCGCTGGCGACCCAGGCGGTCGGCGCAACCGGAATCAGTGTTCCCGCCCGCGCGGGATACGGTCATGACCTGAACGCGATGCTGCGGGCGGCAACGGACAGCAAGGCGAAGATTGTGTTCATCGCCAATCCGAACAATCCGACCGGCACCTTTCTATCCGGCGAGGCCTTGCATGACTTTTTACGCCAACTGCCGGAAGATGTTTTGTTGGTGCTGGATGAGGCATACAACGAATACCTGCCGGAAGACAAACGCTACGACAGCGTGAGCTGGCTGCGGGAATTTTCCAACCTGATCATCACGCGTACTTTTTCCAAGGCCCACGGCCTGGCCGGTCTGCGCGTGGGCTATGCGCTGGCGCACGAACAAATCACCGACATGATGAATCGCGTGCGCCAGCCGTTCAACGTCAACAGCGTGGCACAGGCGGCGGCGACCGCCGCGCTGCGCGATGTGTCGTTTGTGAAACGCACCTTTGAACTGAACCGGCGAGGCATGGCGCAGCTCACCGAAGGCTTGAACAAGCTTGGGCTGGAAACCATCCCGTCGTTCGGCAACTTCCTCGCGTTCCGCATCGGCGGCGCGACCGCGATGTACCGACGCTTGCTTGAACTGGGCGTGATCGTGCGCCCGATCGCGAACTATGACATGCCGGACTGGCTGCGCGTCAGCATCGGTCTGGAAAGTGAAAATGCAAAATTTTTGAATGCGCTGAAACAGGCATTAAGCGAGAAACTCGCGTAGCGTTCGTTTGCTCCCTCGCCCGCGTGCGGGAGGGTTGGGGTGAGGGAACGGGCATAAATTAACCTGGGGTTGGCCTATTTGACCAATGCCCGTTTTGGAGAAAACAAATGATTATCGTAATGGGCAGGGAAGTCACCGATGCACAAATCGCGGCCGTGACCAAAAAGCTGGAGGCGGCCGGGTTGAAGGCCAACATCTCGCGCGGGGTCGAGCGCACGGTGATCGGCGCGATCGGCGACGAGCGCCAGTTGACGCCGGAAATGTTCACGCCGTTGCCGGGAGTGGAAATGGCGATGCACATCGCCAAGCAGTACAAGATCGTGTCGCGCGAATCGCACAAGCAGGACAGTGTGATCGAGATCGGCGGCATCCCGCTTGGCGGCAAACAGATCCAGATTATTGCCGGCCCCTGCTCGGTGGAGACGCAGGCGCAGATGGATTTGTCGGCGCAATTCGTGCACGAGGCGGGCTGCCGCCTGATGAGAGGCGGCGCGTTCAAGCCGCGCACCAGCCCCTATTCTTTTCAGGGGCACGGTGAAGAAGGTCTGGATATGTTTCGCAAGGCGGCGGACAAATTCAAACTGCCCATCGTCACCGAACTGATGGATGCGCGCCAGCTCGATCTCTTCCTCAAGTACGACGTGGATGTGATCCAGATCGGCACCCGCAATATGCAGAACTTCGATCTGCTCAAGGCGGTCGGCCGCACCAACAAACCGGTCATCCTCAAGCGCGGCATGTCCGCCACCATCAGCGAGTGGCTGATGTCGGCGGAATACATCGCGGCCGGCGGCAACCACAACATCATCTTCTGCGAGCGCGGCATCCGCACTTTCGAGACCGCCTACCGCAACGTGCTGGACGTGACCGCGATCCCGGTGCTGAAAAAAGAAACCCACCTGCCGGTGATCATCGATCCCTCGCATGCAGGGGGCAAGGCGTGGATGGTGCCGGCATTGTCGCAGGCGGCCATCGCGGCGGGTGCGGACGGCCTGCTGATCGAGATGCACCCGACTCCGTGCGAGGCATGGTGCGATGCCGATCAGGCGCTGACGCCGGACGAGTTGAAGAAACTCATGGCTACGCTGGGCGCCATCGCCGGAGCGATCGGACGCACGCTGTAAGCCATGCCCGCCTTTCGCAAAGTCGTCATCTTTGGTGTCGGATTGATCGGCGGCTCGTTCGCTCGCGCTTTGGCCCAAGCAAAGGCGGTGGAGCCGGGCGGGCTGGTGGGTTTTAGCAGGTCGGCGACTTATCGGAAAAAAAAGGAAGTCCTGCAACGGATAGTTGACCGAACCGGAACCCAGGAAAATATATCATCCGAACTGGATGACGCGGATTTGATTTTTCTGTCTGTTCCTGTTGGCCAGACTGCCGAGATTTTGAAGTTGATCAAACCGCATCTTGGTCGCAACACCATTATTACCGACGCCGGTAGCACAAAGTCTGATGTCGTTGCGGCAGCCCGTGCGGTGCTGGGTGATCGGAGTGCCCAGTTCGTTCCAGGACATCCTATTGCCGGGGCTGAACTATCCGGGCCGGAAGCGGCAAGCACCGAACTTTATCAGGGCAAGAAAGTCGTGCTCACACCCTTGCCGGAGAATTCGCGCGAGTCGGTGGCGCGGGTGCGCCGCGCATGGGAGCTGTGTGGTGCTGCCGTAAGCGAGATGACGCCGCAACAGCATGATGAAGTATTTGCCGCCGTGAGCCATCTGCCGCACCTGCTGTCGTTCGCGCTGGTGCATGATTTGGCGCAGCGCGACAACCGCGAGCAGTTGCTGTCCTTCGCTGCCAGCGGTTTCCGCGACTTCACCCGTATCGCCGCCAGTTCTCCCGAGATGTGGCGCGACATCTGTATGTCCAATCGCGAGGCACTGATGAGCGAATTGCAGCAATATGCCGCCGAACTTTATGTCCTGCACCAGGCGCTGGGAAACCGGGATGCCGCCAAGCTGGAAGAGATATTCAGTCTGGCGCGCAAAACCCGCAGTGCCTGGACGCAACAATAACCGACACTTCCCCGCGTATGTCCGAGCACGAATTTCTTGAGCTTCCCCCTTTGATGTCTGCGCACGGCAGCGTGCGCCTGCCCGGCTCGAAGAGCATCTCCAATCGCGTGTTGCTGCTGGCAGCCTTGGCCGAGGGCGTGACGGTCGTGCGCGACCTGCTGCATTCGGACGATACCGAACGCATGCTGGATGCGTTGCGCATATTGGGTGTGAAGGTGGAGTCGCTCGGCGGTAACGCTTATCGCGTAACCGGATGCGGTGGTAACTTTCCGAACAAGGATGCGAAGCTGTTTCTGGGCAATGCAGGTACGGTGTTTCGTCCGCTGACGGCAGCATTGGCTTTGTCGGGCGGCAATTATGAATTATCCGGCGTGCCGCGCATGCACGAGCGCCCCATCGGCGATCTGGTGGATGCCTTGCGCCAGCTCGGTGCAGATATCCGCTATCTCGGCAATGCCGGTTTCCCGCCGTTGCAAATCAAGCCCGCGAATCTGGCGGGCGATACGGTGCAGGTGCGCGGCGATGTGTCGAGCCAGTTCCTCACCGGTCTGCTGATGGCGTTGCCGTTGTTCGGCCGCACGGTGAAGGTCGAGGTGGTGGGAGAGCTGATTTCCAAACCCTACATCGAGATCACCCTGGCGATGATGGCGCGCTTCGGGGTGAAGGTGCAGCGTGGACACGGTGATGCGGAGCATTCTGGTGCGGGACACGCTGCCCAGCGCCCCCTCCCGCAATCGGGCCTCACGGCTAACGTGTCGGGGGGGCAAAGAAAAGAATGGCAAAGTTTCGTGGTGTTCGGCGGCCAGCGCTATGTGTCACCCGGAGAGCTCTATGTCGAAGGTGACGCCTCATCCGCCTCCTATTTCCTGGCGGCGGGGGCAATCGGCGGCGGCCCGGTGCGGGTGGAAGGGGTAGGAAAAGACAGCGTGCAGGGCGATATACGATTCGCCGAGGCGCTGGCAAAGATGGGCGCGGTGGTTGCCATGGGCGATAACTGGATCGAGGCGAAGGCATCCGGCAAGCTCAAAGCCATCGACCTCGATTGCAACCCCATCCCGGATGCGGCGATGACTTTGGCGGTGGCGGCCCTCTACGCTGTCGGCAGCACAACCTTGCGCAACATTGCCAGTTGGCGCGTGAAGGAAACCGACCGCATCGCGGCGATGGCGACGGAATTGCGCAAGCTCGGCGCGACAGTGGAGGAGGGGGCGGACTTCATTCGCATCTCACCACCTGAATCCCGAATCCTGAATCCCGAATCCGGTATCGACACCTACGACGATCACCGCATGGCGATGTGTTTCTCGCTGGCCGCATTCGGCGGGACCGGAGTGCGCATCAACGATCCATCATGTGTGGCAAAAACTTTTCCGGGCTATTTCAAAATGTTTGAGCAAATTACCACCTCCGTGCCAGTCATCGCCATCGATGGCCCTTCCGCTTCCGGCAAGGGCACCGTGGCGCAGAGGGTGGCGGATGCGCTGGGCTGGCATTATCTCGACAGCGGCGCGCTGTACCGCCTGCTCGGGCTGGCCGCGCAGCGGCACGGCGTGGCGCTGGGTGATGAGGCGGGGTTGGCCGCACTGGCGGGCGGGGTGGATATCCGCTTCGAGCAAGGGGATACCTGGCTGGACGGGGTGAAGGTGGGAGATGAATTGCGCACCGAGGAAGCGGGTTCTGCAGCCTCAAAAATCGCCGCTTTGCCCGGGGTGCGTGCGGCCTTGCTCGACAAACAGCGGGCTTTCCGGCGTGCGCCGGGACTGGTGGCGGACGGGCGGGATATGGCGTCGGTGGTGTTTCCGGACGCGGTGCTGAAGATATTCCTCACCGCCTCGGCCGAGGCGCGCGCCGAACGCAGATTCAAGCAGTTGAAAGAAAAAGGAATGGATGCTAGTATCGCCGCCCTTTTGCAGGATATACAGGCGCGCGACGAGCGGGATATGCAGCGCAGCGTGGCGCCCCTGCAACAGGCGCAAGGTGCAAGTCTGCTGGATACGACGCCGCTGAACATCGAACAGGCCGTCGATGCAGTGCTGACAAGATACCGTGCAATTTGATAGGCCCCGTCTGGCTCTCCGTCATCCGGGTTGATAAACGAACCCCCGTGTTTTGCGGGATAACCTGAAAGTAGATCGAAAATGACCGCTGTCGCCGAAATGGAAAGCTTTGCCTCCCTGTTTGAAGAAAGCCTGAACCGCAAGGAAATGCGCGCAGGTGAACTGATCACCGCCCAAGTCGTTCGCGTCGAGCAGAACGTGGTGGTGGTGAATGCCGGACTGAAGTCCGAAAGTTATAT
>Ga0210042_1000987_pt1 | contig 24707 bp, 25 predicted proteins | sample CryGeymeta201518_FD_183982 | JGI IMG/M metagenome (GOLD analysis project Ga0210042, IMG submission 183982) | Groundwater microbial communities from Crystal Geyser aquifers in Utah, USA - Crystal Geyser metaG 2015-18 (SPAdes) (version 2) | ecosystem: Environmental > Aquatic > Deep subsurface >... | reverse complement strand
CAATTGCCTTGAGCCACTCTTGCTGCCCTGTTTCCCCCAACTGGTGATAATAGTGATTTGCTTGTAATCTTCAGGGAAGATATCTGCTGGTGTTGTAGTCTTCGTTCCATCAGCCGGATCATCAACAAATGATGCCTCCATTGTTATTGTCCCAATCATATCCTTGTCAGAAATAGTTTCACCCTGCGAAGGGAAAAGCATCACTCGTTGGGAAACATTTGTACCATCAATTGAGAGTGTACCAAACAATCGTTGTGTTATGGAGCCATTTGTAGTTAGAGTAATGGTTGCAGCATTGATTCCATATCCGTCTTGGATATTTCCTGCTGGTGTACTTGTCCCCTCATGCTCCCATGTAATGTTCAATGGGACAAAATTATATCCCGTAGCCACATAATCATCACTGGTATGTGCAATAATCCTGACAGGAACGCTTACTGTTTTTGATCCTTGAGGCATTATAATCGGATTAATAACATTTAAGTGGAGGTGCTCCTCAGCAGCCGTGCTGGTTGCCTGATGAATATACTCATATCTCATCCCCTTTACCTCTTCCAACAATTCCTGTGCCCTTGCCACAGCAACGGATTCATCCCATGATTTAATTATTGTTTGAGAACTGCCCATAAAGGTTGTGGATGCTATCAAGGCAACAATTAGCAGAAGAAGTCCGGCAATCATTAATTCAACAAAACTCATCCCAGCCTCAGTTTTATTTTGAATACTCATTTCAATTCTTCCTTGTGATGACAGGTTTGAATAATTGCAAAAAAGTAAGCATTCAACTAACAGCTGTCATTTAGTCTTCTTAATAATATGAGGGGTAATAAAGATAACCAATTCTGTTTTTCGATTTTCCTTCGCATCCAGCCTGAAAAGCCTGCCAACAAAGGGTAAATCTCCAAGAACAGGCACCTTATTTGTCTTCTCTGTGCCATGGTCATCTATTATCCCACCAATAATTACGGTTTCCCCATCTTTGAGCAATAATTGAGCTACAGATGACTTTGTAGAAATGATTGGCGTGTTGTTCTCTGCCCAACCCTTAAAGCTGCTTACCTCTGGTTTCACCGAGAGTGTAACGAAATTATCAGGGTTTATGAATGGAACTACAGTAAGCTTTACCCCAACCTCACGAAAGACAACATTGGTTTGAACTACACCTGTTTGAGCGGTTGGCGACAACTGAGTTGTTGTCTGCTGATAGGGAATCTCTTCTCCAATCATGATCTTTGCCTCACGGCCATGAAGGGTTCTGATACTTGGAGAAGATAAAACATTTGCCTTACCCTCAGAAATCATAGCAGATATCGCTCCATTAATATTATGTCCTGATGTTACCTTTCCATAAACTAATTCTCCCCTATCTCCCATCGGTGTATTTTGTGTCATCAGGCTTGACATCTCAAATCCATGTAAAAAATCCTTTATATTCCACATAAATCCCAATTGATTGGTTTTATCCAGATAAACCTCAATAATCTTTGCCTCAATCATGACTTGCTTGGTCTCTGTATCCAGCTCCTTTATCAACTGCTCAATTTTGGGAAAATTACCAACAGTATCAGTAATAATAAGCGCATTAGTCCGAACATCAATACTAATTTTTCCAGCCTGAGTTAATATACCACTTTGTAGACCACCCATAACTTCACCAGCCAGAGCATAGTTAAGAGGAATAACCCTTGTCATAAGCTCGCCAACAAGATTTTCCTTGGTATCAACGAAAACAACCTTTCCTTCCTTAACATAGGTATATCCCTGTGCCTTCAGGATTAGATTCAATGCTGTTTCCCATGGCACATTATCCAACCGCAGGTTTACTATTCCCTTTATTGTTGCACCGGGAACAATATTCAGCTCTACCTTCTGAGCAATTAATCGTAAGACATCAAGCAAATCAGCATCCTTAAAGTCCATGGAAATAGTCTGTCCCTTAGGCTTTTTTGTTATTTTTTTAGGAACAGCTACCTTTGGTTGTATTACTTGTGATTTTTTAGTAGTAATAGGGCGTTGTCCTTTTTTCTCTGGTTTATAGGTTTTCTTTACCGCTGTTTGCGATGGTTTGGATTTCAGTTTCTCTTTTTTTACCGCTTTTTTTTCTGTACTGGCTGGAGGCTCTGTAATGGAATATTTTTTAAGGGTAAGAAGCACTGTTTTCCCTTGAGTTAAAACTGAATAAGGAACCGATTCTTTTGTCTCAACCGTTATGCGAGCTACATTTACCGGGTCAACGAACCTTTGTTGGACACCAACCCTTGCAATGCTTTTACCATCAACCATTATATCCTTTACTGCACCAGAGGTAGCATTAAGAAAATCAAAGATAATCCGTGAAGGGTTTAGTGTTTCAAAGTACTTATACTGAGGGGCGCCATTCGTAGAAATAACTACCATGCTTCGGTCATCCCCTTCCTTGACCTCAATCCCTGTTATTGCATAATCAGCATAAGGGTTGGTAATACTTAATTCGAGCCCATTTGGAATCTTATTTATCTGATACGGGATGGATTTTATCAGTCCAACAATTATTCTTGTCTGATTTCCTTTTTGTTGAACTATCTGAATTCTGGTTATTCCACCAGATGAGACAGGTATCTCTTTTGGGGTACAGGTTGTTTTAGGCATATCTATAACTATTGTCGGAGGATCAGTTAACGCCACTGAGTCATAATTTGTTATAGCTGTATCCCCAACAAATACTATACTGACTCTGTCTTGTAATTTTTCAACCTGAACATCAAGCAGATTAGTCTCTGCATAGACAATAGAACTTAACATAGCCACATAGATAAATACAGTCATTAAATACAATTTTTTCACCTTAAAACCACCCCTTCATTATTTTATTCTTCTGACATGTCTGACATGAATTTTTCTCTCACTCGTTGATTATATTAAAAACAACGGTGAACAGTTACTATTTTTGTTGTTTTCCTTGTTGAGCCACAGCCTCTTTTGCCATACCTGCTCCAAGTCCAGAGGCAAATGCCTTCATAAACTCTTGTTTCTCTTCCTTTGATAATGTTTCTTCTTGTTTTCCTTGGCCTGATGAAAGATCAATAACCCTTTATCATCACCTTGGTGTCAGATGCCTTAAATCCTAATGTAACCACTTTATCAAGCTGGGATAAAGAAATAAATTTATTATTAAGAATCTTTCCCCGTACCCCAGAAATAGGGGAATCCCCATAAAAGAGCATTCCATATCTTAATATCAAGGTATAACCACCAGGCCCACGAGCCAAAGCTATGGAATCCTTCTTATCCCAAACAACACCAATCAACGAAAGTTCTGTAATATCTACATCCGGAATACTACCCTTTTGTGCCTGAATTTCTTGTCCACTTTCAACAATCAAAGGAATAAAAGGATCCCGACTATGAATATTTTGATATATATATTGCGGGGTTACCGGTTTTTCTTTCAATGGTTCAGGTAATACTTGTACTGGTAATACTGCTACCTCTTTAGGTTTTTGCTTGGCACACCCACAAACAATTACCAGAACTAACGACAAGCTGACTATTATCAATTTATTACTTAATTGCCACATATTTTATACTCACCCTTGTGAAAGTAAAAACGCAAGATTTTGCGTCTATAGTTTCTTATTGTTTATATGTAAATGCTGTAATAACTAAATCAGCAGATATTGTTGACACATCTTCTTTTGTTGGCGACAAAGAGGTTAAATTCGTCCATGATGGTGTCAATATCCTCTCAAGATTTCCAATGGCTGCAAGAAATTTTCCAAAGTTATGATAGGTAGCTTTAGTCGATAGAGTAATCGGGATCTCATCATAAACATCCTTACGAAATGGACCACTTGGGACAAAGCTGGAAAAAACAACATGATTTTCCTCAGCAATAGTAGTAATTGTTTTTATTAATTCAGGCATATTTATCTCTTTAGGCAGCCTTGTTTCTACGAAAGAGAGTTCTTCCTTAAGCTTTCTTACCTCTGCCTTCCGTATCTCCAAGTTGGCTACAATATCCTTAATCTGCTTTAATTCCGTAGCTTTAGCTGCTATTTCACTGCTCAACTCCTCTGATCTAATCTTGAGAGGTTTATATCCATAATTTATAAAAGCAAAGATAGTAATTCCTATAAAAACAACAATTAATCCTATAGCCTTTAATTCTTCCTGCGAAAATTTCATTCCTTTTCTCCATTAAATAGGACATAGAAGTCCTATAAATCCTATAATCACTAAACTTAGTCGCCGGAGAAAAAATAACTTGCAGGAGTCGTGTCACCGATCCATCTTGGCTGGCTTCGTTGTTCGTCGTTTACATACAGTCAGACTTGCCAGCCAAACGACTTGAGTGACTCTTGGTGTACAACTTATTTTTCTTGACTCCCAGCAATTCTCATTATGGTAAAATGGATAAGGGGGAGATATGGAGATTAATCGGTAGGACAGGCATTCTTGCCTGTCATCTGCAACAGGACAGGCAGAAATGCCTGTCCTACCGACAATTCTGTTGATAATCGATACCATCTCCTCTATTCCCTTATTCCCCTTTGAACATAAGTTTTGCCATAATGAGAATTGCTGCTTGACTCCTTAAATATTATGAGTACAGCTAAGTGAAAAACTCCTTATTGGATACTTGCCAATGGTAGAATTGGTAATATTGGCAAGATTAACATTAGTAAACAACTGTGATTCCATAAGCTTAAGTATATAGTTTGCAACAGAAAAATTATCCATAGCCTTGCCACTTATTTGTATAGCCGTACCGTTAGTGTTAGACAAATTATCTAACCAGATACCCTGACCCAGGCAATCAGATGTTTGATCAAGAAGTTTTGCCCAGATAAACCTATCCTTGTCCAATTGGGTAATAATATTAAGCCTCGTTTTAAGCAAATCTATCTCTATTTCAAGATCTTTAATCTCTTGCATATAAGGCCGTAACTTAGCTATCTCAGCCTTTAATTCTTCTACTTTTTGCTCCTTTTTCTTGACCTCAAGCAACTGATTGCTCCAAAAAAAACCTATTAAGACAACAAAGGCAGATAACGATATTATGACTAAAATATTTCTCCATTGTATCTTTTTCTTTGCCAGAAGAACTGGAGGCATCAGGTTTATATTAGTCATTACTTTAGCCCCCTTAATGCTAATCCTATGGCTACGGTAAACGCTGGACCATATTTCTTAATAAGATTTACATTAACCTTTGGAGCTATCCTCAAGTTAACAAAGGGATCAGCAATAACTACCGGAATGCCAAGACCACTTGCAAGAAACTCATCTAAGTTCTTTAGTTTTGCTGTTCCTCCACTCAAAAGCACCCGGTCAATATTTTTCCGATATACAGGTAATTGAGTATAATAATAGGCAAAAGACCTCTCTAATTCATCTAAAAGCCTTGCCCCTACAGACTCAATGGCATAAGAGACATGGGATATTCGTTCAGAATACACACCTGTCGTCATCTCTTCACCAGGAACAATTACCCCTTCTGCTTCCTTTATCTGTTCTGCTTCCAAAAAGTTTACACCCAACTCTCTCTTTATTGCTTCAGTAAAATCATTACCACCAACTAAAATATCCCGATTAAAACAGGAACATTTATTTTCTACTACATTAATATTTGTCATTCTTGCCCCAATATCTACCAGAGCCACTACCTCTTCTTCCTTTCCGTTTGCTACCAGAGCATCCTCTATTGAAAAGGTATCCACATTAATATGAGTAGTCTCTAACCCTGACCGCTGCAATATCTCCATATGATCATAAACAAGCTCTTCTTTAGCAGCTACCAGCAGGACAAGGATCATCCTCTCGTCTTTTTCAATTACCTCTTTTATTATCTGAAAATCAATGATCACATGCTCAATATCAAAGGGAATGTGCTCCTCAGCCTCAAACCTGATAACATCACGAAGCTCTGTCTCACTCATATGCGGTAACTTAATATATCTTACTACCACAGAATTCCCAGAGACAGAGGTACAAGTTTTTTTGGCATCAATGCCATTGTTATAAAGCATGGTTTTAATAGCTTTTACGGTTAATTCATGCTTTGCCCCAACTGCATCCTCATCTAAGGGTTCCGGGGCAATCTTTTCTAACCCAAGCCTTGCCAACATAATGCTATTGCCAGATTTCTTTAATTTAACAACCTTGACCGTATCACTACTGATATCTAATCCTACAGAATTTTTCCCGCCACCAAACAACATTCCCTTTCCTCCGAAACAATAATTAAATGCAAGCAGCCAGCCTTCAGACTTCAGCACTTTTAAGCACTTTTAAGCACTTTTAAGCACTTTTATGGTAACATATATATCAACATTTGTCAAGCATAAATTAAAATTATTCGATTATTTATGCTGTAATATCTTAGTTGCTATCATAATATCAACTGCTCGCTGCAATTGTGGATCACATTTCAGGTCGCAAACAATCTCTTTTCCCCCATTAAGCCTGCCTATTTCAATATTTATTGCCCTTCTAAGAATCATTTCACTTAATTCAATCTTATTCTTGGATAGGGTTTGCTGTAAATTTTTAATATCTTCATCTGTATAGCTTGATCGTCCTTTGGCAAAATCCTTTAAGTATTGACTATCATCTAACTTCAGCCACATCTCCTGATCCTTGGGGGTAATCTCAGGCATCTCTACAATTATATCTGGAATTATCCCTTTTCCATGAATACATACACCTGAGGGGGTAAAATACTTGGCTGTAGTCAGGGCAATACCAGAGCCATCAGGCAATGGAAGAACTGTCTGCACAGAACCTTTACCATAGCTCTTTACACCAATGGTCAAACCTCGTTTATTATCCTTAATAGCTCCAGCCAATATCTCTGAGGCACTGGCACTTCCCTCATTTAATAAAACAATAATCGGATTATCCAAATACAAGCCCTTTCCGGTTGTTCGAAATTCTCTGTTCATCTCCTGCTGTCTTCCAGCAATAGAAACAATCAAGGAATTCTTTGACAGAAGATTATCTGAAACATCTATGGCTGATTCCAATAAACCTCCAGGATCATTTCTCAAATCTATAACAAGACTCCGTATCCCTCTTTTTTGCAACTTCACCAGACTATCTGTAAACTCCTGAGCCGTATTCTGGTTAAAATTAGTAATCCTGATGTACCCAACATCTGTCTGAATAACATCGGACTTAACACTATGGATCTCAATTATTGCCCGATTAATCGTTACTTTGAAAGGATTTTCCACACCATCCCTTTTAATGGTAATAATTACCTGAGTTCCTTGTTTACCACGAAGTTTCTGAACAGCCTCAACTAAGGAAATATTCTTGGTTGATGTCCCATCTATTTCAGTAATATAATCACCTGCCTTTATCCCAGCCAAATACGCTGGTGTTCCTTCAATAGGTGAGATAACCATGAGATTGTCTTGTTTAAGCCCGATAACAATCCCAAGCCCGGAAAAGCTCCCCTCGGTTTCTACCTTCATCTCCTTAAATACCTCAGGGGTCATAAATCTTGTATGAGGATCCCCCAGACTTTTAAGCATACCGTCAATAGCCCCATAAACAAGAGTTTTTGTCTTCACATCTTCTACATATTGATTATGAACTATTGAAAACGCCTTACCAAATAGCCGTAATCCATCATACAATTCAGAGCTTTCCTGCCCCTGAGAATTGGCATCCACGCTCATAGAAACAATGATAGCCAATGCCAAAAACCACAATACATTCTTCAATCGCAACATTATCACATACCTCCCGAAATTTAATATAAAATCCGAAATTCGAATATCAAAATTCGAAACTTTTGACAGGTTGTTTTTGTCATTCGGATTTTGGTCGTTTGTATTTGTTTCGTATTTCGTGCTTCGGATTTTCCTTAATCTCCCCTATCCTCGTCTCAACCATCCTGATGGATTAACGGGTTGTCCATCAACCCTTAATTCAAAGTGCAAACATGGTTCTGTAGTAAAACCTGTATCACCTACTGTGCCAAGGGGAGTACCTGTATTAATTGTTTGCCCCTTTCCTACCAATATATTTGCCAGATGGGCATAAAGGCTGTAAATGCCATTACCATGATCAATCATAACCAGCAGCCCATACCCCTTAAACCAACCAGCATAAACCACACTTCCAGATTTTACAGCAACAACAGTTTGTCCTGCATGGGCTGAGATATCTATGCCTTTATTTACCACAAAGGTATCAAACTTCGGGTTTTTATATTGCCCAAATCCCTTAATAATCTGTCCGCCAGATACTGGCCATGAAAGTGTTCCCTTTTCAGGATAAGATCTTTTCTCTATTTTTTCCGGCTTTTTACCCTCTTTTTTTCGTTTAGCAACCATTGCTGCCCGTGCTTTTTCTTGTGCCTTTTTCTGTGCCTCTAATCGCTTGATTAATGAGGTTAATTCTGAAGATGAATTATTGAGTTGAGCAACCTGCTGACGATAAAGTTTTTTATCCTTCTGTACCCGGGAAAGCAGCCCTCGATAACCCTTCTCTTGTTTTTGCTGAACAATAAATTCTTGCTTATAATCATTTTGAATGACTAAAAGCTGTTTATGTTTTCCCTGAAGTAGCTGTTTCTGACACTTTAACAGCTCTTTCTGTTGTTGTATCTCACGGATCAAGGTGTTATCATTCTGAGCAATCATGGTCATAAAATAAAGCTGCCTTGACATATCCGAAAGGTTTGGAGAAGAACATAAGACATCTAACACACCATTTTTTCTATATTTATATATGGCTCTCAATCTATGAGACAATTGGCTTTGTTTTTGATAAAGGCTGTTAAAAGTCTTAATTAACGCCTCTTTTTTAATAATTATCTTATGTTGTGTCTTGTTTATTGTCTCTCCCAATTTATCTACTTTTCTTTGTGTCTGGTTTAGTTGTCGATTTCTCTTGTCTAATTCATTTATTACCCCTTTTTCCTTTTTTACTGCCTGTTGCAACAATGTCTTTTTTTGCTGCAATTCTTTTCGTATCTTTAACAATTTTCCCTTTTCCGTAGATACATCTGCTGAACAAAGGCTCACCCCTGAAGATAGAAACAGGAATATAAAAACCAAACAAATAGCGGAATTCAGCCTTTCTCCCTTTCTTCTCATTTCTCTTACTTCCCCTATTCCCTGTTAGATTTCAAAAAATAATGCAAAGGCAGCAAACTTCCCAGACATCCGAGAAACCCACTGGCTACAATCAAGATACTCATAACTTGCCATGATATAAATTTCACTTGTGGTAAAAATAAAAATATAGGGTTTTCCGCAAGTGTTTTAACCAGACCAAAGCGATAAACAAGCCATAATAGTCCAATAGATAATGTTCCGCTTATCCACCCATGTATCATCCCTTCTAAGAGATAGGGAAACCGAATAAACCATGGGGTAGCACCAACCAACCTCATTATTTCTATCTCTTCCTGCCTGGCAAAAAGGGACAGCTCAATAGTATTTGAAATAATAATCAGCGTAGCAAGTCCAAGGATAAAACCTATACCAATAATAAACATTCTTACCACATCGGTTATCGTAGCGATGACCTCAACTGCCTTTTGACCATAATCCACCCCTTCTATTCCTTCCATCTTTTCTATAGCTTGAGCAATTTTTTTCAATCCTTCCCACGAAAACCTGATTGAGGGTGTTAGCTTTATCTCAAAATAGGCTGGCAATGGATTCCCATTTATCCCGGAAAGAATATCCGACTGATCACTCAATTCCTTCTTAAACCCTTCCAGAGCATCTTGTTTTGAGATATATATTATCTGACTTGCCTGATTAACCTGCCTGCCAATATTGGTCTGAATAGACTGTATGGTCTCAATTGGCAAAGCATCCTTTAAGTAGACAACAATAGATGCCTTTTTAATCAAGGTATCCTGAACCAGTCGAAGATTGACAATCAATAGCAAAAAAATACCCATAATAAAAAGGGTAACAGTGATAACCCCAATACTGGCATAGGTCATTGTCCCTGCCCGTTTGAAGTTTGTCATTGCTTCCCTGCAAAAATAACCAAAGTTTTGTGGTCGTATCATATCGATTTGTTTCCTTAAGCCTAAGGAGGTGAAATTCCTCCTCTTTTGAATCATGCCCTATTTAACTATCTTGCCAGAGTTTAGATGAATAACATGTGCCCCCATTTTTAGAGCATTTTCCTTGTTATGGGTAGCAACAACCAGGGTTGTTCCCTGACGATTAGCCTCCATGAAAAAATTCATGATATTTGTGGCCAGATCTGTATCTAAATTACCCGTAGGTTCATCCGCAAGGATAAGGGCAGGATCATTGACAATAGCTCTGGCAATAGCTACCCTTTGTTGCTCTCCACCGGAAAGTTGGTGTGGAAATGCATCTTTTTTATGGGTTAATTCAACAATATTTAACACCTTAATGGTTCGTTTATAGACCTCTGCTGAGGGCAAACCAATAACCTGCAAGGCAAAGGCAATATTTTCAAACACTGTTTTTTGATATAAGAGCTTAAAATCCTGATAAACTACCCCAATTTGTCTCCGAAGATACGGCACTTCCTTTAATGGCAAGCTACTGATATTTTTCCCGCCAACAAAAATTAACCCTGTTGTAGCTATTATCTCTGCGTAGATTAATTTCAGAAAGGTAGTTTTTCCTGACCCGGATGGTCCGGCAACAAAAACCATTTCCCCCCGTCCAATTTTTACATTAATATCCTCTAAGGCATGTATCCCTTTTTTATATACCTTGGTGATGTGCCGCATCTGAATCATGCTTAATTATCTCCCTTTTTGCGTCTTTCTTCCCAGCACCTTTATCACTGCCTCAACAATAGAAACGGCATCTAATCCAAAGATCCTTAACAACTCCTTTGGTGTTCCTGATTGACCAAAGGTATCTTTTACTCCCACCCTTTCCATTGGTGTTGGAAGGTGTTCTGCTAATACCTCAGCCACAGCACTCCCCAGCCCGCCAATGATTGAATGTTCCTCAGCCGTAACAATCGCTCCGGTTTCTTTTGCAGCAAGGATAATTGCTTGTTTATCAATGGGTTTAATGCTTGAGGCATTGAGTATTCTTACATTAATCCCTTGCTCGGATAATGTTTGAGCTGCCTTAACAGACTCATTGACCATCAATCCACAGGCAATAATTGTAGCATCAGTCCCTTCTCTCAAAGCATGCATCTTGCCCAGAACAAACTCATAGGTATCATCAAAAACAAGTGGAAGATTTAATCGCCCCAATCTGATATAAAATGGTCCTTGAGTCTCAATTGCATATCTCACTGCTTTCTCTGTTTCTATCCCATCAGCCGGCACAATCACCGTCATATTTGGTAATCCTCTCATCAGGTTAATATCATCTATAGCCTGATGTGATGCCCCATCCTCTCCTACAGAAACACCGGCATGGGTAACAATAATCTTTACATTTAATTTTGGCCAGCATACCGACAGTTTTACCTGATCATAAACCCTTCCACTTCCAAAACAAGCAAAGGCAGAAACTACCGGTATTTTCCCACAAGTGGATAAACCAGCTGCATAGCCTATCATATTTGCCTCAGAGATGCCAAGGTTAAAAAACCTTTCAGGAAATTCCTGAGAAAACCATTGAGTTCTGGTAGAGGATGCCGTATCTGCATCAAGCACAACCATATCAGGATAAATCTTGCCCAATTTTATTAATGCCTTACCATAAACATCTCTTGTAGCTACCATTTCTGCCATTGTATCTCCTGATTTAAGTGAAAAGTGAAAAGTGAAAAGTGAAAAACGAAAAGTAAAGGTAAAAATATAATTTATACTTTTCACTTTTCGTTTTTCACTTTTCCTTCTTCCCTCATTCTAATTCCCTCAAAGCCTGCTGTTCCTGCTCTCTATTCGGTGCTGTCCCATGAAAACAAACCTTGCCCTCCATAAAGGAAACACATTTACCCTTAATAGTATCTGCTACAATCATGGTTGGCTTACCCTTGGTTTTATGGGCAATCCCTGCTGCCTCAATTATCTCTTCAATCGAATGCCCATCAATCTGTATCGTATTCCATCCAAAAGCCTTCCATTTATCAATCACAGGCTCGATATTCATTATATCCTCTACCTTACCATCAATCTGGAGTTTATTGCAATCCAGAAAAACACAAAGATTATCCAACTTAAAATGAGCCGCAGACATAGCTGCCTCCCAAATCTGCCCCTCCTGACTCTCACCATCACCTATGATAGCATAAACCCGATAATCCTTTTTATCAATCTTTCCAGCTAATGCCATACCACAAGCCGCAGATAGCCCCTGTCCTAAAGAGCCTGTAGAAAAATCTACACCCGGGGTTACCTTTGAGTCAGGATGCCCTTGAAGAATGCTTCCCAATTTTCTTAACTTCAGTAGTTCTGATGCAGGAAAATATCCACATAATGATAAAACAGCATAATATGCTGGACACGCATGTCCCTTGGAAAGAACAAATCGATCTCTTTCTTCCCATGCTGGATTAGCAGCAGAATGGTTCATGATTGAAAAATAAAGTGTTGTGATTATATCTGTCATGGAAAGCGAGCCGCCAGGATGACCTGAATTTGCCTCAGTAATCATATTGATAACAAGCCTTCTTACTTCTTTTGCCCGCTCCTTGAGATTAATAATATCTTCCATCTATACTCCCCTTTGAATATTCATAACAGTTCAGGCACAAAAAAGAACCTCAATTTCATTCTTCTTTGAACTTAGGGTCTGTCACAAAATAAATGTATTCGGTTGCCACTTCATCCAGCCCAGCAGCAAATTGGCAACCTCTATGTGACACATTTATTTTGTGACAGACCCTTAATATTACAGACATTACACCTTAATTTAATAAGTATACCAGAAAATATCAAAAATTGCAAGCAAAAATTCAGGGCAATCGCATCTAAATTTATTCGAGACTGTCTCATTAGGGTGACATTATTGTAACTTCCATGCCATTTCTTTTCCCCACTCAGTTACGACAAATATATTCTCAATCGATGGATCAGGAATAACCTTGTGTCTATCCATAACCTGTTTTATTATCCTCGGGATATCCATAAAACCAATATCTTTACCTAAAAATCTATGCACAGCCACCTCATTGGCTGCATTCAGGACAGCCGGCATTGTCCCGCCTGAGTTAAGGGCATCATAGGCAAGCTGCAAACATGGAAACCGTTCCAGATCAGGCTCCTCAAAACTTAACGATCCTATTGATGACAAATTCAGCCTCTCAATTACACCCTCAAGCCGCTCTGGATAGGATAGGGCATAGGCAATAGGTGATTTCATATCAGGCACAGAGAGTTGAGCCATTACGCTCCCATCAACAAACTCAACCATGGAATGGATAATAGACTGGGGATGAACAACTACCTGAATATCTTCTGCTGGTATCCCAAAGAGATAGTGTGCCTCAATCACCTCTAACCCTTTATTCATTAAGGTTGCAGAATCAATGGTTATCTTTGCTCCCATGTTCCATGTAGGATGCCGCAGGGCATCATCAGGGGTTATTAATTCAAGATCCTTCCTGTGACAAAATGGTCCACCTGAAGCTGTAAGAATAATCTTCTGTATCTCCGCCCTATCCCTGCCATGAATACATTGGAATACAGCACTATGCTCACTATCTATCGGCAGGATTGCACTTCCATGCTCTTTAGCCATATCCATCATAATTCTGCCCGCAGCAACCAGAGTCTCTTTGTTTGCCAGAGCAAGAGCCTTACCGCATTTCACAGCCTCAATAGCAGGACGCAAACCCACAACCCCAACCACGGCTGAAACAAGCAGATCAACGGTTGGCATGGTTGCTACCTTGACAAGCCCCTGTTCCCCTTGCAGCATCTCAATGTCATATCCTGCAAGCAGTTTCTTAAGTTGAGTTTTGCTATCCTTGTCCCTGACAGATACTACTTCGGGCTTAAATTGCATCACTTGTTCAGCCAATAGATTGACATTTCTTCCACCTGCCAATGCCATAACCCTGAATCTTTCAGGGTACCTTTGTATCACCTGAAGACAATTCACACCAATAGAACCTGTTGAGCCGAGAATGGCGATTCGTTTCATTCCAAACGCTCCCACCTTTACTTTTCACTTAGTATCATTGCCACCATATCCACCAATACAAAAGCGGTGCTGTAAAAATTACACCATCAAATACATCTAAGAGTCCACCATGTCCTGGTATCCAGTTACCAGAGTCTTTTGCCCCAGCAACCCTTTTAATGGCTGATTCTACCAAATCACTTATCTGGCTGATAACACTTAAGATAAAACCAAGCAACATGCCCTGAGACACAGGTAATTTATAAAGACCCATGTAACCAAGGATAACATTTGCTATTAGACCTGCTATTATGCCGCCGATACATCCAGCTATTGCACCTTCAACAGACTTGTTTGGGCTTATTTTTGGTATGAATTTATGCTTGCCAAATTTTGTACCAAAGGTATAGGCACCTGTATCTGTAATCCAGACCACCATAAACAGAAAAAATATCATGGAGCTACCAAGAGGCAGGTGTTTTATCAGGATTAAATGACTCAAGAAATACGCCACATAAATTACCACAGCCAGTGTTGGTCCAAATCTCTTAAAAAACTCATTCCTGAATAGAAGCCCATAGAGGAATAGAAACCCAAAGGCAAGGAATAACCATCCGGAAAAAAAGTGGTACCATGATGGCTTGATAAATGCAATGATACTTAAAGGTATTCCAAAAATAAAACAGAGCACCTTAAATGGCCGTATACCGCCTCGTTCACTCAGTAGTATAACCTCTATCAATCCAATAATAATAATTCCGGCTATTAATAACGAAAAAGACAGGTTGTATTTACTAAAGATAGAATATGCTAAAAAAGGAATAAATAAGAAAGCAGATATTAGCCTTAATCCCATGCATGTCTCCTATAATATAAGCGTTCAGGTGTCAGTAGTCAGTTGTCAGCTTTTACAAGGCAGACCCTTATTACAAAGCAACAGTACCCCCAAATCGTCTTTTTCTTTTTTGATAATCAATCAATGCCTGATAAAAATGCTCACGATTAAAAGCAGGCCAATATACAGGGGTTAACCAGATTTCTGTGTAGGCAATCTCCCATAATAAAAAGTTACTTATTCTCATCTCCCCTGAGGTACGAATTAACAGGTCAACCTCAGGCAAATCAGAGGTTGAAAGATACCCTTGAAACACAGCCTCATTGATTTCATTTGCTTGTATTTTTCCGGCATGAATATCAACTGCAAGACGAGACACCGCATCAATAATATCAGCCCTACCACTATAGTTTAAGGCAATATTCAGTATAAGCCCGGAATTCATAGCTGTTTTTTCAATTGACAGGGCTAATTCCTTTTGAACTAACTCAGGCAATTGATGGATTCTACCCATAACCCTTAATTGCACATTCTGCTTGTTAAGGCTTTCCACCTCTATCTTCAAAAACTTACACAATAATGTCATTAAGCCTGTAATCTCTGTTTCAGGTCTTGACCAGTTTTCTGTAGAAAAGGCATAAAGGGTTAATGCCTTTATGCCTATATCATTAGCTGCTCTTGTTATTTTTTTTACTGATTTAATTCCTGCCTGATGCCCTATTATTCTTGGCAATCCCTGGGATTGTGCCCACCTGCCATTACCATCCATAATAATAGCCACATGTTCAGGTAATCGGCTTTTATCTATCGTTTCAATCCACGCCCCCGCACTGGGGTCGACATTATTTGTTTTCATAGCATTTCATCCTAAATTATGAAAGTAGGGGCGAATAATTATTCGCCCCTACTGCTAATAGTCTACAGTCAAAACAACATGTTATTCATAGTATCCATTCCTATTCTTCCACAATTGCCCCTACAGGACAAGACTCTACACAGCTTCCACATTCTACGCATTCATCTGTGATTTTATACTTGTCTTCTCCTTCCTCAATAGCATTGTTTGGACATGCCTCTATACATGTACCACATGCCACGCACTCATCTGTAATAACATAAGCCATTTCCTATCACACCTCCTTTTTATTTGAAAATTACAAATTCTGCATTCAATTACCTGCTACCTCATGACACTTGTTTCTGGTGGTAATTCGTGGGAATATATACCTACAAAGACAAGTGTTACAATCCACTACCCTTCCATTATCTCCTTTTCCTTTACAACCAGCATATCCTCAATTTTTCTAATATATTGATCTGTTATATCCTGAATCTTTTCATTGGCTTTTTTCAGGTTATCTTCTGTAATAAGTTTGTCATCCTCTGCCTTTTTTATCACTATATTTTGATCCCGTCTGATATTTCGTATGGATACTTTTTCTTCTTCTGCCTTTTTCTTGACTACCTTTACCATATCCTTCCTTCGTTCCTCAGTTGGTTGTGGAATAGAGAGCCTGATTGACAGTCCATCATTTGAGGGTGTAAGCCCAAGGTCAGATTTCATGATAGCCTTGGATATAGTACTTAGCATTGATTTATCCCATGGGGCAATGACAATCAAACGGGGCTCAGGGATAGAGATATTCGCTACCTGATTAACAGGAACCATTCCCCCGTAATAATCTACCTTAACCGACTCTAACATACCAATTGATGCCCTTCCTGTCCTCATGGTACTCAATTCATGCTTAAATGCCTGTATTGTTTTTTCCATCCTGTTTTTTGTTTCATCATATATCTTTTCTATCATGGTTTTCCATCTCCTTAAAGATTAGCCATTTTTTGTTTTAACAATTCCCTTCCTTCTAAGATACCAATAACACCAATTCCTAATATGCCTAAACCAATCAGACTAACGAATACTATAACTACTAAATCAGCTACCGTCATTTCTGTACCCTTCTTCTCTTCCTTTGTGCCTTTTTTCTCTACGATACTATCGTCCCAATCCCTTCACCCTGTATCACCCTCTTAATATTCCCTTCCTGTGTAAGGTCAAACACCACTATAGGTAGGGAATTCTCCATACATAAAGAAATAGCCGTGCTATCCATAATCCTTAATCCCTTACTCAAGACCTCCATATAGCTCACAGATTCATATTTAACTGCATCCGGACATTTTACAGGGTCTTTATCATAAACTCCATCAACCTTTGTTGCCTTCAAGATAACCTCTGCCCCAATCTCTGCGGCTCGTAAGGCTGCGGCTGTATCTGTAGAGAAAAAAGGATTTCCAGTGCCAGCAGCAAATACCACTATTCTGCCCTTTTCTAAGTGCCTGATTGCCCTTCTTCTGATATATGGTTCAGCTACTTTTTGCATTTCAATGGCAGATTGTACCCGACAATGTAGCCCTATCTTTTCCAGAGCATCCTGAAGAGCAATTGAATTTATGACTGTAGCCAGCATACCCATATGATCTGCGGATGTACGATCCATATTAGCTGCTGCATCACTTATCCCACGAAATATGTTTCCGCCGCCAATAATGATAGCTATTTCTACCCCTAATTCCTTTACCTCTTTTATCTGGCGGGATATTTCAGCCACAATATCTTTGTCAATTCCGTATGTTTGTTTTCCTTGCAATACCTCTCCGCTTAACTTAAGGATTACGCGTTTATATTTTAAGTTGGACATTTATGTTTCCTTTTAAGAGGTATGACATGTCAGACCTGTTGGACCCGTCAGACATGTCATACCTATCGGACTTGTCAGACCCGTCAGACATGTCTGACCTATCGGACTTGTCAGATCTATCGGACTTGTCAGACTATTCTCCACCAAGCACATACCGTGCAAATCTACGAACAACTATATTTTCCCGAACCTTAGCCACATAACCTGTGATACGGTCATTTATGCTTATATCAGGATTTTTAACAAATGGTTGCTCTAACAAACAAACATCTTTGTAATATTTTTCCACCCGTCCAGAAATCATCATGTCCCATACCTTTTCTGGCTTTCCAGATTTTTCAGCCTGTTCCTTATATATACTCTTTTCTTCTTCAAGTTTTTGGGCAGGAATTTGATCCCTTGAGACATAAAGGGGATTGGCGGCAGCAATATGCATGGCAATATCCTTGCAAAGCTCCTTGAAATCATCTGTTCTGGCAACAAAATCAGTCTCACAATTTACCTCAACCAGAACACCCATCTTTCCACCCATATGGATATAAGCATATACTGTTCCATCCTTTGCTTCCCTGCTTGCTTTTTTTTGAGCAACTGCCATTCCCTGGGTTCGCAATATTTTTAAGGCTTTATCCATATCTCCCTCAGCCTTTTTAAGTGCCTGTTTACACTCCATCATAGGGGCATCTGTTGCATCCCTTAATTCTCTAACCATTGCTGCTGTTATCTGCATCTGTATTCCTCCTGAAAATTCAATATAAGTCCTATAGTCTTATAGGACTTATATTCATTAGTTATCTTCCTCTATCTTCTCACTTATATCCTTCATTTCTACTGCTGCTGTTGTTTCCTGCTTTTCCTTCATCAGTTTTGCCTGTTCAAAAGCTCTTCTGCCGTCAATAATTGCATTTCCCATCACATTGGCTATCAATTTAACTGCCCTAATGGCATCATCATTGCCGGGTATGCAGTAATCAATCTCTTCAGGGTCACAATTGGTATCAACAATAGCCACAATCGGAATATGCAATCTTCGTGCCTCTAAGACGGCTATTCTTTCTTTTTTGGTATCAACAATAAAGATAGCTTGTGGAAATTTTGTCATATCCCTGATACCATCAAGAAGTCTTTCCAATCTGTTCTTTTCCTTTTTTAATAAAGAAACCTCTTTTTTGGTGAGATGTTCAAATTTCCCGGACAGTTCCATTTGTTCTATTTCCTGAAGCTTGGCAATACTCTTCCTGATGGTTGTTAAATTAGTCAGTGTTCCACCCAGCCATCTTTTTGTAATAAAGTATGCCCCACAGTCAAGTGCCTCATCCTTCATAACATTCTGAACCTGTTTTTTTGTTCCTACAAACAGGACAGTACCACCAGCAGCAGCTATATCCCGAACAAAGGCATAGGCTGCCCTTAACCCCTTTATTGCCTTTTGCAAATCAATGATATGAATATCATTCCTCTGGGCAAAGATATATTGTGCCATCTTAGGGTTCCATTTTTGGGTTTGGTGCCCAAAATGAACCCCTGCTTCAAGAAGTTGTTTTATTGTAACTGGTATCACTTAAGTCGCCTCCTTAATTATATTGAATTTGTAGCCCTGTAATAAAATTTCCCCCATACAATTAGAAACATATGCAGCAATACAACCGCAAATGCAGGACGCTTCCTAATATGTCAATGGGGCATTATCCTGAATTAGTTTTCCATCTTTTTCAAATGATTCTCTCAGGTATTTATGTAAAGAAAACATGCTTAAGTGTGTTTCCATATCATAATATTTAAGGGATGTAAGCCCTCTTTTTTCTAATTCGCAAAAAAGCTCATCCCCAGACAATACGCTTCTATTTTCATTAACAAAACTTACCGTAAACCCCCATAATAAAGCAATTGAGGGAATAAAGGTATGATATGCCTTAACTTGTGGAAAAACTGTTTGAAGGGTCTTGTGAATAGATGAGAAACAAAGCAGGTCATTATTAGCTGCAGAGCCTGATTGAACAATAAGCACTCCATCTTGAGTAAGACGATTTTGAACTATTTGATAAAACTCCTGAGTAAACAATAAATATGCTGGTCCACCTTCCAATGGTTCAGTAATATCTATGATAATTATATCAAACTTTTTGGTCGTTTCCTCTAAATACTTTCTTGCATCAAGGCACAAAACCTCTACCCTTGGGTCATCAAATGCACCCATATGCCATGCAGGCAGATATTTTTTACAATTTTCCACGACTTCTTCATCAATATCTACCATAACCACATGCTCAACATCCGGATGCTTTAATATCTCCCTTACTGTTGCCCCTTCACCACCACCAACAACCATAATGTTTCGCGGGGCAGGGTGTGCTATCATACCCGGATGAACTAATGCCTCATGGTAGATATACTCATCTGTTTCTGAGGATTGAACCTTTCCATCTAATATCAGACATCGACCAAACCGCAAGCTGTCTATTATTGCCATTTGCTGGAATGGGGTTTGAATGGAAACCGGCATCCCTTTAATAGCAATGGAGTGCTGTTCATAGGCATGCATTGGCTCAGTATGCCATGTATAATATTTATTATCAGACATTTACGACCTCCTGTTTGTGTTTCAATGGCTGATATTTTTGATCCCTTAATATCCCCCTCTTCATTTCTATAATTGAAGAAGATTTTGCCTCCAGATGAGTTGTAAGATAATCTACGGCTAAATATGGATCTATCTTATCACCGCAGGTAAAAACATCACAAGCAGCATACTTGTATTCTGGCCAGGTATGGATTGAGAGATGAGACTCAGCAATAATAATCATACCACTTATCCCTATTGGTGCAAACTTATGGAACTCTACCTTTAAGATAGTTGCACCAGACGCTAATGCTGCCTGCGTCATTGTGTTTGTTATCCCATCCACATCATTTAATGCCTCAGGATTACAATCATATAATTCTAATAACAAGTGACGGCCCAATGCTTCCAATTATCAACCCCCCTTAAGACTATAACTCTAAACATGCAGATTATCCTCTTAGTCTAATCTGGTTTTTATATTATACTATTAATTTTCTAAATGTCAATAAAAATTTGACCCAAAATACATTTTTTTTATTTTTTGGCATGGAACAAAATCAGGGTGACAAATTGAGCGGGTGAATCAGGAGGGTGCGTTTCCCTAATTCCCCCTTTATTTCTTCTCGCAAAGACGCAAAGCTCACAAGGTTCACTTATTTCTCACACAAAGCCACAGAGATCACAAAGATATATATGCAAACCAATAAATTTGTTTACATATGCGGTTGGTTCGCTCCATATTTGGATCAAGGCATCCGTGATGCCGTTCTCCAAACAACGCCAACACGGTTGGCTTGCTCCATATTTTGATCAATCTTTATTTACGCATAATGTCAACTATTTTATTGGTTTGCATATATGAGATTTTTCTTCTTTTCTATCCTTTGTGTTCTTTGTGTCTTTGTGTGATTAATTCCGATTGCACAGCTCGAACAGTTTTGAACCATGCCATAAAATGAGAAAATCGACAATTGTTTCTGGTTTGATGTATTATGTATCGTTTGGATGTGTTTGCCCTGGAGCATCACCACTTTCTTGTTGACTTCAAGCTCCAATTCTGTTACAATATAGCAACTATTATTCAATTACTGGCTAACGAGTGCAGGAGACATAGTTTAATTATGAAAAAATCATTACGAACCTCTGTCTTAGCTATGCGAGATATGTTGGGCATTGAAGAGAGATGCCAGAAGAGTACATTGATTAAAGAAATGCTCTTTGGGCTTAATGAATTTCATTCTTCATCAAATATCCTGTTTTATGTTGCCACTAAAAGTGAGGTGCAGACAGAGGACATGATCAGGCAGGCTATCAAACAGGGCAAGAGGGCTTTGGTGCCAATCACTGATGCTGAAAATAAAAGGTTGCTTATCTCGGAATTGCATGATTTTGACCTTGAACTTGAAAAAGGTGCGTATGGTATTCTGGAGCCTACGAAGATTTATCAAAGGCTTGTTCCGTTGGATGAGGTGGAGATGATCATTGTTCCAGGGGTAGTTTTTGACCTGCATGGTCACAGGATAGGGTATGGCGGTGGGTATTATGATCGAATGCTTGAATCGATAGGACAGAATAAAGGCACAAAGGCATGCCTTATTGGTGTGTGCTTTGAGTGTCAACTTGTGGATACTATTCCAATTGAAAAGCATGATATGCCTGTGAGCAGGATTATTACTGAAGAAAGGGTGATTATGTGGAGGAGAGACATATGAATCAAAAATTAATAGTTGGGCTTGATATCGGCGGCACAAAGATAGATGCTGGCATACTGGATACTTCTGGCAAGATACTCAAGAAGATACGCATTTATACTGAGGCTCATGAGGGCCTGGATGCAGTTATCCAGAGGATATATGCTGTCATTGATACAGTAACAGAGGGTATAAAATCGTCTATCTGTGGGATTGGGATTGGGGTGCCAGGTCAAGTGGATGTTAAGAATGGTATTGTTGTTTTTGCCCCAAATATGGGATGGAAAAATGTAGAGATACGGAAACTTATTCAAGAAAGATATAAGTTACCCGTGGAGATAGAGAATGATGCTAATTGTGGAGCATTGGCTGAGGCTAAGCTTGGAGCTGGTTCAGGAATAGACAATCTTGTCTGGATAACCGTTGGTACTGGAGTTGGCGGCGGAATAATCATTGATGGCAAACTATTGCAGGGGGCTAATTTTGCCGGTGGTGAAATAGGACATATGATCATAGAGGAAAATGGACTCGTCTGTGGCTGCGGAAATAGAGGATGTCTGGAGGCATTAGCTGCAGGACCGGCAATTATTCGTCAAATGAGGGGAAAAATAGCTACTGGAACACAAACATCTGTCTTAAGGATGATAGAGGGTGATTTGAATAAAATTACGGTAGAGGTTATAGCCATGGCAGCCAAAGAAGGTGATAATCTCAGCCATAAGGTATTAAACAGGGCAGGCGAGTATCTTGGTCTGGGTGTGGTAAGCCTTGCCAATATTCTTAACCCAGAGGCAATTATTCTGGGTGGCGGTGTAATGGAAGTAGCCGGTCATCACCTGTTAAAAATAATAAAAGATATTGTTTTGAAAAGAGCACTTTCGCAGGCAAGCAAGAGTTTAAGGATAGAATTAGCTATGCTTGGCAATGATGCAGGATTGATTGGAACAAGTCTTTTGATGAAACAGTTTAATGGACGGTATATATTATGATACAAACAGTTACCATTAATGACCTGAGTGTTCGGTTTCCAAAACAGCCTAAATATGCAATTGATCACCTCACTCTTTCTATAGAAAAGGGAGAGATGGTGTTTATTATGGGCAAAAGTGGGTCAGGTAAGTCTACGATGATAAAATGTCTAAACGGTGTTATCCCTAATTTACATCCATGTGAAATTCAGGGCAGTATAGAAATATTTGATGATTTGACAAAATCCAAAGCGATATGTGAAATATCAAGGGATATTGGGGTGGTCTCTCAGGATTTTGATCATCAGCTTTTTTCAAGCAGTGTCTATCTTGAGGTAGCCTTTGGTCCGGAAAATCTATTGATAATGCCTGAAGAGATACGAAGATTGGTCAAAGGTACCCTCATGAAAACAGGCTTAACAGGGTTTGAGCATAGAAACCCTGAGACACTTTCTGAAGGGGAAAGGCAACGGTTGGCAATTGCCTCTATTCTTTCCATGAAACCTAAAATTATTGTTTTGGATACATCTTTAACAGATTTGGACCCATTTGGCCGTAACGAAATATTATCTGTTTGCGAAATGCTCAAGGAAGAAGGGGCGTGTATTATTGTCATCTGGAATGAATCAAGGGAATTACTGTCTGCAGACAGGGTTATTATTCTTGATGAAGGAGAAATGGTTGCAGATGAAAAACCAAAGGATATATTAAGAAAACCTCTTCTTTTGGAAAAATGCGGCATTAGACCATGGCAGATTCCAGTTCTATTTCATGAAATGGGTTATGCCAAACAGCTTCCTATAGATATAAATGAGGCATTGAAGATAGCTGAAAAGGAAAGATGGGTTATCTCCGGGAAAAAATATCAACAACTTATTGAGCAAGACGCATTCAATCTCAATAATTATGGGGAGCAGGTAGTCTGGACAACAGACATGGAATGTATTCAGCCTAATGGGATAAAAGCTCTTAATAATATCAATCTAAAGATTCGTGAAGGAGAGTTTGTGGCTATTGCCGGAAGGAATGGAAGTGGCAAGACTGCTCTGCTTAACCATTTGAATGGTATATTATTGCCCACTAATGGGGATGTATTTATCCTTGGATGGAATACCAGGGATATTGATTTTTCGTATCTTAGCCATCAGGTAGGATTCGTATCTCAGAATCATGGAAGTTTATTGTTTGCCAATTCTGTATTTGAAGAGGTTGCCTTTGGCCCGCAAAATCTTGGATGCTCAAGGGATGAAATATATCGAAGGGTTTATGATGTCCTGAAGATGGTTAAACTTGAAAAATACGAAGATGAACGGCCAGACCTTCTCACTAAAGGGGAACAACAACGATTAGCCTTAGCCTCTATGTTTGCCATTAAACCAAAGATTATTCTCTTGGATGAACCTGTGAGTGGGCTTGACTATCAGGAGATAAAAAGTCTCATGGAGCTATTGGTAGGGCTTAATCAAAAGGGACATACTATTATCATGGCTACCCAGTGTATGTGGCTGATTGCTGAGTATAGCCACAGGATGCTAATTATGAAGAATGGCGGAATTATTGGGGATGCTTCAGTGCGAGAGGTTTTCTCTGACAGAGATCTCTTAAGAGAGGCAGGTCTCATTGCACCAGAAATGGTTGAATTTGGCTATGGTTTTGGCAGAGGACTTCTTTCTGTAGAGGAATTCTCGTTTTGTCTGGAAAACTGGTAATGCCTTGTGGACATTTGCTGGATGCCTCAATTTTCTTCTTGACAAATGATTGCACATATTATATACTCTGTAATCGTATAAGTCTTTGGTAACTACTCAGGTAAAGTAATTTACCACGGAGAACACATAAGTTGATAGGTTGATGAGTTTATAGGTTAAAGGAACACAGATTCATAATTCATAAACATTTCCTATCAATTCATCCACTTATC
>Ga0210042_1000963_pt1 | contig 25097 bp, 23 predicted proteins | sample CryGeymeta201518_FD_183982 | JGI IMG/M metagenome (GOLD analysis project Ga0210042, IMG submission 183982) | Groundwater microbial communities from Crystal Geyser aquifers in Utah, USA - Crystal Geyser metaG 2015-18 (SPAdes) (version 2) | ecosystem: Environmental > Aquatic > Deep subsurface >... | reverse complement strand
ACAGCCAGACACTGGTGCTGCTGGCGTTTTACCGGCTGGAAGTTGGCGACCGCAAAGGCCTGCAGCGCTGCCAGGACGACTTTGCCCGGCTGATTGAACGCAACCCCGACAACGCACGCCATCAGCGACTGGGTGCATTGGTCAACATTCTGCAGTTGATCGAACAAAACGAGCTGGCACAGGTTCTGGCTGAGGTGAGCACGCTTTGCAAGCGCATTCGTGAACCCGGCGTTGACTTTGAAGCCGCAAGCAACCTGCTGAACCTGCTTTCGCTCATGGCAAGTCGCCGTATCCAGATGGAAGACCCAACCATCGTGGTTGACACGCTGGGGCTGCGCTTCACCGGCACCCGGGCACTGACCGAATTACTCGCTGGCGCAGCGGCGGTGTTTCCGCTTTATGCCGAGCACATCCGCGCGGCCAATGCCCAGTTGCTCAGATTGACCGAGACCGCCATGTCGAAGACACTGGAAGACAAGCCAGGCGCAGCGGTAGAAGAACTCGCTGCGCATGGCAAAGAGACGCTCAACAGCAAACTGATAGAAACCGCTTACCTGGTCCTCAATCGCTATCCTGACAAGATTGCTGACTTTGCGCAATGGCAGAGCACCATCAATGAACTGCGCACCCGCTACAACACCCAGGGCATTCGCCCCACCTTGGGCGAGCAAAAGCGTCAAGCTGGCGGCTTGACCTTGCGCATTGGTGGCAAGCCAGCGCCAACCAAGGCAGAAGCGGCCGGCCCGGCAAAATGACCGCCTGTACCCAAAGCGGCCTAATTGATGCAAAATCCGGCGCTTGCGGTTCGCTTCACTTTTATAACAAGGAGACTTTCACCATGCGTTTGCTCAAAAAATTGGGTCTGATCATCGGTCTGACCGCGGCAGTTGCAACAACCGCCGTCAGCGCCCAATCTCAACAGTTTGTCAATATCCTCACCGGTGGCCAAAGCGGTGTCTACTACCCTCTGGGCGTGGCACTCTCGCAAATCTACGCCAAGGCCATTCCTAATGTGCGATCGACGGCCCAGGTCACCAAGGCATCGGCCGAAAACCTGAACCTGCTGCAAGCGGGCCGCGGTGAGCTGGCGCTGGCGCTGGGCGACTCGGTGTCCAACGCCTGGCAAGGCAACGCCGAGGCCGGCTTCAAGACCAAGCTCGACAAGCTGCGCGGCCTCTCCGCCACTTACAACAACTACATCCAGATCGTCGCCAACGCTGACAGCGGCATCAAGACGCTGGCTGACCTCAAAGGCAAGCGCATCAGCGTCGGTGCGGCCAAGTCGGGCACCGAGCTCAACGCCCGCGCCATCCTCAAAGCCGCTGGTCTGACCTATGCAGATTTGGGCAAGGTGGAATATTTACCTTTTGGCGAATCGGTCGAGCTGATGAAAAATCGTCAGTTGGATGCCACCCTGCAGTCTGCTGGCCTGGGCGTGGCCTCAATCCGCGACCTGGCTACCGCCATCAAGATTGTGGTGGTGGCTGTGCCCGCTGACGTGGTCGCCAAGGTGGGCGATGCTGCCTATCAACCTGCCATCATTCCGGCCAACACCTACACCGGTCAGACGGCCGATGTGGCTACCGCCGCCATCCCCAACTTTTTGGTGACGCACGCTGGCGTGTCAGACGACCTGGCCTACCAGATGGCCAAGACCATGTATGAAAACATCGACACGCTCTACGCCGCGCACAATGCGGCCAAAGCCATCCAGCGTGACAACGCCGTCAAAGGCATGCCGGTGCCACTGCACCCGGGTGCGGCCAAGTACTACAAGGAAGTCGGTCTGATCAAATAGGCCTGTCAGCGCCCCCTGCGAAGCGGCTCCCGGTGCGGAGCCGCTGCTGTTTCAAGCTTTGGAAATTTATATGACAAATGCACCTGTAGCCCAGAAAGAGCAAGCGCATATAGCTATTTTTTGGATAGCGTTGGCGTTTTCCTGTTTTCAGCTCGTCACCGCCGCCTTCAGCCCTTTGTCGAGCCAGGTGGTGCGCACGGTGCATGTGGGCTTTGTGCTGTGGCTGATTTTTTTGCTGTACCCGCCGTTTGAGCACAGCACTCGCTGGCGCGGCAGCGGCCGCGTGCTGGGCTGGGCGTTGGGCTTGACCGGTTTTGTCTTTGGCCTGTACCACTGGCAGTACGAGGCCGACCTGACGCAACGCGCGGGCGAGCTCATCACCACCGACTGGGTGGTCGGCGTGGTCACCGTGGTGCTGGTCTTTGAAGCCGCGCGGCGCGCCATGGGCTGGGGGCTGCCGGTGGTGTGTGGCGTGTTTTTGCTCTACGGCATCTTTGGCCAATACCTGCCAGGCAGTTTGGCGCACCGGGGCTTTGGACTGGACCAGATTGTGGGCACGCTGGGCTTTGGCACCGAGGGCATTTACGGCACGCCGACCTATGTGTCGTCGTCTTACATTTTCTTGTTCATCTTGTTTGGCGCGTTTTTGGAGCAGGCCGGCATGATCGCGCTGTTCACCGACTTTGCCATGGGCACGGTGGGCCACACGCGCGGCGGGCCGGCCAAGGTGTCGGTCATCTCATCGGGCTTGATGGGCACCATCAACGGCTCGGGCGTGGCCAATGTGGTCACTACGGGTCAGTTCACCATTCCGCTGATGAAGCGCTTTGGCTACAGCCCGGCGTTTGCTGGCGGCGTGGAGGCCACCAGCAGCATGGGCGGGCAGATCATGCCGCCGGTGATGGGCGCGGTGGCCTTCATCATGGCCGAGACCATCAACGTGCCGTATGTGACCATCGTCAAGGCGGCGCTGATCCCGGCCATCCTGTATTTTTTGACGGCGTTCTGGATGGTGCATCTGGAGGCCGGACGCAAGGGTTTGAACGGCCTGGCCAAAAACGAATGCCCTGACCCTTGGGCTGCAGTCAAGCTGCGCTGGCATTTGCTGCTGCCGCTGATCGGCCTGGTGGTGCTGCTGTTTTCGGGCTACACGCCGCTGTTTTCCGGCACGGTGGGGCTGGCACTGACCGTCATTTTGATTTTTGGCGCGGCGGTCATGACCGGCGTGAGCAGCACGCCCTTGCGCGCGCTGTTCTGGGCGCTGCTGGGGCTGGCCTGCGCCGGTTTCTTCAAATTTGGCGTGGGTACTTTCTTTGTTGTGGTGGCGCTGCTGGTGGCACTGACCTACGCGCGCCGCGTCGGGGCTGACGCGCGCCAGCTGGCGGTGCAGGCCATGGTGGACGGTGCGCGCCACGCGCTCCCCGTAGCCATTGCCTGCGCGCTGGTGGGCGTGATCATCGGCATGATCAACCTGACCGGGGTGGCCGCAGAGTTGGGCGGGCGCATCATCGCCGTGGGCGAAAGCAGTTTGTTTTTAGCGCTGCTGCTGACCATGCTGATCTGCCTGGTGCTGGGCATGGGGATTCCGACCATCCCCAACTACATCATCACCAGCTCGCTGGCCGCACCGGTGCTCTTGAAGCTGGGCGTGCCGCTGATCGTGTCGCACATGTTCGTGTTTTACTTTGGCATCATGGCCGACCTGACGCCACCGGTGGCGCTGGCGGCCTTTGCCGCCGCGCCGATTGCCGGTGCCAGCGGCCTGGTGATCAGCTTTCAGGCGATCCGGGTGGCCATTGCCGGGTTCATCGTGCCGTTCATGGCGGTGTACAGCCCGGCGCTGATGTTGCAAGGTGACGACTGGGGTGCCACTGCGTATGTGGTGGTCAAGGCGCTGGTGGCGGTGGGCATGTGGGGGGCCGGCGCGATTGGTTTCTTGCTGACGCCCTTGCATGCGGCCGAGCGGGTAACGGCGATTGTGGCGGCGAGCTTTCTGGTGGTGGCGCTGCCCATGACCGACGAGATTGGTTTTGCTGCGGTGGCGGCTTTTGTCACCTGGCACGTGTGGCGCAGCCGCAGCGCCAAAACACGCGCGGCCTGAGCCCGGCGGGAAAGCCAGCGCAGCATGGGAGGTCTGGCCACTTTGGGCGTTTGCCTGAGTTTGGCTGGCGCGCCAAACAGCCCGCCGGTGTTTGTGCCGGTGACGCAGTTCACGCTGGCTTGGACGCATTCGATTGAGAAAGTACGCTGGGAAGAAGACTACCGCGTTGAACTGGACCCGCAAAGCCGCCAGCCGGTTCTGCACGCCACCGTTGCGCGCATCAAGGGTTCTGCCGCCGGCATGGAGCCGCCACCTGACGCGGTGCTAAAAAACGGCTGGTACCACTACACGCCAACCCAAACGCTGGTGCCTGAACTGCGACTGACCCGCTCGGAGTTCACCAAAGATTACGACTGGTGCGTCGACGGGCACTGCCAACCGATGTCAACTTTAATAGCTAGTGACGCAGGTATTACAAGGGCCAGGGCCTGTTTCCATCCCTAAAATCCAAACAGACTCAGCCCCATAAGTCCAACGGCGGGTCGGTCACCACCGCGCGCAAAATATCCGAGCGTGAGACAAAACCAATCACCGCCCCCGAGTCATCGACCACCGGCAGACCAGGCAAACCGGTATCAAGCAGCGCACGCGCCACGCGGCGGATATCAGAGTCTGGCGCCACGCTGGGCACCGGGGTCACCATGATCGATTGCACGCTTTGCTGCATCAGCGCTTGCCAAACCAAGGCATGTGCGTCAGGGGTAGGCAGGCGATCGGGTGAGAGCAGGTCAGCGCGCGTGAGCAAGCCGACCAGGTGACCGTCGGCATCGCGCACCGGTGCCTGGCCCAACGACTTCTCGCTCAGCAATTGCCAGGCCTGCAACACGGTGGCGCCGTCGCTGAGGGTTACGGGTGGCTGACTCATCACGTCACGCACAAGGCTTAAGGGGCGGCGCGTGGCGCCGCCGGCATCGGCCTGCGCGTAGGCCGCCAGCGGGCTGCGGCGCGTGTCATCCTGCCCCGACGCCCTGGACAAACGGGTGGCCTCAGACTCCACATAAGCGCCCGACGACTCAGCCAGCGCGTCACGCCCTTCATGCCCTACCGGCAACACACGGCGCGCTCGGGTGAGCGCACCCACGCCGTCCACCTGGCGCAATTGTTCCAGGCTGCCGCGAAACAAGCGCCCTTGCATGCCGTAAACCGAGAACATGGTGTATCTGCCTCCTGTGCTGCTGCCAGCGCGTCACCGTAACAGTCGCTGCGACCGGCGTCAAGGCTACCCCCAAGCGGCCGTCCTTATGATCTTATCGACAGCATCCGCTGCAGACTTGACCCCGGTCGACCCGGCAACGGTGCCCGTCCTTCACGCCTTGGGCAAAAACAGTGCCTGCAAGTCGTTCAAAAAGTCAAAGCCGCGTGCCGTCGGTTGGGCGTGCGTCAAGCTGCGCTGCAGCAAGCCCTGACGCTCGGCCTCGTCCAGCGCAGCGGCGATGGCGCTCAACCCCAAACCGGTGCGCTCGGCAAACTGCTGCAATTCAAAGCCATCGGCCAGGCGCAGCGCGTTGAGCATGAATTCAAACGGCAAGTCAGCACGGCTGACCTCGTTTTCCTGCGCCAGCGCGTTGTCGGCCAGCGCCTGCGTCATGTAGCGTGCCGGGTCGCGCAGGCGCACCTGGCGCAGCACGCGGTGGGCAAAGCTGAGCTTGCTGTGCGCGCCCGCGCCAATGCCCAGATAGTCGCCAAACTGCCAGTAGTTGAGGTTGTGCTGACAGGCGTGGCTGGACCGCGCATAAGCCGAAACCTCGTAGCGGCGCATGCCGTCTTGGCCTGTCAGCTCGGTGATCAGGTCGAGCATATCGGCAACCAGGTCGTCGTCGACCGGGGCCGGTGGGTGCTTGGCAAAGTAGGTGTTGGGCTCGATGGTGAGGTGGTAGATCGACAGGTGCGGCGGCTTGAAGCGCAACGCAGTGAGCACGTCCTGACGCAGATCATCCAGCGTTTGCCCGGGCAGCGCGTACATCAAGTCCAGATTGAACGTATCAAAAACAGTAGCTGCTTCCGCAAGTGCATCAAGGGCTTGAGCCCGATTATGTACACGACCCAGGGTTTTCAAAAAATCATCATTGAAGCTCTGCACGCCGACTGACAAGCGCGTGACACCGGCGCCTCGGTAGGCCTTGAAGCGGTCTTTCTCGAACGTGCCGGGGTTGGCCTCCAACGTGATTTCGGCGTTGGCCGCCAGCTTGACGCGCGCACGCACACCGCCAATCAGTTGGTCAATGGCCTGCGGTGAAAACAGGCTGGGCGTGCCACCACCAATGAACACGGTTTGCACGCTTCGGCCCCAGATGAGGGGCAAGGCAGCTTCCAGGTCAGCCAGCAGCGCGGCCAGGTAAGGCTGCTCGGGCAGTTCGGCCGCGCGCATCTCGTGCGAGTTGAAGTCGCAGTAAGGACACTTCTTCAGGCACCAGGGCAGATGAATGTAGAGCGACAACGGTGGCAGCGTTTGCAGTTGCAGGGTGCCGGGGCGCATGTAGTGCTGGATGTCGCGCGGCTGCACGGCGATATCTCGCTCAATTGGGGCAGATTGGATAGGAATCATGGCTTGCGGGCGACAAGTTCAGCGGGATCGAGGGATCGAGGGTTCAATGGGCCAAGGAGTCACTGGGTCAAGCTGTGGGTACGCCACGCGTGGTAGCCGGTGGGGGTGCCCGCCTCATGCTGGGGTACCAGAAATCGGCGCTCACCCCCACCGGCTACCACGCGAGTCCGTTGCTTCGCCAGCGTCAGAATACCCAATACCAAAAGCTTCCCTTGGTTGCCCCGTGCTGAAGCGTCCAGCACAGTGGCTGGCTTTGGCGGCTGACGATTTGTGGTACTCCACCATGAGGAGGCCGCCAAAGACTGCCGCTGTGCGGATTTAAGCAAATACAGCTTGGCGGCGTCTTCAAGGGCGAAAAGCAATCTCACAACCACCGCTCACGCATCAGCGCCACCATGGCTGCTGCCGAGCGGCCCCGGTGGCTGTTGGCGTTTTTGACCTCAATGGGCAGTTCGGCAAACGTCTTGCCAAACTCGGGGATGAACATCACCGGGTCAAAGCCAAAGCCATTGGCGCCCCGCCGCTCGCGCGCGATCTCGCCTACCACCCGGCCCACCGCCACCAAAGGTTCGGGGTCTTGCGGCGAGCGCACAGCCACCAGCGTGCTGACCATCGCCGCGCGCCGGTTGTCAACGTCCTGCATCTGCTCCAACAGTGCCGTCACATTGTTGTCGTCGCTCTTGGGATAGCCAAACTGCATGGCGTAAAAAGCGGTTTGCACGCCCGGCAGGCCACCAAACGCATCGACGCACAGACCGGCATCATCGGCCACCGCTGGCAGGCCGCTGTGCTGGGCGGCATGGCGCGCCTTGGCCAGCGCGTTTTCAATGAAGGTATGAAACGGCTCGGGGGCCTCCGGGATGCCCAAGCTGCCCTGGGTGATGAGCTCAAAACCCAGCGGGGCGAACATGGCTTGCAGCTCCACCAGCTTGCCGGGGTTATTGGATGCCAACACAATTTTCATAAGAAATATGCCTCTAGACCTTATAGCATAAGCGCAAGCAGCTATGCCTGTGATAGCGACTGCTGTTGCAGCTGAAGCAGTTCGGCGATGCCTTTGTCGGCCAGCGCCAGCAGCGCGTCCATTTCGGCGCGGGTAAAGGCCGCGCCTTCGGCCGTGCCCTGCACTTCCACATAGTGACCCGCACCAGTCATCACCACGTTCATGTCGGTGTCACACGCCGAGTCTTCCACGTATTCCAGATCCAGCAGCGGCGTGCCCTGCACGATGCCCACCGAGATGGCGGCCACCGCGTTCAGGATGGGTGACTGGCTGATCTTGCCCTGCGCGATGAGCCAGTTGACCGCGTCTTGCGCGGCGACAAAAGCACCAGTGATGGCGGCTGTGCGGGTGCCGCCGTCAGCTTGCAGCACGTCGCAGTCGAGTTGGAGGGTGCGCTCGCCCAGCGCTTTCAGGTCGAACACACTGCGCAGCGCACGGCCAATCAAGCGCTGGATTTCTTGCGTGCGCCCGGTCTGCTTGCCGCGCGCGGCTTCGCGGTCGCTGCGGCTGTGGGTGGCGCGCGGCAGCATGCCGTATTCGGCGGTGACCCAGCCCTCGCCGCTGCCTTTTTTGTGCGGCGGCACTTTCTCCAGCACCGAGGCGTTGCACAACACCTTGGTGTTGCCAAACTCGATCAACACCGAGCCTTCGGCGTGCACGGTGTAGTGGCGGGTGATGCGCACCGGGCGCAGGGCGTCAAAGGCGCGTGCGCCGGTGCGGGCAAATTCACTCATGAATATCCTTCGTTCAAATAAAAATTCAGGCGATTTTTTTGGTCGAGCGACGAATGGCTTCGTTAATTTCGGCAATCGAACGCTCGATGGCCGCATCGTCCAGGTCGCCTTGCTCAGCGTCGACTTCTATCCAGCCCAGTTGCACCGTGGAGGCAAAAAAATCGCCATTGACCATTTCGGTGGTGACGTTGCCACCGGGGGCCTCTTGCACGTCAGGCGTTTCCCATTTCATGGCAATGCAAGTCACGTTGTCGCACGAGGCACCACCCAGGCGCAAGGCTTTTTCCACCATGTCGGGCACGGCCACGTCAACCGGTTTGTTGCCCAGCTCAAAAACGATGTCGTCCTCGGAAAGCGAGGACCACAGTCCATCCGAGCACAACATGACGCGGTCGCCCTGCTGCATTGCCAACGGCCCGGTGATCGAAAAAACCGGTTTGGTGGGCGAACCCAGGCAGGTGAATAGGACGTTGCGGTTGGACGTCTCGGTCGCACCGAGTGCGGCTTTTTTGCCAAGTTGCTGCTCCAGCACCGAATGGTCGCGGGTGCGCGTCAGGACGCGACCGTTACGCAACAGATACAAGCGCGAGTCGCCACAATGGGTCCAGCTGATTGCACCGCCTTGCACCACCGCCAGCACAATGGTCGTGCGCGGCGAGTCGAGCATGGCCTGGTCCAGACCGTAGCGCAGGATCTGCCGGTGCGCGGCGAGCACCGCGTTGGTCAGGAATGCGTTGACGTCAGGCAGTTCGGGCTTGGCTTCTTTCTGGAACAGATTAGCCACGCTTTGCAGTGCCATTTGCGCCGCCACTTCACCGTCAGGGTGGCCACCCATGCCGTCGGCCAGCACAAAGACCGCTGACCCGCGGGTATAGCAGTAGCCCATGCGGTCTTCATTGTTCTTGCGCCCGCCTTTGCGGCTCACCTGAAAGACTGAAAATTTCATGTCACTTGCGGTTCAGGTCGGTGGCCTTGAGTACCGTTTTTTTGGTGCCAGACACCATCGTACCGATCTGCATGCGCACCTTCTCACCTACGCTCAAACGGGTATAGCGGCGCTCGCTCGGGCTATTGAGTTCTTTTTGCAGGGCAAACACAGACTGCGGCCGCGACAGCGGGTCCAGGGCCATGCACCACTGCACGACTTCAAGCAAATTGTCTGAATACACGCCTTGTAAACGCCTGAAAGATTGCACCATCGGGTCGTCGGCTTTGCGCTGTGGCGCTTCGCTGGGCGGGTAGCCGTGCATGCAGGCAAACATGCACGCACCGATCGCGTAGATATCGGTCCAAGGGCCCATGGTGCTGTCGCGCCGGTACATTTCGGGCGCAGCAAAACCGGGCGTGTACATCGGGCGGATGAAGTTGCCCTCTTTGCTCAAGACTTCACGCGCTGCGCCAAAGTCAATCAGCACCGCCTTGTCCTCGTTGGTGATGAAGATGTTGGCTGGCTTGATGTCCAGGTGCAGCATCTTGTGCTGGTGCACGATGCGCAAACCGCGCAGGATTTCTTCAAACAGCGAACGGATCGTCGACTCGCGAAACACTTTGGGCTGCTTCAGATCGCGCGCCAGCACAATGAAATCCTGCAGGCTCGCGCCCTCCAGGTAATTCATCACCATGTAAACGGTTTCGTTTTCACGGAAGAAGTTCATCACGCTCACCACCGATGGGTGGGAGATTTGCGCCAACGACCGGCCTTCTTCAAAAAAACTCTTGAGACCCAGCCGATAAAGCGACAGTTTTTCGGGCTCGACCTGCGGTGTCAGCTCGCCAGGCTCGCGCGAGGTCAAGGTCGCGGGAAGATACTCCTTGATAGCCACTTGCGCGCCGTCGTCACTGGTGGCCTGGTACACCACGCCAAAGCCGCCTGCGGCAACCTTGCGGACAATGCGATAGCCCCCGATCTGGACACCTGGCGGCAACGGGGACGGTTTGACCTTTGACATAATTTCAATCGGGGGGAGGCGCAGGAAGCAAGAAACGGGTTATTCTCAAACACAACAAATTGGAAGTTACACCCTCATGTCAGTTTACAGCATGACTGGCTATGCCAGTGCCCAAAGCAAGCCGCAAGACAAGGCCGAAAGCGAACAATCACAAATTGTTTCAAACGACCGTCTGGGCGTTGAAATACGTTCTGTCAACAGCCGTTTTCTCGACTTGACGTTTCGCCTGCCCGAGGAACTGCGTTCGTGCGAGCCCGCCCTGCGCGAGAAGCTCTCGGCCAAGCTCAAGCGGGGAAAGATCGAGCTGCGCGCCTCGATCGAAAGCGGCAATGCCGGTCTGCCCGGTGAACCGTCCACCCGCTTGTTGCAACGCTTGAACGCCGTTCAGGACAACGTCAAAGCCTGGCTGCCGACCGCCGGTGCGCTGAGCGTGGCCGACGTGATTCGCCTGGCCGGCGACCAGAGCGGCCCGGCCGCCCAATGGCAAAAACAGTTGCTCAGCGTGACCGAGCAAGCCCTCAAGGCGATGCTGTCGGCGCGCGAGCGCGAAGGCGCTCGGCTGGCTGCCATGCTGCTGGAGCGCCTGGCCCAGTTGCGCGCGCTGGCGCAGCAAGCCACGCCGCTGATTCCCCAGCTGGTGGCTCAGCAGCGCCAGCGTTTTCTGGACCGGTGGAACGAGGCAATGAGCGCCGCCGACGGTGCTACCGGCATTGAGATGGCGCGGGACCGGGCGCTGACCGAAGCCACCGCCTTTGCCATTCGCATTGATGTCGCCGAAGAACTGACCCGGCTGGCATCGCACCTTGATGAAATCGAGCGCCTGATCCATAAAGGCGGTGAAATCGGCAAGCGGCTCGACTTTTTGATCCAGGAATTGCACCGCGAGGCCAACACGCTCGGCTCAAAATCAGCAGCGCTGGAACTCACGCACATTTCGGTGGACATGAAGGTGCTGATCGAGCAGATGCGCGAACAGGTGCAAAACATAGAATAGCCGCCATGGTTATGGACTACCCCGGTAATTTGTACGTTGTCGCAGCACCCAGTGGTGCGGGTAAGTCGAGCCTGGTCAAAGCGTTGATGGAACTTGATTCGCAAGTGCAGCCATCGGTTTCTCACACCACACGCGCGCCGCGTGGCCAGGAAAAACATGGCCGCGAGTATTTCTTTATATCCGCTGCCGAGTTCGACGCAATGATCCAGGCCGACGCCTTTGTCGAATGGGCGAACGTGCACAACCATCGCTACGGCACATCCAAAAAGGCCATTGAAGAGCGCATGTCGCAGGGCGCAGACGTCATTCTTGAAATTGACTTCCAGGGCGCGCTGCAGATCAAAAAGATTTTCAGCAACGCGGTGACGATCTTTATCTTGCCGCCAAGTTGGGAAGAATTGCGCTCGCGCCTGGAACGCCGGGGCGAGGACACGGCAGCGGTCATTGAGGTTCGCCTGCAAAACGCAGCCCAGGAGATGGCGCACGTCGACCAGTTTGACTTCGTTATAATCAACGAGTCGTTTGACCGGGCTGTTTTTGACATGAAGTCAATCGTCCATTCGCAACGGCTCAAGTACCTTTCGCAGCGCCGCGTAAGGGCAGAAACATTCAAAGCACTGCATATTTCCTAGTGCGTCCACCCGGTTTTTGGAGAATTCATGGCCCGTATTACTGTTGAAGACTGCCTGGTGCAGATTCCGAATCGATTCCAGCTGGTTTTGGCTGCCTCCTACCGGGCGCGCATGCTCAGCCACGGCCATACGCCCAAGGTCGAGAGCAAAAACAAACCCGGCGTCACGGCCCTGCGTGAAATCGCCGCCGGTAAAATCGGCATTGAGATGCTGAAAAAAGTGCCGCTCTGAGCAGCGAGATCAATCACGGCAAAGCACCGCACCGCGGTGCTTTTTTATTGGTGCGACGCTTTGGCAGCCAGGCGCGCGCTATATTCCAAGGCATGAGCGCACCACGCAAGTCAGCCAACCCAGCAACATTACAGCCTGATGGGCAGGAGCCCAGTCCGGCTGAAGTCAACGCTGCGGCCGCCAGTTTTGCTGCCCTCACCGGCAAACTGGGCTACCTCAACGCCACCGACTTGGGTAACGTGCGACTGGCCTACCGGTTTGCCGATCAGGCGCACCTGGGTCAACTCAGAAACAGCGGCGAACCCTACATTACGCACCCGATCGCGGTGGCGTCCCAATGTGCAGAATGGAAGCTCGACGCCCAGGCGCTGATGGCGGCGCTGCTGCACGACGCCATCGAAGACTGCGGCATCACCAAAACCGACCTGATCGAGCGCTTTGGCGCGCCGGTAGCGGAGCTGGTTGACGGACTAACCAAACTGGAAAAACTCCAATTCAATACCCGCGAAGAAAACCAGGCCGAATCGTTTCGCAAAATGTTGCTGGCGATGGCACGTGACGTGCGGGTCATCCTGATCAAGCTGGCCGACCGCACACACAACATGCGCACGCTGTCTGATGCGCCGCGGGCGAAGTGGAAACGCATTTCGTCAGAAACACTTGATGTCTACGCACCGATTGCCTACCGGCTGGGGCTGAACCAGACTTACCGCGAGTTGCAAGACTTGTCGTTCAAGTATCTGCGCCCCTGGCGCTACAGCATTTTGTCAAAAGCTGTGGCCAAGGCCCGCAGCAGGCGCCGCGATCTGATCCAGAAAGTGCAGACCGACCTGGAAGCAGCCTATGCCCACCACAGCCTTGGGGTTCGTATCGCCGGGCGCGAAAAGACGCTGTATTCCATCTACAAAAAGATGGATGAAAAAAATCTGAGCTTTGCTCAGGTGACAGACATTTACGGTTTCCGCATCATTGTGCGCAACCTGATCGACTGTTACACCGCGCTAGGCGTGCTGCATCAGCTCTACAAGCCAGTGCCGGGCAAATTCAAAGACCATATCGCCATCAGCAAAATCAATGGTTACCAGTCGCTGCACACCACGCTGGTCGGTCCATCAGGCGTCAACGTCGAATTTCAGGTGCGCACCGAGGCCATGCATCTGGTGGCCGAGACCGGCATCGCCTCGCATTGGCTGTACAAAGAAGAGTCACCCAATGCCGTTGGCCAGCATGATCGCATGGGATCCCAATGGTTGCAGTCGCTTCTGGAAATTCAAGACGAAACCCGCGACGCCGCCGAATTTTGGGACCATGTCAAGGTCGACTTGTTTCCAGATGCCGTCTATGTATTCACCCCAAAAAGTCAGATCATGGCCATGCCACGGGGTGCGACAGTGGTGGACTTTGCGTACGCCATTCACAGCAACGTGGGCGATCACACGCAGGCGGCCAAGGTCAACAACGAGCAGGTACCGCTACGGACTGAAGTCAAGAATGGCGATGTCGTTGAGATCATCACCTCGCCCGAATCCAGCCCCAATCCGGCTTGGCTGGGCTTTGTGCGCACGGCACGCGCAAGATCCAAGATCCGTCAGTACCTCAAGACACTGGAGCTGACCGAATCCGAACACCTGGGCGAAAAAATGCTGCGTCAAGCCTTGCGCTCAGAGGGCATTGAGAACATGCCCGACCAAACCGGGCTGCATGCTGCGGTTTGGGACAAATTACTGCGTTTCAGCGGTAATCGAACCCGCCCTGAATTGATGACCGACATCGGTCTGGGTAAACGCATCGCCAGCATCGTTGCCAAGCGGATGATGGCCTTGCTGGCCGATGCGGGCGAAAAACCCGATGCGCTACTGCTGACACGCGAGCGCTTTGTTGCCGGTGAAAACGTATCGCAGAGCAGTGTTTCGATTGACGGCAGCGAGAACACCTCGGTCCAGTTTGGCAAGTGTTGTCGCCCCGTCCCGGGCGACCCGATTGTGGGTTACCTTGGCCGCGGCGAGGGTCTGACCATTCACACCAGTGATTGCCAGGTCGCCAACAAACTGCAGTACAAAGACACCGAACGATTTATTGACGTCGAATGGTCTGACGAGCCCGTGCGCTCCTTTGAAACCGGTATCGTCGTCACGGTACTCAACGGCAAGGGTGTGCTGGCGCAGGTGGCCAGCGCGCTGGCCGTCGCTGAAGCCGACATCACGCAAATTGACATGACGGACGCGTCCCCGCATGGTGTGATGGACCTGCGCTTTGTAATCAGCGTGCGCGACCTGGGCCAGCTTGAAGCGGTGTTCAAGAACCTGCGTCGCACCGCGTCGGTATTGCGGGTGCAACGGTCAAAAGACGCCTCGTGAAGTCAACTAAAGAAAAAAAGGACTCACATTCTTTCGAATGTAAGTCCTTTATCTGTATGGTGCGGCTGGCAGGAATTGAACCCACGACCCCTTGGTTCGTAGCCAAGTTTAATTGCATTTCGTCCCCAGCAGGCCGCCACAAAAGAAAACGCAACTCATTGAATAATAAGGATTATTAGTCAAAATCGTATCCGTTTATAGCTGACCGTATACACTCCTAGCCAGACACTTTGTTGGGCACATTGTTGGGCACATTTTTAGGTTGCCCCGTTTTAAGGGAATGTTTATGGAAGAGTCCGCCAAGACCGTAACGACTGCCAAGCCAAAAAATGGCAAGCGATGGGAACACAAGGAACTTGAGGCACGAATCAAGGACCCCAACATCACACGGGTCTGGGAGCAAGGCGGCCTCTACGGTGTGGTGCGGCGTGGCAAAGATGGCATCCCGTCTGTGATGTTTCGCTGGAGGTTTCGCTATGACGACAAGTTGGCCGACTTCACCGTTGGCACTTGGCCCGGAGACAGCTTGAAAGAAATCCGCGATGAGCACGATAAGGCAGTCGCCCTTCATAACACCGGGAAAAACCCCACTACCGAACGGAATCTACAAAAGTTGGCGGCGGCTCACGCTCAAACAGAACAAGTGCGCATCCATGAGGAGGAAACGGTTCAAGCATTGGCACTCAAGTGGCAGTCATTGGAATTAACGAAGCGTGGCGACAAAGGGCGCAAGGACAACGGGGTCGAGGTAATTCGTTCATTTGAACGAGATGTGTTCCCCAGAATTGGTAGTGCTCCGATTCAAAGCGTCCCGCGAAGTAGTTGGACAGAGTTATTTGACGAGGTCAAGGCTCGTGCACCACGCATGGCGGCAAGACTTTTTGCCGACCTGACCCAATTCTTGGATTGGTGCGAGCGGCGGGATTACATCGAAGTCTCGCCACTTCACAAAATCCGCAAGAGTGACATTGCGTCACCATATAAAGAGCGTCAACGATTTCTATGGAACAAAAACAGCAGCACCCCGGAAGCAGAACTCTTGGAACTTAAAGCGAAACTGCCAAGTGCCAAACTGGAACGCAAGACAGAATTGGCGATTTGGTTGATGATTTCGACTGGGTGCCGCGTCGGCGAATTGAGCATGTCACCATGGAAGAATGTGAACTTTGCCGCCCGCGAATGGACTTTTCCCGCGACAGACACCAAGAATGGCATCGAGCATCGCGTCTACATTTCTGACTTCACACTTCGCCACCTCAAAGAACTGCATCAGATTACTGGTCACACAGCGTGGTGCCTTCCGTCAGATCGCAACCTCAGTCACGTTTGCGAAAAGAGCATTACCAAACAGATAACGGATAGACAACGAACTGAAGCCATGAAGAATCGCAGCAAGGCAACAGCCACGCTCCAACTCAGCGGAGGACGCTGGACTTCGCACGATTTGCGGCGAACTGGTTCTCACATCATGGGTGCAGTAGGTGTCGATCCCCTGACGGTTGAGTCGTGCATCAATCACGTGATGGAAAAGCTAATGCGCACCTATCAACAATCAATCACATGGAAATCAAAGCAAGACGCATGGATAAGTCTTGGCGCAAAACTTGACGAGGTACTTGGTGACGAAGCTCAGCACCAAATTGCGCTTTCGCCAACCGAAGAACTCTGACAAAAATAGTATCTGACTTTGGATACTTATGGAGTAACATTGCATCACCGCTTCAGTCATGAGACATAGAGGCGGTAGTAATTGACCGGTAGAACCTCCGGCGACGTTTTGAACCGTTGTGTTACGACACCCACCCCGCTAGGTGTTGTCGTAAACAGCGGTTTTTTTACGTCTCCTAACTGGAGTCCTTATGGCTATTACTATCCTCAAAGCGGCAGAGCCGCGCACCTACCCACGCGGCCACGCAAAGCCCCTTCCACGCCCAGACCTGAATGTCCCGGGCCGTTTGCGTGTGGGACATTTAATGACCGTGTACAGCCTTGGTCATTCAAGCGTCTACGCGCATCTGAAACGAATGCTGTTGCCGCAACCTGACGGATACGTCGCAGGACGCCCCTACTGGCGATCTGAGACGATCAAAGCAGATTTAGAAAAATAGACTACTTAGCATCAATCCAGTGACTATTACGACTTGCTCAATAGCACTGCTACAAGGGCAATAGGGAGTTAACTGTTTTTCCCCGCTCAGCTTGGAATACTTTGACATCGCAATACTGGTGTGTCGATCCAAACACACTAATAAGCAAGTTCTAGGAAGCGCAAAGGAGTGCGTCAATGACCATATCAATTTGGTACCCACAAATCATCGACAGAATCCACATGACCATCAGCATCGGTAAAAACAGTCACCTATATGGTGTGTTGATTGGACAATTGACCGGAATGAAAGATATTCAAAGTAATCTGGTTCCCAATGGCAAGATAACGGTCTCCAAGCAAAAGTATGTAACCAGACTGGGTTATTACCCATCAGACAAAAAGCGAAAGATTGCAGACTTGGAAATTGGGTCAACAAAATCGAGCCATATGTACTTTAAGTTGGGCATATATCCGTCGAAATTTCAATCCAATGAATTTGCAATTTTAAAAGAGCACTTGGAGATACTATTTCAGATACCGTACGACCTGATGTTTCATACTGCAAAGGTTTCATACATTGAGTTGGCGGCAGATTCTATGACTCATCGGTTTCAAACTTTTATACCTTTTCGTCAGCGAATAAACTTGTCAGAGGCATGGCCCTTGGGAGATGTAGAAAGGAGTACCGTGTATCTAGGTAGTAAACTGAGTAAAAAACGATTGTGTATCTACAACAAGGCCAAGGAACTTGCGGATAAAAAGTGTGTAGGTAAGTACAGAATCAGAACAAGGTTTGAGGCACGGTTACGTCATATAGGCATTTCTGCATCCGAGATACAGGAGCATCTGCCAAATCCATTTTCATGTTTAGAGATTGCCAATCTTGCGAAGGCAAGGGATGTGTCAACGTCTGCTGAATGGCACTGCTTTTTAGACCAGTGCCTTGATGTCGGGTCTGCCACAGCCCTGTCGCAGTGCACGAAACCTGTTCGTATGCAGTACATGATGGCGCTCAGAACTTGTGCGCCTAAATGGTGGAACCCTGACTACCTCTGGCAGGTGCTACCTCGGGCGCTTGAAGCAATTGCACCCTGACGTGCGCACTCAATTGCGCATCACCAGTGCATGACCGGCATTGGCACCACCGGAACCGCTGATGCAACCGGTAGGCGTGTTCCCGGAAACATTGGTCATAGCTCACAGAATCAGGTGTTTATCAAGCCCTGGACAGGCAGAGTAAAGTGCATGTTGTCAACAACCACCGACAATGTGGTGTCTTTTTTTTATGCGGAGGTCATTTTGGTAAAAAGAACTTTTTTGGCGATTTTTGTAATCGCTTTAGCTGGTCAGGCACTTGCGGTCAACAAGTGCACCGACTCTAGTGGCAAGGTGACGTTTCAAGAGAAGGCGTGTGACGCGGACAAGAGTCAGGCCAATGTGAAAGTTTGGAAAGATGGTGGTGACGGGGCAGATGCGCCTAGTCGGAACCCCGGTGGAATGGCGGCTGCAACAGATTTGGTCGCACTTCAGGAGGCAAGTCTCGTTATCCTGCAAAAAAAAGGTGGTTCGTTTGTTGTTTTTACTCTGCATCCAAGGTGGAAAAATGACAACCCGTCAAAGGTTTCCATTCACTTCAAAACACAGTTTTTTGACTCGTCCAGAACAGAAATCGGTGTGAACAATCGCATTCAAGAAGTTGATCCCAAGTCAGTTTCCACAACCACTGAGACCATTGGAGTTTTTGAGGGCAAGGCATCAGACAAGTTCGACTACAAAAAAGTTGTATCTGTCGTGGTTACGTACCGAGCAGATCGAGATAAAGTTGAAAAGAAGTTCACCAATGTGACAATAAATAGAGTCACGGAATGATGGTTCTGATTGGCTGACAACACGGCCAATGCTGACTGCCATGTGTCAAACCGGCATCGCCCACCCCGTGGGGAACCAACTGAGGACTGAGACGCAAACTGTGATCGTATGGGTATGGCCGTGATTTGAATTGCAATCTGCTGACCACTACTGGAGAACGTCACCGGCTACCGGATTGCTTTGCCGCCGTGATAGTCAACATCAGGCAGTACTGCTCAAGAAAGTGGGCATAGGGATGAGTATCTGCGAGGTGTTCGTTGGCGATCTTGACGATCCAACCTTCAAATGGGATGGCGGTGACTGGAATTCAAACATTCCAGCCCGACTATCCCCGATTTTCCCGCCGCTCCCAGAGTTACAACCGGACCTACGACGAGTGGGTGCCCGCTGCTGGTGTTCCGTACAAACAAACTGATTTCGGTGGACACGTTGCACAGGTCACCAGATCACAGATTCTTGAATTCATTGCCAGTAGCTACAGAACCAGTGCAACATTGACCACGAACCCGGTTATTGATGTTCTGTTGACTTATCAGGCTGCTGAAATACTTCGGAGCTTCATTTTTAAAAAAATTCCAACCTCTTAAAACGGCCTGTAAGCCATTATTTACGAGTGTTTGAGGGGTAGGTATCCACTCCAAACGGCATTTTTTACCCTTCAAACCAGTATTTCAGCAGCCTGTTATATTGAAAAGCTGGATGGCAACCGAGTATATGGATTAGTGGCTACTGAATGGTGAGTACCGTGAAGATAGAGATATGCAAATGGGTTGCAAATATCTTTTCAGAAAATGTCCAAAAAGCTGTCAATCTGATAAGGTAAATTATTAAGGAGATAACATGCCAAAGAAAATGCCACTTCGCGGTCAAGAACTTAACAAATTTCCCGTGGATAGAATATGTTCAGATTCCTATTTGCTTGAAGATGATCACTCAAACATCAGTGAAGATGTTGATCAAGAAATCAGAGAAGCCAACGCGGTTGCAATGGAAAAATTCGGGTACCCAAAAGAAGCCGTTGAATTAATGCGTAACCCACAACCGGTGCCGCCAAAGACCGATAGTGAAACTGCTGCCTGATTAGAAGGAACAGCGGAATGAAAAAGGTAGACAAAGAAGATGCTGATTTGAAGCGAATGCGGGACTTCCTTGACAGCATTCACTACGATCAGCCTGTTGACTGGCGCAACGCGGACACCGAGCCACCAGACGACGACGCACCCTCGCGCAAGAGCAGTGGCAAACCGAAACCGGCGGACAAACCAAAGAAGTCTCCGTGACGTGTAGTCGGAATTCGATGACTTTTTGTTGCTGTCACTGATGCCTGACAGAACACTCCAAAATCACCCAAAAAGTATTCTAAAACCGGTGTTTTCGTGACCGGCTTCAATACTGCCCATTTGTAAACATAGCGGGTACAAATACCCAAAGCAGTGGTAAAACCGCATTTATGTCTAACCCGCTCACGGCACAAATTGCGGGGTCAAACTGACTCAAATACCACGATTATTGCTAATGACGAACTGAGTCCTGATTACATCAGATATTCTCAATTTCCGTGGTCAGAATGATCTATATATTTAATTAAAAAATATCTCTTAAATACTGGTGAAACCCTTTACTTAAGGGGTCAATTTGTTAGGCTTGGCACATGACCTTGACAAATTCGATATCAAAAACTTTTCAAAATAAACCCACTTCTGTGCCGTTGGTAGTAAGAATATCTGAATTCCAAGTAAATACCACGCCAGATATTATTACGACCACCGCTGATCGCTGGCTACTGGCCTCAAACTTGCAAAAGTCTATCCGTCGTGGGTTGACAGATACGGCGATGGGTACCGCCAGCAAGCTGTTGACCGTCGATACTCGATATTTCTGGCGCAGGTTGCTGGTTATCGCGTACGAAGACATTGGCTTCGGAGACCTTCCGACGTGTCACGACCTGCTGAAGACCTTCCGACGCGAAGCCCTGTGTCGTGACCTCGGGCCTGAACGTGTCGCCCGGTATTTTGTGCACGAACTCGCAACCGCATGTAAGAGCCGCAGTCTTTGCGATGCTCTGGTGAATCTGGAGTACTCCAGCAAGCGCGAGAAATATGAACGTCAGTGCTTGGCCCTGACATCCGAGCAGTTGCTTGCCATGGCCTGCGATTTGTCGATGCCGGTCATGGATCGGATGGCGGCACTCAGGCACATCTGTGGTTACGGCCTGTTTTCCGGTGGCCTGTACCGAATGCAGGTCAAAGCCAACCCGGTGTTGATGATTGAGGTCTGTAGCCGCCTTGGACTCAGCGATGTGGAGACCACTCTGTTTCGATCTGGTCAGAACGTGGCGGAATCCCTGAACATACCGATCCCAGTTATCGCTCCAATGGTCACAGCCAGCAGTCGGTCAGAACATGCTGTTTCACAAGCATTTGAGGGCCAATCAGGCGTTCTTTATGCGGCACTAGACAGGCACACCCGTGCAGGGAAACGCTGCTATGCGCGACTTGCCAAAGATGAGCCGCTGTTGAGCAGGTTCTTTGCCCAGCGACCCGCCCTTGATCCGGTGGATGTGCTGGGGATCATCATGTTCATCGTCGAGGGCGCGGTCTTGGATCGCTGGCTGGAGTTCGATGGGGCTGAACAGTTGCGTTTGGACCTGAAACAGAACCTTTTTGCATACGCTGGAATTTCAGGCGACGACCAAGCAGAAATTCTGGAACTTGTGAGCCGAAGCCAAGAGCGGCTAAACGGCATTCGCGCTGGGGTAATCGGCAAATGAACTGCCTTGCTAACGCCCGTTTAACTAGCAATAACACCCAATTATCGCTACCTATTTTGGTGCAAGAAAACCCATCTGTGGTTGCCGACGCACCGCTTGACGTGCAATCAATTGCACACCAAGGCACTGCAATTGCGCAGCCAGTGGCGACGGTCACACCCTCGGTCACTCAGTACATCAATGCCGCGATTGCCGACAACACCCGGCTGGCTTACCGGCAGGATTTGCGTGACTTCTTGAACTGGGGCGGTTTGGTGCCCTGCACCCCCGACATTCTGGCGGCGTACATTGCTGACCGTGCACAGACGGTTTCGGCCCACACGATCAGTCGCCGGGTGGTCGGCATTGGCCGTGCCCACGTGAGCCAAGGGCATTCCGACCCGACAAAGACAGATTTGGTGCGTACCGTGCTTCGGGGTGTCCGCCGTGTCAAAGGCTCTGCACAACGACAGGCGGCACCGCTGTTGAAGGCCGATGTGCTGACCATGATCACCTGCATGGAAGGAATCAAGGGTCAGCGTGACCGTGCGCTGATCTTGCTGGGATTTGCAGCGGCACTGCGACGGTCAGAACTAGCGGCACTGGACTTCGCCGATATTGAGTTTGTTCGTGAAGGGCTGGTGATACACCTGCGCCGCTCAAAAACAGATCAAGAAGGCGTGGGCCGCAAAATCGGTGTGCCATTGGGCCGCACCAGCGCGTGTCCGGTCAGGGCAGTTGAAAAATGGCTTGAGGCCAGCAAGATCACCAGCGGCCCGATCTTTCGGGCAATCAACCGGGGCGGCGGTGTCGGGCGATCACAGTTGACGGCACAGTCAGTTGCACTGATCCTGAAGGACTACGCCAAGGACATCGGATTGAACCCGGCGAATATCTCAGGGCACAGCCTACGTTCCGGTCTGGTCACCAGCGCCATACAGGCGGGTGTGGCCGTTCACAAAATCCAACAGCAGACCGGCCACCGTTCGGTGGAAATGTTGTCACGGTACATACGTGATGCAGGCCTGTTTGAAAGCAACGCAAGTGGGGCGGTGTTATGACCTGAACCCGTCCAAGCATCCAAAGCGGCGACTCCCAGTGCGTCAACACCGGGAGCCGCCTGACCACGTTCAAACTAAACAGGAGTTTTCGTATGGCTGAAAATCATTCTAGCGGTGACCTGCACCAGCAGATTTACAAAAAGTTGCTGGTGGTCATCCCCCACCTTGAAAGCATTGCCGAGCATGCCAAGTCCGTGGTGCCGGGCTATATGGACTTGAATCTGGACGTGCTCAGACGCGGCAAGGACAAGACCGTTATTGCGCTCTCCCACTATTACAAGCATGCGGGGGACATGATTCCCGACCCGGATATGGTGCTTGCGGTGTACCCAGACCGGGCCATGGCCGAGGCCTTGAGCTATCAGGACAGCTATCTCTATCAGGAGGTTTACAGCGATGGAGGCCGATTGGTGGACATTCGGGCCAAGCGCGAACTGAACAAATTTCTGAGTCATTGGCTGAGCAACCTGCGTATTCAAGGGCATCGCATCCATAGCCCGGTGGTCACCGTCGCAAGAAAGGACGTGACCTGTGCATAGCCAGTCAAGCACCATCCAATTACCCCCCAGTGACTGCGTTGGCAGGCGGTCAAATGCCGATTTGCTGGGTGACCTCATTGGCGTACAGGAGTCACGCCAGCATTACCGTGGGTCATTGCAGCCGTTCTTTGCCGATGGTGAAGCCCAGTCATACACAAAATGTGCGGTAGCCCGTGAACTGGTCAGGCGCTGGCTGGGCGAGGAACTTAAGCGCAAAGCCGTGTTTCCACACCCGCAATCCGTGACCGACTACCTGAAGGTCCACTTTGCTGGTCGTGAGTACGAAAGCTTTGTTGTGCTGTACCTCGACGCACAAAACAGCCTGATTGATGTGGAAGAGCTTTTCCGTGGCACCCTGACGCAGACTTCGGTTTACCCAAGGGAAGTCGTCAAGTCGGCCCTGCGTTTCAATGCAGCGGCGGTCATGCTGTCCCACAATCACCCCAGTGGTTCGGTCACACCCAGCCGTGCCGATGAACATCTGACCCAGACGCTAAAGGCTGCGATGGCGTTGGTTGATGTCCGGGTGCTGGATCACCTCGTGATCGCCGGGAACAACTCGCTCAGTTTTGCAGAAGCTGGCTTGTTGTAGTTGTTTTGCGTGGGATCACTGTGCTGATCACCCACGCACACTTTCTGGCTGTTTAGTTCGCAGCCAGCCTTGCCATCTCGATTTATGCAATTTTTGCCTCAATACAATGCTTGGAAGCATTGCAAGCGAAGACAATTCGAGGAAATCAGTCTCAGCCACGCATAAACTCGATGCACTGCTGTGTCGAGCCATAAACACCCACAGCTTGATGGCGGTACAGAGTCGCCCAAAGACGAAATAGGAGATTTTGTGTCACGACTGACTGATTTGATTGCCCAGACAAAAGCCAAAAACCCGCAGTTGGGGGCTGATCTGGACAGAGAGTTCAAAATCTTGTCCTCACGCCTACCGTTTGGCTTGAATTTTGAGAGACACAGCCCGGAGGCGGTTGAACTGCCACAGCGGGTCATCCGCAAGGGCGATAAAGTTCGCGTCTTGCCAGAGCGTGGCTCAATCAAGCGCGGTGACCAGCGTTTGTGGCAGGTCAGGTCGATTCTCAAAGCGGGTGACAGCAAAGTGGCCGAACTTGAGCTACTTGGAACCACGGACTCGCAAACGCAGACCGTGGCTTTAGCCGATTTGGTAGTGGTGGCTGAATTCCGTGACACCATTTATCCGGGCTTGGTTAGTACTGGCAAGGTACAGCGAGGCGAAGGCGACAAGCCATTTCATACGGTCATCAATGGCGAGAACTACCATGTGCTGAAGGCATTGACCTATACACACCGTGGAAAAGTGGATGCTGTCTATATTGATCCGCCATACAACACGGGCGCGAAGGATTGGAAATACAACAATGACTACGTCGAGAAGGATGATTTATATCGCCACAGCAAATGGCTGGCGATGGTTGAACGTCGATTGTTGATTGCGAAGGATTTGCTAAATCCACAAGACTCTGTGTTGATTGTTACGATTGATGAAAAGGAGTATTTGCGGCTTGGGCTGTTGTTGGAGCAGCTTTTCCCAGAAGCGCGGATGCAGATGATCAGTTCGTCAATCAATCCTAAAGGTTCTGCACGCGGCAAAGAGTTCTATCGAGTTGATGAGTACATCTTTTTCCTGACATTTGGTCGCGCTGTAGTGCAAGATTTTCTTGTTGCTGGTCTGTGCATTTCAAAGTTGGATGCGGTGGTAGATACTGAATCCGACCCGGAATCGGAAAGCGATGAGAACGTTGTGGAACTACCAGATGTTAGGTGGGCCTCACTGCTGAGAAGTGGAAGTGGCGCACAACGCGAGGAATCACATCTGAAATTCTTTCCCGTGTTCGTTGATCTGAAAAAAAGAAAGATAGTTGGTTGCGGTGACCCACTCCCTTTAGGTGAGCATCCTAGTGTTGATGCCGATAATTTGGACGTACGTGACTGTTGGCCAAAGCGACAGGATGGCAGTGAAGGTCGTTGGCAATTGAAGGTGGACTCCTTCAGGAGTTTGCTAAAAAACGGACATATCAAAATTGGTTCAATTGGTAATGAAAAAGTAACTTTTTACTACTTGATGGAAGGGCAGCGGAAGAAGCTAGAGAGTGGTGAACTGGTTGTCACTGGAACTGACGAATACGGCGGAATAGAAGTTGGGTATTCTGGGGCTGAATCAATCAGTGGCAGGCCAAAAACTCAATGGATGGCTACATCGCATAGTGCTACAGACCACGGTACGTCCATGCTTCGCAAAATTGTTCCGGGTCGGTCATTTCCCTTCCCTAAGTCGCTTTATGCAGTTGAAGATGCGCTTAGGTTTTTTATAGGAAATAAAAAGTCCGCCACGGTTCTTGACTTCTTTAGTGGATCAGGAACCACTGCTCATGCCGTAATGCGTCTCAATCGGCAGGACGGGGGAAAAAGACAATCA
>Ga0210042_1000919_pt1 | contig 25622 bp, 19 predicted proteins | sample CryGeymeta201518_FD_183982 | JGI IMG/M metagenome (GOLD analysis project Ga0210042, IMG submission 183982) | Groundwater microbial communities from Crystal Geyser aquifers in Utah, USA - Crystal Geyser metaG 2015-18 (SPAdes) (version 2) | ecosystem: Environmental > Aquatic > Deep subsurface >... | reverse complement strand
CGCCCAACGTGTTCGGGTGTCCGTAGCTCACCGCCGGGGTGCTCACTCCCGGCAGACCAACGTCGTCGCCGAACCGCTCCCGCAGAAGCGGCCGCCCTCGCCGATAGGTTTCGATGCACGCGGAGGGGTCGAGGTTGAAGTCGCGAATGGGGACGCCGGTGAGTTCACGCAGCGCGCCTTGCGTTCCGGCGACGGACCAGCCAAACTTGGCGTTGGCGCGGGCTGACGTGTAGTCGGGACGGTCGGGCATGGCGTGGGCACCTCGCTACCCCTGGAGTCGGCCTGATTCACCGCCGCCGCGCCGATTCCTTCGCCCGCTTCAGTCGGGACAAGGTATCCCGCGGTTCGTCCTCCTCGGCAGGCACCACCGGCTCGGGCTTCGGCTGGGGGAAAGGAGCCGGTTCCGGCGCGGTCGCCGGCGAGGGAGGGGGCGGTGGGGAGGTCACGAACGTGCCGCCAACTTCGACGGGCTTCACGCTCTCGACCGCTTCCGTCTTCCGGCGCAGCAGCCGCGCCATACCATCGTCACTCACGGTCTGTGCCCGCCGCCGTTCGCGCCAGCGGACGAGCACACCCACCACCGCGGCGACCACCGCCGCCGGCTCGATCATCAGCCGGCGCACCGCCACGTCGAGCACGAATAGCACCATCGCCAGCAGCACGAGCAACGGCGCGAGGGAGGTTGCCGTCACTGTCGAGAGCGTGCCGGGTCGGAAGGCATCGCGCGGCTCCTTGAGGACGCGGCCGCCGCCCAACGAGGCGACCTCGCGCATTAGCGGGACGTTCGGCGCCAAGTCCCTGAGGTCGGGCGCGTAGGGCACCGACACGCCGGAGGTGTAGGTCTCGTTGCCGCTCTTCCCGCCGCGGACGGTGACGACGTAGGAACCGATGCCGCGCCGACCAAACGTGCCCTCGTAGCGGCCGGGCGCCGTCTGCTTGAGAGCGACCGCCTCGCCTTCGCCCGTCGGCGTCGCCACGGAGGCGCGGAACTTCTCGAAGTTGCGGAAGTTGCCGTCCTTGTCGACCGCGTCGACCACGATCCGCCCCTTGTCGCCCTCCCACACTACGCGCGAGTCGAAGTCCGCCGCGGGGGAGCGCCGCATCACCCACCGCACGAGCTGGCTCCAGAACTTGCCGTACCCGCTCCACTTGACCCAGTACACGCCCCACCCGGTCTTGCAGCTCGACGTGAAGGCGACCGACCGCCCCAGGCCGTACTGCCACGTCGCCAGCACCGGGTCCTTCTGGTGCGAGACCAGTGAGACCGTCGCCAGCGACTTGGGTGTCGTGGCGACGTACCCCAGTAACTGCGGGGTGGCGTCGATCCCGCGGAGGATGTCCGAGGGCGCCGACACCACCGGGAGGAACGGCTCCTCCACCATCTGCGTGCGCATGGCCATGGCCGTTTCCTTGGCGAAGATGCGCGGCAGACTGGCCGCCAGGTTGGTCAGGTAGAACCGACCCTTGCCGAGTTCCGCCACCCGCTTCAAAAACGGCACATCCTGCCCGTCGCCGATGGCGACGCAACTGACAGTGATGCCGCCGGCCGCCACCTGCTGCGTCAAGGGGTAGCAGCCCTCCTGCTGCTCCGAGTCGGCGCCGTCTGCCAGCAGGATGAGGTGCCGCGCCCCGGTCGGCGAGCCGCTCAGCATTTGCGCTGCCAATTCCAGCGACACCCGGCAGTAGATGCCGCCGCCGCCCGGCCGGATGGTGGCGATCATGTCGCAAATGGCTTGCTTGTTCTCCGCCTTCTGTAGGGGAACAACGGCCCGCGCGACGCTGTCGGTGGCGATAACGCCGATACTGTCAATCCGGCTGAGCAGCTTGGCGGTGGCGCACGCCGCCTCGTTGGCCAGCAGGTACTTCGCGACACCGTTCTCGAGGCAGCCCATGCTCCCCGACTTGTCGATGGCGATGACCACCGAGGTGCGCTGGGACATTCGCTTGTGCTTGACCTCCATCTTCACCGGCAGGGCGTCTTCCACCGGTGTGTCAAAGTACCCGCCCATGGCGAAGCTGTCGTGTCCGCCGATCATCACCAGCCCAATGCCGGCGTCGCGCACGGCCGACTTGAGCATCCGCATCTGCGCCTCGGAAAGCACCGGCGCCGGGATGTCGCTCAGGATGACCGCGTCGTGTTGTTGCAGTTCCAGTAGCGACTCTGGTAGTGTCGCCCCGAGGCACACCTCGACGTCCACGCCCTGCGCGCGAAGCGCCTTCGCCAGGATCGGCGCCTGCTGCGGATCGCCTTCGGCGTAGAGCACTTTGGACTTGCCCTTCACCAGCGTGAAGCCCGCCGCCTGGTTGTTCTCTGCCGACTCATCCCTGATCGGCTCGACAATCGCCTGCACCTCGTGGAACCCCGCCGACCCGAACGAGGTGGTCATCGTGAAGATGTTCTTGCCTTTCTGCAGGGACACGCGCCGGTGCTTGATCCGGCGCCCTTCGGTCACGAGGTGCAGTTCGGCGTCGGTGGCGAGCTGGCTATCCACCGTCACCCGAACTTCGACCGGCTCGCCTTCCTTCACCTGGCCCGACACGTCGAGCGACTCGACGAATGCCTCCCCGGTCACCGTGCTCTTCAGCGGCACGGTGTCGACGGCGACACCGGCTTCTCTCGCCGCCAGCGCCTCCGAGCGCACATCGCCCTCGTTCTCGTTGCCATCGCTCAGCAGCACCACCCGCCGCGCACCGCCCGCCGGCAACGCAGCGACTGCCAGCCGAAGCGCGTTACCCAAGTCGGTGAACCCGTCCTGCTGGACCGGCGACACCGTCACCTTCACAACGGCGTCGCTCAGCGGCGCAGACAGCTCCGCCTGCCCAGCCGCCAAGACCACTCCCGCACTCGCCTTCGCCGGCTTGGCGTTCAGAGCCGCCTGGACAAACCGCGCGGCAACTGCCCGCTGCTCCGGCAGAACGCTTCGCGACGTGTCCACTACAAACAGCACCGACAACCGCTTGTCGCGCTTGCCCAAGTGCAGGTCCGCAGCCGCCAACACCAGCAGCGTCGCCACAATCGCCCGAAGCGCCAACGCCAGCCACCACCGCGCCCGGCTCAAGCCCGCATAGCTCCCGCGCGCCAGCAGCGCCAGCGCGGTGAGCATCACCGGCAGGAGCAGCAGCAGGTAGGGTCTGGTGCAGTAGGCGGCCATGGACTTAGGGCGTTTTCACCACGGAGTCACGGAGGGCACGGAGAAGGGTATTGGGGATTGTGCTTGGGCTTGGGTCTCCTTTTCGGAACGCGCTCTTGACTGCCGGACAGGAGTTCCTCAGTGCACCTTGCAGATCCATACCCGGGACCTTCTCCCCGTGCTCTCCGTGTCTCCGTGGTGTAATGAGTCGCACGTCTCACGGTCTCCGGTGGTACAGCCACCACTCTCCGGTCAAGATTGCCAGCGCGGCGAGGAGAAACCAGAGCGCCAGCTCGCTCTTCACCAATGCCGGCGACAGGTGCTGCTTCACTTCTTGATGGGCGAAGCGGAGGCTGTCGCCGGGGCGGAGGTTGGTCTCGGCCTCGTCCAGCAGGTTGGCGGCGATGTCGAGGGAGCCGTCCTCTCGTTTCACGTGGTAGACGCCGACGCGCAGAGGGCACAGGACTGCCGCCCGGCTTGCGTCGGTCAGCGTCCGGTGCGAGCCCTCGGGGTAGTCGGCCGTCACCTCTCCATTGGTGGCGACCACAGTGCCCGTCGAGACGGTCCGCGTCAACGAAGACGCCCGCTGCATGCCGCCGCTGAGCCAGTTCAGGGCGTTGGCGATGAAGATGGGGAAATCAGCTCGGACGGGGAGGTCGCTGTCAGTCAGTTCGAACGCCAGTGCCAGGCTTCGGTGTTCTCCGGTCTGCTGCGCGGCGACCAGCGCCCCCGTTCGGGTCTCGACCAACGCCTTTGCTCCGGGGCCGAGCCGGCCGGGTCGCGCCTTGGCAAAGTGCACCCGCGGCCAGTCCACGAACTGGTTGACGGGGTGCTCCTTGAGGGCGTCGACGACGGCCGGATCTTCCACCTCCGCGCCCAGTCGCAGCGGAGACCGTTCGCCGCTGGGCTTCGCGACGAACAGGTAGTTGCCAGGCGGCAGCTCGGGTGGCGCGCACTTGTCCAGCACGGCCACGTCGAACTGGAGCGCGCCGTCGAAGTCGGCCGGTGCCACGCGCTCCACCGACACCCCGGGGTCGATAGGGAGTGCCTGCTCCAGGAACAAGTTCCCCGCCGACACCACCAGCACGCGCAGCGCCTTCCCGCTGCCGAGGAAGACGTAGGCGTCGTTGTCCACGTCGAGGTCATCCCGCTCCCGAATGTGCGCGCGAAGCAGCCCCGACTGCACGGGCACATCCTGGAGGAGGAGCGGCTTGCTTCCGCCCGCAGGGACGGAGACCTCGCGCGCGTCCACCAGCCGCGGGCCCTGGTGGAACTCCAGCGTCACCGTGTGTGCGACCGAGTCGGCGTTCTGCAGTTGGCAGTACACCAGCGGGACCCGCCCCCGTTCCGGGCTGGGCCGCGCCGACAGCGCGGTGAGCCCCACGTTCCGCGCGCGTGTGCCGACGCGGACCAGCGTGGGATCCAGCTTCCCCAGGCGCACCTCCTCCACTTCAGCCGAGGCTGCATCGGTGACGAACACCGCCGCGGCCTCCTTCCCGGCCGCGAGCGCGCCGGCAACAGCGGCTCCGTCCTTGAGGTTGCCGTGTGTGTCCTCAGCCGCCACCCCTGCAAGCGCCGCCCGGAGCGTCTGTCTGTTGGCGGTCAGTGAACAAGCTGTCCGCGCCCGCTGACCCACCACCACCAACGCCATCTGGTCGCCCGGCCCCAGGTGGTCGATCATTCTCCGCACAACGGCGCGCGCCCCTTCGAACCGGTTGGGCTTCACATCGGTCGCCTGCATCGACGCTGAGGCGTCCAACACCACAACCGTTCGCTTCCCGCCCATCCCCGGAACCAGCTTGTACGGCCGAACCGCCGCCCCGACCAGCAACAACGCGACAACGATCTGCACGAACATCAGCAAGTTGCGCCGAAGCCTCTGGAACGGCGCATTGGCCTGATGGTCGTCCACGACCTGCCGCCACAACAGCACCGACGGAACCTGCACCGCCCGCCGCTTCAGCCGAAGCAAGTAGAGCACCACAATCGTCGGGACCGACAGTAGCCCAAGCAGCATCCACGGCGAGAGAATGCCCATCAGCGCAGCACCCCGGGTGCGGAATGCAGAATGAAGAATGCAGAATGCAGATTGGGTGCGTGCCCCGCGGCGCGAGCGCTGAGGCACGGGCTGGGAGGTCGGGCGCCGGTTGCTGTGCCTGCCGAACAGCGGGTCGGATGATCAACGAGGAAAGGGGGGCCCGGCAATCTGCAATCAGAGATCCGCAATCCAAAACCCAAAATCACCGCACCACCCCCCGCCGACGCAGCTTCAGCACCACGTCTTCCACCGCCTCAGAAGTTGCCACTCGCTGGTAGGCGATCTGCCTTCCCGAGCAGAAGGCCTCCACCCCCGACAGGAACTCGTCGAGAGTGCGCCGGTACAGGCGAAGGGACCGTTGCCCCATGGTGACCTCGCGCTCACCGCCGGTCTCCGCGTCGACCAGCTTCAGGTCGCCGCTCCACGGCGGCGCGAGTTCGGCATCATCGAGGACATGCAGAACCACGACTTCGCACTTGCTTCCCGCAAGGAAGCGGAGCGCGTCCTGATAGCCCCAGCGGTCCGATCCGTCCGACTTGTCTGACCGGTCGAGCAGGTCCGATATCGCCACAACGAGGCCGGGCTGCCGCACTGCTTGAGCGTAGTCCCGGAGCGAGCGGGTCAAGTCTGTCTGCCCGGCCGGCTGCCACTGCTCCATCCGTGCGAACATCCGCGGCGCAAAGGCGCGTCCGCGGTACGGCCCGATCACCTCCCCCAGCTCGGCCGAGAACGGCGTCACCCGCACCCGGTCGAAGCTCGTCAACGCCAGATACGCAAGCGCCGCTGCAAGCCGCTGCGCACACCGGAACTTGGTCACCTCCCCAAACGCCATCGACTCGCTCGCGTCGACCAAGAGGTGAACCGACAGGTCTTCCTCCTCGACGAACAACTTGATGAGCAGCCGATCCAGCCGCCCATACGCGTTCCAGTCCACATACCGCGGGTCGTCCCCCGGCACATAGTCCCGGAAGTCGGCAAACTCCACACTGCTCCCCCGCTTCGGACTCCGCTTCTCCCCCTGCACGTGCCCAGTAAACAGCCGCCGCGTCGCGAACGCAAGCTGGTCGAGCGTGCGGAGGAACTTGGGGTCGAGGAGGGTTTCGGGAGCTTGAGACATCTCACCACGGAGACACGGAGTGCGCGGAGAAGGGCAAACGAAGGCTACAGGACGCGGCAAATGATGCCTTTCGTCATCAGGGGCACGTTGAAGTTCATCAACAGTCCAACCCGACGCGTCGCCAGCCGGAGATACGTCAGCAACTGCGCCTCGTGGACTGGCGCGACCTCGTCAACCGACTTGACCTCAACCACCACACGGTCCTCAATGACCAAGTCCATGCGGTGCCCGCAGTCCAGCTTCACGCCTTTGTACTCCACCGGTAGCGCCACCTGTCGTTCGAACTGCAGGCCCCGCAAATCTAACTCGCGGCAAAGGCACTCTTCGTACGCCGATTCCAGCAACCCGGGCCCCAGGTGCCGATGGACCTCGATCGCAGCTCCTCGGACCGCTTGCGTCAGCTCTCCCTCCAACAATCCTCCTTCACCGCCCATCACCCGTCACTCCTCCCCCGCCCTTCTCCGCGCGCTCCGTGTCTCCGTGGTGGACAACCCCTCCAGCAGCCCTTCCACGATCTCGTCGGGCGCGACTCCCTCCGCTTGCCCCTCGAAGCTCAGGATCAGCCGGTGCCGCAGCGCGGGCTTGGCGAACGCGTGGATGTCCTCGAAGGCGACGTTGTATCGTTCATCCATCAGGGCCCGCACCTTGGCGCACAGGATCAGTGCCTGCGCCCCGCGGGGGCTGGCGCCGAAGGAGACGTATTGCTTCACCTGGTCGGTCGCCCCGTCGCCGCCGGGGTGCGTCGCGCACACCAGCCGCACTGCATAGTCGCGCACGTGCTCTGCGAGGGGCACCCGGCGCACCAGTGACCGCATCTCGAGCACGCGCCGGCCATCGAGTACCTGCTGGACGGCGGGCGTCTCTTGCGTGGTCGTTCGGTCGAGGATGACGCCCAGCGCTGCGGCCGAGGGCGAGGGCACGATCAGCTTCAGCAGGAACCGGTCGAGTTGCGCCTCAGGCAGCGGATACGTCCCCCCCATCTCTATTGGGTTCTGCGTCGCCAATACGCAGACGGGTTCTTCGAGCGTGCGGGCGACCCCGCCCACTGTGACCGAGTGCTCCTGCATCGCCTCCAACAGCGCCGACTGGGTCTTCGGCGTCGCCCGGTTGATCTCGTCGGCCAGGATGATGTTGGCAAATACCGGCCCCGCCTGAAACTGGAACGCCCGCCGGCCCGCCTCATCCTCCGACACCAGATTGGTCCCCGTGATGTCGGCCGGCATCAAATCGGGCGTGAACTGGATGCGGGAGAACCGGAGATCAGTGATCTGGCTAAGCGTGCGGACAAGGAGCGTCTTGCCCAGGCCGGGCACGCCCTCCAGCAAGACGTGTCCGCCGGCCATGAGCGCGGTGAGGGTGCCCTCGACCACCTCGTGTTGGCCGACGATGAGCTTGGCGAGTTCAGCCTGCATCGCCTGGAAGTCGCGCCGGAAACTGCTCGTCTGCTCTTGGATGTCCATCAGGTACCTCACACGCCGCGTCGCTTCGCCGTCCAGTGCCCTACAAACGCACCTGGGCGGGCAAGGTTCCGGGGCCTCTTCAGGCAGGCAGGGGAACGCTCCGTGCCCAGCCACCCGCAGAAGGGCCGGCGGTCGAGATTGGCGGGACGCGCAGCCATACCGACGCGGGCGACGGGCCCCGACGTATTCGCCCCGAGGAGCCCAATCCCCTACCCCGCGCCGCGCTCCCTCTGACCCGACTTCCTGGCCGGGCGGCGGCAGGGCGGGGTGGGCGGAGGGAATCATCGCCCCGAAGCATTGACAGCGGAGTGCGCCGTCCTCTATAATAGGCTTCTGCACGGCACGCCGACTTTCCGCCGTCTCCTGTGCAGACCCCTGGTGGGGATGTAGCTCAGTTGGGAGAGCGTCTGAATGGCATTCAGAAGGTCGGGGGTTCGACTCCCCCCATCTCCACCACCCACCACCTCCTCGCCCGGCCGCCTGCGCCTCGTGTCCTTTCCTCCGCCGCGCCTCGTTGATCGTCGCAACGCCGCCCCGTCGCTTTGCCCTCGACTCGACAGCATGTGTACCCAGCTCACCCTCAGTGCGTTCGGGGAGTGTCTCGGTTGATCAGCACTGCACCGAGGTACGTCTGGGTCGTCTGCGGAGCGATGCTCGCCTACGGATTGGCGGTCGCCGCCGGTCTCGTCGCCGGGCTTATCCGACTGGAAGCCGCTCCGCTGTGCGTCGCGCTGCTGTGTTTCGGAACGTGCCTTTGGTACACGAATGCCTATCTCGAGGTACGCGCCACTCCGTTCGGCTGGGGCCACCTCGCCAACGCCAGCGGCTGGGGGGCCGTGAGTCTTGCCTTCCTGGTGCCCAGAGGGCTGCATCTCCCGTTCTCGCTGTTGGCGGCCGCGCTCATCGCCGCCGGCGGGGTAGCCACGTGGCTCTCCGTTCGCGAACGAAGTCCGAACGAAGCCGGCGCCGGCGAATCGTGACCGACGCGGTCTGGGCCACCAACTGGCACCACCCGGCCGTCTCTGCTCAGTTGAGGATGGAGGGAATCGGCGTTGGCCGGGCTACTTGCTTGCGCTGGGCCTTGGTACAATCAGGGCAGCATTGCCACCCGTGGCCGCAGATTCCCGCTCGGAAGAGGGTCCGTCCTTGTTCCGGCGAATAGTGCCCCCCGCTTGCAGCCCACGGTGCGGCGCACCACTGCCCCTCTGCAAGGCACGCACGCGGCACTGCTGACGCTGAAGACACGAAAGGGGTTGTCCGGAAAGAGATCAAGTCATGGTTGAACTCGAGAAAATGCTGCGCAAAGCGGTTGAAGTCCAGGCTTCCGACGTGTTCCTCAAAGTCGATTCCCCTCCGGCATTCCGCCTGCACGGCCAGGTCCACCGTCTGGAGCACCCCCCGTTGACGCCCGAAGACATGAAAGAGGTCGCGGCGGCGCTGATGACCGAGAACCAGATGGTCTCCTTCGAGCAGAAGCACGAAATGGACCTGGGGTTCAGTATCGGCGGTCTGGCTCGATTCCGCGTCAACGTGTACCAGCAACGCGGCAGCATCGGGATCGTCATGCGGGTCATCGATCTGAGCATCAAGTCGATCGAGGAGCTGGGTTTGCCTCCAGTGCTGAAGAAGATCGCTCAGACGCCCATCGGGCTGGTGCTGGTGACCGGTCCCACCGGGTGCGGCAAGTCCACGACGCTGGCCGCCATGCTCGATCAGATCAACGCGGAGCGTCGAGCGAACATCATCACCGTGGAAGACCCGATCGAATACGTCTACACAGACAGGAAGAGCGTCGTCAGCCAGCGCGAGGTTGGCATTGACACGGGTTCGTTCCAGGACGCTCTGCGGGCGGTTGTCCGCGAGGCGCCGGACGTGATTCTCATCGGCGAGATGCGCGATGTAGAGACATTCGATGTCTGCCTCAAGGCTGCGGAGACCGGTCACCTCGTGTTCTCCACCGTCCATACGTCGAGCGCCGCGGAGACCCTCAACCGCATCATCAACATGTTCCCTCCCCACGACAAGGAGCAGATCTGCCAGCGGCTGTCCAAGTCGCTCGTCTCGACACTCTCCCAGAAGCTGATACCCAGGAAAGATGGCCAGGGGCGAGCGTGCGCTGTCGAGGTCATGATCGTCACTCCGACCATCGCGCAGTACGTCGAGGAAGGGCGCTCCGGGGAGATCTACTCAGCCATCGTCCAGGACGGCATCGACGGCCACTGGGGCATGCAATCCATGAACCAGGCACTCGACCGCTACTACAAGAGCGGCGTGATCACCGAGGAGATGGCAATGCGCTACGCCGGCGCCCGGACTGAGCTGCGGCAGATGCTGAGGCGCACTGCCGACACCGGCCGCGCGGGCGTGCAGCCCGAGGCGGCGGCCCCGGCAAAGCCCGCGCCGCCCGGCGCCGCCCAGTAGTAGGCTCGGCTTCGAGACAGGTGAAAAACCATGCCAGACTTCACGCTTGACGAGCTGCTGAACAAGCTTATCGACCGCGACGGCAGCGACCTCCACATCAAAGCAGGGCAGCCGCCGACGATTCGCATTCACGGCGACCTCATCCGGTTGACCGAGTACCCCGTGATGACGCCGGAAGACACCAAAAACCTGATGTACTCCATCCTCGCGCCGGAGCGGCAACAGCGGTTCGAGCAGGACTTGGAGCTTGACGTCGCCTACCAGATCCGAGGTCGCGGGCGCTTCCGGGTCAACGTCTTCCAGCAGCGCTCCTGCGTCGGCGGCGTGATGCGACTCATCCCCATCAAGGTGAAGACTATCGACGAACTCGGGCTCCCGCCGGTGCTCAAGGAGTTCTCCGTGCTGCCCAGAGGGCTCTGCTTGGTGACCGGACCGACGGGAAGCGGGAAATCGACGACGCTGGCAGCCTGCATCGACTTCATCAACGACAACAGCCGCCGTCACATCATCACCGTCGAGGACCCGGTGGAGTTCGTCCATGAGGACAAGCTGTCCATCGTCGAGCAACGGGAGTTGGGGCAGGACACGCGCTCCTTCGCCGAAGCTCTGAAGCACGTACTGCGCCAGGCGCCCGACGTGATCCTGGTGGGTGAGATGCGCGACCTCGAAACCATCCAGTTGGCCATCACCGCTGCGGAAACCGGCCACTTGGTATTCGCAACCCTCCACACCACGGACGCGGCTCAGACCATCGACCGTATCATCGACGTGTTCGAGCCGGAGCAGCAGGAGCAGATCCGCTCGCAGCTCGCCGTCACCCTCCAAGCGGTCGTCTGCCAGAGCCTGTTGCCCCTGAAGAACGAGAAGGGGCGCGTCCCGTCGTTTGAGATCATGCGCTGCACCCCGGCGATCCGGGCGCTCATCCGTGAGGCGAAGACCCACCAGATGTACTCGATCATCGAGTCCGGCGGGGATCTGGGGATGATCTCGTTGGACCAATACCTGATTGGGCTCCTTCAGCAGGACAAGATCGTGTACGAAGAGGCGCTGGTGAAGACCTCCAATCCCATCGAGTTCGAGCAGCGTTGTGCGCGAGTCGGCCTCAAACCCAGCGCTGCGGGAGTGATCGGCGATGCCCAAGTATGACCTGAACCAGTTGCTCTCCCACCAGATCAAGCAGGACGCCTCGGACCTGGTACTCAAGGCGTATTCGGCTCCGCTCTTCCGGGTGTACGGCGAGATGTACCCTGTGAAGGGACCGGACCTGGAACCCGAAGAGGTCCAGGAACTGGTCTACAGCATCCTGACGGACGAGCAGAAGCAGGTCTTCGAGACCGACATGGAGCTGGACCTGTCTTACCAGATCCCGGGCGTGTCCCGCTACCGCGTCAACATCTTCCGGCAGCGCGAGTGCGTGGGTCTGGCGGCCCGAGCGATCCCGTTTACGCTCAACACCATCGAGGAGCTTCACATGCCCGAGATGGTGAAGGAGTTCTGCTCCCGACCGCGCGGACTGGTGCTGGTGACCGGCCCGACGGGGAGCGGCAAGTCGACCAGCCTCGCCGCCATGATCCGCTACATCAACGAGCGGTTCCCCGTCCACATCATGACCGTCGAAGACCCCATCGAGTTCGTCCACGAGGACAAGATGGCGCTGGTCAACCAGCGAGAACTGCACACAGATACGCACTCCTTTGGCGAGGCGCTGAAGCATGTGCTGCGCCAAGACCCCGACGTGATTCTCGTCGGAGAAATGCGCGACCTGGAAACCATCGGGCTGGCCATCACCGCAGCCGAGACCGGTCACCTTGTATTCGGCACGCTGCACACGACCGATGCCTGCCAGACTGTCGACCGGATCATCGACGCCTTCCCAACCCACCAGCAGCAGCAGATCCGCATGCAGCTCTCGGTCAACCTCGTCGGCATCATCTCCCAGACGCTGTTGAAACGCAAGGACGGGAAGGGACGCATCGCTTCCTACGAGACGATGATCGCCACCTCCTCGGTCCGCAATGTGATCCGGGAGGGCAAGACCTACCAGTTGCCCTCTACCATCCAGACCGGGATGAAGCAGGGCATGATGTCGCTCAACCAGAACCTGGTGCTGATGCACTTGAACGGCTGGGTCACAGAGGAAGCCGCCCTGGAAAAGGCCACCGACCCCATCGCGTTTGCCGAGATCCTAGAGGAGTCCAAGAAGAAGTTCGCGGAGAAGGTCGGCAAGAAGCCCGCGTAGCCCGGCGTCCGCGCCGTGCGCGAGAGGACTTGTTATGTCTCGCATCAAGAAAGATGAAGAACTCGGGCAGAACTTTCTGGACGCGGCCGTGCCGTTCTTCAGTTGGTTGTTCAAGATCTGCCTGGCTGTCAGCGTCCTGACCCTGGGCTACCTGCTCTACGCCATGTTGGTGGTCAAGGTCGCGAACCCGGAACTAAACCAGATTCGGCCGGAAGCCCTCGATACCATCGTTGGCAACCTCAAGCTGGTGGGGCTGGTGTGCACGATCAGTACCAGCGTCTTCGCCCTCTCGATCACCATTGCCTACTTCCATGTCAAGGACCTCATCCTGTACATGGGGGCAGTGGGAGCCCTGTTCCACTTCGGCATGCCGTTCCTGTTCGCGCGCCTGATCGTCTCGCAGAACGGACAGGGGAACGCCGCCACCGATGCCATCTTGGGCTCGCTTACGAGCGGGGGGAAGTTCGTTCTGGTGGTGGCTGTCATCCGAGGAGTCTTTGCCGCTGTCGACTGGATCAGGATGGGCCCCACGATCAAGAAGCCGAGTGTGGGGTTCGAGCAGCGAGAGAAAGCCAGCGTTCTCAAACAGCGGAAGATGAACGCCCTCAGCCCGTGCTGGCAACTGCCGTACTGTCGCGACAGCATCAAGGAGAAGTGCCCGGCCTTTGTCGCCAAGCGGCGTTGCTGGAAGTTCGGTCGGGGCTGCTACTGCGACGAAGAGATGATCCAGGCCATCGTCCGGGGGATGGACAGCGGGAACACCGACACCTACGCCCGCCAGGCGACCACCGGCATCGCCCCCAGACCCAAGAAGCGTGAGGGGAAACCGCCCTGCGGCAAGTGCTACATCTACCTTGAGCACCAGCGACTCAAGCACAAACTGCTCAGCAACTTCATGCTGCCCCTGGCCATCATCATCTGCGTCGGTCTCTGGAAGCCGTACTGCGCCGTCTATGAGGTGGCGATGGTGCACGGGCAACACCTCTGGAACCAGTTCGCCTTCAAGGGCAAGGTAGCGGACCGCAGCGGCCCCGGTCGTCTTGATGACTGGCAGAACGCCGACAAAGGCTCGACCGGGCAGCAGATGATCGAGAGGCGCGAGCAAGAGCAAGCGAAGACCTTCGAGCTGTGGCAGAGAGTGTTCGTGATGTTGATGATCGCCGTCTTCATCCTGGTTTACATCTCCAAGGCCTTGGAGTTCATCATATTCAGGTTACACTGGTGACCGGGGCGCGCGCGGTTCGTGTCCCCACAGTCTGGAGGCTCTGACGTCCCATGGCGAAAGTCGTTCTGAATGAGCTCGGCAAGAGCTTCGGCACCGTAGAGGCGTTGAAGAACGCCACCCTCGAGATCAACGACAAAGAGTTCTTGGTCCTTGTCGGCCCGTCGGGCTGCGGGAAGACAACAGCACTGCGATGCGTCGCCGGCCTCGAAGAGGCCACCTCCGGCGACATCTACATCGGCGAGCGGCGCGTCAACGACGTGTCGCCCAAAGATCGCGACATCGCCATGGTGTTCCAGAACTACGCGCTCTATCCCCACATGTCCGTGTTCGACAACATGGCGTTCGGGTTGAAGCTCCGGAAGGTCCCGCGCGCTGACATCGAAAAGCGCGTGCAGGAGACGGCCGGCATGCTGGGCCTCGAGAACCTCCTGAAGCGCCGGCCGAAGGAGCTGTCCGGCGGGCAGCGGCAGCGCGTGGCGCTGGGCCGCGCCATCGTCCGCGAGCCGGCGGTGTTCCTCATGGACGAGCCGCTGAGCAACTTGGACGCCAAGCTGCGGGTTCAGACCCGCGCCGAACTAACCAAACTGCATCGCCGGCTGGGCATCACCACGATCTACGTGACCCATGACCAGGTCGAAGCCATGACCATGGGCGACCGCATCGCGGTCATGAATGAGGGGCTCATCCAGCAGGTCGATCGGCCGCTCAATTTGTACAACCATCCGGCGAACCTGTTCGTGGCAGGCTTTATCGGCAGTCCGGCCATGAACTTCGTTGACGCCGAGTTGAAGTTCGAGAACGGCAGCGTCTATGTGGATGCCGGCTCGTTCCGACTCGCGGTGCCTGCGGACCGGGCCGAGAAGGTGCGGCAGTTGGGCGAGCGAGACGTCGTGTTCGGGATCCGGCCGGAAGACATCTACGATCGCGCCCTGTCGCTGGTCGAGGCACATGAGTCGAACACTGTTGAGACAATGGTGGACGTGATCGAGCCCATGGGGTCCAGCGTGGTCCTGTACCTCACAGTCGGCGACCACTCCCTGGTCGCGAGTGTCGACGCGGACACCCAGGCGAAAGACCTGGAGCCGTTGACCGCCGTGTTCGACATGGACAAGGCCCACCTGTTCGACAAAGAGACGGAAGCAGCGCTGTTCTGAGCGCTGCCGGGTCTCCGAGGGACGCCTCCACGATCTGCCCCGCAGGACCGCTACTGGTCTGCGTCTGGGGCGACAGCGGGACGGCACCCGGGCCGGGTCGCGCCGCTGCACGGTTTCGCCGAGGACCTCGCGCCTCCCGCCATTCGCGATGCTCCCATGGCCACTGAGCGTTCGCAGAAAGCTGGCAGATGCCCACTGACGACACAACAGACCAGACGCTCGAACCGGACATGGAGAGAGCCCCCGACGAGCATTCCGAGCCGGGGGGTCCGGCGCCGGCCGAGCCGCCCCTCGAAAGAGCAGCAGCGCCTGACTCTGCTTCACCTCCTCCCGACGAGCAACCAGCCGACTGCGAAGCGGCACTCTCGGACATTGACGGCGACGCCGCCGGGGACGACACGACCTCCGCGGCCGGCGACGGCAATGCCGACAATGTCGAGGGAGTAGCCGCGGAAGACACAGCGTTGGCAGCCGTGGGGGCGAACCGAGAACCCGAGGGCGAACTCACCCCGACCGAACCCGAGACGCCAGCAGAACCGGTTCAGGGCGAGCCGGGGAGTGAGACCAAAGCCGGCGAGTCGGCGACCGCGGATTCGGAGCCGTCGCCCGAGTCGGCAGAGGTGGCGCGGACACGGCCGGGACAGACAAGGGTGAGTTGGCTTGCCGTCTGGCGGACACTGCGAGCGCGGCGGGAGCCGGAGCCCCCCGGCGGGCGCGAACAGGACTTCTTCGACCACCTGACGGAACTCCGCGACCGGCTGATCAAGATCCTCTTGCTCGCGGTGGTGGGAACCGGCTGTTGCTGGAGCTTCTACGACCGCCAGACGCAAGTCGTGCTGATTCCCGGGGACTACACCGCGCTGCTGCGCGTGCGCGTGCACCTCGTTCCGGAGCCGTCCACGCAGAAGGCGGCGGCCACCCCGGAGGCCAAGGCACAGAAGAAGGAAGCCGAGTCGCTCCGCGACCAACTCGCTCGGCTGGAAGAGCGAGTAGCCCGGCTCGAGGAGCGTCTCCAAGTGCCGGAGACGCCAAGTGACGGGGGGACGAGCGCCGGGAACTCCTTGCGGACTCAGCCGCCGCCCGGGAGGGCGAAGCCAAGAGTGCTCCTGGTGCTGCCCTCTCTCTGGGGGTTCCTGACCGGGCCGGTGCGGGAGCCACTGGAGAACAAGGGCATCCGGACCGTCTTCCAGAGCCCCCTCGAGCCCCTGCTGGTGCGGTTCCAGGTGGTGGCGGTGGCCGGCATTGTCTTCCTGAGTCCCGCCATCTTCTATCAGATCTGGGCATTCATCTGGCCGGCGCTCTACGGTCACGAACGCAAGGCTGTTGGGCCGGTGATTCCCGCCTCGTTCCTGCTCTTCTGGTGCGGCGTCGCGCTGGCCTACACCGTGATCCCCATCTTCTTCCTGTTTCTGCTGGGGTTCGCCACGGGCGAGGCGCAAGTCCTCAACTTCGTCAAGTGGTACATCCCCTTCCTGGCCAAGGTGTGCCTCAGCATGGGCCTCGTCTTCCAGATGCCCATCGTCTTCTGGATGCTGGGCAAGCTCCGGATTGTGACGGCCGGCGGTCTCATGAAGGTGTGGCGCCACGCCATTGTGGTGATCTTCATTGTGTCGGCCATCATCACCCCCACGTGGGACCCGTTCAACCTCTGCTTGATGGCTCTGCCCATCTGCGCGCTGTACTTCCTCAGCGTCTTCCTGGTGTGGCTGACGCAACGGACTCGCCCGGGAATCGAGCCGCCCTCCTCCACTTCCTCCTGACAGCCGGTCTGGTCGCTCACAGCAGCGGCGGTCTACAAACCATGCTGCGGCGAGCGGCGCTCGCCCGCCCGCCGACGCATCTCGACAAGGACCTCCTCCGGCAGCCGCTCCAGAGCTGCCACCGCGCGCGGGTCGAACTGGGAGCCGCTGAAGCGCTGGATCTCCTCCCGAGCCGCCGCAAAAGACTGGGCTTTGCGGTAGGGACGATCGGAGGTGATCGCATCCAACGTGTCGGCGACGGCAAACGCCCGGGGACCAACCGCGAGGTCTTCCCCCTTGAGCCCGTGAGGGTAGCCGGTGCCGTCCCAGCGTTCGTGATGGTGCAATGGAAGATCCGCGGCATCCGCCAGGAACTCAATCCGCTCCAGGATCGTGAAACCGGTCACAGTGTGCGTCTTCATTTCCTCATACTCGGCGTCGGTTAGCTTGCCCGGCTTTCGCAGAATGGCGTCCGGGACCCCGATCTTCCCGATGTCGTGCAGCAGCGCGCCGATGCCAATGGTCTCAAGTCCTTCCTTGGGAACGCCCATCTCTCTGGCAATCACCAATGTGTATTCGCGAACGCGTCGCGAGTGTCCCTCGGTCTCAGTGTCCCGGAACTCAAGGGCGGTGGCGAGTGAATCCACACTGGCAACGAACATCTCATCCTTGTCCGCGATCAGCCGCGCGTTCTCAATGGCTACCGCTGCCTGGGACCCAAAAGCCGCGCAGAGCTCCAGGTCGCTCTCAGTAAACAGGTTCCCGTCCCGCTTGTTGAGCATCTCCAGCGCGCCAATGATCCTGTCCCCCTGCTTGAGCGGCACACACATGAGGGAGCGCGTCTCGAAGCCGGTCTTCTTGTCCATGCCGGCGAAGAATCGCTCATCGCTCTGGGCGTCCGCGATCAACAGCGGCTCCAGGTGCTCCGCCACCCAACCCACGACCCCCTGTCCTGGCTGGATGCGCACGCCGATCAGGTCCTGCGACTTCTCGCCAAGGACCACTTCGAACACCAGTTCGCCGGTCTTCGCATCTCGCAGCAGGAGCGACGCTGCTTCAGCCTTCACCACACTGGCGGCCAACTCCACGATGCGGTTGAGCAGTTCTCCCAGCTCGAGGATCGAACTCAGATTGATGCCGGCTTCAACCAGTTCGCGTTCGGCCTGCAGCAGTTCCTCGTTTCGAAGCTGCGTCTCATGCTCCACTCTCGCAAGCAGCCCGGCCATCAGGGCAACCAGCAACCACATCGGGTTGCCCACGAGCAGGTGGATGCGGATGACTGAGAAGTCGACCTCGTCCGGTCGGCTGAGCAACAGCACACTGCTCCAGACGGCACCCACTAAGATCGCCGCATACGTGGCGCCGCGAATGTGGTGGTAGACGGCTGCCGTGAGAATCGGTACTGCAAAGAGCAGGTGGAAGCTGCTGTGGACGCCACCGCTCTGCTGGACCAGAAGCCCGATCAGGGACGTATACAGAACCACAAGCGGGACGGAGAACTTGGAGAGGTCCGGCAGGCGACCCGACAGAAGGAGCGAGAGCAGCGCCAGGTGGATCACCGCTGTGCTCGCTAAGATGCCGTAGAAGAGCAGACCGCGTTCGGCGATGAGCGCCCCTCCGCCGGGCAGGATCTCGGCGATGACGACCAACAGAAGCACGGCCGAGAAGCCGCCGATCACTGTGAATTGCAGACTGCGTGGTTGCTGCATTTGCAGGTCCTCTTCGTGGTCTGGAAAAGTCAACGTATTCTATCACACTAACTGGGGACCGTTCTTTCCCTTTCAGGTCACTGGAGGAAACGGGGCCGCTCAGGCGAACCTCCACCAGTCAAGCAACCCCCAACGTAGTCCGAGGTGTTCCCGTGAGAGTTCTCGTCGCCAACGTCGGCAGTACCTCCTTCAAGTACCAGCTTCTCGACATGTCCACCGAGGCCGTTTTGGCTCGCGGGGGCATGGAGCGGATCGGTGCAGCGCTCAGCCCGATGAAGCACGCCGTGCCCGGCGTGTGCGAGGTCGAGAAGGAGCTGCCGCTTCCCGACCACAACGCGGCCGTCCGCGCCACCCTCGACGAGCTGACCTCGCCCGCGCACCCCGCCCTCGAGTCTCTCGACCAAGTAGACGCCGTCGGCTTCAAGACAGTGCACGCGGGAAAGCTGTCGGGAGTGACGCTGTTGACCGACGAGGTCATGGCGGCGATGGAAGAGTACTCGCCGGTGACGCCCGGGCACAACCCGCCCTACCTGAACGCCATCCGCATCTTCCAGCAGGTCCTGCCGAGCACCCCGCTTGTCGGCGTCTTCGAGCCGCACTTCCATGTGACAATGCCGGAGAAGGCGCGGGTCTACGGAATCCCATACGAGTGGACGCAGCAGTACGGCTTGTTCCGCTACGGCTTCCACGGCGCCTCGCACCGGTACCTCTCGCTCCGCGTGCCGGAGATTCTCGGCGTGCCCGGTGAACGGCTGAAGCTCATCTCCTGCCACCTGGGTGGCAGCTCGTCGATCTGCGCCCTCGACGGCGGCAAGTCCATCGACACCAGCATGGGCTTCTCCGCCCAGTCCGGCGTACAGATGGGAACCCGCACCGGCGACCTCGACCCCTTCATCCTCCCCTTCCTGCTGGACAAGACCGACATGACGCTGACCGACATCACCACCGGTCTGGTGAAGCAAGGCGGATTGGCCGGCATCTCCGGTGTGGGCGCCGACATGCGCGACCTCGAAGCCGCAGCCGACGCCGGCAACGCCCGCGCCCAACTCGCCATCGACGTCTACGTCTACGGCATCAAGAAGTACATCGGCGCCTATGTCGCTGCCCTGAACGGTCTCGACGCGTTGGTCTTCGCCGGCGGCATCGGCGAAAAGGGCGCCCGCATCCGAGCCGCCGTCTGCGCAGACATGGACTACCTGGGCCTCGAGCTGAACCCGGTGAAGAACGAGCAGTGCTTCGCGCAGGAAGCTGTGATCTCGCGAGACTCTTCCCGTGTCAAGGTGCTGGTGGTTCCCGCCAACGAAGAGCTGATCGTAGCGCGGGAGACCGCGCGGCTGGTGGCCGAGCTGCCGAAGTAGACGTAGTGGCCGGTCGAACCTGGTGTACCCTCCGCTCTGCAACGCAAGGCATCGCCCCATTGCGCGGGCCTTTGCGTACTTGCCGTCCTTCTGGTCCTCAGTCACCCCACCCCTGCGCGCCGATACGCGAGACGTCGATCGGCTTGAAGCCCAGCTTCAGCGCGGGGGACTCGGGCTCGAGCCGGTAGTCGTCGTGCGTCGCCTCCACGAACAGCGGGTCGGCGACCACTGAGTGCGCCTCATAGCCTGCTTCCAGCCACTGCGCCCACGTCCCCTTGGGCGTCAGCGCCTCGGTCAACCCTTCGGTGCTGTCCAGGTCCTGACCGGCCCGCCAGTAGAGGTTGTTGTCGCACTTGCGCAAGCAGTTCCCGCCGCCGCCGCTGATCCGCATCAAGCTCCCTTCGCGCCAGACGACGATATTGCGCACGAAGGTGTTGTCCCCCATGTCGGCGTCGCCGTTGCACTCGAACTGACGCTCAGCGCCGTCGACGAAGACGTTGTTCTCCCACACGTTGTTGCGGCCCAAGTGCACGTGGCCGGCACCGCGGACGGTGCGGGCGACGATGTTGCCGACGATCTGGGTGCCGCTGGAGTAGTCGTCGAGGTAGATGCCCCAAGTGTAGTAGGGCGTCAGCATCTCGCCGGTCTCGCTGGTCTTCAGTCCGACCACGTCGAGGATCAGGTTGTAGCGGATGACGTTTCCGGAGTTCTCCCGGTCGCGGCCGAGGGTCTCGATGGCGCCGGTGTCGTTGGTTTCGAGGTTGGTGCGCAGAATGCGGTTGTACTCGACGACGTTGTTGTGGGAGGCGCTGCCTGCTCGGAACGACTTCAGCGAGACGCCATAGCGCGGCATGTCGGTGATGGTGTTGTGGGCGATGCGGTTCCCGCTGCCGGTGGTGACGTAGACACCGGCAACGTGCTTCCAGAGCTTGCCGCACTGGGTGATGGTGTTGCCGGCGACGAGGTTGTCATGCGCCTGCGTGGCCGTCAGGTACCCGGTCAGCAGGACGCCGCCCTGGCCGCCGTCGGTTACCGTGTTGCGGACGATCCGGTTGTCGCTGGAGTGCAGCGACAGGCGGACCGCGTAGCCGCCGACACCGGGGAACTTGCAGTCTTCAACGGTGCAGTGCCGCGCGCGCCGCATCCAGACTGTGCCGTCGTCTGGTGTGTACGGGCTCGCCATCTCCAGCGAGTAAGTGGTGTGCGCGAAGGTGAGGCCGCGGAAGGTAAGGTGCTCAACGAAGCGGCGGTCCCCCGCCGTCGCCGCTGCGGCGACGGTTGCGTCGATGGCGCCTTCGTCTTCGCCTTCGATGTCGCCGCGAATGTCGATCAGTCGGTCAAGGACCGGCGCCACCACGCCTTGCTTCTCGAAGTCATCGCTCGTCGGCCAGTAGTACACCTTGCCCTGCTCGCGGTCCAGGAACCACTCGCCCGGCGAGTCGAGCGCCTCGAAGACGTTCTCCACGAAGTACCGATTGCCGAGCCGCAGTTCCTGCGTGCAGTTGCGGTTCTTCACGTAGACCAGGTTGTTCTCGAAGTCGATCCGGTCGACGGACAGGAGGGCGTTGACCCAACCCCAGGCGGGGAAGATGTGGATCTCCGGTTCGGGCGAGCGGGGCCAGTGCGCGAAGTCGCCGAGCCGGAAGCAGAACCGGTCCTTCTGCGCCGGGACGCGGTTCTTCGAGACGCCGGACTCCCGGCCCTTGCCTTCGTCGTAGGCTTCGGCTTGCACCACGACGACGTGCTTGCCTGCGGCCGGATCGACCAGCTCGGCGCCCTCGGGTTGCCAGTCCGCGTCGTCACACAGCGCGAAGGCGTCGAAGTTCAATCCGCCGCCCTTGACGTTGGTCCACCGCAGCCGGTGCTTGCCGGGCGTCAGGGAGAGCGCGGCGGTCTGGCTCCACTTGAACGTCTCCCAGCCGCCCGTGTCAGGCAGGTTCTGCAGCGTGACCGCTTCCTCGTCATCGACTTGCATCGTCGTCTGACCGGTCATGTCCTCCCGCCCGAACGCCTTGTTGAGCGCGCCGTAGTACAGCCACAGCCGGTACTCCCCGGCCGCGCGGACCTCGACGTCCCAGGCGAACGTGTCGCCGGCGGAGTGGATCCTGACCAGCGAGTCGCCGAAGGCGCCCTTCTGCCCGTCGGGCTTGGGCAACTCGGAGACGAAGTACCACCCGCCCGTGTATGGATGCTCGGGGTCGAAGTTGGGCGTCCGCGCCCGCGTCTGGCGTTCCTCGCCGACGAAGAGTTGGCGGAAGCCCCACTTGCCCTCCTTCACCCCCGGCACGTCGGCCGCGGCCAATCGCCCCGCGCGTCGCCAGTTGGTGAGCGGCCGCCCACCGCTGAGGACCGGCGCCTCACCCGGATACGCCGCATACGTGAGGGGGCACTCCGCAGTGCCCGAGTCCTCCGGGCCGAACGCCGCCGGCTCCGACAGGAAGTGCGTGCCGCCACGAACCAGCACCCGAATGCCGCCCGTCGGCGCGGCCTTCGCCTTCAGCGCGCGCACCGCGTCGCGGGCGCGGACCAGCGAGGCGAAGGGACCATCGGTGTTCGCGACGTTTGGCGCCGGCAGTGTGCCGGACCAGGTGTCGTTGCCGTTGGTGGCGACGTAGAACTGCGCCGCCGCTGACTGCTGCGCGTCAGCGACCTCAAGCGGAATGCAGAGCGTCGCAAGCAGGGACAGGGCAAGGGCGGCAGTGAACGAAGTCATCGGCGGCGGCTCCTAAGACGGGTCTGTGCCTCGCCAGTTGGGCGTTCGGACGCGAGGGCGGTACTTCCTTCGCGCCTGTCACCGGGAATCCCTGCCAAGCGAGCGACTCGTCACTCCGCCTGCCCTTGCAGCACCTGCACTACCTCGAACGGCCGGCGGTTGTTCCTCTCCGCCAGGTCGCGGATGACTTCGTCACCGGAGGCGTCGAGGTCTGCTGCTTTCAGCCGGGCAAGCGCGTCCGGGACAGTCAACCCGAACTCCGCGGCGGCCTCACGCACCGTCCTCTGCCCAAGGCCCATGCCCATGCCGCCGCCTTCGCCGCCCTGACCGTTCCCAGGTTGCTCCCCGCCGGCGACGCTGCTCTTCGCCTCCAACAGCTTGTAGATCTCCTGAGCGGACTTGCCGCTGGACTTGGCCAGCTCCTTCAGCGTCTGCTGCATGTTGGCGACGGCGATGCCGTTCTGCTGGAGTGTCTCCTTGACCTCGTCGGCAGTGAGTTGAAGCTTGTTACTCACCATCTGGAGCTTGAACAGCTCCATGTGCGCGACGGGCGGCTCACCAGCTTCGGGCCCCCCAGGAGCTCTTGAGGTGCGCTCCCAGGTTCATGGTGGAGCTGAACGGGGGCGCCTCGAACAGCGTCCCCGCGACGACCACCCAAATCCTGCAATCCTCGTTTCCCGGGCCCGCAGGACGGCGGCGGGGAGGGTGCAACGGGGTCTGGGAACCGGCACGAGGGCGGTCGGGAGCCGAAACGGTGCTTCGCGGCGGTGTCCTGACGGCTCCGGAAGGCGAGACACTCCTGGGCGCTGGTGCGGTAGGGCGTGCAAATGCTCCTTGAAGGTCTTGAGGGTGAGTTGACGACTGCCGCAGGCCAATTTGCCGGCGACGCGGAGCAGGAACGTCTGCACGGTCTGCATTTCCCAACGCCGCAGTTGCTCGTCGCCGCTCAGCAGCGCCATCCAGCGGACCAAGTTGTAGGCCAGGATCGCGCACTGGAACAGCGCGGCGTTCGCCCCCGTTCGTGCGCCACCGTCTCGCTGCACAACTCAAGGAATGCGAACTTCCACTCACAAGTTCGCCTTTTCCAACCTTTTCTTGCTCGTTGGCGAAAATCGATTGCAGGATCTGGGCGCCACACTACTTCGACCAGGGCGAGGAACTCTTCAGCCGCAGCAAGCCCAAGCCAACCTGGTTCCAACGCAGGTCCTTGGAGGGACACGTCGAGTCGCGGATCGTGCTGGAGTCTGCCGGCCACACGTAGCGCGAATCGACAGTGCCTGGAGGACGACTCCTGTCTGTCGACGACAGGTGCTGCCGTCGAAACCTACCGCCACGACGACAGGCGGACGAACATCCCGCCGGCGAAGATCGCCGCCGAGGGGCAGGTGCCGCTCATTCCTAAAGCGCGGAGAAGCAGGAGCAGCACCGGCGGGGCGGGTTCCAGGCCGATCCCGTCGCCCTGCACATCCACGAGCGGGTCAGCGCCCAGGCGATCCTGAGCATCGCCCGGCGTGATCAGGGTCGGCTGCACACCCCAGCAAGGGCCGGACTACAATCAGATGGGGCAGCGCAGTGTTGACCGGTGCGTTGTGGCCCCCAAACTGAGCCGAGCGGAATCCAATGGAAGCTACCGAAGCCACAGGGACCATCTACTTCGCGGACAACTTGACGGTTCTGGGCGAACTCCAGGCGGCCTCCGTACACCTGATCTACATAGACCCGCCCTTCAACACGGGCAAGGTCCAAGCGCGGACCCAGATACGGACCGTCCGGTCGGACCGGGGCGACCGGACGGGTTTCCAGGGGCAGCGCTACAAGACTACTGTTGTCGGCACGAGGCGCTTCAGCGACCTCTTTGGTGACTACTTGGCGTTCCTTGAGCCACGCCTCAAGGAGGCGCGCCGGGTGCTGGCGGCTCGCGGGTCTCTGTACTTCCATATCGACTACCGAGAGGTGCACTACTGCAAGGTCCTGCTTGACGCCATATTTGGTCGGGAGTGCTTCCTGAATGAGGTCATCTGGGCCTACGATTACGGGGGGCGAACCAAGAGGAAGTGGCCCCCGAAGCACGACAACATCCTTGTCTACGCGAAGGACCCGGAGGCGTACCTCTTCAACTACGAAGAGATCGAGAGAATCCCCTACATGGCCCCCGGTCTCGTCGGGCCAGAGAAGGCGGCTCGCGGCAAACTCCCGACCGACACCTGGTGGCACACAATCGTGCCGACGAATGGCAGCGAGAAGACGGGCTACCCCACGCAGAAGCCACTGGGAATCCTGAAACGCATCGTCCAGGCGTCCTCGCGTCCAGGCGACCTGGTCCTCGACTTCTTCGCCGGCAGCGGCACGACGGGCGCGGCGTGTCTGTCGCTGGGGCGTCGATTTATCTTGGTCGACAACAACCAGGAAGCGCTTGAGGTGATGGCCCGGCGTTTTGACGGCTTGGACAGACTTCAGTGGGTCAACTTCGACCCGATTCCCTGCCAGCGACCTCAGGTCCAGGGAAGCCTCTTCAGCGCGGTGGCCGTGGGAGGAGCATAAGAAGTGCAGCAGCGCATCAGTGATCCGGACGTGGTGCTTCTGGCGTCTATTGCGGCAACCCTCAAGGCCGACTACGTGCGAGAGGGTGCAGACGACCCGTGGGCAGACAGCTCGTTTGCCTGGGTGCGCACGAGACCCTCGCGCCAAGTAGGCAAGATCGGTGAGCAGCTTGTCGCGGGGTGGTGCGCTGCGAAGGGGATCGACGTGGTCGCCAGCCCCGGCATGACCGGTCTGCTCAAAGAGCAACCCGGCAGCCGCCTCGACGGCCCCGACGACACCGGCGAGTACACGGTGACGATGGAAGGCGTGGACATCTACAACCCGATGGACAACAGCATCACCCCGACCGGCGCCGACAAGGTAGCCGCGTGGTTCGTCGACACCGACTACGACGGCCGAACGTTCTGCATCTGCCAAGCCTTCTTCCCCGACCGCACCGCCTGGGACAAGTTGGCGCGGGCGTTGAAGGACGTGTTGGAGGAAGACGCCTTCGAAGCGTTCAGCGGGACGATGTCGTTGCCGTTTGCGGCGGGGAAGCATGAGTGCGTGGCAGTGAAGGTGATTGATCCGCGGGGGAATGAGGTGATGAGGGTGTGCGAGGTGGAGGCGCAGTTCAGCCGTCCTTTCAGGACTATGGCTCCTGTCGTCGCCGGTGGTCCCGGCGTTGAAACGCCGGGCTATCGTCGTGGCGTCCCTTCAGGACGCGGCGGTGCGGCGGGTGCCGCTTGGTCCCGGCGTTGAAACGCCGGGCTATCGTCGTGGCGTCCCTTCAGGACG
>Ga0210042_1000865_pt1 | contig 26535 bp, 21 predicted proteins | sample CryGeymeta201518_FD_183982 | JGI IMG/M metagenome (GOLD analysis project Ga0210042, IMG submission 183982) | Groundwater microbial communities from Crystal Geyser aquifers in Utah, USA - Crystal Geyser metaG 2015-18 (SPAdes) (version 2) | ecosystem: Environmental > Aquatic > Deep subsurface >... | reverse complement strand
AATGCAAGCGGGGATGGTACACGGCACGCTTCTTCTTGCGGTTACCGGACTCGTTCTCGCAGGGCTTAAAATACAAATGCAGGAGATTAGCCATGCGAAAATCGGAGTGAAGTTCCTTATTGCCGTCATAATTCTCTCTATCATCATCCGAAAAAAGATCCGGAAACAAGAAGTGCTTTCGAAGCGGGAATATTGGACGCTCTTCGGGCTTTCTCTATCCGCGGTTGCTGTCGCGATTTTTTGGGATACGGAAGAAGGTTTGGTCTTGCCGCTTTAGTTCTCGTTCACTTCGATAAGCGGCAAAAAAGCGAAAGAATATTTGTGCGCTTTTTTGTCACTCGTCTCGTAGTGGAGCGTTTTCCACGATGCGAACAACCTCGTCTTCGTCATCGGTGATCGTGTAGAGTTTCATATCGCTTCTGTCGACAGATCGGTGTTTTTCCGCCATCTGCTTTTTGATGAAGTCATCAAGCGGCTTCCAATAGTCGGCTCCGACGAGAATAATCGGGACCGGTGCGATCCTGTGCGTTTGCACGAGAGTGAGTATCTCGAAGAATTCGTCGAGTGTTCCGAACCCTCCCGGAAAGTAGAGGTACGCCTCGGCGGAGAATGAGAGCGCGACCTTTCTACTGAAGAAATAATGAAACTCGGTTGACTTGGTGACGTACGGGTTCGTTACCTGCTCTTGGGGGAGTTTGATGTTGAGTCCGAGCGAATGTCCTCCCGTATCATATGCGCCTCGATTTGCCGCCTCCATGATTCCCGGACCGCCGCCGGTCACAATGGTGTATCCGAGCGATGAGAGCCGCACCGCGATACTGCGCGCTTTTCTATAGTGAGGATTGGTTTCTTTGAATCGCGCCGAGCCGAAAAATGTTACCGACTTCGGATAATCCTTGATGAATGAAAAACCTTTGGCAAATTCTTTGTTTATTCTCGAAATTCGTTTTTTCGATTCTTGCTCGATATGTTCTTTGGTAAGATGAACATGAGGGAGTTTTGCTTCAGGAAGATTGAGCGCTTTTTTTTTCATAAGGGATAGGTTATTTGGTATCTTTAAGCGTCAGGCTTTGGAAGAGGCCGGTTGCCATGATAAGCCCAAGCGCCAAGAAGAGATACCGATAATCATTGCCAAAGAGCGACAGCACTATCATCGCCACTATCGGCGAAATAATGTAGGCAAGCGAATGTGTATTGCGGAAGACCTCCAAGAGCGAAGCATCCGTGCCGTCTATTTGTTTGAAAAAATAACTCTCGTCCATGATCTCTATTATACTTGCGCCGATTCTTGTCACAAAAAGAAGCGCGGTCCATACGAGGAAGTTTGTTGAGTCGATGAAGTATATGGCCACCGTTGAGATTGAAATGATGGCAATGCCGATGGAAAGAAATTCTTTCTCTCCCCATTTCTTGTCGGCGAGCGTACCGACTGGTGTTTCAAAAAGGATAAACGGGAGCAACATAATGGTAAAGATAGCACCGATCTCTTGCCATTCGAACCCCACGTGGTTGTGAAGATAGAGAGGCATATAGATTACCATCCATGAATAGAAGAACCGCAGAAGGAATTCAATGGAAAAAATTTTGAAAATATTTTTATTTTTCCATGATTGTTTGATGGCGCTGAAGAATGGAATCGTTTCATAGTTCGGATCACGAAACGACCTAAGACGAAAATATGCCAGAAACATTACCGGGATAATACAGAGAGCCGCGATCGTGTAAATACGCCAGTAGTTGCTGTCCGAGAGGATTGTTCCGACCGCCAGAGGGGAAACAATCCACGCAATATTGGTGATAGTCAAATACGCTCCGCGGATTTCTCCCGTCGATTTATTTTGTGAATAATTTTCCAAAAAGAGATCAATGGTGAACCACAATGCCGACATGACGGCAAGATAGCAGGAAAACGCGATAACAAGAAGGTAAATGTTTTTTGAGAAAGCAAGCGTAAAGAGGAACAATATCTGGAGTATCCCGAGTGCTATAGTTACATGATAATTATGGAATCGGCGCACGATTCGCGGCATATTGATGAGCACGACCAAGGTCAATATCGAACCGATCGTATACAGAATGCCGACCATGCTTTCGGAAATATATTGCTCAAGGAAAGTTGAGTTGATATACGCCGGGAACGAGATCGTGAGCGCAAGAAAAAAGGCGAGTGAGTAAATAGCGCGGAATGTTCTGCCGTTCTTTTTCGCAATGTCAGTCATGTATTGTACCCTATTATAGCATAAGCACGACAAGTAACGTGTTTATCTATACTCCAATTAAGACAGGGAGCACGATGGGGCGTTTGGCCGTTTGTTGGAGGAGGAAATTGCTCAAACTATCTGATATTTGCCCTTTAATGAAATCAAACTCTATCGGGTTCATACCCGCGGTTATGTCTTCTATTGTTTTTTTGGTGATATAACGCGCTTGCCGCAAGAGATCCTGAGATTCTCTGAGATACACAAAGCCGCGCGATATGATGTCGGGCGATTTTCGCACCTTGCCAGTTCTGGTGTCCACGATCGCGATGACGACGAATATGCCATCCTGCGCCAGCATTTGTCGGTCCCTGATGACTACTTCTTGAACATCTCCGACAGAGAAACCGTCAACCATGATTATATTCGACGGGGCCTTCTCTTTGAGAATGATCATTTTTTCGCCCTTGTCAGTAAGCTCAATAATCATGCCGTTATCGGGAATGATTATGTTCTCTCTCGGTATGCCGGAACGTTCGGCAACTTCCGCGTGGACGCGCAACATTGAATGGTATCCGTACGCCGGCATGAAGAATTTCGCGCCAACTTGCTTGTTGAACCACGCGAGCTCTTCTTGATTGCCGTGTCCCGTAGAGTGCACTTCCGATGTCCTGTAGTGTATGATCTTCGCGCCGTGCCGATAAAGGTTATCTTTGAGTTTCTGGACGCTTATTTCGTTTCCCGGGATGATCGAAGAAGAGAGGATCACCGTATCCCGCGCGTTGAGCTTAATGAATTTGTGTTTGCCGGTCGATATTCTCATGAGAGCGGCGAACTCTTCTCCTTGAGCGCCGGTAGCGATCACGACGATCCGGTCAGGCGGGTAGTTATCGATCTCCGTCACCGGAATCATCGTATCCGGCTTGACTTTCAAAAGCCCGGCTTTTTGCGCCACTTCGATATTGGTTTTGATGCTCCTTCCTTCGGGTATGACTTTCTTTCCATACTTCTCGCACATGCCGATGATCTTGATCATGCGTTCAAATTGCGAAGCAAATGTTCCGATGATAAGTCGTCCCTGGGCATCTTTGATAATCTTTTCTATGTTGGCATGTATCCTTTTTTCGGTGATAGAAAATCCCGGTTGTTCCGCGTTGGTCGAATCGGCGATAAACAAAAGATTTTTTTGTTTGCCAAGTTCTCCCCATGTCTTTTGTTCGTGCTCCGAAGCGACTCCATCTTCGTGATCAAGTTTAAGGTCGCCGGTAATGACGACGTTTCCATGCGGTGTTTCGACCGACACGCCCATTGAGTCCGGTATGGAGTGGGTCACTGGGAAGAAGTTTACCGCGATATCTTTGAATTTTATCCGGTTCCCTGGCTCCACGACTCGTATATCAAGCGGAGGGAGATGCGGATATTCCTCTTGCCGCTTTTTGATCATAATAGTTGTCAGTTCGCGCGTATATATCGGTGGATTGCCGATCTTCTTCATGACATAGGGGATCCCGCCGATATGGTCGAGGTGTCCATGCGTGATGATGAGCGCCTTAACCCTCTCCTTTCTTTCTTCCAGATATTTCGTGTTGGGGAGAACATAATCGATTCCCGGAGCTTCTTCTTCGCCGACAAACTGGAACCCTGCATCCATGACGATGATATCGTTCCCGTATTCTATCAGGAGCATATTCTTTCCAACTTCCTCGACTCCGCCGAGCGGTATTATGCGTATATTGTCACCAGCCGATGGAATATGCACGAGTGTCTCTTTTTTTGACGGCCGTTCACGCTCTGGAGGAGGCTCTTCACGTCGTCGCGTCGGTTTTCTTATGGCGCGCTTTTGCGTATCGGGTCTTTTATGTTGCCGATGCGCACTTTCGCCGTTTTCGTGTGTTCGGACAGCGGCCTCTTTGCGCGGGAATTTATTTGTATTGGTTGTTCGCGATTGTTGTTGTGGCGCCGTCTGTTCTGTGCCTTTCTTACTTCTTTCTTTCATGTTCGTTGAATTGTTATTTTATTTTTTTAATAAGTTTCTGATGGAGAAAATATTTTCCATATTTTGTTGGTTTCGATATACCATTGGTAGATATCCAGGAACCGTTCCGATGGAACCGTTATCTGCTCGAGTGTCATTCCTTGTATTTTTTTCGGTACGAGATACATGAAATCGGGAGAGTAAATGAACACTGCGGGAATGTCTTTTCGGATCTCATCTTCGAATGCCTCGTATTTTTCTATTTGTTCGTCTCTGTTCGCGATACTGCGTGTCCCTTCAAGTAATTTATCGACCGTGATATTCGTGTAGAGCGCGATATTTTGTCCCGGGTCAAGCCGTTTCGAAGAGTGCCAGAACGAGAATAAGTCGGAACTTTGTTCGATGAAGTTGCCAAAAAGAAGTGAGTCGTATTTTCTCGGGCGGATAACGTTCTCTTTCAGGTCGCCTATCTCGAAAATCTTTATCTCGACGCTCGCGCCAAGCTTTCCCCACGTTGTCTTGAGAATATCGGCTGTATTTTCAAGTTGTGGAACATTTGATGTTGATATGGAGAAGGTAAGCGTCTGTACGTCTCCTTTTACTTTCTTTTCCCGTATTCCCGATGTCTCGTTATATACCCATCCGGCATCTTCGAGAATGGTCTTTGCTTTCTCGATTTTTTCTTCCATTGAGAGCGTTGAGGGCGCCATGTCGCGATAGCCGGTCGCTCCTGGTGGAACGGGAGAATCGATCGCCGTTGCGTATCCGTTGAGCACGTTCTTGATGACTGTCTCGCGGTCAATGGACACATTGAGAGCCTTGCGCACGTTTTTGTCGGCAAGCACGCTCGACTGGTTTTGATTGAAGAAAACACCAAACGTGATCGGAAGAGCGGATGTTCTCACGGCATGAATACCATCTTCCCGGGTGGCAGTTTCAGCAGCAAGTTCCGAAGACGCCGTTGTCATGCCGCCGATCTTTCCATGAGTGAATCCATATAACAGTTGTTCAGCATTCGGGTAGAAATGTATGCGAACATCTTTGATGAACGGTTCTCCGAGGGCGAATTTTTTGAATGGCGAGAGATCATAATACTCGACAATGTCTTCACTGCCTTTCTTTCCGTGTTTAACCGACTTGATCTTGTACGGTCCCGAACCGATTGGCTGCGCGTTATATATACTGAACGCGAATTGGGTCGGATCGATATTTCCCCAGATATGTTTGGGAAGGATCCCCAGTGTTGCGTTTACAAGAAACTTGGCATAAGGATGCGATAAGGTGAATCGTACCTCGCGGTCGGTCGTCTTTTCGATCGTGATTCCTTCCCACTCGGCGCTTTTGGGATTCTTCAGTATGTTGTTCTGGTGGTCGCTTTTTGCGATATTCACGGTGAACACCACATCATCGGCGCTGATCGGCATGCCGTCATGCCAGTAAAGATCATCTTTGAGTTTGAATGTATAGATAAGTTCGTCGTCGGAAACCGTATATCCTTCCGCAAGGTCATTCTCAAATCCGCCTCCGCTTTTTGCCCGCAGGAGTCCGGAATAAATAAGCGCGGAGAGATCTTTGTCAGAATCAGATACCGCAAAAATGGGATTGATGAGATGCGGCGCGCCGATGACTCCCTCCGCGTACGACCCTCCTTGTGTCGGTACTTCAACCGAAAGCCGGGCGTTAACGCTCCAGAGCAATCCGAATACACTTATCGCGAGGATTGCAAAGAAGACGGTGAAGATCACTTGCTCTCCGGGAGTAAAGCGCCGCACAATAGTCGCCGCTTTTTCCTCAAAGGGCAATGCGAATACCTTATGGGGTTTTTGATCAGATGACATTATGGTCGTAGTTGTGATCTCAAACGGCAAGCAGGACAGAAAAAATATCCATCATGAGGCGTAAAAGGATGCTTGCGTAAACGTTTGCGTCAATAATTTTGGATCAGAAGTTCGTAATTCAGAGGAATATCTGGATGAATATGGACAAAACAAAGAGTATGCCGAAAACTATTGTGCACTGAAACAATGTTCGTTCAAATCCTCTTCTCGTGTAGTTGATGATGTTTCCATCACTGCTTCCGAAAGCGCCGCCGGTTCCCGCGGCGTTTTGTTGCAACATTATCGTTGCCACGAGGATGATCGCTAATACGATCTGCATCCAGGGCAGTATTCCTGACAGAAGTTCCATGCGTGTGCATTATAGCAGTTATTTTTGATTATGCAACACTGTGTACAGTTAACCATATGAGGTGACCTCCGCGCTTCGCGAGGACCGATCTTACGGAAGAGATTTGTTCCCTGTTTGATCGGGGGATGATTGGAATCGGACAGAAGAACCTTCACGGATGCGCGCGCGACGCTCTGTGCTGATTTACATCTCGTTTCTGATACAAACAAAATCGTTTCGTATGGTAGATGAAGCGCGAAACCGTGCCACCTCATAAGGTTAACCGTACAAGCCCTTGCAACCAATATCGCAAAGATGTAAACTGAATATATTATTATATTATAACTTTGACTAGGATAGTATAGTTACATCCGACCAAGAATTAAATATATGAAAGAAGCACCATTTGGAAGAGAGCATTTTCAAAAAATGGCAGGCGGCGTGGAAACTGCTGAAAAACACCCCAGGAAAGCGTCACGCTGACAGCGGGCTTGAAAGCGGAGCTGGCCAGAGTTCACCACGCAAGAAAGCATCTCCCCTGATGAGATTATCGCCATTGCCGAGCGCGTAAAAGAAGAAATGGGTATCGCGTAGAGCAATGAAACCTCGCTCAAAGGAGCCAAAGAAAGATACGAAACATTCTACGGGGCGATACATGAACACGCTCTGGTGGAAGATGTATTGCGCGACGATCTAAAAAAGCGGTTCTTGAGGAAGACTATGAAAAGATACTTGACGCCACGGAAAGACTCAAACAACACGATACCCTAAAAGTTTCGGAAGGATATGACGCGAAAGGAACTCAAGAGCTCTATGAAAAGTTTGCTTCACAGTTCTTATATATCGGAGGTCTTGTTGAAGGCAAGGCTAAAGTACTGCTTACTAACGGAAACTATGCATTCATAGACCACAACGGCAAGGTTATTAAATTCAAGGAGTAGAAAATTTACACTTTTCAGACCTACCTAAAGACCTACAAAGGACTTTCCTTTGTAGGTCCCAACTTCTTCCAACGCCGCTGTTACGTCTGGGCCATCATAGTATTCACTTCCGCCTTTATGTTCTCGCGTACATCACTTGGGAGTCGGACTCCCAAGTGATGTACTTTGCCAGGTATTCCCTTTCCCATTTCAGTTCGTCTTGACCGACAATGGTTCTGAATTCAAGAAACACTTTGACCAAGAAGTGCGCCGGCTTCATCTCACCCGCTACCACGCCTATCCCAAGACCCCGAAGATGAACGCCCATGTGGAACGGTTCAATCGCGCGATCCAGGATGAGTTCGTTGATTTCCACACGGGCGACCTTATGACGCCCGCTCTCTTCAACCGCAAGCTGATGTCTTACCTTGCGTGGTACAACACCGAGCGCGCGCGCTATGCTTTCGGAAACAAACTTTCTCCGGTACAATTCCTCTTATCATTACCAGCCAATCAATTGCCGCAAGAGCGCAAAAGCGGGTGGCCTTATGCGGGTCATTGCAAAAATAGGACGTTTTTGGTATAAACTATCTGTTATGAAAAAAGAGATACATCCAAAATACTATCCAAAAGCGGAAGTGACGTGTTCATGCGGTGCTACTTTTACCACTGGATCAACCATGGAGAAGATTGAAATTGAGATCTGTAGCGCGTGCCACCCGTTCTTCACCGGCGAAGAAAAGATACTTGACACGGGAGGACGAGTTGAAAAATTCAAAAAGCGGCAGGCGGCTGCATCGGGGACAAAATAATTTTTTGCGCCACTCTCTTTAGGCGCGGAAGCAAGAGAATGTACACGCGCGAACCTGATCTATGAATACGACCGAAACAAAATTTAACGTTCCGGATATTCTCGAACTCAAGAAAAATCCCAAGACTACTTTTCTGGCGCAGGAATACGAACGCCTGTCGCGTGAAGAGAGCGAAGTTATAAGGATGGCAGGGGAGGATTCCTCGATGCAAGAACTTGCCGACGAAGAAATCGCGGCGCTTGTATCGCAAAAAAAAGCTATTCTCGATCAGATACGATCGATCATGCGTTCGGATCGCGAAGAAGATGAATACCCGAATGAGATTATTCTTGAGATTCGCGCCGGCGCCGGCGGCGAAGAAGCGGCGATTTTCGCGAGAGACCTTGCATTGATGTATGAGTGGTACGCTGAAAAACAAGGATGGAAATTCACCATACTTCATGAATCGGAAAGCGAGCTTGGCGGGTACAAGGAGGGATCCTTTGAGATCAAAGGGATGAATGTGTATCGAAAACTTCGATTTGAGATGGGGGTGCATCGCATTCAACGCATTCCAGCGACAGAAAAATCGGGGCGTATTCATACCTCGACAGCATCAATCGCGGTCATGCCGATACGAAAAAAAAGTACCATAACAATATCTCCCGCCGATATTGAGATCGACTTTTCACGTTCCGGCGGTGCTGGCGGACAAAATGTTAATAAGGTCGAAACTGCCGTTCGGATTGTCCATAAACCGAGCGGAATCATGGTGCGGTGCACGAGTGAACGGAGTCAGCTTAAAAACAGAGAAAAGGCGATGAGTATTCTCATTGCGAAGCTCGAGGAGGAAGCACGTTTGAAAGAGGCAACATCGGTGTCGTCGGAGCGGAAGAACCAAATAGGGACAGGAGATCGTTCCGAAAAAATAAGGACGTACAATGTCTTGCAGGATCGCGTTACCGACCATCGCATCAAGCGTTCATGGAGCAATCTTGAAAAGATTTTTGCGGGAGGTCTCGATCCGATCATTGATGCCATTGCCGAAGAGGATCGGCGTGTCGGCAAAAATTCTTAAACGCGAGGCTGCTTGAACGCCAATCGCCAATTTGCATTTCGTGACGATTTTTGCTAAACTTCTTCTTCATGAAAAGTGATATGATAAACACAGACGAAAAAGGCCAAAAAGAGACGCTTGATAGGATGTTCGCCGCTGGCGCCCATTTCGCGTATTCAAAATCAAGAAGACATTCATCCGCGAAGAAATTCATATTCGGCGTCAAGAATAGCGTCGAAATATTCGATCTCGAAAAGACGGCATCTTGTCTTGCCGATGCCGAAGCGTTTGTCGCAACGCTTGGGAAGCGGAAAAATACTATCCTCTTTGTCGGCACAAAGAATGAAGCGCGGCGGATCGTTGTTTCCGCCGCAACCGCTCTCGATATGCCGTATGTCGCCAATCGTTGGGTTGGAGGCACGTTAACGAATTTTTTGGAAATAAAGAAAAGGATCGAGTACTTTGCCGATCTGTCGGCGAAAAAAGAACGCGGAGAGCTCGTCAAATACACCAAAAAAGAACAGCTCAATTTAACTCGAGAGATTGAAAAGTTCAATAAGCTGTTTTCGGGGCTGGTTTCCATGAAAGAGCTTCCAGCGGCGATGTTTGTCATTGATCCGAAAAGCGAGCATATCGCGGTGGCCGAAGCGCACAATCTCGGCATCCCGGTGGTGAGTATTTCCGGGTCCGACTGCAACATGGGCTGGTCGAATTACCCGATACCGGCCAACGACGCGGCCATCACCAGCATCGCATTTTTTACTGATCGTATTGTCGCCGCTTATCGCGCGGGAACGGTAAAGGAATAAGCACCTCATCCTCTCTATGGGTATTACCACGGAACAAATAAAATCATTACGCGATCAAACCGGCATATCGATTATGCAGTGCAAGAAAGCACTCGAGGAGGCTGGCGGCGATGTAAAAAAGGCGATCATGATCTTGAAGAAGAGGGGGAGCGAGATTGCTTCCAAAAAAGCGGATCGGTCTCTTGGCGCTGGCGTTATCGCGTCGTACGTACACACCAACGCAAATGTCGGGGCGATGGTCGAGCTTTCGTGCGAGACCGATTTTGTCGCGCGGAACGAGGAGTTCAAGAAACTCGCGTACGACATCGCAATGCAGGTTACCGCGAATAATCCGGAATTTGTGTCGGTCGACCGCGTCTCCAATGAAGAGAAGAAAAAGATTGAAGAACTCTGTCTTGCGGATGTTGAAAAATCGGGTAAGCCGAAAGCGATACAAGAAAAAATGCTCGCGGGGAAAATACAGGCATACTTGACCGAACGGACACTGCTTGAACAGCCGTTCGTAAAAGACCCGGAAATAACCATAAAGGATATTATTACCGCCGCGGTCCAGAAATTCGGCGAGAAAACCGAGGTAACGCGGTTCGTGAGGTTCTCCGTGGCGGGAAAGTAGTTTTTGCATGTCTATTTTAGTGATATTGTTTCTTGTTTCTCTTGCGGGTACCGTCGGGATGATCGGATACCGGTTTGTCGTTCCTTTTTCTGAAACCGCGGCGGCGGAACGGATTGATGACGAACGGTCTGCGGAGCAGGCAACGCTTTGGTTTCCCCGCCGGACGTTTTCAACCGTCTTCTATCCTCGGATACGACGATTGTTTTCTTATGTCATGAACATGCTTGTTCCCGCGGCAAAGAATACGGTCATGTTCGCGAAAAACAGCATTCGCAAAAAATATGCGTCTCTTGTGGCGAAAATGAATGACAACACCGAACACTCAAAAAGGGGAGCGGCATCTTTTTTTCTAAAAGACATTGCGCATCATAAAGAAGAGTTGAAGAAGCGCAAAAAATAGTTCAAGTACGTTCACCATAAATAGGCCAGCATAGCTCAGTTGGTAGAGCAGGGCTTTTGTAAAGCTCAGGTCGTGGGTTCGAGTCCCTCTGCTGGCTCACGAGTGAAGCGGCAAGTAAAAACGCGAGGTCGTTCCTCGTATCGGCATCGTGGTCGTTGCCGATTTTTGTCCGCGGGGTCTCTCGCGTGATAATACTCCGGGGCAGAAACGAAGCGATGACTGACATTTCCCCTAGCACCGTGTCGGATAAACCTGTTATAATTCCAACATGAGCGTTGTGTTCAACGAATCTTTTCGGTTGCGAAAACGTTTTTTTTATTTTTCCGCGCTTGTTCTATGTGCTTGTTTGATTATTGGAATATTATTTTTTGGCTACATCGGAAACACGCGGGCGCAGGTCGCCACATGGTATCCCGCCAGTTGTCTTGGTGGTTGGAAAAATACGGATAGGGCGGCAGGCATCCCCAACGTTTCAAGCGGCAATGATCAAATGTATTCCGATGACAACTCGGCATCCGTCTTCGACTCCATTGCGCAGATTTTCTGCGGGGAATTTCGGGGGGGAAATGCCGGAGGACGCGCTTCGTAAGAGAATTATTCTAAAATTTTCATGGGCGATGGAAAGTCCGATAGAACGGGAAGAAGGTACGGCAGACGTGGCGTCTTCTACGAACGAAACGCTTGATATTATGAAATCGGCAGAAAACGTTTCAACTATCACGGAAGAAACCGTGGAAGAATATTTTGCTCCGGTTGAAGCTGAAGATGCGCAGACATCTGAATTGATGCCTGAACCAGCGTTTGAACCGGCTATTGAGTCAACCTCCGAATCCATACCTGAGTCGATGACTGAACCCGTATCCGAACCAGTCATTGAATCAAATCCCGAACCAACCCACGCGAAGAACACGGAAACACTTCCGCCAAACGAGTCACCGGCGGAACCAGTGCCCGCCGAAGAGGTTTCATTCATCCGTTCACTTTTCTTTCCTACCGTCCGCGCGCAAGAGGTAGACCCGGAAGAAGTAATCATCGAGACATCAACGACGACCACAGACATGGCATCGTCAACGCCGATTATTGACGTAGTATCGCAACCACCGACCACGGACATGGCATCGTCAACTGAGTTCGCCATTCCGGAAGGCGCGATCATGGAAGTTCGTTACACACTTGACGGCGAACAATGGGAGTCGCTCGGGTATATATCGGAGATACGTCCTGACATCAATTTTGAAATGCCGATGGACATTTTCTCATCCATCGCTGATTTGAAGAGAGTGCAAGTCGCTCTTTACACAGTGCCCACCTTTGACGATACGCGAAAAATTTATCTGGATGCCATGTGGATGGAGGTTGAATATGAAAACCAATCGCCGGAAAAGAGCGCGGAAACGGAGGCGCAAAGCGAGAGTTCGGGCTTATTGGCGGCAGTCGTATTTAGCGGAGGCGGCGGAACGTCTGAATTGTTTGAGGAAGAAGCGGATTATTCTGGAAGAACAGAAGAGGAAGACGGCGAAGAAGAACCCATTGAAATTGAAATGGTTAGTGAAGAACAGTCCCAATCGGCCGTTGCGGAATATACGCCTCCGTCACCCGCGCTTTCCGTCCGAACGTTGGACAGAGAAATCTTCGCAAACCCGGAAATGAGGCATCGGTGCGAAGCGGAATTTTTCCGCGTTGATATCTCCAGGATGGATCGCGCGCGCGGGTGTTCTGCTTTATCCGGATAAGAGCGGTATATATGAGGTGGAAATCGGCAGTTTGCCGACCGGCATTGATATCAGATTTTTAAAAAACAACGATTACCAATATAGTCCAACCGTTCTGGAAACCGTTGTGGATATAATCATCGCAAATCAAACAGGGTCCAGCCGGGGGGATTTCAACATTCCAATCATCTACAGCAAAAAAGACACTCCTGACTCCTCGATGATCTGCCAGATAAATATCATAAACCTATGAGTAATGCTTCCGAGCTTGCAAAAGTAAAACAAAAAAACCGCGCATATCTCATTGCCGCCGCACTCGGCACCGCGGTGGCGATTCTCTTTGCGGGACTCTATTTCTACAGCCAACGGCCGGACGCGATACGCAATATTGAGAATCCATACCCCATGGTTGATCTGTCGCGCAGTTTTGTTGCTCAAGAACATTTCATCACCAACATCCAACCGCTCCGGGAAAAACTTAACAAAATCGTTCTAGACAGAAAGCTAGAAACGGCATCAATTTATTTTGAATTTTTGCAAACCGGCGCAAACATCTCCGTCAATCCCGATGTGCGCGTGTATCCGGCAAGCTTGCTCAAAGTACCGACAGCGATAGCGGTCATGAGAAAAATCGAGAAAGGAGAGTGGCGTCTTGATAACAAGCTCGTTCTTTTTGCAGGCGATATAGATCCGAACTACGGCGAGCAATACTATAAAAACTCTATTGGCGCTACGTTTACTATTGAGGAGCTCCTCAAGGCCATACTCATTGAATCGGACAACACCACTCATCGCATTTTGATACGCAATCTCTCAACTGAAGATTTCGCGCTCATGCGCGACAGTATGGGGCTTGACGAGGTTTTGGACGAACGGCAATTGCTTTCGGTAAAAGAATATTCGCGCGTGTTTCGCGCACTGTATTATGCGAGCTCAATTTCCCGCGAGCATTCCGAACAATTGCTTGAGTGGCTCTCCGAAACCTCTTTCAACGACTATTTACAATCGGGGTTACCGGCAGGAATTAAATTTTCACACAAAATAGGCGAAGGAGGTCCGAGTAAAACCTATCTCGATTCAGGTATTGTCTATGTGTCAAACCGACCCTACCTGCTTACCGTCGTGATTGCAGGCCGGGACGAAGCGGAAGTGAAAGAGATTATGCGTGAAATCTCACAAACCGTGTACGACTATGTGGCGAATTACTAATCTCAAAAAAATATATTCTGGTATTCTGATTGTTGCGTTCACGATCAGCAACGTTTTTTTTGGCTTTCCGATCGATCTCGTCATCAACAAACTCAACGAGTCAAAAATCGTAGACAACCTGTACTGGGCGATGAAGGACAAGGATGTCGTTGATCGCGGTGACGTCAATATCCCGACAGTGGTAAAACAGGCACTTGCGGCGCAATCGTCAATCGACAACGCCGTAAGCACGGCTGTTACGGAGCACTTGAGCGCCTCTCCTAAAACAGTTTTTATTTCACAGTCGACGGGGTACTCGTTTTACGTAGATTCGACGGGCGTGTGCGCCTATTCGAAAACAACCGACGGCGGCTCTTCGTGGGGAGCGGCGGTTACTGTTGACTCACAGACCGACTGCACCTCGATGGCGGTATGGTATGACGGGTGGACCCCGGGTGATGCCGGCACGCGAATTGAAAAAATTCTTCCGCGGAATCCGCTTCGCTGGCATGAAAATTATGAGAATTGGCTTGTCATCATGCTCGGACTCGTTATTGCGTCCGCGTCTGCCGCGCGGTTCGCGCGGCGATGACTAACTTTGTTATCCACTTCCCGCCGCGCGTTTATTCGAGGTATAATTTCAGCAATGGAGTGGAATATAGCGTGGCAGAGTACATGGTAAAAAACGATCATCAAAAAAATACGACCGCGGCAAAACTACTCTCATCGCGGCTTCTGCCGGCGTTTCTTGCGGTATTCATCCTGATTCTTGCCGCCATCGCCTACTTGGCGCGGCAAAGCGAGCAACCTGCTACAAATCAAAGCAACGAACGTCCCAAAACATGGGTTGTGAGTGAGCGCGACTTGACCGATGAAGAACGCGCGGAACTTACGGAGCAGATGCAAAGAATACAAATGGAACGGAGTCTTGAATATATGAAAAGCCGGAGCACGACGACCAACTAAACACATCAACTATGAATATCTCTGGCTCAATGCTACAAAAAATCATCATCTTTCTTTTACTTGCCGCCACTCTCCTCTTTTCCGGGCGCGCGTTTGCGGCGTACAACGGTTCGGGACCGGGGCATGGCCAGATTATTACCGCGTGGAATACTCCCGATGTCAATCAATCCTATACCATCGTTGACCCTATTATCGTTTCCGGTAACTGGCAACTCGACCCTAATGAAACGGCAAACATCAAAATTTTTGTTGATGGAGCCCTTGTGCAGACAGTGGCGGTAAAGAGCGACGCAGTAACAACAACGGGTACTTTTAGCAACACCATCTCCGCTGGCACATACGCTCTCGATTCCCATACCATATGGCTTCAGGTTGAATGGATGTCAATCTGCGGTGACATTAATTGTCCGGGCGGTGTGCAGATGTATTTCGCGCGCGACTTTAAAGTTACCCCCGTGCCGGATCCATATCTCTCGTTCACGCCGGCACCTGACGCGCCGCCAGCGGCAAGTAACTATGAATTCGGTTTTAACAATGTCCTGAGAGATATGACCATCACGATCGAAAATATCGGCGGCGGGACGGCGGTCGGGCAGGTTAGCGATGATGATCATCCGTCATACTTTTCATGCGTAAGCGTTACGGACAACACCTCTCACGTGGTGAGTTTCGAGTGTAATTATTCACTTGACGCGGGAAAAACCGCCGCCGTTATTTTGCGTTTTGATCCAAAAGGAGACGCCGTGTCACATTCCGCGACATTCACATTCCCCCGAGGCGACGGGCTTTCTGCTCAGACGGTTACGGTGCACGGCACGGTGACTAAACAAGCGGGGCCGTTTATTCGTGTCAGAACCACGAATCTTAACCAAAATACCGGCGTTAATGAATCCGTGCAGGTGGACGAAGGGGCCGCCGCCATAAACGTCGCATTCCCGTCGCGATTGGTTAGCACCAATACTGGGCAAAATTCGCGTCAGTACTTTGATAATTATCCCACCATCTATAACATTGGCACCGATTCGCTTTCGGGGCAGGTGAGTGGTGTCGCGCCGCCGTTTTCGTGCTCCGCTTCGTGGGATTGCCACTATAACAACATACTTCCGCTTGGGAAGCTTGAGCCCGGCTTCATACGCTTTGATCCGACTGCGGGAGGAATATTCAATCAAGCATGGAAGTTTAAAGATAGTACTACCGACAAGGAGGCGACCGTGAACGTTACTGCCGTCGGCATCGATTATCCGATTCTCTCAACCGTTCTCACCCTTTTTAATTTTGGGATTGTCCCTATTGACTCATCGGCTACCGTCAATTTCTCCGTCGTAAACGACGGTATGGGACTGATGACGGTCAAGGCGGTGCTCACCGGCCCCTTCAGCGGACCGAACGGATGCACCGACGGGAACACACAGTCCGACTGCGCATTTTCCCTCAACGAAAAGGGAGAAAAATTATTTTCCATTACCTATACGCCAAGTGCAAGCGGTTCGCAAGACGGATCGGTGCAATGGAACACCGACGCGCAGGCGCTCGGGACATTTGGCAAAAATATACCGTGCCTTGATTGCTCTCCGGTGCGGAATCTCTCGGGCACCGGCAACGAACTTTCGGTTAGCGGCCCTTCCGGTTTTTCTCCTCAACCCGATGGAGTGTTTCCTATCTATAATTACGGCGATGTAGTCGTCGATGACAAGAAGACAGCCGATTTCACTTTGACAAACGTCGGCGCGTCTCCCGTAAACGGGGCGGTAACGTTCGCGAACGCCGATCCGTTTTATTGCGATCAGATAATGATAAACGGAGTTCTAAACGCACACGGTGATTGCAATTACACGATTCCTTCCTCGGAAACGATGACGGCATCCATCCGTTTCACACCTCCGACAGTCGGGGATCACACAACAACTCTGTCGTTCACCGGCGGGGCGGCAAGTCAAGACGTTACGCTCCGCGGGAAAGGAGTACTATCGGATATCAGCGTAACGCCGGCATTATTTGATTACCCGGCGACGGCTATCGGCGCGAACGTAGCCGAAATATTTCGAATAACCAACTCCGGAACCGGCGGGACAATATCCGGAACGCTTTCGTTCAATGACCCGATAACGGGGAGCCCGCTTGTCGGCGGACCGTTTTCCTGCGACGCGAGTGGCGTTTCCGGCGCGGGGGAGCATCTTGTTGACGATTTTTCCCCGTCGCTTTCGTGGACGACTGGAAGATTCGGCAGGGCGCTTGATTTTGGCGCGCGAGGCACGGGAGATCTCCATAGTTTTGTGTCGTTGCCGTCGGATGTCGATGTATCGGGGGATTTCACGTTCGCGGCATGGGTGCGGAGGGACCGAATGCCCGGGGGCGACACGCTCGTTGCGCAAGGAACATCAGCCGGCAAGGATCGATTAGTGCTTGACCATAACGTGTATGACAGAACGGCGCTTTTCTATGACAAGGCGGACGGAACTGGCGAGGAAACCGACGTCACTTACACGCCGGCGGCAAAAGTCCCCGGGGCATGGCATTTTGAGGTCGGCGAATGGGACGGAACAAACGCGAAAGTGTCTCTCGACGGGGCTCCGTTTCAAAGTCTCTCGACCGCAATTCCCGCAAACTCCACGGCACCGTTTTATATCGGCCGTTCTAACGGAGCTACTTACGCCGATGCCGCGCGTAATCCGATCGACGAGGTGTGGATATACGACCGCGCGCTTACCGAAGCGGAAGTGTACGATATGTACACGACCAACATCGGACCGGCAAGCGGCATTGTCGGCCACTGGAATTTTGACGAGGGCGCCGGTGTCACTGTTAATGATGTGAGCGGAAATGGTAACAACGGAGCATTCGACCGAGATATCGGGTGGCGCTTGTTCAATTCGTCAGCAAGTCTCTCCGGTGGCGCTTTGCGGATGACGATAAAGAACGACGCGACATCACCGAAGATCATTAAGTCGGTAACTCCATTTAGCGGTTCGTATAATAGGTTACGGTTTCAATATAAAAACACTATCAAAGGCCCTGATCAATTGAGAGTGCGCTACAAGGATACCGCGGACTGCAATCTTGATGAAAGCCCAACGTGTGAGCAGACGTTTAACATTAAAAACGCCGACAACGCTTGGCACACGCTTGATGCGCCGATTACCGATCCGGAATGGATCGATTACGATGGCGATATTAAATTCCTCAGCTTTCTTTTTCAAAATGGGCAAGTAAACAATACTATTGAAATCGATTCCATTTTGTTTGTTCAGAGTGTCGCTTCCGATTGCTCGTTCGGACCGCTTTCCGCCGGACAAACGCAGGACATCCCCATAAAGTTTGAGCCGACGGTGACCGGATACTTTTCCGCGAACGCGGTGTTTAACGCGGGAGGATCGCTTACGAAAACAGTTCCCTTGACCGGTGTCGGAACCGATGGTAAAAACATTTCCGTCACGCCAGGCGCGGCCAATTTTGGCGTTGTTGATATCACCACGAACGTCTCCAAGAACTTTACGGTTACCAATACGGGGAATATTTTGTTGTCGGGCGAGCTCTCCGATCCGTCGGATGTCGCGTTACAGGGGGACGGCATGGGGCTTCTCGCGACTTATTACAATGGATCTAACTTTGAGAGCGCGGTCGGAACGCGAACCGAAGGTCCTATTAACTTCGTGTGGGGACAAGGCACAAACCCGATGAGTCCACAAATCGATTCGGCCTTATATTCGGTCAGGTGGCGCGGGAAGATCGAGCCACTCACCACCGGTCTCTATACATTCTCGACGGGGAACGGCGGTGTCAACACTAACGGCGGAGTGCGTCTTTTCATAAATGGCGAGCGGGTGATTGACCAATGGAATAACGGTAACGATAACATTGAGCGCACCGGAACATTTTATCTGGAGAAAGGGTACAAATATGACGTTGTCGTGGAGTTTTATAATGATGGCGGGGATAGCGAGGTAAAACTCTACTGGCAAGGTCCTGGTGTTCTAAAGCAGATTGTTCCGAAAACACAGCTCTATACCTACGAACAGCTTGCCACTGCGCCTCCAGCGGAATCGGCGGGAGATCCCTTCAATACCTCTGCCAGTCCGTTTTCATGCGTAACGGCGCCCGACGACTGCGCGTATACCGTCGCGCCGGGAGAAAGCAAGACCATTACCGTTTCGTTCAATCCAAGCGCCGAAGGAGATTCGTGGAAGAACGCGTACTTTACCGGCGGCGGAGGCATGGTCGTCCCTCTTTTTGGCATTGGGAACGCCGACCCGACGATGGGTATTGAATGGTGGGATGCTGGTGCTGGTGCTTGGGGCGCTCCTCCGGGAACGGTTGATTTTGGCAGCGTCAATATCGGCACGAACTCGACGCAAAAATTCAGGGTGAGCAACACCGGTGCCGGAACGCTCGAAGGATCAATTATCGTCAACGCTCCTTTCTATTGCGAAACACCTGGCGCGTGTTCATTTACGGTCGCGAATAGTAATGCCATTTCGCCCGACAGTTCTCGCGAGTTTATCTTTAAATATTCACCGGGAGTAAATGACGAAGGAGTCAAAACCATGACTGCTCGCTTTGTTAACACAACCATGGGCCCCCCCGATACACTCGTTGATTTCAGGGGGAACGGTATATTCGTCCCGACGATCACGCTTGATACCTATTCGTTCGATTTTGGACAAGTTCCGGTCGGCACGACCGCGACACGTGAAATTGTGTTCCAAAACCAAGGAACTGAAGCCTTTAACGGGAATGTTTCCATTGCCGCCGGTCATCCGGAGTTTTCATGCGCCGACATTGACGGAGACGCGGCGTGTTTATATGACATTAACGGTAAAAACACTTCTTACGCTGGCTCCATTCCACCTTATTGCGTTGCCGATGGCGGACCCTACTCCTGCGTCACCGCGACGTTCACGTTCACCCCGGCCACTTCCGGGCATGTTTCAGTTCTTGTCACTTTGTCCAATCCTAGCGGACTCCAGTTTATTCTCGAGGGTACCGGTGTCCGCACCGAGGGGAAATTTGAAGAGTTTTAATCAAATAATACCTCGCTCGTGGTGAAAAAATATCAGAAAAGGTATCAGAAAAGGTCCGACCTTTACAATTTTTATAATTTGTAAAGGTCGGACCTTTTCGGGCCTTTTATACAGAGCTATTTTTCTGTATAATTGAGCGGATGAGCATGAATGATCAAACAATTCCAATTTCAAGCGGCCACTTACATCCGCTTACGCTGACTATTCGCCACATTGTCGGTGCGATTGCGCCGCTTGGATTCGAAGTCATACTCGGCCCTGAAAAAGAGACCGAATATTACAATTTTGACGCGCTCAATGTCCCAAAAAACCACCCGGCACGCGATATGCAGGACACATTTTGGATAAAAGGGGTCACTGAAACTGTCTTACGCACCCACACGTCGGCGGTCCAGGCGCGACACATGGAGTACAACCATCCGCCGTTTCGGATTCTTGTTCCTGGAAAGGTGTTTCGTCACGAGGCGACCGACGCGACACATGAGGCACAGTTCTATCAGGTAGAAGGACTTGCCGTGGATAAAAATATTTCCCTTGCCGACCTGAAAGGAACACTCCTCTTTTTTCTCAAAGATTTTTTCGGCGAAGACATCACCATGAGATTGCGTCCGAGTTTCTTTCCGTTCGTGGAACCGGGCGCTGAGATCGATATCGGGTGTTTTAAGTGTTCCGGGAAAGGGTGTGGCGTGTGCAAACAGACTGGCTGGATAGAGATACTTGGCGCCGGCATGGTGCACCCAAATGTTCTCAATATCCACAAAATTGATCCGAGAAAGTGGCGTGGATTTGCGTTTGGGCTTAGTGTTGATCGTCTCATTATGCTCAAGTACGGCGTTCCTGATATCAGACTTTTGTATTCGGGCGATTTACGGGTAGTTAATCAATTTTAACAAGTATGCTTGTTTCCTATCGTTGGCTCGCCGCGCATTTTGCAAAAGAGTTGCCGTCCGCGCAAGAAGTCGCGGAGCTTCTCACCATGCACACGTTTGAAGTTGAAAGCGTTTCCAGAAATGGCGATGACTTTATTCTTGATGTTGACGTGCTTCCCAATCGGGCGCATGACTGCCTCTCGCATCGCGGTATCGCGCGCGAGATCGGGGCGGTGACTGATGTCCCTGTTGATCATGATCGCGCCACTCAGACATTAACGAACAAGGCGCGAACAACGGAAAAGAAGCCGGAGATCGACGTTGCCGACGAGAAACTCTGCAGGCGATATATCGGACGGCGTATCGAGGGCGTGCGCGTCGGCCCATCGCCGGATTGGCTTCGAGAACGGCTTGAGTCGATCGGAGGGCGTTCAATCAACAATATCGTTGATATTACAAATTATGTCATGCTTGAATTGGGTCAGCCGCTCCACGCGTTCGACGCGGACAAACTTGATGGTAATGCCATAAAGATTCGTCTTGCACGAACGGGAGAATACATAACGACGCTTGACGGCAAAGACATTGCGCTTGATGAAAGCGTCTTGGTGATTGCCGATGACTCGTCGCCGCTCGCGATCGCGGGGATTAAAGGAGGCGCAAAAGCGGAGATTGATAAGAGGACGACCACTATTATTGTCGAGTCCGCCAACTTTTCTCCGGCAAACATACGCGCCACGGCGCGCCGGATCGGTATCCAAACCGATTCTTCAAAGCGGTTTGAGAACGAGGTCACACCCGAGCTTGCGGGGGAAGCAGTCGAGCTTGCCGTCGCTATGATCGTTCGATATGCCGCTGGTCCCGATATCGCACTCGGAGAGGTTGTCGACGTGTATCCGCGGCGGCCGGGCGCATACAAAACGGGTTTTTCGCTTGCGCGAGCGAATGCCCTCTTGGGAACGGATCTTTCACGTGAGACCACTCAAACGATCCTCAAGCGGCTTGGTTTTTCGTATGAGGTTATTGATCCGATCGCGCGTGCGTGCGAGCTTGCCCTGACATTCGCTGGAACGCCTTACAAACACGGAGCAAGCATCACCTACGACGCGCCTCGGTCGTTCGACTGTTCGTCGTTTGTTGCGTACCTTTTCGTCCAAGGAGGACTCTCGATCCCGCGCATGGCGGTCGATCAATATGTTTACGGCGAGCCAGTTAATGAAAATAATCTGTTACCCGGCGATGTCGTTTTCTCCAATACGGGAGATGGAAAGATATTTTATGAATCAGTTTCGTGGCTCGCGGGGACGAAGGTGGAAAAAGGCGTTGATCACTGCGGACTTTATCTCGGTGATGGAAGAATCGTTCACGCTACCGCCCAGACGGGGAATATTGTCATAGAGACACTTGATTCATCGGATCGATTCAAGAACATAACCGGTTTTCGGCGCATGACACGGTCGGGCGAGGAGGAGCGGTTTGTCGTTGCCATTCCGCCCGAACGTCTTGATCTGCGGATTGAGGAGGATCTCATTGAAGAGATCGGCAGGATCTATGGCTATCGCGCCATCACGGCGCGTGTTCCGCGATTGAATGAAGGGGGTAAATCAACTGTCAATCCGGTGTTTTTTTATGCCAACAAGGTAAGGAATATTTTGGTCGACCGCGGATTTTCCGAGGTATACACCTATTCGTTTAAAGATGCCGGCGATGTCGAGCTTGTAAATCCGATTGCAAGCGACAAGGCATATTTAAGAAAAGACATTTTGTCAGCCATGCGGGAGACTCTTGAATCAAATGATCATCGTGGCGATCTCCTTGGTTCGGATGATCTGAAAGTGTTTGAGATCGGAGCTGTTTTTCATGGGGGCGCGGAGTATGTAAGTTTGTGTATTGGCAGAATGATACGCGCGTCATATCGCGGAACCGATAAAAAAGAGATCGCTAAGAATCAAAAGCGCGTGTTGGCCGACACTATTGCCGTTCTCTCCGACGAGCTCGGGATATTTATTAAACCTACGGCGGAAGCGTTCGAAAAAAATGGAGCGATAGTTGAGATCAATTTTGAAAAGCTGGTCAAAGAACTTCCCGTCCCGAATGCCTACGGCGATGTGCTTGCCACGGGAACGTCCATTGGTCAATTTGCGCCGCTGTCTCCGTATCCGTTCATCACACGCGACATCGCCGTCTTTGTGTCACCCGATATTCGGGCCGACGCGGTGGCGAAACTTATTCGGGAGCACGCGGGGAAGCTTCTCGCCGGGGAACCGAGGATATTCGACACTTACGAGAAAAAGGACACAGATGGTGTCGTTGAACGAATCTCGTACGCGTTTCGCATGGTTTTTCAGTCGCGTGAGAAAACGCTTACCGATGTCGAAGTCAACGTCATTATGGGCGGCATAGTAAACGCCATTGAGAGTAATGATGGCTGGGTGGTGCGATAATCGTATGAAACTTGGTGTACCGTATTTTTCTCAACAACGTGACGTGGAAAGAGAGGAGTGGCGCAGTCGCGCATGCGGGGTGACCGCTATAAAAATGACGCTTGATTTTTACGCGCCAAAGAATGCCGTTTCGATAGACGACCTTATCGACGAGGGCGTTGTCATTGGCGGGTATGGAGAGCACGGCTGGATACATGATGGCCTTGTCATTCTCGCGAGAAATCACGGACTCAACGCGTATCGGCAAGAGTTCAAAAGCATGACTATCGATCCGTCAAAAAGGACCGGGCGCGTCAATGAACGAGAACATGAACTTGCAGAAAGTGGAATAAAAAAGATTACTCGGGTTCTTGAGAGCGGTATGCCTGTCATCGTTTCTATTCACGGCGGTTTTAAGAGCGGCGGGGGGCACCACATTGTCGTGTTGACGGGTGTTAATGCAGGTAAAGAAGAAGAAACGGTAAACGGTTTTTATTATCACGAACCGAATTCAAACGATTCCGCCTCCGGCATGTATGCGTATGTTGATAGAGAGACATTCAAAAAACATTGGCGCAAGATGGCTATCTTCGTAAGCGATACCGGGCAAATGGATGAATGTTATCGTGCGTGAGATTGATACGATAGTCAGGAAAGAAAACTGTAATAACCGACTTTGCAAAACGGCCATTCGATCCGATGGTATTTCAAAATATTCAATATTTGCAACGTTTCTGGTCGATCATATCGTTTTTCCCGGTACTCTACGCCCTAATCTTTAATCATGAGCGCAGTTGCTTCCATTATTGCCGTTTTTTTGCTATCATTATCTCCTTGATGCCCGTATCAGAACGGGTAATAATATTGTTTTTTAATAAAACTATGGCAAAAAAGGCGACAAATGGACATCATTATCAGGCGGACGATATTCAGGTTCTTGAAGGACTTGAGCCGGTGCGAAAACGTCCTGGTATGTATATCGGATCAACCGGCGTTGAAGGGCTGCATCATTTGGTGTGGGAGATATTTGATAACGGCCGCGATGAAGCGATGGGCGGGTTTGCCGATCATATTGAAGTCGCGTTCTTGCCGGAAAATCGGGTGCGGGTGGTTGACAACGGAAGAGGTATTCCGGTTGACGTGCACAAGAAGACAAAAGTTTCGGCTCTTGAGACCGTCATGACAACGCTCCACGCCGGAGGTAAATTCGGCGGCGACGGATATGCAAAAGCGACAGGAGGACTTCATGGTGTCGGCGCTTCCGTTGTCAACGCGCTCTCTTCATACATGAAAGTCGAGGTTCACAAGGACGGTGGATACTATGTGCAAGAATACAACAAAGGGAAAAAGAAAGCGAACGTTAAGAAGGTTGGAAAAACCGACTTCAGCGGAACGATCGTCACGTTCGACGCTGATCCCGAAATATTTCAGGAAATAAAATACAATTGGAAAGAGACCACCAGTCATTTGAGGCAACAGGCATATCTTGTCCGCGGTATGTGGATAACAGTGATCGACGCGCGCGAGTGCAAGGAAGAAAAAACATTGATGCGAGTCGCTGGCGACAATGGAACCACCTATCTTACCAATCTCGGCATTGATATTCCATCGGAATCATACTATTTTGAAGGGGGTCTTGTGTCGCTTGTAAAATTCTATAATCGAGGGCTAAAACCAGTTCACAAGAACGTGTTTTATGTTGAAAAGGAGATTGATGGTGTTTTCGTCGAGATTGCTGTGCAATATGCCGATGATATTTCCGCGCGCGATTTTGCCTTTGCGAATAACACTTATAACGCCGAAGGAGGGATGCATGTGACCGGATTTCGCACGGCACTCACCCGCAAATTGAACGACTACGCGCGGAAGAATAATTTCCTCAAAGATGCCGATGAGAATCTGACAGCGGATGACGTGCGCGAGGGGATTACCGCCGTGATCTCGGTGAAGTTGAAAGAAATCCAGTTTGAAGGTCAGACAAAGGGGAAGCTTGGAAGCGTTGAAGCGCGCGGGGCTGTTGAAAAAGTGTTCGGTGAAGGATTTTTAAACTTTTTGGAGGAACACCCCGATGACGCACGGAGCATCATAAACAAGGTCATTCTTGCATTCCGTGCCCGTAAAGCGGCAAAAGCGGCAAAAGACAGCGTCTTGCGCAAGGGAGCGCTTGAAGGCGTCACATTGCCGGGGAAGCTTGCGGATTGCCAGACATCAAAAAAAGACGAGGCGGAACTCTTTGTTGTTGAAGGAGATTCCGCGGGCGGTTCGGCAAAGATGGGGCGTGACCGAAGAACGCAAGCGATCCTTCCGCTTTGGGGAAAGATTCTCAATTCGGAAAAATCACGTCTCGACAAGGTTGTCACCGCGCGCGGGGTTCGCGAACTCATTATCGCAATCGGAACGGCGGTGGGGGACACGTTTGACATCAGCAAACTTCGTTACGGGAAAATCATCATCGCGACTGATGCCGATGTTGATGGCGCCCACATTCGGACACTCTTGTTGACGCTTTTCTATCGATATCTCAAGCCGGTAGTCGAGGCAGGAAATGTATTCATTGCGATGCCGCCTTTGTATAAGATAAAGAAAGGGAAAGAAGTGACGTATGTTTACAGTGAAGAAGATAAAATAAAAGTTCTCGGAAAAGACGCGGTTGCCCTGGAAGAAGCAGTGCTGACCGATGAAAGCGTTACCGAAGAAAATGAACAGACGGAAGAGGATTTGAACGAAGAAGGGGAGGAAATCGAGACAACAAAAACAAAAAAACAAAAAATTTCCATTCAGCGCTATAAAGGTCTTGGGGAAATGAACCCGGAAGAATTATGGGAAACAACCATGAATCCGCTGTCGCGCGTGTTGAAAAAAGTGACTATCAACGACGCGCAAGACGCGAATCGGGCGTTTGATGTGCTCATGGGTGTCGATGTTATGTCGCGTAAACTTTTTATACAAGCAAACGCCAAGAAAGCGACAATAGATGTTTGATCCTAACCTTATTCGGTAAAATATCACACGCTCCGCAAAGCTGTACAAACTAACTGTAAAGGTCCGACCTAAACTGTAGACCTTTACAGTTATTGATGGCTTGTTTAGTTACCTTTTGTCGCCTCATATGGTTAACTGTATACAGGGCGCGGTGGACAAACGGCTTGGTTTATTGATAAAATTGATGTATGAAATTCCAAGGGCATGATGCGAATTCGGGATCGGTCATCAACAAGAATACTATGCCGAAATGGCTCCGGTTTCTCCTCAAAACATACGCAGTAATACTTTTGTTTATCTTTTTCTATCTCGCAACAAGGTTATCCGGCATACTGTTGCGCGTAAAAGATTTTTCTGAAGATTTTTCTGAGATTTTTTCGTTTTTTCAGCTATCATTTAGCTTGATCATTCCCATCTTTATTTTTTTTACCGTGTCGATCCTTATTTT